>Ga0247676_1000103_pt1 | contig 14650 bp, 14 predicted proteins | sample CNK17_metaG_FD_182802 | JGI IMG/M metagenome (GOLD analysis project Ga0247676, IMG submission 182802) | Soil microbial communities from Purdue University Martell Research Forest, Indiana, United States - CNK17 | ecosystem: Environmental > Terrestrial > Soil > Temperate forest > Bulk soil...
GAGTGGATTCGTGGGCTTCTTATGCGGGCGCTCGCATCTTTGGCGGCGATCAGCCGTGGAAGATCAGCCAAGAGATTCAGCCGGATTGGGATGCGATCAATCCTGCGGCTGTAACTCGGGTTTGGGCGACGAATGATCCGTACAATCGGGTGATTTATTTCGGTCTTCCAGTAGGGACCGCAACTGCTCCAAGTTTGATTTACCCAGTGGACTACAAGGGATTAGATACAGCTTTCCAAATTGGGCAGACTGCACCAGTATATCGTGGACAAGGTGGAAAGATGGCTGCGGGAGAGTTTTGCCGGAAATGGACACGCTGGAATCTTACCATGAACGGCGCGGCTTTGATGTACCGCCAAGACTCAGGCCAACTGTTCATCACATTCTTTGCTGGTAATGGGCTTGATCCTGCTAACCCCGGTTCCCCGCCTATCGGTGGATTCGGCAACGTATACATCCTCTGCCCAGAAGCCATGACGGATGATGATTTCGGGCAGATAAACCCATACTATGTGACGTACTTCTTCCCGTCGCACATCCTGGAACAAGTACTAGGTATCGGCACGCAGCGCAAGATGCTGGAGTTCTTCCAATACCTAGCAACTGGAGTAGGCCAACTTCGGGTATCGTTCCTCTGCAACTCACTTACGAATGTTTGGCCGCTCAACTGTATCCGCGATCTCTCGCTTGATCCGCAGTTTGATATTGAGCATCCGGGATCGAACGCTACAGGCCAGCGCATCGCGTTCAAGTTTGAAGGCTTGCCAGCCGGGAGTGTGTAATGAAATACCTTTTATTTTTTGTTCTGCTTTGCCCTGCCTTGGCACAACTCCAGACCGGGGTGCAGTATGGGAATGTCGATCCTGCTGGACCTTGCGGGGCAAGGGGAATTTTGGTATCCAATAACCTGCTGGGGAAGTTGTGGCAATGCAAGGCAGGAGCCTATACGCTACTCGCAGGCGGTGGAGGAGGCGGGGGGACTGTTACCAGCGTAGGATTTTCCACAAATCTTGGGACTGTTTCAGGCTCTCCCGTCACCACGACCGGGACGCTCACTAATACCGTAACGGGAGCGCAGGTAGTGAGCTTATTTACTGGATGCTCAGGTACGCAATATCTCGGAGCGGATGCGGCCTGCCATAATTACTCACCTGGATCTGGGACAGTAACATCAATAGCCACTACTTTACCGATCACGGGCGGACCAATCACTACTACAGGTACGATTGCTTGTGCTACATGCGTAACATCGGCTGCGGCCCTTACTTCAAACCTGCCAGTATTCGGCGCTGGCTCCCAAGACGTTTCCGTTGGAACGCGCTCTGGGAATACTACCGAAGTCGTGACCACAACCGGCACGCAGACTTCCGGACATTGCGTGAATATCGACGCAAACGGGAACCATGTAGATTCTGGGATTGGTTGCGGCAGCGCTGGCGGCTTTATCTACGTCAATGGCTGGTATATAACCGATGGAACGAATTACTATTCCGGACCGCACCACGCTCCGATGACGTTACCGAGTGCCGGATCATTCTCTTGGCTCACCACGCAGGGCAGCGCGGCAGAGACGGCTAACGGAAATGCTCTTATTCTGACCACTACCCACGCTGCGGGAGATAACATCCGCGCGCGCGGATTGAGCATCGGCGGAAACACTACACTTACGGCTCAGTTCGCCTGCACCACGCGGGTCATTAATAGTAATTCCTGCGCCATTGGCTTCCGCGAAAGCGCCACAGGAAAGCTGGAGCAACTTACTTTCGAAATGACAACGGCGAATATAGCGCGACTGGACGTGACTCGTTGGACCAGCGCTACAGCGTTTTCCACAACTCCCGCTCAGGATGGCGCTGGCGGCGTGCTCACTCCAGAGTGGGGAGCGTTCCGCATCACATACGTTACAGGTTCTCCCGGAACAATCACCTTCCAGTACACGAAAGACGATACCACATGGCAAACGCTCTATAGCGAGAATGCAAATGCTTTCTTTACAACCGCCCCCGACCAATGGTACTACGCGGTAAATGCCAACAATTCAACGACCAATGCCGATATTGCAATGACTCTTTACTCCTGGAAGGTTCAATAACATGGCTAACCTTTTTTTGGATTCTTTCGGGCACTACAACGTTACGATTACGCAGATGCCTACAAAATGGACCTCTGCTGGAGGGAGCATCGTATCTGGCCTTAACACCGGATCTACCTTCGGGTTTCGAGGAGGCGCGGCTAAAACTCTTGGACTCTTTCCCACGCTTGCCGCCGGTTCCCGCCATTTCGTTGGCACCTCCCACATTATCAACGGCTTTCGGAACGAAGTCGGTGTGGACATCAATATCGACTTCACCATCGCCTCCGATGGGCGGATCGTTGCCAATGTAAATAGTGTTCCTGTGGCGACTTCCACATTTGCGATTACTTTCGGGGCGACCTACCATTTCCAGACCAAGAGCACCTTCTCTTACACGCTGTTCGATCCGCTCACATATATCGGAACACATACTTTTGAGGTTTACGTGAACGGCGTCCTACGGCTGTCCGGGTCGTTCACCACCGGGAACACTCGCTGGGGCGGGGATATTACGGAATTACAATATGCTGAGATTTACGTTCACCCGGACGACGGCGCAGGCGGATGGATCGGCGATCTCTGGGTAACGGATGGCGAGTTGCTAGGGCAATGTCCGGTGTTGCTGTTCCTGGCCACCGCCGATGGGCCAGTTCTCAACTGGACACCGCTTTCTGGCTCCGATCACTTCGCTATGGTCAACATGCAGGTTCCCGACGACACGACTTATAACTTCGACAATGTTTCCGGGGATATTGACGAGTACCAGATGGCAACCGTTCCAGCGGGGACCATCAAAGGCGCTCAAGTGGTGGTGCGCCTGGAAAAGGACGCCCCCTCTACTGCCACGCTCCAGATTGTCTATCGCAATGGAGCGGGGACGACAGTGCTGGGAACTCCGGTATTTGCTCCCAGTCAGGATTCCTATGCGTTTTTCCTAGACTCCACCCGCAAGAGCGTGTTCACAGCAGCGGACTGGACTCCGGCGGAGTGGAACAGTGGATTTGCTGGCATTAAGCGCGTTACCTAAATATGGCAGATCGCATCAGTCAAGAAGTCCTAGAGGTTGCGCTAGATAATACTGCGACTTCAAGGGTAAGCCAAGAAGTACTAGAGGTGATGCTGTGCCCGCCCACGGCACCGAATGTCAGGATTTCTCAGATAGTCCTGGAAGTGATTCTATGCCCCTTAATCCCTCCGCCTCCAGCGAGTGTGCCTTGTTCTGATGTCACTCCACGGCCATCTACTGACGTGCAATTCAAACTCATAAAAGTTTTGGCGACGCTCGGTAGCGTAAAGCATTTACCAACAAGGGGTTCCGTCACATGACCCACTGTTTATTTGTGATGATATTTACCACACTAATACTATCATGAGCGCAACTCTCAGCCTATCGTCAGGCACCAGCACCCCCGGTGGAATCATCACGCTTACGCTTTCCATCGCTTCGACGGGCGGCGATCAGACTACGCAGGTTCAGTGGGTGTTCTCGCACACGTCCGATGTCTCTATTGCCTCAGTAACCGCAGGCGCGGCGGCAGTAGCAGCGAGCAAGATGCTAGCCCGCGCAGGCAATCTGATGCTGATATGGGGGATCAATCAGACGCCGATAGCAGACGGCGATCTAGTGACTGTGGCGTTTCGCATTTCTACGTTTCCTAGCGGCAACTCCACCACAATCAATATCACCAGCATCGTAGTATCGGATGCGGACGCCAATCAACTCACGGGCGTAGGATCTTCTGGCAGTATCGACATCATCCCCACGCCACCGACTCCGGGACTGCCATGTTCCGGCATCGTCCCTACGCCTGAGACTGATGTTCAGTTTAGACTTGAGAAAGTCATGGCGACAATTCGGCCTGACGCACACTTGCCAGTAAGGGGGTCTGTTGACTAATGCCTTTAGATATTAAGCAGTTAGACTATATCCGCCAAGCGAACGAATGGACGCCCGATCTCGGCGCGAAGCTCGCTGAAGCGCTCCAGTCCGTCATCACGGCGCACAACAATATCGAACTGCAAACCAACTCCAATTCCAATGGCCCTCCGCAGCCTCCCGGCAAGATCAACGGCCTAGACGTGCAGGCGGCAAACGGCCATTTCAATGTGGCGATAACGGACCAGAATCCGCTTTACCGTGGCGTTCAGTACTACGTTGAGCACGCCGATAACCCGCAGTTCACGAATCCGGTAACGGAGCACATCGGGACTACGCGGAACTGGAGCAAGTTTCTCGGCAACTCGACGCGATACTTTCGAGCTTACTCAGCCTATCAAGCGAGCCATCCCAGCGAAGCCGTTTACCATGGTGACGCGGCTACGCCTCTGGCTGTGTTCGGTGGCGGGACGGTGGCAGGCCCTCCTGCCGCAACTTCGCAGGGTAGCGGTACTGGTCCAGCGGGAGTAGGCTTACAAGGTCCCGGCGTTGAGCCTTGGCGTGGCGGAGGGGCACCTCCGGCAAGATGACCATTCGGCCCTATCAACCGTCCGATGCTCCAGCGCTCCAGCGCATCGCAGAGGCTAGCGGATTCCCTTACTGCGAACCGGATGCTGCCTTGGTTGAAGCGTGCTTAGTAGTGGAAGTTGACGGGCAGGTAGTCGCCGCTACCGCAGCCAAGCGCATCATCGAGCTTTATCTATGGAAGGGCGAAGGGCTATCGCCAGCCGCAACTAAGGCGATTATCGACGCTCTGCATAACTCTATGAGTGTAAAACTACGCGGCTTAGGCTATAATTCTTGCAACGTGTTTTTGGCACCATCCATTTGCCAGCGCTTCGGACGCAGGCTTGAGCGGAGCTATAACTGGGTTCGTAATTGGGACTCATGGGCGAGGAGTTTCTGAATGGAACTTAGCACTGGCGCAAAATCTTGGCAGACAAGGGGCATGAGTCTGCGAGAACGAATTGAGTTCCGCATCATTCGCATCCCATTTATGGATTGCTGGCTTTGGGATGGGCACCACGACAAAGATGGATATGCCTCTATCTATGTCGATAAACGAACGCGCCAAGCCCATAGAGTGACATACGAAGAATATATCGGGCCGATTCCTGAAGGCTTGCAATTGGATCATACATGCCGACAAAGAGGATGTGTTAATCCACGCCATGTTGAACCAGTAACTAACATTGAGAATCAACGAAGATCCCCAATCACCATGATGATGAAGACGGTATGTAAGCGTGGTCATTCGGATTATCGACGCAGTAAGGGTGGGAAGCGGCGTTATTGCCTCACATGCAAAAAGATGACCAATTGGGGACGAAATAAGATCTCGGAGGCTCAAGGTGGCTAGAGGAGATTCCCAGGCCCGACAAGCGGAGACTAGTGGTGTTAATTATTCGCAAAACTTACAAGGGCAACAAAACGCCCTGTACTCTACGCTATCTCCAACCCTCCAGCAAGACATCGCACACCCTGTTGGACTGAATCCTTACGAGAAAGCGCAAGCCAACACCGCAGCGCAAGAATCCGCTGGCGGATCGCAAGCCGCTGCTGTAGGCCAAGGCGCATTGCAAGCGCAGAGAACACGCAACGCTGGAACTGCTGATGCTGCTATCGGGGAAGGCGCTCGTAGCGCTGGGCGCAATCTCTCTCGTGCGGCACTTTCTACGGAACTGCAAGACTCCGCGATGAAGCAACAGAAGCAACAGCAGGCTAAGGCCGAACTTGCGGGGCTGTACGGCGTAGCTACTCCGGGAGGAAGTCAAGCGCTCAGTACCGTAGCGCAGAACTCGCAGGCCAATACTGCGGCGAACAATGCTAGCTGGAATTGGGCACGCTATATTTTAGATCCAGCATTACAAGCGGCTGGTGGCGCGGCTACTATGGGAGCCTAATGCCTACGTCACCATTCCCTTACGGAACTTTGACCCTTGGGCAAAAGCTCAATAATCCGCAGATAGATGTGCTCTCGGCACAACGTCAGCAGCAGGCGCAGCAACCGCAACCCGCTCCTGGGCCTTCGTCTACTCCAGATGCGATGAATGTAGCGCCTCAACCGCAGACTTTAGGACGCATCGAACATACGCATGACATTGCAGGTTTAGCACCACAGCCGATCACAAATCAAGGGCCATTGGCTAAGGCTAAGATTGAACCTATCCAACCATCTCCAGCGGAACTTTCGCACCAAACGGAGTACAACCGATTAACAGGTGCGGGGCCTGATCCAAGCCAAGGCAAACCGGGATGGCAGCAAATACACAACCCGGTATTGAAAACTCTAGGCGGCATTGGAAATGTGGCCGCTAGTCTGTTTCCCAGAATCGGAGCGGCTATTCCTGGGACCGATATTCATCATCAAGTTTTGGTAGGCCAAGAAAAGCGTGCGCTCGATCAGGAGCAAGGGAACCGCAAGGCCACCAATGAGGAACAGGAACAAGCTGCACGCGCCACTAACCTTGAAGAAGCGCCCGAACTTCGCGCCGAAACAGTAGCAGCGCAGAATCAGTTAGGGCTAGAACGACTTGGAGAAACCACACGCGCACATCAAGCCACTGAGGATATTAACAAAGCGCGATACGAAGGACAGAATGAAGCACGTCAAACAGCGGCAGATGCAGCGCTGCACCGTGAGGGTTATCGCAAAACTGCGGATGGCGATATTGAGCCTATCCCCTATGAGGAAATGTCGCCACAGCAACAGGCCAATCATGATCTGAAATCCTCTCAGCGCGAACTAGCGGATGCTACCGCTGCACTCCGTAAGGCGCAGGCCGAGAAGAGTCCAGAGCATGAATCTCTAGCGATGCAGCGTTTGGATATTGCCAATCGCCGTTTAGCGCTATCTAGCAGGCAGTTTGAGATGCGGGCGCATGGCACAGAGGGCGGAGTTCCGCTTCCTGGATCTCTGCTTACCGATGAGAATAAGCCAGTTGGAACAGCCTTCCAGCAAAACGTAAGACCTACTGGAACCGAGCGTACCCGTGCTGATCTTGCTACTAGTGCCCATGAGCAGTTGAACGACATGCGGGATGTAATTAAACGCCATCCTGAGTTCTTCGGCCCCGGCCCTGGGCGTAAGACGCAGTTTGTGACGTGGATCGGCTCACAAGATCCAGACGCCCAGAAGTTCTTAACCGCTCGCTCGATCTTGGCGGATCATGCTACGGGCGTTTTTGGTGCTCGGTCTGAGGCTGCTATCAATGCTCAAAAGATTGCAGCGGGTGAATTGAAGGACAACCCTGATGCGATCTTGGCTGGCTTGAATCAGATTGAAAAGGCCATGGGAACGATTAAGGGTAAAGGCGTGGTTAAAACTACAGGTAGTAGCGCGGCGGCTGAGTCAGCAGCAGCGCCAGTTCGTGCCCGCGATCCGCAGGGCAAACTCCATGAGGCTCCGGCAGGAACGCCTATCCCCGCTGGGTGGAAGAAGGAATAATGCCCGATACTTCACCGTGGAAGCCCGTTGATGAATCGGCATGGAAGCCAGTAGCGGAACCGCCCCCTCCTCCACCGCCAGAAAAACCTGGATTTCTTAGCCGCACACTCGGCACCGCTGTGTCTGACCTTAACCCACTGAACTTAGTGGATACGGCGCATACTTTGATGCACCCCAGTACGGCTTTTGCGCCCCTAGCGCCAAAGACTCCAGAAGCGGAGTTACCGCAAGATCCATTTCATAAGTTCCAACGTTTTCTTGGCGGCGGTCCTAATGCTCCAGAGATGCGTGCTCCGCAGGTAAGTGGATCTGAAGCCGCAGGCCATGTCTTAGCCGCTGGCATAACTGGCGGATTAGCTAAAGGGATTGATGCTCTACCGCGTACTGGCCGCGCTGGAATGAATTTTGATAAGGCTATGGCGTTGGCTAAGGATCAGCCAGTAGATACTAGCCATTTCGCTGATCCGGTTGTAAGGGCCAAGAAGCTGAATACTGTGGCTGGCGATCCAATGGCCCCAGTGCTCAGAAAGACGCTAGATAGAGTTGGACCTACAACCGAACCTCTTAGGTATGAGGATGCGAGGATCTTAGCCAGTTCCGCAGGGCGCAAGGCGCAGCAAACGGCAATGGGTGGAACGCTTACCGGGGAGATGGGCAAGCGCCTAGGAGAAACAGCCAAGGGTCTGGATGCGGCTACGCAAGAGGCGGCTAACAATGCTGGCCCTGAGGCTGGCAAAGCTCATGCCGATGCAATGAGCGAGTATCGCAACGCCCAACGGCTTAAAGAGGGCGCTAAGAAAGTGGCGAAGGTGGCAATCCCTGCCGCTATCGGCTATGGACTTTATGGGAAGCTCAGAACGCTAGGAGAATAACATGCTCTACACGACCCCTCAATCCGGCTACAACAAAGGAGCTAGCGCATATCTGAACCGCCGCAGCGTCAGTCCCGGCGATCTCAAGTACACGCTGCTCGACGGCACGGAAGCAGACGCAGAACTGGCGTCAGTAGCCATCGTGCGCGGTCCTAGCGCAAGCCAATCGCAGGTGTACAGTACTTTCTTTGCCGTAGGGCTTGGCGCAAGCGATACCGTTGACGTGCAATCGTCGAACACGGACGTGGATGCGGATTTCCAGACCATCGGGACGATGACAAGCGAAAGCGCTTCGCCTGCCGGGACGCCGTACTTCACAGATAGCGGATCACCGCTGTTCTACCGCGTCAAGAAAAGCGGCGGTGCTCCGGTTGTTACGGTGCAACGATGAGACGGCTATTGTGGTTCTCGTTGCTTGTAGCACTAATGACGTGCGCCCAGCGTGTTAAGGCGCAGCCTCCAGCATCTAGTATTCAGATTGGCTCTACCAATGTCGCAGGCGGAGTTCCGGGAAACTGCCTGATAGTTAATTCGGCGCGACGGCTAGGCCAACAAGTTTGCGGTGGCGGAGGTGGTGGTGTTACATCTATCACTGCCGGGACTGGTATCTCCGTTAATGCGGCTACTGGCGCTGTCACTGTCACCAACACAGCGCCGGGCGCTCTCCCCATTGGCCCGACTGGTGCAATCCAGTTCAAAGTTGATGCAAGCACTTTTGGGGGCACTTCAGACTTAACGCGAGATCCGGCGACTGGCAATTATGGCATGTTTGTTTCCCCGTTCCCAAACTATGGCTTTTTTGTTGCCCCCTCTACCTTGAGTGAGAACTCCATTGGGATCTACTTTTCGCCAGAAGTAACCGCGACTGCCGATGGTGGATCTCCTACAAGCCTAGAGATCGACGTAGGCTTGGCTGGATCTCACAATTATGCAGATGCGAGTAATCTGTATCTGTACTACAACAACGGGAGTTCCGGCACCATAACCGCTGCCTACCAACTGTGGATCGATCAGATTAGAAATGTCGGAGGCGGCACAATTACCACGAATTACGCAATTTTCAGCGCCCAACAAGACTCCGCGACTAACAACTATTACACGTGGTTTGATTCGCAAGGCGTCCGCAGAGTCAGGGACGATACCACTTTCAACAGCGTTCATCAGGCCGTCGAATGTTTGTATGATCCCCAATTCACCAAGTATACGCCGGGGGCGGCTAATTTCCAGCGAGGCTGTACAGGACAATTTGAATCAGGAGTATTTGTCATTACCCCAGAAGCGAGCGGGACTGGAGTTCTACCTACTATGCGGTTGGGGGATACTGGCGTATCGGTTACTTTTGGGGGTCTGCTGATAAACCATAGTGTTACCTTTGCGGCCCTTGGCACACCGCCAAACGGAACTCAGTATTACTGCTCGGATTGCACCGTAACCAGTGGGGTTGATAATACGTGTGCAGCATCAGGTACGGGATCATGGACGGAAAGAATAAACGGAGCGTGGAAATGCTGGCAGTAATCCTGTTATTGGTTAGCACCCTTTCGGTATTTGGCCAGAACGCCACGATCCATTACGTACCAACGAACCCCGGTGCTGTGGTTCAATCCGCCAAATGGTCTATCGCCAATTCCAGCACGAATCTCACGATCACAAATCAAGCTGGAACTGTAGTCACGACTGCCAAGGCAGCAGCGACCACGCAGAGCCTAACGATCTTCGCGCTTCCAGCGAAGGCGATGGTCCTGTCCTGTGTCGTCAAGAGCACCACAGCGTTTACGGGCACTACGACACTCACGGCAACACTAGGGATCACAGGCACGCTCACAGCCTGCATTTCCACGCCATTCGATTTGATGGCGGCTGTGTCTAATACAAACTTCAGCGTGGCCTTGCCAGCGCCTATCGTGAGCTATGCGGGCACAAACCTGATCCTGGCGCTGACTTCAACGGTTCAAAACATCTCGTCGATTTCGGCGGGCGCGGTGGATGTAACGATCACATGGCAGGTGCTCCCATGAAACTCCTCATCCTCCTCGCTCTCGCGGTTGCGCTCCACGCAGAAGATGCGCGGCCCGTCTGCGCTGGCGGCAACCCACCACCCGATCAGACTAATTGCCGCCCCGCGAAAGATGCCGCTCCGTTAGCCACAGTCGAACAACTTCAAGCCAAAGTCGCTGAACAAAAACAAGAAATCGAGCGCTTGAAGAAACAGGAGTCCACTGGAGCAGAGCAAGTAAACTACCTGCAACGCAAGCTCCAGATGTACCAGCAAGGACTATTCCAGTGCCAGGACGCGCAGATCGACGCGCAGGCCAAAGCCAAGCAGGAGAAGCCAACTAAGTGATCTCTAGCGAGCAATTCTCCGTTGCGTTCACGGAAAACTCCCGCCCGCTTTACCATCTATTCCGAAGGCGTGGAGTACCAGCGGATCTCGCAGAGGACCTAGCACAGGACACTTGGATGCAGGCATGGAAAGCGCGAGAACAATGGCGCGGCGAACACTTCAGGGCATGGCTATTCACGATCGCGCGTCATCTGCGCTGGTATAACTCGAAGCTCTGCCAGTTGCACGAAATACACAATCCTGCGTACTCGGAGACATTCGAGCGGAAGATCGAGGCGCATGAACTATTGGCACTATGCCCTCCGAGGGAGGCGCGGATGCTGCGGCGGCGCTATCTCGAAGATTGGCCCACTCAGGGGACATCGCTCGAACGGATGCGGCTCTTTCACGCGCGCAGAGTGGCGCGGAGGGTGAGCAAATGATCACTCTGCAACATCGCGGGATTGACGCCGTGACGCCAAGAGAGATGGCGGTCTGGGAATGCGCGGCTTACGGAATGTCCGTGAAAGAGACGGCGCACCATCTCGGGATCTCGCCATCTACCGTTAAGGTGCATCGCGGCAACCTTGCTTCCAAGTTTGGGATTGATAACGGACTCGCGGCCAAGTTGACGCGGCTCTGGATCGAGCGGGAGAAACAATGAAGCCACTGCTCCTCATCCTCGCCGCTGGCCTCTGCTCGGCCCAATGTACCCCCGATGCTAACGGCATCTGTATCACCAGCCTCTCCGCGATCCAGAACAATCTGCTCGGTCCGCTCACGCCATACGGTTCGAATCCTTGGATCTTCGGGGATCTCGCGGAGAAGGGCACCGCTGACAATATGGCCCCGGCAGCACTGGCGCAAGCGCCTGCGCTCGGCACGCAGCTTGCCGGGACGGTTTCGTGGAATCAGGGAGATCAATTCTTCACGACGACCGCTAATCTCACCGGGCCTCTGGCTGGTGTGCAATGGGCGGCCATCGCCTGGAACGCAATCGACGGCACAGGGACCGGGAGGTTTCTGTGCGCCATCGCTAGCGTGACCTCCACGCGCGTTAACTGCTCGGATGGGGACTTTCAGATTCCCTCCGGCTCGGGTGCAAATATCTATCTGCTACCGCCCCCGGTGGTACTGAGCGGGAATAATATCGACTTCCAATCCTGGACCACTGGATGCCCCAGTGTCGCCTGGAACTATTACGACAATTCGATTGCGTTGGATCGTCTGTGGATTCGCACGGGAAATTCGACCTACCACACTCAAGCCCAGCAGTATCAAGATATTCAATGGCAATGGGTGCTCGACTATGGTTATCGTACTGAGGTTTGCCCTAGGGCGTCAGGGATGCTGGGGCAGTTCTTCCGGGCGCTAGAAGGACATTCCGAGCGCCTTCCGGGGCTTTACAACTGGATCAACATCGAAGTACCGCGCTGGGCTAATCCCTCCGCTAGCCCCCAGATAGACAACCGCGAAGCCGCATACGAACTGTGGGCCATCGCACTCGGCGCAAAGGTAGATCCCGACCCGACCCGGCACGCGCAGTACTGCTCCTGGCTCACAACCTATGTCCCAATCTGGAACTCCGTCCAAGCTCCCGATGGCTCATGGCCCGAAGAGGAGTACTGGATCAACCGATCCTTCGTGAGTGCGCCGAAGGCGTTCACTGCTCCGTTCTTATACCAGGGTGCCCCATGGCGCGAAGCCATCAACGTCAAGGCCATGCAATCGGCGTATGAGTCGCTGAACGATACCAGTTCGCAAGGATGCAATAGCCCTAGCCTAGCGGCATCGACACTCACGGTCATAACCAAGGCCGTGACGTGGCAAAATAACTACGGGCGCAATACCGCAGACCGGGGGATCTATTATGAAGTCAATTCACAATCCAACGATCAAGCCAGCATATCTCCTGCAACTGGAACGGTCTCTATCGTCCTCACATCAACATCCGTCTCTGGAGTGGGAACCAATTGGCAAACGGCTGGCTACTGTGATGGAACGCATTTCATCGGAATCTCCACCCCTGGCAAAGTCTACAAAATTGCATCCTGCTCCGACAACACTCACGCGGTCCTAACGGTTCCGTTCGGACTCTACGGCGAAGCCTCGAATGTAAGCGCCAGCGGGTATGGAATCGCTCCAGCAGCTTCCGCCGTCTGCCATTCCTCTGCGACCTACTGCGCCACCGGAACCGGGGATCGAAATCTAACCCGCACGGTCTGCGGCGATATCGCATGGCTCTACTCGGTCACGTTAAACGCGACCTACAAAGCCTGGACGGATGAGTGCCTTTCGTCACAGTTCGGGGGGCCGACGGCAGGACTAACTCCCGCCGCAACGCTGGGCGCAGTCACGCTGCCGTGCTCTGGCTCAGCTTGCGACGGCCTGGTCACCGACACCTGGGCCGGAGCCGCGAATTGCGGCGTAGCGCCTTGCGTCAACGGGGCATTCCTTTACTCGAATCTCGGGAAGAACTTCGGAGAAGCCTTCGGCGCCCCGGGGATCGACAATGCCCTAGCGTGGCGCCTGAGTTCCAGCGCCCCGACCATCACCAGCACAAGCCCATTACCATCTGGAGTAATCGGGACTCCCTATTCGTATTCATTTTCAGCCAGCGGGACGGGACCGATCACATGGACCGCCACGGGCCTCCCGTCATGGGCTAGTTTGTCGTCGGCTGGGTTGTTAACGGGTACGCCGAACGCTGTTGCTACGAGTACGATAGCAGTAAGGGCTACCAATTCCGTTGGCTCCGCTGGGCCAACTAACTTCAGTCTGACGATATCTGGAATCGCGCCGACAATAACCACCACCAGCCCGTTGCCGGGAGGAACAAACGGGACTCCGTATTCTTTCCAGTTAGCGGCTAGCGGCACTTCGCCCATTACGTGGTCTGCTACTGGGCTTCCAGGATGGGCGTCTCTTTCGAGCGGTGGGCTTCTCACGGGAACTCCTAACGTCAACACCACCACCACAATCGCAGTCACAGCGACGAATTCCACTGGGAGCGATGGGCCGCGCAATTTCAACATCACGGTAACGGGCGGAGGGGTAGCGCCTACGATCACTACTACCAGCCCATTGCCTAATGGGACGCTGGGTACGGCTTATTCCTTCCAGTTTTCCGCAAATGGGACTGCGCCAATCGTATGGAGCGCCACGGGCTTACCGCCGTGGGCAATTCTATCGAGCGCAGGATTGTTGACGGGCACTCCGAACGCAGTGGCGGTAAGCACTCTGCATGTGACTGCCACGAATGGCACGGGAAGCGCAGGGCCAACGGATTTTAGCCTGACGATTACCGGGATTGCGCCTACCATCACAAGCTCCAACCCACTCCCTGGCGGGACTGTTGGGACGGCCTATTCTTATCAGTTCACAGCAACCGGAACCAGCCCGATTACCTGGAGCGCCGGGGTTGGCTTGCCTGGATGGGCGTCGCTTTCTTCTAGCGGCTTGCTATCTGGGACGCCGAACGCTGCCGCAGTGAGTTCTTTCCCGGTAACCGCGACGAACTCAACGGGCAGCGATGGCCCTAGAACATTCGGGCTAACGATTGTCAGCCCTAGCTTTGCTCCGGTCATCACCAGCATTAGCCCGCTCCCCAATGGGACTATCAATGCGCCGTATAATTATGTATTCACGGCTTCAGGCACTACTCCGATCACCTGGAGCGGAACGAACTTGCCATCATGGGCAACGCTAGCCAGCGGCGGCGGATTCTCCGGCCTTCCTACTACGGCAGGGACTACCGTATTCAACATCACGGCGACTAACGTAGCCGGGAGTGCAGGGCCTTCGCCGTTCAGCATCACAATCTTAGGTGGCCCGCTGCCGCCGATGCTTACCTGTTCGCCTCAAACGCACATTACGCCGCCGACTGTCTTGGATGTCCAGAATCAGACGAATCAAGCCCTTGGCATCACGCCATGCACCAACCCGATTAGCGGGGCATGTGATGCTACCAGCGTGCAGAGACTGATAAACGCGGCCC
>Ga0247676_1000104_pt1 | contig 14459 bp, 13 predicted proteins | sample CNK17_metaG_FD_182802 | JGI IMG/M metagenome (GOLD analysis project Ga0247676, IMG submission 182802) | Soil microbial communities from Purdue University Martell Research Forest, Indiana, United States - CNK17 | ecosystem: Environmental > Terrestrial > Soil > Temperate forest > Bulk soil...
CCGTAGCCGAGCGGCATCACGATCAGCATCGGCTTGGCTTTGCCACGCGCGATCAAATTGTCCAGGATCACGTTCGCGCGGCCCACCGCCGTCCAGGCGTCCGCGTCGTCGCTGTAGCCGTGCAGCAGATAGAGGACGGGGTAGGTTTGCTTTCCGCGTGGATCGTAGCCCGGCGGGGTATAGACGAAATAGCCGCGATCATCGCCCACCACTTTCGAGCGGTAAAATTGATGATGAATTTCGCCGTGCGGCACATCAGCCATTTCCCAAGGAAGCAGGGCGGCGGCATTTCCGGATGCGGGCGCAACATGCAACTCGCTCGCTCGATAGAGAAAATTGGGAATTGCCGCGCTGTTCGAAGGATCGAACATCGTCACGCCGTCGACGGCAAAGGAATACCCGTAATAGTCCGGCGCAAGCGGCTCTGAGGTAGCGCTCCAAATTCCCTCCCCATCTTTCTGCATGGCAAGCGCTTTGCCCCCGCCATCGATTTCCACGGTCACTTCCTTGGCGTTAGGCGCGCGCAACCGGAACGTCACCCGATGATCGGCCAGCACCTCGGGCGAAACGACGGGAGTCGGTGAAGCCTGAGGCGTTGCCGCCTGCGCCTGCGTCTTCTGAGTGGGCGGCGCCTGTGCGCGAACGAGACCAGTTGTGAGCAGGATCAGTGTGACAAGTCGAATCGGTTTCATTGTTCAACCTTGCGGCTATCTGTTTCCGCAGCTTCCTTCGGCAATTGCTGGGTTGACGGATATTACCGCATTTGTCGCCTGCCACCCCTAGAGTCCGGCGAGGTGGATCTGCTCAGCTGACATCAATGATGGCCTCTAAGAGCGCAGCGCGTTTTCTTTACGGGGCGCGTTATAAGACGGGGAAGAGTTATGCAGCTCGTGAGTCTGTGCCTTAATTAGTAGTGTCCGTTAGAACCTGTGGCCCAATGGCCACACCGTTAATCTTGCAGTATCATACCGTTAATGCAATCACTCCGTGTGCATCGAGAAACATGCCGCTGCGAAGTGTGTAGGAATAACCATCCATTTGAAATACCAGATGATCTTTACGAAGCTTTTGTTAAGGGCAACGTGGTGATATTCGCGGGAGCGGGTGTCAGCACAGAGAGCTCGCAAGTCTTCCCCTTTAAATTCCTCGATGAAATTCGGGACGAATTAGATGGCGGGGCTGCGGAGGGCAGCCTCTTTCCGGATGTAATGACATCTTACTGCACCAGACCAAACGGAAGGGCAAAACTTCTTAGGAAGATTAGAAAACGATTTGGTTACGTCCAGTCTTTTCCGCAGTTGTACCGGAGGGCAACGAGTTTCCATCGCGAGATCTCAACTATCCCATTCATCGACAGCATTGTCACAACAAACTGGGATACATATTTCGAGAGGGAATGTGGAGCGGTCCCCTTTGTTTCAGCAGAGGACTACGCGTTTGCAGAGATGCCTGGGCGCAAAGTCTTTAAAATACATGGTTCGATTGATAGTTACGGCTCAATTATAGCGACAAGGGAGGATTACGAGAGGTGCTATGAGTCACTCCGAACCGGACTATTGGGGAGTACGCTGAAGCTTTTTCTCGCCACCAAAACTGTGGTCTACATTGGATTCTCCTTTGCGGACGACGATTTTATTAGAATCTTTGACGCCCTGACCTCTGAAATGCGAGGCCTTCGACCGCACAGCTATATCGTTACCCTAGCTAAGGCCGAGCAGAATCGCCTTCAGGAAAAAGGACTCACTCCCATATACACAGACGGCACTTTCTTTATTTCCAAGATAAAGGAGCGCCTAGTTGCTGATGAACACATGCTTGACGATGGTCGACTAGATGGCGTCGAGAGGCTCTTAACTAGAGTGCTCAAAACACACCATGATGAATTATCTGAGATAAGTATTCGGAAGTATCCGGACAATATCTTTGGACTATGTTATCAAGATGGTTTGATTGACTGCCTGGAAAGAATACTAGTTCTCGCCAAGACGGGTGAATACTCCCTCCGCGATCGAGTACTGAAGGTCGCAAACACCTACGAATTTCAAATCCGTCCCCGGAAACTCAAGAACAGGCGATACCAAGATGTTGCCTATATCGACGGATACGTGAACGGCCTACTGCACCTTCTGGCGGACAACGACGTTCGCAAAGTCATTCCTATCTACTATGCGTTTGCCCAAAAGGCGCCAATTAGCAACCTAACGCGCTACATGCGCGCACTCAGAAAAAGCAATTTATCTTCTAGAGCTGAACACCGATGGGCTCTCCAAGCTGCGAGAAAGTTTCGGGATAACGAAGAGTATGTGTTCCACCACACTCCGTTCTTGTGTTAGCTTTCGTTGAAGCAGGTTTCTATGAAGGAAGATCAAATCCTGCAGAATTTCGCCCAAGCGTGTACGGACCGGGCGATGCGAGTTCTGGATTTGCTTCTACCCTCGCGTTTTCTTGACCCTGTGCGCGGGCGGCAAGTACACTAGATAATTCCGGATGGTGCCCGAACTGTGGCAGCCGGGCTTGACGGAGAAGACCCCAAAGCCAACGCGGCAGTTGGTGTGAACCGGCGGCAAAAAGCCGCCCGAGCGTTGCAGCCTGAGGTTTTCCCGGGCCGATGAAGATTCGACGAAGAAACAAGGGGGAATGCTTTGCCAAAGCGTACATATCAACCGCGGAAACGCCGCCGCGCCAAGACACACGGGTTTCGCGTGCGTATGAAGACCAAAGGCGGCCGCAAAGTGCTGGCGGCGCGCCGCAAGAAGGGCCGTCATCGCCTTACGCCAGAGTGATGGCGGTGGCCCCGCGACGGGCCAGAAGTTTCCTCGCGAAGCCAAGCTGGTGCGGAAAAGCGAGTTCGATCTCGTGTACCGCGCCGGCAAACGCCGCTCGAGTTCCCACTTCACTGTATTCGTTCGCGCCAGTGGACAGCCGATCAGCCGCTTCGGGTTCAGCATCAAGAAAGCTTTGGGCGGCGCGGTGGTGCGCAACCGCATGCGGCGGCGCCTGCGGGAAATCGTCCGCTGCCACCGGCAGGAGATAAGCTCGGGATGGGACATCGTGATTCATCCGAAACAGTCTGTTGCCACGGCGCCGATGCCGGCGTTGACGGCGGATTTGCTGCGGGTGCTGAAGGGGCTGTGAGATTTTCTCCCGACATGGAGCGGGAGGGGCAAGCCCCTCCCCTACAAATGCTTCGTATCAGAAGCAAGCGGAGTTTTGGTGTGCGAGCGGCGCTGTTTGCGCTTAGTTTTTACAAGGCCTACCTTTCGGTTCTGTTTGCGGGCACTTGCCGGTACCAGCCGACTTGCTCGCGTTATGCCTACGAAGCCATCGAACGATTTGGGGTGTTGCGCGGCGGGTGGCTGGGATTGAAGCGGCTGCTGCGGTGCCATCCTTTGTCAGGAAGATTCGGATACGACCCGGTTCCGGAGAAATGGGAAGAGATGCGAGCGAATTCCGACGTGATGGGTAAGACGCGCGAGGTGCGGCTGTGAGCACTCCGCCGATGAATCAGCTGCCTCCGCTGGGGAAATCGAAAGACAAATTCACGCCGGAGCTGCGCATCCTGGTGGCTTCGCTTTTGTCCATGGCGGTGATTTTGCTTTGGGCGAAGTATTTTGGGCCGAAGCCGCCGGTCACTCCTCCGCAGGAAAATAAGCCGGCGCAAGTTTCGACGGCAACCGCCGGAACCGCCGCCCCGACAACCACACCCAGCCCGGCGGCAACGCCAGCAAAGATTTCCGGGGCAACCACGCCAGCAGTCCCGCCGACGGCCGACTCGCAAGAGCGCACCATTGTCGTTGAAAACGATCTGTATCGCGTGGAGTTTTCCAATCGCGGCGCGGTGGTGAAAAGCTGGCAACTGAAGAATTACAAGGACGATTCGAAGCCGCAGAAGACACTGGACCTGGTGCACCCGCAGGCCGCGACCGAAACCGGCGGCTGGCCCTTCGCGCTGGTTTTTGACGATCCCCAACTGGGAACTTTGGCGAATTCCGGACTCTACAAAATTTCCAGCGATGCCAATTCGCTGGAGGCGCCGGCGGATCTTACCTTCACCTGGAGCGACGGCCACCTGCAGGTCACTAAGAAATTTCACTTCGATCATTCCTACACCGTGAACGTGGAAACGACCGTGACCAACAACGGCAACCACGTGATGGCCGGGTTGGCATGGCTGGGCGGCTTCGGCGATTTGACCGTGACGAATCCGATTCCGGTGGAGACGGTCTTCGTCTTCTACAGTGAAGGCGGAAAACTGGAAAGCATTGCGCATAAGAAGCTGGATGGCCCGGAGAAATGGGGCACCGTCTGGCAAGGCGGCAAGGAATTCACCGGGATTGAAGACCGTTACTTCACCGCCGCGTTTCTTCCTTCGCAGACCGAGCCGACGCCTCTGCAAACCCGCTATTGGAAGGTGTTCCACAACATCAAGGTGGATGGGAAAGACCAGTCCGAGCCGGTCCCAGAAATTGCCACAGCTACATCCGCGCAGAATATGGCTCTGCGCGTCTTCGTCGGCCCCAAAGATTACGACGATTTAAAGGCCATGCGCCCGCCGCTGCATTCGCTGGTGCAATTTGGCTACCTGGAATTCATCGCCGACCCGCTGTTTCACGGCCTGAAGTGGCTGCACAAATACGTTCCGAACTACGGATGGGCGATTGTGGTGCTCACCCTGGTGATCAACATGGTGCTCTTCCCGCTGCGCATTTCCAGCTATAAAACCACGCTGAAAATGCAGCGCGTTGCGCCGGAAATCAAGCAGATCCAGGAGCGGTATAAGAAGTACAAGATGAACGACCCGCGCAAGGCCGAGATGAATAAGGAAGTGATGGCCATCTACTCGCGCGAAGGAATTAATCCGATCGGCGGCTGCTTTCAGATGTTTTTGCAGATGCCAATCTGGTTTGGGCTGAACCGGGCGTTGAGTTACGCGATTGAATTGCGGCACACGAAGTGGCTGTGGATCACGGACCTGGCTTCGAAAGATCCTTACTATGTGCTTCCCGTGCTGGTGGGCATTACGATGTACCTGGTGTCCAAGATGACGCCGATGACGGCCACCGACCCGCAGCAGGCACAGATGATGAAAATCATGCCGCTCACTTTCTCGGTGATGTTCGTAGTTTTTCCGTTTTCGAGCGGCCTGGCGTTGTATATTTTGACCAGCAGCCTGGTGGGTATCGTCCAGCAGTGGTACCTGAACAGGTCGCATCCTCTTCCCGCCCCGGCCAAGCCAACGCGCGCCAAGAATTAAGGCCAGCCCGTTTGCCGCTAGGAATTGCTCCCGGCCAGACGGTTGTGTTGAGAACACTATGACGCAAGAACTGGTTCGCGAAGGGAAACTCGACCGCGCCGCTACCGCGGAAGCTCTGCGGGAGTTTCTCCAGAACATGCTGCGCGCCAGCCGCCTGGAGCTGCAGGTTTCCGTGCACGCGGCGGAGCCATCCGTCGGCGGAGAAGAAGGCGAAGCGGAAGTGTTCGCCGATCTCGACGGCAAGGACAAGGAAATTCTGCTGGCCCGCGGCGGAGAAGTGCTGAAGGCGCTGGAGCACCTGGCGTTTCGGGCGCTGCGGCTGGAGCCCGCGTTTCACGAGAAAATTCACCTGGATTGCGCGGGGTACCGGGCGCTGCGTTTCGAAGAGTTGCGGATGACCGCGCGGGTGGCGGCGGAACGCGTGCAGGCATCGCGGCAGCCGTTTCAATTGAATCCCATGTCGTCGCGCGAGCGACGCATCGTGCATTTGACGCTGAAAGATTTTCCCGGCGTGAGAACCGAGAGCATCGGCACGGGCGAGGAACGCCAGGTGGTGATTCACCCGGCGAAGAAATAAGCGAGAATCTTTTGGAGTGCGGGAGCTCTGCTCTCGCTTTTAGAGCGTCAAAATCGCTACAAATCGATCGCACGAGACAAATCTTAGTCCTCGAAAGCGGAGGCAGAGCCTCCGCACTCCAAATAAAACCTGCCTACTTTTTGACCCAGCCTTTGGATAACACCTCGCCATTGGCATCGAACCGCAAGCGGTATTCGAACGACGGCGGCCTGTCGCGGCGAATCTGCGGAAAGCGCACGTCCAGAAATTCGACTACGGCCTCGGCGCCTTCTTTGTGAAAACGGGTGACCGGAAAACGCGCGAACCAGAAAAATTCCTGGACTTCGGGCAAGGTGTGCGCCTTCGCGATAAAAGAATTCATTGGCGCATCCGGATAATACGTGTGCACGAGGGCCGAATTTGAGGCCGGATCGCCCGCTGCCCCAGAGTTGGAAATGAGCGAATCGCTGAGGTCCATGCGCACTTCATAAACCCCGCGCGGCCCCTGTATGAGCCCGTCCCAGTGCCAGAGGGAGGGCGGGAACGGAAGCGCGGCGATGGATTGGACCTCGATATTCTCCGATGCGGCAATTCTCTGGATGCGGCTCAGCGCTTGCTGGTGAGCCAAGGCCGCGGCACCCAGATAAACGACGGCCAGGACGAGACCCGCACGGTTCCACGTTACATACTGCAGTCGATGTCCCCATCCGCGCGCGGCTGGCAGCAGGAACAGCGCGGTGAAAAGCACAGTTGCCAGGACGATGGCGTTATTGGATACCGGAGCGCCGATCATTTCCGCGATGCGGGAAATGAGAAACGGAGCGGGCGTGAAAACCAGCCACATGATCAGGGCCCGACGGCGGCTGTGTTCGGGATCTTCGTAGGCCCAGGCCAGCAATTGCGGGATCAGAAGAATCGCCGTGAAACTGAAATCGAGGATGAAGAGGACGTCCCAGGCCGGGCGCGACCATTTGTAGGGGGACCATATCATGGTGCCGAAAGTTGTGACCAGGTCGAGAAAAATGTGGCTGAGAATGCCGGCGGCCCAGAGACCACAGAGCACAAGGTAGGAGGGCGACTCCCACTTGCGCCAGCGGCAAAGCGCGCGAGTGAGGGCGGCAAGCAGGAGGGTCCAGAGCGGCAAACACAGCAATGAGTGGGTGATGCTGCGGTGCCAGGTAACGATCAGCATCGGATTGGTGGAGATAAAATCGCGGAGAACGTCCGAGTCCGGGAAGATGGCGCCGAGCATGAGCGTCCAGGTGATGACGCGGCGCCTGTTGACGGAGACGGGAGGAAAGAGGTCCGCTCCGTTGAACGCTGCTTTTGCAAGGAGCGCGCCTGCGATTCCGTGGGTGATCGTGTCCATGAATTTGAAGTCGCCCCGGATTAAGTTACGGAGAGGAGCGAAGCGCCTTTAGGCAGCACTTTGCCGATTTTGGCGGCTGTGATCTGGTGGCGTTGCAGAGTTTCCATCGCGGCGTCGACCGCTTCGGGGGCGATTGCAACGAGTAGTCCGCCCGAGGTTTGCGGGTCGAAGAGCAAGGCGCGATTTTCTTCTGGAACGCTTGCTTCGAAGCTGACGCAGTCCCTCAGAAAATCGAGATTGTTATTCAGTCCGCCGGCAATCATGCCTTGGCGCGCGGCGTCGAAGGCGCCTGGAAGAACGGGAACGGCACTGTATTGAATTTCAATCGTTACCGAGGGAATCCCCTTCTCCGGGTCCCCCAACGCCATTTCACGAGCGTGGCCCAATATGCCAAATCCGGTGACGTCAGTGACCGCGTGAACTGCCTGGGCATTTGCCTTTGCAGCGACTTCATGGAGGGCCTCAGTCGCGGCTCGATTCAATTTAGACATGGAAGCAATCGCGGCATCCACACTGGCTTTACTCGCGCGCTCCCTTTTAAGCGCAGTGGAAATCAGGCCTGTGCCGACCGGCTTGGTCACCAGAATTACATCCTTCGGCTGCGCGCCGACATTTCTCCAGATTTTTTTTGGGTGGATGGTGCCCGTTACGGCGTAGCCAAACTGAATGTCGTCGTTGCGGATCGAATGGCCGCCGATGACCGTGCAGTTCGCCTCTTTCATCTTGTCGAGGCCGCCGCGGATAATCTGTTCGAGAATCGCGGGATCCCCTTTTTCTGGAAAGCCGACGATGGAGAGCGCGGAGATGGGTTTGCCGCCCATGGCGTAAATATCGCTGAGGGAGTTGGCGGCCGCGATCTGGCCAAAGGTAAATGGATCGTCGACAACGGGCGTGAAAAAATCCACGGTCTGCACCAGCGCGAGATCTTCGCTGATTAGATACACCCCTGCGTCGTCGTTGGTGCTGAAGCCAACGAGTACGTTCGGATCAGTTGGCAGTGGCAGGCGCCGTAAGATTGAGTCCAGCGTCCCGGGACTCAGTTTGGCCGCTCAACCAGCTGCCTTGACCATGGCCGTAAGTTTCACGGAGTCGGTCAAGCCACACCTCACTGTGCTGCCGTTTGATTATAGCGAGCGCGCGAAATTTCTGCTGCCGATTGGTGGAACCTGGGATCGGGACGCGACTTGCGTGCGGGAATGGAAAGTGTTCTTATCTCGGGATGCCGTGGGACTTCTGGTTGATCTTTTTGTTTCTGAGCGTGGTGATTCCGTGGAGAGGCTACACCCGGCTGAAGAAGTTGCTGGCCCTGCCGACGGTTGATACCAGGGAGAAGTTGACGATCTATGCGGTTACGATTGCCTTTCAGTGGGTGTTGCTTGGAGTGGTGGCATGGCGTTCGATCGCACGAGGAATGACCCTGCAGGATTTGGGGCTCGGTTCGCGAGGCTGGATTGGGATCGTAGCTGGCGGCCTATTCGGAGCAGTCTTGGTCGGAGGGTTGCAGTGGTTGAATTTGAGGCGAATTGGAAAGATGGAGGGGGAAGCGCCGGACCTTCTGCGAAAACTGGCAAATCGGATTTTACCGGTTAATCTGCTTGAGTATTTGCCTTATGCGGCTTTGGCTATCACAGCCGGAGTTTGCGAGGAGTTTGTATACCGGGGCTTTGCGATTGCTGCGATTTCCAAAGCTGGCGCGCCGCTTCCGTTGGTGGTGATCGTGCCATCGGTGCTTTTTGGTCTGGCGCATGCCTATCAAGGGCGTGGTGGAATTATCAGCACGGGAATCTTTGGGGTGCTGTTGGCAATTGGCAGGCTGGCGTTTGGCAGCCTTGTGCCGGTGATGATGTGGCATGCTGGACTGGACCTGGCTGCGGGCGTTGCCGCGCCTAAGTATCTGTTGAAACAGACGAGTTCGAGCTAGTTCCTGAAATCGGAATTATCACAGGATGTTAACTACTATGATAACAGATGTTGCGAAGCCGATACCTGAAGAAACGGTGCGGCGAGCCTTGGGCGAATTTCAAATCTCCGCGGATCCAAATCAAATTGTTTTGATTCAACAATATATAGGGACACTGCTACGCTGGAATGAGAAGTTGAATCTGACGGCAATCCGTGACCCACTAGAGATACTATATCGTCATTTTTGCGAATCTATGTTTGCGGCCGGTGCAATTCCTGTGGATAAGGGTCGTTTGGCGGATATCGGCTCCGGGCCGGGATTTCCCGGAATTCCGTTAAAAATAGCTCGCCCCGAAGTGGAGCTTTGTTTAGTGGAATCGAACATCAAAAAGGGCACTTTTCTTGCGGAGGTTGTCCGCGAACTCCAACTCACCAACACGCGGGTGCTGATCAGCCGCTACGAAGAGTTGGGCGAGGAGATCTCGCCACTGGATTACGTTTGCTCGCGGGCGGTTGGAGAATTCGGTCCATTTCTGAAGTGGGCGGGGTCTGAAAAGGTGCAGGCGCGGCAAGTAATATTGTGGATAGGTGGGAGAGACTTAGAAGAAGTGCAGAAAATTGAGAATTGGGATTGGCGAGAACCAATTTTGATACCAAAATCACTACAGAGATATCTATTGGTCGGAAAAAAGCAAGAAATGTCGGCGTGACGACAAAACTCGCAATTTTCTAACATTCTGGAATTCCCTGCTCTTTTTGGCTGTTAGGAAGCTGAAAATTGTTCTGGCTTGGGGAGGAGTTAGCGTTCCACGTGGAACATTTCGATGTAGCGTGGCCCGCGTATAGGGCTTAGCGAAATTGATCGTTGCGTGTGTGGGATCCCCCCAGGAGAGCCAGAAGCGGCGGAAGAACGTAGTGGTTGCCTTCAGCATTTGGCTTTGATCAGAGTCTGGTGGGTTGTTGAGCCGAACTCTCCTGCAACAATAAGGGGTAGCTGAAAGGGGAGAATGTTCCACGTGGAACGTTTTTGCAGGTTCGAGCTAGACGCGTCTGGAGTGGAGAGTGAGTGTGGGAAGCGGCCTGGTGAACCAGTTTCGTTCTTAGAATTCCTCGAAGTCGAGTGTTCCACGTGGAACTATTTCTTGCCGAGGAGAAATCCTCAGTCCAATCTATGTTCCACGTGAAACATCTTGCAACTGTAGTAAGATTTTGATACGTTCCGCTCGTTTGGGGGATTCATTTGGCTCGAATTATTGCCGTTGCCAATCAAAAAGGCGGAGTAGGCAAGACAACCACGGCCGTAAACTTGGCCGCGTGCCTTGCCACTGCGGAGCAGCCCACATTGCTGGTGGATTGCGATTCCCAGGCGAACGCTTCTGCCGCAATTGGGTTCCAGAAGGATCCGTCCCGAAGAACGCTTTATCACGCACTCATCCTGAATGAGCCATTTGAGAGGCTCGTTCAAAAGTCCCAAGTGGAGAAACTTGACGTACTCCCCGCCGACAAGAATTTGGCTGGAGCCGCAGTTGAACTGGTTTCCGCCGAAAATCGCGAATACAAGCTACAGGCGTATCTTCAGCCCTTACGAGAAAAATACAATTTCATCATTCTGGATTGTCCACCTGCGCTCGACCTGCTGACTTTGAACGCTCTCGTAGCCGCGGATGCTGTCCTAGTTCCGATTCAATGCGAGTATCTGGCTTTAGAGGGAGTCTCGGAGCTTTTGGACACCTTGATGCGGATCCGACGCACCCTGAATCCCAGCTTAGAGGTGGAAGGCATTCTCTTGACGATGTACGACGAGCGGACTAGCCTTTCCCGCCAGGTAGCGACGGACTTGCGCAGTTTCTTTGGAACTCAGATCTTTCAGAGCCTGATTCCTCGAAATGTTCGGCTCGCAGAGGCTCCAAGTTTCGGTAAACCTATTATTTTCTATGATATACACAGTAAGGGCGCCGAGGGGTACACCCAGCTTGCACAGGAGGTAATTGCCAATGCCGAGAAACGCCTTGGGACGGGGGCTCGGAGCGCTCATTCGGGAGCCTGAGCCGCAAACTCCGGTTGCTCCACCACCAACCAGCACAGGAACGCCGACGGGTTCGCACCCGGCTGCCTCCGCGGGTGCAGCTGCCGCAGCTGCCGCAGCTGCGCCGGCTTTGAGTCCGGCGAATGCCGGACAGTTGCAGATTGACATCGACCTAATCGAGCCGAGTCCGTATCAGCCTCGCACGCGATTCCGCGAAGAGGCACTTGATGAACTGGCCCGCTCCATCCAAGCCAGCGGAATTATTCAGCCAATAGTGGTGCGTCCGGTTGGAAATCGCTATCAGTTGATTGCCGGTGAGCGCCGTTGGAGGGCTGCTCAACGCGCGGGGTTGACCAAGGTTTCGTCCATCGTACGGCAAGTGCCGGACGAACTGGCGCTGGAAATGACGCTGGTAGAGAACATACAGCGTGAAGACCTGAACGCTATCGAAGCCGCAAGGGCGTTTGAGCGTTTGATGGATGAATTTCAATTGACGCAAGAGTCGGTGGCGGAACGCACGGGAAAAGACCGCGCTACAGTCGCAAATGCGGTTCGCCTGCTGAAACTGGAGCCTACGATTCAGGATTGGATTGAAGAGGGGCGATTGACCGCGGGGCACGGGCGGGCCTTGCTGGGAGTGGCGGAGCCGGCGCTGCGGATGCGTTACGCAAAGCGCGCGGCGCGCGGAGGTTTGACGGTCCGGCAAATCGAACGACTCGGCTCACGGCGAGCCAGAAGCGCTCGAGCGGCCGCGGAGCCGGCACAGGATCCAAATATCCGGGAAGCGTTGGATGAGCTGCAACGGCACCTGGGAACGAAAGTTCATCTGCGAGAGAAGACGCGGATTCGCCCGGGGCAATTGGTGCTGGAGTTTTACGATCAGGCGCAACTGATGGGGATTTACGACCGGCTGATGAAGTAACGGTCGAGCGCGAAATTCTAACTGGACATTCGTTCAGGGATTTCATTCGACAACTCACTTGAGAGGCGGCGTTGACTTCCGAACGCCTGCGGCTACATTGGTAAAGTAGACTTCCGAAGCGTCACTTCGGGAGCATGGTTTGGGGGAATTTCAATGGCTTGGAAGTGGCCCAGTTCATCGAAGAATGGCAGCAGCGAAGAGTGGACAGGATTTATCGATCAAGGTGTATCTCTCGAAGGCACCTTGACGCTTACCGGAACCTTCCGTATTGACGGGCACGTGAAGGGCAACATCATTTCGGAGCAGACGGTCATCCTGGGAGAAAACGCCAAGGTGGAAGGACAGATCGAGGGGAACCGGGTGGTAATCTCGGGACACTTCGACGGAGTGATTTTCGCGCGCGGACGCGTCGAGATTCAACCGAAGGGCGTGGTCACGGGAGAAGTTCATTCGCCATGCCTGGTGATTGACCCCGGTGGGATTTTTGACGGTCGCTGCCACATGCTGGCGGCGTCCGACGCGTCGGCGGGAGTCACCATTCCGATTCGAGCCGTTGGACAGGCTTGAGGTCACGAATTGAAACAGGCGTTGATAAATAACCGTTAATTCTATCAATAAAGGTTAGCGAGCGGTTTAGTCTGAACTCACTTCAATTTGCTCCTCCTGAGTTGACAGCTCTCTTTCCCACCACTATCTTTCCCTTGCGCGTCTCGAAAGGCATTTGAAAATGAAGATTCTTGTGATTGGCGGCGGCGGGCGTGAGCATGCACTGGTTTGGAAACTGGGGCAAGGCGCTGGCTTGGAGAAGATCTGGTGTGCGCCGGGAAACGGCGGGATCGCGGGGGAAGCGGAGTGTGTCGCGACGGGTGCGGGGGATGTCGCGGGATTGGTTGCCCTTGCGGAAAGAACTAAACCGGATATGACCGTGGTCGGCCCTGAGCTGCCGCTGGTGAATGGATTGGTGGACGCGTTTGGGGAGCGGAACTGGCCGGTGGTTGGGCCGGACAAGAAGGCTGCGCAACTGGAAGGCAGCAAGATCTTCGCGAAGGAATTCCTGCAGCGGCACAATATTCCGACGGCGGAGCTGTATGGCGCGCACGATTCGGCAGGCGGGGCATATGGGGCGCTGTGCGCGGTGGATTGGCCGGTGGTGATCAAGGCGGATGGATTGTGCGCGGGGAAAGGCGTTTTTGTAGCGCCGAATCCGGATGCGGCAACGGACTTTATTGAGCGGGTGATGGAGAAGAATGAGTTGGGCGACGGCGGAAAGCGCGTGATGCTGGAGGAAGCGCTGGAGGGCGAGGAGCTTTCGTTTATTTTGCTGACGGACGGAGAGCGATACGCACCGCTGGTGCCGACGCGCGACCACAAACGGGCTTTCGACAACAACGAAGGGCCGAACACAGGCGGCATGGGCGCGTATTCTTCGGACGAACTTTTGCCCGGGGACTTGCGGCGAACGATTGAAAAAACGATTGTGGAGCCGACGATGAAGGGATTGGCGGCGGACGGGATTCGCTACCAGGGGTTTCTGTACGTTGGATTGATGTTGACGAAGAACGGACCAAAGGTGCTGGAGTTCAACTGCCGGCTGGGCGATCCGGAAACGCAGGCGATTCTGGCACGAGTGGATTTTGATCTGGCTGAAGTGCTGGCGGATGCGGCAGGCGGAAACCTGAAACCGGAGAAACTAAAGTGGAAGCCTGGAGCGAGCGCCTGTGTGGTGATGGCATCCGGGGGATATCCCGGGAAGTTTGAAACCGGGAAAGAGATTCGCGGATTGGCGGAGGCGGGGCGGGTTGCGGATGTGAAAGTGTTGCATGCCGGAACGAAGAAGGCGGGCGATGCGATTGTGACCAGCGGCGGCCGGGTGCTCGGGGTGACCGCCGTGGGAGACACGCTCAGCGCCGCGCTGCAAAAGGCGTATGAAGGAGTGGGAAAAATTCAGTTTGAGGGGATGCACTATCGCAAGGATATTGGAAAACCGCAGCGGCAAAGCTCGGCGGCGGGGGACTGAGCGATGGCCAGGGTGATTCATTTATTTCGAGCGCCGAGGCGTCGGGCGCCGATGGAAGAGTTGCCGGAAGCGCACGCGGTGGAGGATGTGGGACTCGAAGGATGCGCTCACTCGCGGCCGCAGGGAAAGCGGCAGGTATTGCTGATGGATCGGGAGACGTTGGATGCTTTCGAATTGACGCCGGGAATTGTGCGGGAGAACGTGACGACGGAAGGTTTGGAAGTGAATGCGTTGACGATCGGACAGCGGCTACAGGTTGGTGGAGCGGAATTGCAGGTGAGCGCGGTGTGCGATCCATGCGAGCAGATTGAGGCGCTGCGGCCGGGGCTGCAGGCGGAGATGCAGGGGCGGCGTGGGATGCTGTGCAAGGTGGTTCGGGGTGGGACTTTGCGGCGCGGGGATGGAATTGTGGT
>Ga0247676_1000105_pt1 | contig 14292 bp, 21 predicted proteins | sample CNK17_metaG_FD_182802 | JGI IMG/M metagenome (GOLD analysis project Ga0247676, IMG submission 182802) | Soil microbial communities from Purdue University Martell Research Forest, Indiana, United States - CNK17 | ecosystem: Environmental > Terrestrial > Soil > Temperate forest > Bulk soil...
TCAAGCTGTTGATGCATCGTCCTTGATAGCGGCGGTGTCGCTTCGCATAGTTCCTTGTGCTTTGCCTTCCAGTGCTCTGCTATCTTCCAAGCGCTCATCTTCAACCCCAAGGCTGCTGGCCCAAGCCAACACAGAAGATCGTGAATAGAGCGGCGAGGAAGAGGATCAGGCCGAGACCGGAGGCAATTTCGCGAGTCCAAGAATTTGCGGCCGGATGTGGAGCGCGCCAGTAGTTGCTCATCCCTGCGGCCTCCGCGCATACAAATCATTCTGCGCTCTGTCTTTCAGATCGAGACGGCGAGCCTCTTTGAGGACTGCAGCGTCTACCTGCTCGCTCGTCATTCCATTGAAGCAGGGCCAGCAGATCACAAGACCGCGCGGCTTCTCCTGACGGCAGGAGGGGCAGGCAAGTTCGTTGCGAATGACTCGCTCTGCAGAGGCTAGGCGGCTGGCTGCAAGCCGGGCTATGACCTCGGCAAGCGGGCGCACTGGAAGTGTCAGATAGTCACTCATTATGCCGCCTTCTCAATTTGTAGAGCGGGAAATTCCAAGTCTTGTGGCTCAGGATCGGAGAGCCATTGAACGAGGCGGTCGAGTTGCCATTTTTCTTCTGCGTTCCCCGCTGCGAACCCCGCTGCGACCCACGCTGCGGCCCCCGCTGCGGCCCTCGCTGCGGCCCCCGCTGCGACCCCCGCAGCGGCCGAAATTTCGCCGCGCGCAAACTGGCGCGAAGCTATGATTGCATCGCGAACTCGCATATCCTTCGGCACTTGCTTTTCGTAGATGTGCAGAACGCGCGCTGCGCAATCGGCAAGCCAAAGACGGATGCGGCGCTCCACGTCTTTGTCCTTCTTGGCAACCGCTGAAGCGGCCCAGAGAAGATCATCGAATGTCACGCCAGCCTTGACGGCCTGACGGGCCGAAATCTTCTTCCCGTCCCACTTCTTCGCGCCGCCGAGCATCTTGACGACTTCGGCTTTCCGCTCTGGGCACGGCGAAAGCTTCACTAACTCGTCGTAGGTCAAACCGATCATTTCGAGGCCCTTTTCAGGATGACGAGGTTATCAGCTTTCGGAGAGACTTTGCGCGGCTTGCGCTTCATTCTCTTGACGATTTGTGGCACGCTCAAGCTAGGTTCGTCATCCCGCGCTATGACTTCGCAGCCTCGATCGGCAAACCATTCCAGGATGGCCGAGCCATCATGAGAACTCAGCCCCCTGATAGTTATTGTCCTCGGTCCTAGCCGGGTGGAGAGACAGGTCAGAAGGCGCATTAGCGTTTCCCCTTGCAACTGTTGCGAACCTAAGTTACACATGCGCCAGTGTCAAGCGACAAAGCAACAGATGACCGAAAATGAAGTGGTGAAGGCCCTGAGCAAGGATATTGCGCGGGTTGGCGGGTTGCGTAGATGGGCACGGGCTAATCAGGTATCCGCGCCATATGTCTCCCGCGTCGTTCGTGCTGAGATGCCGCCCACGGACGCCATTCTAAGCCCTCTTGGGTTCGAGCGGGTCATCGTCTATCGCAGGAAGGGCGGAAAATGAGCGTATGGTACCAAGGAAGCGAGAGAGAGGAGGCCGCGCGGCAGAAGTTGTATGAGCACGTCTGCGAACTGCGAGAATCATTGCTCGATTTGCTTAATATGGTTTCCGCCAGCAATGATCCCGCCCCCGCCATCGGAGACATTCACCGCTCCGAGGTTGAGCTTCTACGCCATAGGGCTCGCGCCATCGAACTGCGGGACCTAAAAATCAACCGCGCCAGACGAGTAATCGACGGCACTAAAGAGGCCGAAAAACTCGCTGGCAAGCAATAGGGAGTGGATATGACATCGCCTTGGGTTCTAACCAAATCCCGCCGCACAAAGCGTTACAAGTCCCTCCATCTCCAGCTCGCTAAAGAAGTCTGGGGAAGGCGGAAGTGGTGGGTGAGGGAGTTTTGGGCATGATCGGAATAGACGCATTGATCTCCATTCTATTCGCGCTGCTGTTGTTTTTTATGGCGACTGACAAATGATCGCCCTCACCCTCCCCGTGCCCCCAAGCACAAACGCCCTCTTCAAGAACGTGGCCGGCAGAGGCAGGGTAAAGACGGTTGAGTATTCCCGCTGGCTTAAACACGCCGATGCTGCGTTCTATTGCGCTCGTCCAAAGCCCATTTCTGGTCCGGTTGAGATTACAATTCTCTGCGAGGAAAACAACCGTCGTGACCTCGGGAACTACGAAAAGAGCGTTACCGACTGGCTCGTCCGCTGCGATCTCATCGACGGCGACAGATGCAAGGTCGTTCGCAAGATAACTTTGGCCTGGCACGCTGGGCCGGGGTGTTCGGTGGTGGTTCGATCATGCGCGCGCTGACCGACAATGAGGGCCGCTTAGAACGTGATCTCCCAAACTGGGATTGCAGGTCGGTTCTGGCTCCTGCGGTCGGTCGCTACCAAATGCGCAACGGCTCGTTCGCTCAAGTCCTGCGAACATATACGATTCCGTTCATTGATGGAATGACTGGAAAGCCAAAGAAGTTCATAGTTTGGCAGGGTCGCTGCGAATGTTGCGACTCAGTGCTTTCGTGGAACGCGAACGGCACCTATGCGGCGATCGGATTGCATGAATTTGATCTTGTTGCCGCCGCATGACCATCAAGCACTTCACATGGGCATCAACGGAATCCGAAGCCGCCGAACTCCAAGCCCAAGGCTGGAAGGTGGCAGAGCAGAAGATCGTCCATCATCACGAATATGGGATGTTACTCATCTACGAAGGAGAATTGCCAAATGAAAGGCGGCTACCGCATGAGCAACAGTGAATACATCGCCGAGCAACTCCTGAGACAGCGCGGGTGGAGCTCAAAGGATCCCGCGCGATCAGAAGTTGAGGTTTACAAATTCATCCTCGATATGCGCAACCTTCGCGCCGAGATGCTTCTCAATGGTTGACCGCTACGGCAATACCATCGTCATAGGCTGGTCCGTCACAGAGGAGTTGTGGCTTGAGGCCATTATCAAAATGGGGTCTCAGCGCGCTCACCTGATTGAGCTATCCGAATTGACCGGGAGAAGCCTTGAGGCAATCAAGCAGAAGATGGTTCGCCGGCGCAAGGCTATCCTGAGGAAGCAGAACAGGGAAACACTTGCGGTTCTTGCGCGGCGGTTTCCATTGATAGGCTCCTGCGGTGAGGCGGCAAATGCTTCCGTCTGTCAGCCAGAAGCATCACTCACATCCTCGGATATGAGGCGCGGCGTTTCCTAGGTCGCTCGCGCGCTGATCCGATGCTTGAACCTTTCAGCTACGCAGGAATTGAATGTATAAGACCTCCTCAAAACTTGCTCAAGCCCACCTCGCTAGGATTACAACTCACGATGAGTCGCGATCTGATATTGCGCCACTTTCGTTCTCCGAGCAGGAAAGATTTGAAAACATCACACGCGCTCTGCACCAAATAGATGCGCAATTCGCCAATGGCGGCGGGAAAAAATTATCCCAAAAAGAGCGCGGCGAACTTGGCCTTAAAAAACAGCAATTACAGGCCGCTAAGAATGAGCTTCGCCAGAAACTGCATGTGACCGCAAATGCCGTGACGTTCGAGTGCCTCTTTGTTGAGGCCGCGAAAGAGCGAATCGAGCCGCGATTGTTCAAGATGATTTCGGAGGACGTATGGGCCGCGATCCGAGAGATTGACAGGCTTAAGCAGGAAGGATTAGCGTCCTGATACGCAAAACCCCCAAGGTTTCGAGCCGAGGGGGTTAGCGCCGAGAGGTGGATTCTCGGGAAGAATGGTGGGGACTTCGTTCGTCGGCTAATTTACTAGCCATAGCGGTCCTCGCCGTCAACCCCTCCCATCCATCGGTATAGTCATAGGCTCAACGGGCGGTAGACGCTGGCGTTGGGCTGGCAGGCGCTACCAGTGGGTCCGTCCAGCGCAGCGGTGGTCCGAAAGGTTCTGGGCCGCAAGAACGGGGTGGGTGCCAAGATGCCCACAAAAGAGCAGAGAACCAAGAGCGCGGCTATCTCAGCAGACCGCCCTCGCCTGTAAGCGTCGGCTCGTCTCGAAGGGCAAGACCCCAGGCTGGAACGGCTTCACCTCGTAAATGGTGGGGGAAGCCGTCCTATGCCCGATCACATCGAACTGAACTCAAGGGCATGAAGCTTCAAGATAGACAAGAATACAGGAGTTTAGCACAGTTTCAGGCTCTTTTTCTTCCAAAGAACATTGGGAAAAAAACTTTACCCCGTTAACCATTTTGGCAAATCACAGGAGGCGACATGGAGAATACAGAGGATTTCGACACGTTCTATGAGGTATATCCCCGCCATATTGAGCGGGATGACGCACTGAGAGCCTATAAGAAGGCTCTACAGGCCGGATTTACTCCCATGCAGCTATTCGACGGGGCTGCTAAATTCGCCGCCAGCGTGCGCGAGAGAATGACTGAGCAGACGTTTATCCCCTATCCTGGCACATGGCTACGCAAGCGCGGCTTTCTGGCAAACTATGCTCTTGAGACTACCCCATTCGTAGGCACGCCCAACCCGATCAGCGCCTGTACATGGGAGCCCAAGCCACCCATGCACGACAGCCGACCAATTATGTGGTGGCTTCTTCCCAAGCCGCTCTGGAAATCGCACTGGAAAGAGAGCGATATTCCGAAGGGCGAACGGGCTCGGGCGTAAGAGCCGAAAGGTCGGGACGATTTTAGGAGGGTCTCATGAGCAACTACTGGCGCGATCTCCGCCCAGAAAACGAAAAGCTAGTCTCATTCTGGCTATTCTTTCTCGCGGCATTCGGCTATCTGATGATGCTGGTGTTCAGGTGAGCCATGCCGAGCAAGTCAGGCAAGCAGCACAGGTTCTTTGAAATGGTCGCTCACGATCCGGCAGCAGCCAAGCGCGTCGGCGTCCCTCAGTCGGTCGCCCAGGATTTCGTTCAAGCCGACAAGGGTAAGACATTCAAGGCCAAACCAAAAGGCTTTTCCGCAAAACAGCGCACCGGCAAGTCAAAGTCCTACACTGGCGCGTAAATGACGAACTCCTTTGGCACAACGACAAACCTAGTTACAGCCACAGGCGGCGGCGCTATTACCCTCACAAACATTCCCTATTGCGAACATTCCTACATCCAGAATCAGGACACGGCGTCGCTAAAGCTGTCATTCCCTTCCGATACGAATTTCGGCCCAATTATTCTTTCCGCAGCGCCGGCCACAGGCGGTGCTGGCGGATGGTGGGACACAATTGGATTCCCGTATTTTGGCGACGTGACGCTTACGTCAACTATTGCGACACACCAATTCGGTTCAGGCACTTCCAAAGCAGGCCCAATTGCGGCTATGACACAGACAGGCGGTAGAGGGGTACAGAATGTCCGTGGCTGAATGTTTCACGTGAAACAATGGTAGCACGCACGCCAGAATATGTCGCAAACGGCGCAACAAAGTTGCGAGCCGAACAGATCGGATATAGGAAGGGCACAGAAACTCGATTTCAGCCGGGCAACAACGCCAATCCACAAGGTGGCATTCTCGGGGCCAAAAAGCGCCTTGGAAACAAATTTGTCGATAGCGTTGTGGAGAATTGGCAGGAGAACGGCGCAGAGGCTCTCACGGCTGTTGCGAAGGATAATCCGGCGAGATACTTGGATTTTGTTGCCAGTCTCCTCCCACAAGAGGCCACGGTGAATGTCAACAGCACTACCGAAGTTGGACCTGGGCTTGACCGACTATCCGGCGCTCTTGAGTGGCTTGGTGAACTTGCCGTCCAACTTCGACAGAGTCGAGGTGCTACAGCACCTATGCCGGACGGACCTCTACTTCCTGCTCCGGTACGCGCTGAACAGGACTGATATTGAGAACCAATGGCTGTTCGACCGATGCCGTGAAGTCCAAGCCAGTCCGGACGGCTACATCGACCTATGGGCTCGGGAGCACTACAAGAGCACCATCATCACCCTGGGCCTCACCCTCCAGAACCTGCTTAATGATCCAGAGCTTACGGTCGGCATTTTCAGCCACACGCGCCCGATCGCCAAGGGCTTCCTGCGCCAGCTTAAACGGGAGTTTGAGACCAACGACAGGCTCAAGTCCTGGTTCCCCGACATCCTATACAGCAACCCACAGAAAGACGCTCCCAAGTGGTCCGAGGATGACGGGCTGATCCTCAAGCGTAAGTCCAACCCTAAAGAATCCACAGTTGAGGCTCACGGCCTGGTAGACGGCCAGCCCACATCCAAGCACTACAAGCTCATGGTGTACGATGATGTCGTGACCCGCGAATCCGTGACTACTCCTGACATGATTCAGAAAGTCACTGAGGCGTGGGAGTTATCCCGATCCCTGACCAGCGAGGGTGGGCGAACCCGTTACATCGGCACGCGCTACCATTTCAACGACACATATCGGGAAATCATCAAGCGAGAAGCTGCGATCCCAAGGATCTATGCGGCCACACGGGACGGCACCGTAGAGGGTGAGCCTGTGCTAATGTCCTCCGAGCGTTTGGCACAGAAGCGCAGGGAGCAAGGGCCCTACACCTTCGCGAGCCAGATGCTGCTCAACCCGGTTGCCGACGATACCCAAGGCTTCAAGTTCGACTGGATCAACTATTTCGAGGACAAGGGCGATGGGCAGGGTTTCAACAAATATATCCTGGTTGACCCGGCGAGTGCGAAGAAACGCCAGAGCGATTTCACGGCTATCTTCGTCATTGGCCTCGGCATGGACTCGAACTACTACGTCCTCGATCTACTTCGGGACCGACTTTCGCTCACTGAAAGGGCCGATGCTCTTTTCCATCTCCATAAGCGCTGGAAGCCCAAGAAAGTGGGGTATGAACGATATGGCATGATGGCCGACATCGAGCACATCAAGGACCGGCAGAATCGGGAGAACTACCGCTTTGAGATTGTAGAACTTGGCGGTAGTATGCCGAAGCTGGACCGCATCAGGCGGTTGGTCCCGTTGTTCGAGGCTGGGCGCATGTACTTCCCCGAGACGGTCTATCGCACGAACTACGAGGGCAAGACGATAGAGCTAGTCCAGACATTCATCGAGGAAGAATACAAGGCGTTCCCGGTCGGGCTTCACGATGATTTGCTCGACTGCCTGGCGCGCATCCTCGATCCCGACATGCAGATCGTATGGCCCAAACAGGCCCCTGAAAACCCCCGCTACGCTGCGCACAAGAAACCGGCGAAGCGCACGAGCTGGATGGCGGCATGACCGACCTTGCTCTCTTCGTAGCTTTCTGCGCCGTCGCGCTTGTCATCGTTGTCGTGCGGAATAGCTGATGCTGACCCTCGCCGACGAGCCGACCATCCGCAACGCCATCCTTCGCCGGTTGAGCAAGGAGCGCGGTATCCAGATCGCTGACATCCTCGTCGTTCCAAGACCGGACTGCATCCGCGTCGGTGTACTCTTCACCAAGGACGGCCCACAGAAGGGCGATGCGAAGCTGATCGTCCGATCGATCTTTGAGCTCCCGCCCCAATTCCAGCACGCCCATCTTATCGCTGAGATTGACGAGATTGCGGAGGGAGCAAAACAAGCCAAACGTGATTGGGGCATAGGCAGCGCGATCATAGCGCCCGATGTGAGGCTGAAGGGCACTGGCGAGCGCGGGAACTGGATCAGGTACGCATGAGCGCCAAGGGCAAAGCCTCCGACAATGAGGACACGGGCACAGGCGAGCAGCCTGACCTGTTCACAATGCTTCAGGAGCAATTCAGGCGCGCTGCCGATCTAAGCCACGAGTGGAGGCTTGAAGCCCGCCAGTGCTACGACTTCGTATCCGGCCAGCAATGGACGGAGGAAGATGCTGCGGAGATGAAGCTGAAGCAGCGTCCGATCGTGACCTTCAACCGCGTGGGCTCAGTGGTCGATTCAGTATCCGGCCTCGAAGTCTCCAACCGGCAGGAAGTGAAATATTTCCCCCGGCAGGTAGGCGCATCAGGCGTCAATGACCTTCTGACCGCAGCAGCAAAATGGGTACGGGACGAATGCAATGCAGAGGACGAGGAATCTGACAGCTTCAACGACCAGATCGTATCCGGTATGGGATGGACGGAAACAAGACTGGACTATGATGAGGATCCCAATGGCCGGTTGGTCATTCAACGGGTCGATCCTCTGGAGATGTTCTGGGATGCAGGCTCCAGACGGCGTAACTTGGTCGATGCCCGACACGTTTTCCGCGTCAAGGAAATAGCCATAGAAGATGCTGAGCAGATGTTCCCCGGCGAAGAGATCGAGGACATCAGCGTTCAATGGGCAACCGACATGGACGCCGAGGCCAAGCAACCTCACGACGCCCAACAGGCCCCATTCTACCGCAACGATCAAAGCCCCGACGTTGACAAGCGGACGACCAAGATCAGGGTTGTCGAGGCGCAATGGTGGGAGCTCGAAAAGGCGTTCCGGGTAGTCGATCCCCAGTCAGGGCAAATACAGGTCGTTTCCGAGGAAGACCACGCCAAGCTGAAGGGGCGCGTTGACCAGCTCAACAAGCAGCTAGGCAAGATCGCTATCCCCCTCATCTCTGCCCCGATGAAGCGCCGCAAATACTGGCGCGCGTTCTTGGGTTCAAAGCTTCTCAAGAAGTGGGATGGGCCGGCAGAGGGTGGTTTTACCTACAAGTGCATGACGGGCAAACGGGACCGCAACCATTCGACATGGTATGGCCTCGTCCGGGCCATGATCGACCCGCAGAAGTGGGCAAATAAGTGGCTCGCCCAAGTCATGTTCATCATCAACACGAACGCGAAGGGCGGAATTCTTGCGGAATCGGATGCATTCGACAATCCGCAAGAAGCGATGGAGAATTGGTCGGACCCGAGTGCGGTAACGCTCGTCACGCCCGGCGCGCTTCAGAACGAGAAGATCAAAGAAAAGCAGGCTATCCAGTACCCCGAAGGCATAGATCGCCTAATGCAGTTCGCCATCTCAAGCATCCGGGACGTATCGGGGGTCAATCTTGAGCTCTTGGGCATGGCGGCGCAGGACCAGCCGGGAGTTCTTGAGCACCAGCGCAAGCAAGCGGCCATGTCGATCCTGGCCGGCATGTTTGACAGCCTCAGACACTACCGCAAGGACCAGGGCAAGCTCATGCTCTGGTACATTACGAACTTCCTGGCCGATGGCAGGCTGATCAAAATCGGTGGGCCAAGTAATGCCCAGTATATCCCCCTGATCCATCAGTCCGACACGACCGAATATGACGTGATCGTCGATGACACGCCGAACTCACCAAACCAGAAGGATCAAGTCTGGCTCATGCTCGTGCAGATGATGCCGATGCTAACCCGGATGCAGCTTCCGCCGCAACTTTTGCTCAAGCTATTTGAGTATAGCCCATTCCCTGCATCTCTCGTGGCCGACATCAACACGGCAGTCCAGCAGCAAAGCCAGCAGCAACCGCAGCAAGACCCAAAGCTGATCGAGGCTAATGCCAAGGCACAGGCGGCTCAGGTCACGGCGCAGAGCAATGCGCAGACTGAGGCAGCTCGAGCTCAATGGCACTTGGCAGAGGCTCAGGCGACCACGGCACGGCACATGGCCGATACCAAGCTTCAACAGTCCGAGGAGTTCGCCAACTATGCGAAGGGTATGCAGGCACTCGCAGCAGCGAACTCAACGCAGATGGACCAGCGGGTGAGCGCGGTTGAGATGCTCATGAACTCGCTCCAGCAGGCTCACGATATGCACCTGAACGCTCAGGGCCAGCAATTCGACCAGCAAATCCAGCAACAGCAAGTAGACCAACAGGGGCAGCAGAATGGCCAAGGCCAAGGCAGCGCTTAATCCCGGCGTCACTCCCGCGATGAGCGAGGGCGAGTCGAAGTTCTTTGAGACGCGCGGCGAGGAGGATATTCCAGCCGCTGCGAGCGAACCAGCCGCGCCTGAACTTCCCATTCCCGAGCCCACTACTCCCGAGCCATTGGCCGCAGAGCCCGAGGAGATCGAGGAGGAGCACGCTCCCGACGCGGCCGGCACCAAGCCGCCCAAGGGCTATGTCTCGGTCAATGCGTTACGCGAGGAGCGCGAGAAGCGCCGGGCGAAGGAGCAGGAATTTACTGTCCTGAATACCCGCCTCGAAACCCTGATGCAGCTTGCCAACGCGCAGCAGCAGCAGGCTCAGACGCAACAGCAGCAGACAGCGGCCCCGGAAATCCCCGACGTGACCGTTGATCCGGTTGGCCATTTTAAAGCCAAGAATGCGCTTCTTGAGCAGCAGGTCGCCCAACTTGCGAATGGTTTTCAACAGCAGAATCAGCAGCAGACGGTCCAGAGCAACATCGCCAGGCTGACCCAGATCGCCACGGCCCAAGAGCAGGAGTTCTCCAAGACCACGCCCGACTATCAGGAAGCCGCTGAGTTCGTGAAGGGCTTGCGGGATATGCAGCTTCAGGCTCTCGGAGCCACCGATCCTGCCCAACGCCAAATCCTTCTCCAGCAGGAAGCCATGCAGATCGCGGCCGGCGCGCTCCAGAACAACAAGAACCCAGCCTCAGTCATCTATGACATCGCCAAAGCGAGCGGATGGAAGCCAAAACCTGCAGGGCAGTCCTCTGCATCAGTTGATGCTTCTGCAGCCGCCATGAAAGGTGCGCTTGCCTCTGCCATCACGCCAGCCAAACAGGTGCAGATGGCAGCGGCGGGACAGGTCGCAGGTCAAAGCCTCGGGCAAGTTAATGGCTCGTCCACCCCTCCCACCACACTTGAATCGCTGTTGAAATTGAGCGATAAGGAATTTGCTGAAAAGACGAAGGGCGACAAGTGGCGCGAGCTACTTGAACCCAGACGCTAATTCAGCCCCTGTTCTCGGGTCAGTAAAACCCGTTCGCCCTCCGTCCCTTGCGTTAATGGGCGGTTCGTCTTGGTCACGTGACGGCCAAAGGAACCGATCCCATCAACCAACGGAGGCTTGCCACAAATGGCAAACACCAATTACGGAGTGAACGACCCGCTGGCGGTCAAGCTCTGGAGCAAAAAGCTTTCGGTCGAAGCGTTGAAGGAGACGCAGGCCGCGAAGTTCATGGGGACCGACTCAGGCTCCCTCATTCAGATCAAGGACGAAACGCAGAAGTCTGCGGGTGACAAGATCACTTACGGCCTGCGTATGCAGTTGACCGGGGCAGGTATCCTGGGCGACGGCACACTGGAAGGAAACGAGGAGGCGCTTACCACCTACTCCGATTCCGTCCTGCTCAACCAACTTCGCCATGCAGTTCGGTCTGCCGGCCGCATGTCACAACAGCGCGTTCCGTTCGATGTTCGCATGGAAGCGCTTTCTGGACTTCGTGACTGGTGGGCGGATAGGTTTGACTTCGCTTTCTTCAACCAGATCGCGGGCAACACGGTCCAGACCGACACGCGCTACACCGGCAACAATGCCACGATCGCGCCGGATGGCATCCCCTCGGGCGCTACAGCCACCTCAGGGCATTACTACAACGTCCATCTGACCGGCGACGACTCGTCCCTGACCTCCGCAGATACGCTTGTCATCAGCGTGTTCGATGCTGCGGTGGAACGCGCCAAGACGCTCACCCCTGCCATTCGTCCCGTGCGGACCCAAGGCAAGGACTTCTATGTCGGCTTCCTGCATCCATACCAAGTCACCGCCATGCGAACCAACACCAATACTGGTCAATGGTTCGACATCCAGAAGGCGGCAGAGACGGGCGGCGAGCTTGAGGACAACCCGATCTTCACGGGAGCCCTCGGCGTCTACAACGGCGTCATCATGCATTCCGACTATCGCGTTCCTGTCGGCTGTGTGAGCACGACCGCATATGCCAATACCCGTCGCGGTGTCGTCTGCGGCGCGCAGGCGGCAATGCTTGCCTTCGGTCGAGACAATGGACCGGAGCGGTATACGTGGGTCGAGGAACTCTTCGACTACGAGAACGAGCTTGGCGTGTCGGGCGGAACGATCTTCGGTCTCAAGAAAACGGTGTTTAACAGCACTGACTTCTCGACCGTCGTCGTCTCGTCCTACGCGACCGGCAAATAAGGAGGAATGAACAGTGGCTAATCAAACTGCAACCGACTACGGCCTGATTCCTCCGCGCTCCGTGCATGTGGGGACCAACCGTATGCATACCAACATCATCACCACGATCTCCTCCTCGGCATCGGACAATATGTACATGTTCCTGATCCCGCAGGATTGCTTCGTGGTGGGCGGTGGCATCAAGGCAAGCGTTCCCTCTGGTACGATCGGTAACACGATCCTCCAGATCGGCACGCCGGCCAACGAGACTTTGTTTGGCACTTACACGCTATCGGGAACTGCGGTCCTTTCGACCAAGTTCTCGACGCTGATCTCGCCGGTCACGGTCTCATCTTCGGGAACGGATGCGCTTACGCCTGTGGTCATTGCCGTGCTGTCATCCACGACAACGACCACATCGCTCAGCATCTACCTTCTCCTGGAATATGTGATGCCAGGAAATATCAACTGACATGTCGCTGCCTACGGAGGGGGTAATCGTGCCCCCTCCGGTTTTTCTCATGGATTGGGAATGAGAACGATCAAGGAAATCACGGAAGAAGCCTTCGCCTACCACAAAGCCGGTAATCTGGACATGGCGGCGAGGATTTACGATCAACTCCTCGGGCAGCTCGAAAAGCCGGACCCGAACGTCCTGTTCGGATATGGCACGCTTCTAGTCGGCCAGCAAAAATATGGCCTCGGCATGTGCCTGCTGCGGGCTTCGATTTCCATCTATCCAAAGCACGCTGCCACGTGGGCGAATCTTGGCTGCGCCTGCAAGTTCATGGGCAGGGACGAGGAGGCGTGGCAAGCCTATCTCCAGGCCGATGCACTTGAACCGAATACGCCTGATGTACTGGCCGGCATGGCAGGATATTGGGTCAACAAGAACGAGTCAGGGAAGGTCGAGGAGTTCGCACGCCGCGCCTTGGCTGTTGCTCCCAACCACGAAGCCGCCAACATGCATCTTGCCTTGGCACTGCTTGAGCAGGGCCGCTACGAGGAGGCATGGCCGCGCTATGAATGGCGCTGGGAAACGACAGAGCGCAAGAACGACAAGCGCCCCTACAAGGCTCCCAGATGGGATGGGAAGAAGGTCAACTTCCTCGCGATACATGGCGAGCAGGGCCTGGGCGACGAGATCCTTTTCATGTCGCTGTTTCCCAAGGCGCGGGAACTGGCGAACGAGATAGTGATCGAGTGCGCTGAGCGCCTTGTTCCCACCTTCAAGGATTCGTTTGGCGTCCGCTGCTATCCCGATCACAAGACACTGATCGAGAATGAGGGCGAGCCTGACGCCTATATCCCGATGGGTTCACTGCCCCTTGTCCTTGGCAACCCGGATGGCAAGCCTTTCCTGAAGCGTCCGCACTTTGTCAGTTCAGGCAAGCCCAAGATTGGCATTGCTTGGAGAGGTGGCACGGTCAGGACCAATCACAAAGAGCGCTCGATCAAGCTGGAAATGCTCCGGCCCATCTTCGATGTCGTCGATGCGGATTTTATCTCGATCCAGTACGGCGATGATGATGTTGAGCGGGAGGGTCAGGAGAACGGCCTGATCACGGGACCGCGCGACTTCGATTCCCTGCATCGTCGTATCGCCATGTGCGACCTCGTGATTTCGGCGTGTCAGACTTCTGTGCACCAAGCAGGGGCAATGGGTGTGGATTGCTGGGTGATGACGCCCAAGCGTGCCGCCTGGCGCTACTGCCGCGAGAACATGATGCCTTGGTATGAAAGCGTGCGCCTGTTCCGTCAGGAGAACGATGGCGAGTGGGAGCCGGTGATCGAGAAGATCGCAGAGCAATTGGGAGCGCGCTATGCAGCAATCGCCGCTTGATATTGTTCTGTTCTACGCTGACCTCGGCAGGCATTACATGCCCTGCATTCAGAGGCTCAACTGGTCCGTTCGCAGGACCATGCCGGATGCCCGCCTTGTGCTCCTGACGCCAACACCATTGCCGAAGTTCACGCCCTTTTTCGACAAGGTTGTCGATCTCTCCAAAGCCATGACCACGACAGACGAGACCGTCTGTTATGACCGGGTACGAGCCTTGGTCTCATGGCAGATGATGACAGAGACGAACACGCTCCACGTCGATCCAGATCTTGAGTTTCGCCGGCCGGTTGAGTTCTCCGATGATTTTGACATTGGGCTACTCTGGCGCAAGCGCAAACCGGACCAACCAGTCAATACTGGGATGATCCTCGCCAAGCCGGGGCATCATGACTTCTGGGTTCACTATGGCGCTATCGCGGCCAATCTTCCGCTCAAACTAAGAGGCTGGTGGTGCGACCAGCTTGC
>Ga0247676_1000106_pt1 | contig 14262 bp, 15 predicted proteins | sample CNK17_metaG_FD_182802 | JGI IMG/M metagenome (GOLD analysis project Ga0247676, IMG submission 182802) | Soil microbial communities from Purdue University Martell Research Forest, Indiana, United States - CNK17 | ecosystem: Environmental > Terrestrial > Soil > Temperate forest > Bulk soil...
ACTGCAGACGCCGCCAGTCAGTGAACCATCACCCGCGCCTGTAGTTGTCCCGCCAGTGCCAGCGCCTGCTGCACCAGCGGCGACGGCAGTGACCCAAGGTGCGGCTCCACCCACTGAGCCAGTGCCGGTGCCAGTGCCCGGAAAAACGACTGAGCCAGTTCCGGTGCCAGCTCCGGCGGAAGCCCCGGTAGCCCGGCCAGCCACGCCTGCATCTGAAACACCAGTGCCGCCAGAAACGGCTCCAGCTCCCCCGGCCCCGGTGGCTCAAACTGAAACCGGAACTCCGTCATCGCCAGCTCCTGCCGCGCCTGTTACAACACCACCGGATGACGGATCTGGTATCACCGCCGGAGGACCCGGACCAGCAGCTCCTGTGGGCCAAGCGGGTGCTGCGAGCGTTCTCGCGCCCGGAGAGCCGCAACCTGTTGTCGGCCAAGGAGATCAGGTCCTTGGCGCGGGAGATCATCAACCAGCACCGGCCGCCGAGCCAGCGCCCGCGACGGCAACGCCAGCGGAACCAGCCGCAGCTGCCCCTGACGTAACCCCGGCCAAGCGCCCGGTCACCGCGGATGAGATGACCGCGCTAACTGCCGCCCGTAACAAGGCCCTCCAGGCGGTGACCAGGGCTGAGCGCAATCCGAAGACCACGCCCGAACAACTGGAGTCCCTCCGGCAGCGGCTTCAGGAAACGCGGGACCAGTGGGACCAGTCCCAGGGACCACCCACCAAACCCACCAACGTATTTGGTGGACCAAATGTCGGCGGCGACCTGGCCAAGCAGCACGCCCAAGATCTCGAAGCCCACCAGGCCGCGGTCGACGCTCGCGTCCATACAGAGGGCGAAGCCCCGGTCCCGGCGCCCAAAGAGGCCGGCAAGATCTTCGCCATGGCCGGGCAGAAGATCGTCCGCGGCACTGACACGGCGGGCAACCCCTGGCTGGGGACCGGGCACACGCTGGTCCGCGGCGACACGCTGGAACGCGCTGCCGCCCAAACCGCCAAGCTGAAGACCTCGGTCACCCAGAACGTCGACCCCGGCATGCTGGACAAGGTGGTTCAGCCGAACCCTAAGATAAACTACCAGCCGGTCACCTTCGTGCGGCGGGTCACCAGCCCGGACAGTAAGGACACGGTGATCGGGACCCGGTCGGACGGCTCCGTGGTCGCGGTGCAGAAGCCGGTCTACGACGCGCTCCACGCGGCGGCCGGGCCTGGCGGCACGGTCGTGGCTGGCTCTGGCAGGGTGAAGGGCAAGGGCGGCGACGACCGTCTGTTCGCCCGCAATGCCAAGGGCGAGACAGTTGGCGTGGGCATGCCGGTGCGGGTCGACGAGGACCAGGCCAAGGTCTGGATGCACGGTGCCCAGTCCGCGGCGCCTACACCGGGCAAGCTTGCGGATGTCGCGCCAGGCGGCACGGCGCCCAAGCAAGATTTGCAGTCACGGGGTGCAGTTTCCGGGGCAGAGCCGGATCTGCTCAGCCCAGAGGCCGCACACAACCAAGCGGCTGGTCCTGGGACCACTGGTCCCGCGCCGGTAGCCGAGACTGGATCAGCACCTGTGACACAGGACGCCGGGGGTCCCTTCCCGCGCGGCCGGTATCTCCCCAAGGATCTCGAACACTACAAGCTCAACGACGGCACCTCGGTTTATCGATCGGTGTTTCAGGCAGCCGGCGTCGACCCGGACCTGGCGGTTAACAGACCGCTGGCGTGGCAGAACAAGGTCCTATCGGACCACCTGAAAGACCATTTCGGGTTCCGCAATGTGACCGTCGCCCCCGGCACCAACCCGATGTATGCCCGCGACACCATGCTGGACCTGACCCGCGCGGCACAGGACATGGCGCATGCCCTGGGCATGAGACCGCAGCTGATCTCGCTGGACGGCAGGCTGGCATTCCAGATCGAACCCAGGGGCAAGAGGGAATACTTCGGCGCCTATGACGGCGGGACCAAGACCATCCACCTGGTCAACGATGCCAACTCGTTCGGCCATGAGTGGGTTCATGCGCTGGACCATCACCTGACCGAGCAGCTGCTGAACAACCCGGCGATGCAGAACCTGCTGAGCCGGCACACCCGCGAGGGCGCGCTGGACACCCGTGACGGCGCCCAGGCGGCGTTCGCCAAGCTGATCAACACGATGTTCTACGACGAGGGCGCCGCGGCGCTGCACCGGGTCAACCTGGAGCAGCAGGCCGCCCGGGTGGACAAGGCCGGCAACCCGACCAAGGGCGCGCTGGAGGCGCAGCGGAACCTGGACGCCCTCGACAAGGGTGCCTCCCGCCAGCAGATCCAGCCCAGCGAGTTCCGCACCATGGCGGCGCAGTTCGGCAAGCCCAGCTACTGGGCCTCGGCGCACGAGATGCTGGCGCGCACCGGGGAAGCCTGGATCGCCCGCCAGATGGAGAACAACGGGGTCGACCCACGCGGCGTGGTGATGGCGGACGAAGCCTACCTGAACACCACCGACCGGCGGCTCAAGATGACGTTCCCGAAGGACGCCGAGCGGGCGGCGATCTTCAGCGCCTACACCGATCTGTTCGACCGGTTGAGGAACGACGGCATCATTACCGGTCCCACCGCACCGAAGGCTGATTTCCCGGCCGCCACGATCGGCTGGGCCAAGCAGACCACCCCGGCCCAGCAACGCACCTCGCTGGGCCAGGCGGTGCGGCGCGAGCTGAACGGCCTCAGCACCGGCCTGCGCAAGCTGCGCCACCCAATGCAGGAGCTGGCCGGCGGCGACCTGCGCCCGAAAGCCCCTGGCGGCCTGTCCCGCTCGACCCGCGCCGCCGACATCGCGCGAACCTTCCTGTATTCCTACGGCGCCCATATGAAAGTCGTGATCGCCCGCAACCCGGGGCCCGGCGGCCGCGCCTTGCAGGCGATCTATGACAAGCTCAGTCCCGACCCGGGCAGCGGGCGGGCGGTGGGCGAGACTTTCGGCGAGGAACACCGCGCGCTGGACAACCGGCTGCGCAACCAAATGGGGCGGATCTTCGAGAACAACGGGATCAGCAATGCCAACCAGATGACGGCGTTGGAAAACGCCATGATCCATCACGTCATGACCACCGGTGAGGGCACCTATCAGGGCCTGCCGGTGCCGCAGAACCTGATCAAGATCTCCGGTCAACTCCAGAACGAAATGCTCAATCCGCTGTATCGTGAGCTGGAGGGACTGGGGCACCAAGTCGGGGTCGCGCCCAACGGTTACTTCCCGCGGATCTACGACGAAGCCGCAATCTACAGTGATCCACAAGGGTTTCACGCCGCCGCGACGAAGATGCACCAGGTCATGTTCGACAAAGACGTGGGTGCCCCCGGGGACGACCCGGGGCGGCTGCTGGAGCGGTGGACGCAGCTGACCAAGGCGGAACGCGCGACCGCCCCGGCCCAGCTGGCCAGCGAGATGAAGGCGTTACGCAAGAACCTGCGCGAGCAGGCCAAGACCCGCGAGGCGCTGGCGGCGACGCCCAACGATCCGGCACTGCAGGCACAGCTGACGCAGCTGGAGGCCGAAGCCAAACAACTCGCCACGGACAACCACGATCTGGTCCGGGACCACGTCGCCGACCTGGCGGCCAGCGACTGGAAGAACCGTATCCTGGAGGGCGACCCGCTCAACTTCGAGACCATGGGTCCCTCGGGCCGGTTCCTCAACCGGCGTGTGCTGCCGCCGGAAGCCGACCAGATCATGGCCAAATATATGCACATCGATCCGCGGGTGGCGCTGCCCCGGTATTTCGACAGCGTGTCCCGGCGGATCGTGTGGACCCGGCTGTTCGGCAAAGAAGATAAGTTCCTGCGGGACCAGGTCCGCAAGGCCACCGACGCCGGGGTGCCAGGGCCTGACCTGCAACGGTTCCAGGCCCTCGTCGACCAGGCCACCGGACGCCTCACCTACAAGGCCAGCCGCGACGTCCAGAAGGCCAGCCAGCAGCTGCACGCGATGGGTGCGGTGATGCTGATGAGCCGGTCGGCCTGGTCCTCGCTGGCGGAGCCGATCAACGCGGCGATGGCGACCGGCGAGATGGCCGCGGCCTGGCACTCGTTCGCCAACCAGTTCGCCAGTGTGTTCCGCAGCGCCGGCGCCCGCGAACGCGCCGAGATCGCCGACATGCTGGGGGTCACCACGTCGTCGGCCTATGACAGCATCATGCAGGCGCGCACCGGCGCCGAATACGCCGACAGTCCGGCCACCGACCGGTTCATGACAGCGTTCTACAAGGCGTCGTTCCTGACCCAGCTGACCACCGCGCAGCGTCGGGCGTCGGTAGGCACCTCGGACTGGCTGCTGCGCAAGTGGTCCCGCGACCTGCTCAGCAAGGACACCGATGACCGGGCCGCCGATCGCCGCGACGACGCCGAGCGCATGTTCAAGGAACTGGGCATCACTGCCCAGGGGAACAACCTGCGCGACCAGTTCGCCAACTGGATACTCTCGCATGACGGTCCGGTGCCGGCGGCCGAGTTGCAGAGTTCCGAGTTCCGCGGCGTCTACGGCATGGCGGTCCGGCGCCTGGTCGACCGGATGGTCCAAAGCCCTTACAAGATCGACCGGCCGCAGTTGTCCGGGACGCCGATCCTCGGCCTGGTCACCCAGCTGATGAGCTTTAATTATGCCTATGTGAAGAACATCCTGGAGCCGATGACACACCGGGTCGGGCATGCCTGGTCGCGCGGCTACCAGCGCGGCTACGACCGTGCCAAGGCCGGCGGCGCCGGCGACTTCGGGGCCAAGGCAAGCGGCTTCGCCGGCGGCGCCAGAGGGTTCTCCCGAGCCGCCATCGCGGCGGGGGTGACGGTGGCGGCGACCATCCTCGCCAGCATGATCACATCGGTGCCGCGGCAGTATATTTTCGACCACGACAACTGGGAGAAGCACGAGAAGACCGGGGACCTCGGCACCTGGCTGCTGGGCCTCGGCGTGTCGCGCTCCGGGATCTCGGGAACCTTCGATCCGCTAACACAGGTGTTTGACAACCTGCGCTATCAGAGCGACCTGTCCTCGCTGTTCGAGGGGGCCACTCCGGCCTACCTGCTGCGCAACATCAAGGACCTGATCATGCCGTGGGCCGGGCAGACCGACAGCCCTAATTCCAACACCGCCTACAACAACCAGGCGCGGGCGTTCTATAACCTGATCATGCAGCCGCTGGAGGTAATCGGGCTAACAATGATGAACGCCGCCGGAGGGCCGGCGACCCAGGGTGCGACCAGCGCCATGATGCAGTTCCTGACCTCGCCGCAGATGGCCAATGCGTTCGCCAACTTCATGACCGGTCCCAAGGGCACCAGCCTGACGGTGAGCGGCGGCGCGGATGACGAGGCTGGCGCCGGGCTACCGCCGGACGAGGCGCTGGGCGGCGTGCCAGGGCTGGAGGGCGAGCAACCAGACGGCAAGCCGATCCAGCCCGGTGGCGGACCGCAGGGCAACGCTGCCGGCAATGCCGCGCTGGGGCTGGCCGACGACTTCGCCGCGCCGTTGTTCAAGGCCATGCAGAAGCCGTGGAGCGTGCTGCCAGGCCCGGCCAAGTTCGCCGTCGCCGGGATCATGACGGCGCTCTACGGCGTCCACTGGTGGAACGAGACCGCGCCCTGGCGCGACCACCCTAAGCAGGCGACACAGCCATGACAAACTCTCAAAGAGTAGGGTGTCGCGTCTTGTGTGCGAATTACACACACAGTCTAAAGGACACGAAAGACACCAACAGTATCAATGACTTACAGCCGCTTTGTAGGGTGGAAAGCCCTCTGAAAAGTAAGGCCCTGGACAAAGATACCCTATATATTTCAACAACTTAGCTGCTGTGTTGTTTGTCTTTGTTGTGCGATATTTGACGGTTGGTGTGCGAATTACCACAGTAACAGCCTCTTTCAGCGCACCACCGTGCAGGATTTCGGCCGCGCCAGAACGAGATTTATGCAGTCCAGATCTAGGGACTTTGCTATAAACGCTCATACCCCCTCTGGGTATCACGTCGGAAAAGACCCCAAGCAGGCGCAATTTGCCGCCGTGCGACCCTCGATGTGCCCGGTCCATCAAGACACAAGATGGGTAAGCCACCGGAATATCACGCAAATTCTGTGTAGCAACGCACGACAAATCCAGTGTGCAAATGTGTGCGAATAGTCGGCTACAAAATCAGCCCTTCTGGTAGCGCCGCACGACAAAGCCGGCCGCATTGATCGGCAGGCCAGGCGCCCACCCCGGCGTCCGCCGCATCACCTTCAGCATCAGATCCAGTGTCATCTCGGCGTCGGTCTCCAGGACTTCGGCGATCAGCTCGTCGTGGATGGTGGCGATCAGCGGTTGCCCCGCGAGGACCAGCATCGCTTCGACCATGACGTCCCGCGCCACCGCCTGGACGAGATTTTCGACCACCTTACCGGGCCAGGACCGCAGCCTGATCCAGTTGCCGCCCAGCGACCCCATGTAGGTGAACTCGTCGAAGCCCTTGTCGTTCTGTTCGATGCGAGGTTCCCGATAGACCAGATGCCGGCCACTCGGCAGCTTGATCAGCAGCGCACGGGGGCGGTGAACGAACGTCAGGAAGCCTAACTGCTCGCTGGCCCCGGGACCGTTGCGCAGCACCCGCATCAACACCCGGTGGGCGTCCCACCACAGCGTCACGATGTGGCTGTTCAGCTGCCGCCACAGCGCCACCAGGGTCTCGGCCTCGACGAGGTCCAGCACCACGCCGTAGGTCAGCGCGGTCTGCCGGAACCGTTCCGCCCCCATACCAAAGCCGCAGGCCAGGACTAACACTTTCCCCAGCTGCCGGTTAGTGGAACCGATCGCGTTGGCGGTCGCGGTGTAGATGTCCTCGCCCGCCGCGAACACCCGCAACGCGTCGCCCTGGCCGGCGAGCCAGGCCAGCACGCGGGCTTCGATCTGTGCCAGGTCGGCGACCACGAGACGGTGCAAGGGCGCGGCCATGATGGTGGAGCGCATGCAGGACGCGACGACGCCGAGGGCGCTGTCCTCGAACAGCATGGCGAGGTCATCCGGAGGGGCGCCGGCGCGGATCGCGCGGATCGCCGCGGGCACGTCCTTGATGGACCCTCTGAACAGGTTCTGCGGCTGGAACCGGCGACCGGCCCAGCGCCCGGTGCGGCCGGCGCCATAGTATTGGAAGGTGCCCCTCACGCGGCCGTCCAGGGACCGCGCGGCGGCGATGGCGGCCAATTTGGCGGTCGATGCCCGGGAGGCGTCCAGCCGGGCCTGGAGGGCTGTCCTGGCGGCGCCTGGCAGGGTGGTGTCCGCGAGCCAGGCTTTCACCGTGTCACGCTTCAGGTCGGGGATGGCGACGCCCTGGAAGGTGAGCCAGTCCCTCAGCTGCGCCACCTGGTTCAGGCTGCGCACCTGGCCGTTTGTCAACCGGACGATGTCCTGGGTCAGCTGGTCCCGCGCCTGCTCGGTGAGCGTGGCGAGGTCCTGCACCAGGGGGTAGTCCACGCCGAGGCCGCGCTGATTGATCTGATGGTCCAGCTCGAACACCGCGCGCTCCCGCGGGGAGAGTTCGGGCAGCCGCTCGTCCAGCTCACGCTCGGCGAGGACGTCGCCCTGGCAGTATTCGCACAGGCGCTGGAACCGGGCCGGGTCGGTCTCGTGCCACCAGGTGGTCGGGTTGAGCGACCGGGGCCGGGCGAACCGCAGCATCAGGTCCCGCGCGCCGGGGTCCTTACGGAAGCGCAAACCGATCGCCCGGCCACCCACGTCGAGGCTCGCGGGGTAGCCGGCCACCAGGGACCTGGCCATGGTGCAGGACCACTGGGCCAGCGGGATGACCGGCCAGCCCAGCGGGACCAACTTGGCGTAATACATTGCGTATTCAAAACCGTAGTTATGCGAAACAACGATCGCCCCCGACCGAACCGCATCCACAAAATAAGCGGGCGGCGGACCTGACAGCCAGGTCTCGACGGGACCTGCGTCGATCGCGAAGCAAGCGACTGTTATCCTGGTATCAGGATGTTCTGCGTAAACAAACGAACCGGTTTTTCTCAAATCAGCGGTAGACGTAGTCTCTAGGTCAAGAACGATGCGCACGTTTCCCTGCCTTGCCGCACCGTGCCACACCGTGCCGTGCCGCGCCCAACCAAACCTAGCTTCGCCTTGCCGAACCTGACCTCGCCATCCCAGCTAGACCGAACCGTGCCACGCCATGCACTGCCCTGCCTCGCCTCGCCATGCCAGACCGCACCCTGCCAGGATATGCCGTGCCTCGCCATGCCCCCGCTCGCCCCGCCACAACTTAATCCGCAGCCAGCTTCAGATCCGGCTGTGCCAAGATCGCCCAACTGACGACTGCAAACTTGCCAAACGGACCACCCTTCTCGGGGCGGTAATCCAGCAGCCCGAGTTTAGAACCGCCTTCCACCAGCAACTGGTGAAACAGGCTCGGCTCCAGTGTGTCGTCATCGATCTCCAAGGCGAACTCGGCGTGCCACTTGTTCAGCCGCGGGCGGTGCCGCATGACGCGGCCCTTGGTCGACGGTATAACCACTGCTCGACTGTCCACTTCAAAGTCAGTCAAGGCGTTGCCTTCGCTGTCCCGCAGGATGATCTGGTCCTCCAGTACAAGAACTGCTGCCGGGACCACGAACTTCAGTGACTTCCGCGAACCACGCTGTTTGTGGGCGCCACCAGCTTCGCGCAACAGTCGGGCGATAGCCGCACCCGGGAAATACAGTTCGCCCTTGGAATTGCGATAAGCACACTTCTCAGCGGCTTCACGCGGATCAACCGACTTTACATGGATCTTACGCGACGTCGCTTCCATCTCGGCAGCATCATCAAACCGATGCTGCAGCATCGGTGTCATGCCTTCAATAACCGCTAGATACGTCTTCATGTGGTGTCTCCTGTTTACCTTGGATCGTGCCTTGCCTTACCGCGCCAGGCCAAGCCAAACCGGGCCTCGCCATGCCGAACCGGACCATGCCTCTCCTAACCGCACCCGGCCCAACCCAGCCTGTCCTCGCCATGCCAGGACATGCATCGCCTTACCCAGCCTCGCCCCACCTTGCATTGCCCCGCGGCACCTGGCCTTGCCTAGGCGTTCGTTAGAAAGGTGGATCGTCATCGGCATCAGCCATCGCTGGCGTGCCTGGACCGTCATAATCAGGAAAATCATCGGTGGCGGCCTTACGGCCATCGATCCGTTTGCCGTCAGTCCGGCAAATCTGGACGTTGTTCAAAGCAAACGAAACGCCCTTGTTCCCCGACGTGTTGTAAGTGAAGGGCGCTACCGTGGCGCGGGCCATCTGACCGGCCCAGATGTCCTCCGGCACGGTGATCTCGACCCGGCGGGCATCCACCAGGCCGGGGCGGGACTTGGACCAGGGCGAGATATACATGCCGCCCGGGATGTCGTAGCCGGCGTAAGTTTTCTCGCTGCACTTGCGGAACGGCAGCCGGATGCTGGCGATGAACTGCTTGTCTCGGGACTTGCCTTGTCCCCACTCTTCGTCGATCGCCTCCATCACCGCCGTGCGCAGATCATTGTAGGCGGGATCACGCTGCGCGGTCTGATCGAACAGCAGCGATACCTGGTAAACCGGATCGCCGCCGGGGGCGCGCGGTCGCGGGGAAAACAGCACAGGAAACGACAGGATGCCGATGGGCGTGCGGATGGAACTCATGTGAGAGGTCTCCAAAAATAAAGGATCAGGTCCGCGGCGAACCGTCCGGGTTGCGGGTGATGGCGATGTTCGCCCACATCGCGCAGTCCCTGAGCTGTCGCATCAGATAGGTCTTGTCAGGACCATCATCGATCGCCAGGTCCAGTTTGTCCGCAAATTCGGCGAACTGCTCGCGAACGGCGGCCATCGTTTCCATCTGCTTGTCGGTCGGCTTCAGGTATTCAAACGTCGATGCGTGCAGTGTCATGGTGACGGGTCTCCCAGGATGAAGTCGGTGGTGTATTTCAGCGACAGGACCACTTCGACGAGCTTGTCCTGCTGCGTGCGCAGATCGCGCTCAGCCAGCGCGTCCTCCAGGTCGGCTATACAATCGGATACACGCTGACGGCCCAGCGTGATGCACTGTTTGAGCGCCATGATCTGTGCATCGGTCCTAGTCAGTGTCATTGAACTCTCCCGGCGCATCGGCGTTGCGAGTGCGGGCCAGCTTGACGCCGGATGATTTGCTTTCGATCAGCGTCGCGGTCAGACCACTGGCGCCGCGGCCAAGGGCTTTCTCGATCTGTGTCGGGGACCGCAGACGGGTTTCCCAGATCACGTCGTCAGGCACGTTGAGAGTTTTCAACGCGCTGGCTGTGACTGTCTCATCATCAATCCATTTACGCGTCGGCCGCGTCGGGACCAGTTCCCACCCAGGGATACGCACCTGGCGCTGGATCTGTTCCTGTGCATACGCACGCAGCGCGCTGATCCACAGCCCGGCGCGCTCGGCGATGTCGAGGTTGCGCGCCAGTTCGGCAGGATCATCGGGCAGCACATGATCAGCGAAATCCCGCTTGGCCATCTCGTTGGCGTCCTGCATGAGACGGGGACACACATGGATGGCCGGGCAGAACCGGCACCAGGAACCGGGGACCAGCGGCGGGCTGTCCTGGGCGCACGCATGAACACCTGGGACCAGCACCTCGTCCACCCACATCAGCAGATCCACCGGCGTGATCTCGTGTGAGCGCACCGGCTCGGACCCTGGCGCGTTGGGCTGCACGACGGTGAGCTTGATCGTTTTAAGCCGGCGCAGCTGGTTCGCCGGTAACTCGCGCAGGACACCGGCGGCATAGTAAAGCAGCTGCGGGTTATCCTCCACGGTGACGAACACGCCGGCGCCGTTCTTGTAATCGATGATCTCCAAGATGCCGTGGGCAAGATCCAGCAGCGCCACGTCGACGCGGCCGAACATCACTACCGGCGGCGGATGGTCCACCGGGAAGTAGTCATCCAGCTCGACCTGAAACTCACAGCGGACCCAGTCACTGCCGAGGGCCGCGTGATGCACGTAGCCCATCATCAGGTTGACGCCATCGATCAAGTCCTGGTCGACCGTGATACTGTGCCCCTCCAGGTCCCAACTGGTCCCCAGTTCCTTGTCGTCGATGCCGACCTGGCCCGGACGCAGGCCCGCGGTGAGCGCCGACTGAGTGGCGATCTCGATGTATTGGTGCGCCAGCGTGCCGGTTGCGGCGTAAATCGACGAGGGTCGCGCTGGCGCCGCCACACTGAGCTGGAACGAGCCGGGGCAGTTCAGCCAGCGGTGCGCCCCGGAGGCGCCCAGCAGCGAGTGGGCCGGGGTCTTCACGATGTCGTCCCCAACCGGCGGCAGATGTCCTCGACATATTCAGCTTCACACTCAATGAGGATAGGCATGAACCCCTCTAATAAAGCAGCTTCGCCCGTGGTCCCGCTACCGGCGAAAGGATCAAGCACTACGCCGCCCGAGGGGGTAATCAGCCGAACCAACCAGCGCATCAACGCGAGCGGTTTGATGGTCGGGTGTTTGCTGCCCTTGCGTTCGGTTGCCGACGCTTTGGCACAGTAGAAAAACCTTGCGGATGAACCGCGGTCACCACGCATGCCGGCAGACACGCGATCGAAGTGACCATAAATACCGCTGTCGCCGGTGGCTGACGGCTCGGTGCCTTTGACTGGAGCTTGCTGTCCGGCACTTTGCGGAAACAGGGTCAGAACTTCATCGCTGCCGTCGTGGAGAACATTAGCCGGCCACCGACCTTCCGGTTTGACAACGCAGACACCGCTTTCAGCCTCGACGCTATTCATGCCCCAGCCATCTTCAGGCCGAACATTGCGGGTTATTTGCCGGCCCACATCGCGAGCGTCGGCATCACCTACCGCGACGCGACAGCCCTCTACATTGATCGCACCCGTGCCGTGCGCCAGGATATTCGCTGCGACCGTGCCCCCTGATAATGGCTTGCGCGCCAGGATGATGGGCTCGAACGCCGGCTTTAGGGCTGTCCCCCAGCCATCGCCGATGTTGCGCGACTTCGGAAAGCCCTGCCCGTGTAACCAGCACAGTGTGTCTCGTATCTCAAAACCGGCATCCTCAATCGCGCATGTCATCCGGTGCGCCGTTCGTGTGCCACCGAACGCAATTAGGTGTGCGCCCGGCTTCAGCGCATCAGACACCGCGCACCAAGTTTGGGGTTGAAAAACTAGATCACCCCTGTCCCACTGCTTATTCATAAAGCCGAGATGATAGGGCGGGTCAGTCACACACGCGTCGGCACCGCCGACGAATAGCGCCAGAGCCTCCAGCATATCGCCTTTGATTAGCTGATACCGTTCAATCACGGAAACACCGAGGTCCGGCCAGCCACCGGTGCGTCAGGCGCCGGCAGCAGCGGCAGCGGCTGCCAGACCTCGTTCAGCTTAACCACGAGGCGCCACACCGTGCCGTCCGCGGCCAAGCCATACAGCACGTCAGGCAGACTGGGGTGATAGGACGCCGCCGCCGCGATCTGGGTGAGGGCCGGGGGTTGCTCGCCGCTCATGCTCGCCCCCTCCGGTCGCTCGCACGAGGTGCTGATGCGCTCATGTGGAGGCGCCTTTCAGCGACTGACGCAGGGCGAATTCAAACTGGTCCGCGATGTGGCCGACCACCGCCTTGATGTAGGCGTCGTGGTCCGCGGGCTTGACCGAGACCTCGATCGCGTGGGCGATCGTCAGGATCTGCTGGTCCCCTTCGGGCAGCTGGTCGTCCCGCAGCGTGACGTGGATGACGCGCCTCATGACGCCGCCATCCACGGCTTGAACGCCAGCATGGTTGCGACGAACAACTGCTCGGCATTCCAGTCGCCTTTGAACTGGATACACCGGTCATCAATGGTGAGCCATGCGGCGGGTTTTTCGTGGGCGAATTCGAAATCGATGTCGGTCTGCACAGTCATGCCGCCGTTCCACTCGGTCTCGGCCCATTGCGTGTGCTGAAACCGAAGCCATTGTTCCATCGCTTCGATACCGCCAGGGTCTTTCGATCGACTGCTGTAGATCACTAGCTTGAAGTGATCCTTGGCTCGCGCGGCCCACTCGAAGAAACCCGGGACCACATCTCCGTAAATGACGCCACCCTGCCAGCCCTTCTCGTAACTATGGATGACACCATCAAAGTCGATGCACAGGATCGGCTTCCCCATCAGATCAGCTCCTTGTCCCTTGCCAGCCACTCAGGCATCGCCATGGTGCGATCGTCGCTGTCCCACTCGCATTGCGACTTGGGCAGCCAGACCGTGCGAACACCGTCATGGAAGCGATAAGCCTTGTCAGTCTCGCCCTGGATCTCCCCAGTGACATCGACGAGGTCAGACTTCGCACTCACCGGCGGATGCCCACTTCATGGGCCAGCTTCATCACGCGCTGGTAGAACGCATGGCCGGTGGTGACGTCGACGTCATAGAACTTGGCCACCCCCAGTTCTTTCTGCAGCGCCTTGACCTGCGCCACATGGCCCGCCGAATAAGCTTCGCGGACCAGGGCGAGGGCCGCGTCCTTGGCCTCGCCGGGCGACATCGAGGGCGAGTTCAGGCCCAGCGCGTCGTCATCGGCGTCAGCGTCATCGGCAGGACCAGCCTGATCACCACCGTTGGCTGCGCCACCGACACCCACAGGGCGATCGTCCGGCGGTGAGTTGAGCTTGGCCTGAGCCTGCTGTGACTGTTTGGCGGCACGGGCGTTCGCCGCGGCCGCCACGCGGCCAGGCGAAGGAGCTTTCGCCGGCGCGGACTGCGCGGTCTGCGGCAGCTGATCCAGGGGACCAGCGTCGGCACCATTGCCGGACAGTGGGACCACATCAGCCTTGACGCCGGACATGCGCAGCATGTCGTCGATCCGGGTCATGATGTGGGCGCGGTCGGCTTCGGTCTCTAAATCGAATATGACGTTAACTTGCACTTGCATTGATCTGGTCCCCTTGAAGCTCAGCGATTTCGGATGCCTTGCGCCGGAACGCGGCCATGATCCGTTGGTCGAGCGTTCCGGGCAGGTAGAGGAAAGACGCCAGGACGCTGTCGCGCTGGCCGAGACGGTGGGCGCGGCAGATCGCCTGGACGTTGTCGCCGGGCACCCATGAGGGTTCCACGATCGCCACCTCAGAGGCGGCGGTCAGGGTGATGGCGGTGCCGGCGGCTTTGACTTGGCCGATGAACACCCGCACGCCGGCGCGGCGCTGGAACAGCTCCACGGCATTGACGCGCCCGGTGGGCGAGGTCTCGCCAGTGATCACCACCGGATCGAACTCAGCCAACCCACCGCGCAGAT
>Ga0247676_1000109_pt1 | contig 13821 bp, 23 predicted proteins | sample CNK17_metaG_FD_182802 | JGI IMG/M metagenome (GOLD analysis project Ga0247676, IMG submission 182802) | Soil microbial communities from Purdue University Martell Research Forest, Indiana, United States - CNK17 | ecosystem: Environmental > Terrestrial > Soil > Temperate forest > Bulk soil...
CACCATCCCGCCCGGCACATGGTTGTCTTCCAGCGCGCCATCGGCACCGAACTGCACCAGCACCCAACGCGCCTCGGTGGACGAGCAGCGCCGGGTTCCGAGCGTGCGGTGTTGCTTCGAGATCGAGAGGTGATATTCCGGCCCATCCACCTTGCCGTCGTCGATGAACTCAACGGCCGAAATCACCGCGAGGCACGTGGCGGGATGGACGAACGCCCGCACTGGCGCGCTCCTCTTGAACGCCGCAGGCAGAGCAGCAGTAGGCACCTCACGCCAATCCCTAAAGCGAGGTCGGAGCACCGAGACGATGCTGCGGACTCCATCAGCATAAACGTCGTCGCTCATAGCGGATCTATCCCTTCTCGCTCGGCAACTTCCAGCCAGGACCGGATGTCTGCTCGCGTGGAGAGGCTGTCGACGGTGGCGCGCAGCAGGTCGATGTTCGTACCACGCCATGTCGGCGCAGCGATCCACTGCCGCAGATAGGCCCGCATGGTCGCGACCTGTTGGGGCGTAAGAGGTCTGCCATTCAGATACGCCTCAACCGCAGGCCGCAGCACGCCGCTGGTCTCGTGCATCCAGTATCCCGGTACGCTCATGACGCCCGTGCCTTGTTTTGTGCCAGGATGATTGCGTCGACGACCTCTTCGAACTTATCTGTGTTCGCCATGAAACGACGCTACCTCAGCATTGACGGCATGCCTATCGCCATGATCTCGGCGACCGAGGCGGAGACGCGCGACGTGCTGGTCTGCATCGCATGGACAACCCCGCCGCGGCTGCCAGACAATCAGCGCGCGTCGTGCGGCCATTGCGGCTGCGCCCTGCAGCACCGGCCCTACGCGCCGCGGCGGCCACTCAAACTCTGCATGACGTGTGCCATGTCCTACGTGCGGCCGAACTGATCGGAGGCGGGGATGTCGATCGGCGTGGACGGCGGCGAATGCCAGATCTGCGGCGCAGACTCTGGCGTGCGCGACACCCGCCCCAGCCCGCTCGGTATCAAGCGGCGGCGCCTCTGCCTGAACCCGGAATGCGGTCATCGTTGGTTTACCTACGAGTTGTCGATCGCAGACATAGAGAACTTGCGGACGATACGAGCCGAGGTCGATAGCTCGATCCGATCCCTCCAGCGGCTGGCAAACCGAATGCCCGTTGTCCCAGAACTGACCGGTCGCGCCGCATCCGACGGTCGGCAGTCCGAAGAGTAGGAGATCGCCGCGTGGTCGCTTTGATCCACGAAATCACATCGTCGGTAATGGATTGATATTGTTGGTGCTGGCGTGTTGGTTCGCGCCGAAGTGGCAGTGATAGATTCGCTACTCCGACGGTTTCCTGGCGACTGTGGGGGCGAAATGGTCACGTCCAGAAACATCCCGTTTATCGGACGGAATAAATCGCGACGGATTATCGGCGTGAAGCTGCAACTGCGCGGCCTCAACAGACCAGATTTCCGCCGCTGGGAGACGCCGCCCTTGACCCAGGAACTTGCCGACGAGATCGTCAGGGTGCGCGCGGCCCTGACAGAAGCCGAGCGTCGTGGACGGAACCCATGCGCCTCACCGCGTCATTGCCCGGAGCGGAACTGACCGGCGGGACAGAGGAACGGATGCGGGAGCATGGGCTATCCTGCGGCGCGTGGATGGCTAGGATACGGCATGGCCAAGGATGAGCGTTTGGTAGCCGCCGCGCACATTGCCGCTTTGCGCTGGGTGATCGCCAACTACGTGCCGCCCCGGCTGCAACAGCCGGCACGCGACGATGCTATGGCGGTTGCCCTCGGTGTGCTCGGCGGTTGCTGCGGGCCCAATGGCGACTTCAGTAGTCGTTATTCGCCGCCGGACCCGGAGGCTCTGTAGAGTAGGTGGACCGAATGATTGACGTAGAGGACGGCAACCGCGTGTTGAACGCTTCCACGATCCAGCCGGACATCACTGCGCACGAATTGGCCAGGCTGATGGTCCTGGAAGTGACATACGGGCGAGCTGCTCTGGAGGCTATGAATCCGGAGGATCGAGCGCTGGTCGAACGAAATTCCCGCCCAATGACAGACTGAGCGGCAGGTTGAAGAGTAGGTGGCAGTCATGACAGCCGCACCGTTCGATATTCGGCACGCTTCGAGCTACACCCCGATGTGGTTCAGCTTCAAGGCTGAGGCCGGCCCACACGCTGGCACGACGACAGAGTTCACCGTAAATGCTGACGGCAGCGTATGGGTGTCGGACTGGTCCGCTCTTGAGTGGTGGAAAAACCAGACACAGCCCAACGAGCAGACGTTCGGCACGCTCGTCCTGCTGCTGGCAGCACGCGGACACATCAGAGAAGTCAACGCGGAGGAGCGCGACAGGATCGCTAAGGCAGCGCCTGGGCAGGCTGAAGAGTAGGAGGCTTGGCAGCTACGAGCTTTGTGTTATCCTTCGACTGCCCAGCAGCACGGATCAGGACGTGCGGCCCCTGGACGCGGCTGTTGCTCAATCGTTCGAATGCGGTGATAGGATGTGCGAGCAGCCGTGGTGACCGGGTCACCCTCCCACAGCCGTAACCACCCGGCCTGGGCCTTCGAGATGGGCTATCCTGGGCAGGGTTGCTCCTGTTTGGCTCGCCGCACGATCGTAGCGCGCCAGCCAAGCCGCCGGAATGACTTCCGCACCTTGTCAGCGGGCTGGCCCATGTAGTGGCGCAGGATCGGTGCGCTGTAGACGACGCGGTCGGTGGTGCGATCGATCAGCAGGCCGGCGCAGAACGGGTGCTGGCCGTCGCACACCACGCGCACGAGGATGCCGTCGCAGTAGCGCTCGCCGGGGGTCATTGATCGATGATCTGCACGATGTTGATGGCGTGCGTCACCGGGTTGATCTCCTCGATCCACATACTGTTCGACTCACGCACTGGCTTCATACCGAACTCTTGGAGGATCATATCGACCGCCTCCTGGCTCGGCATCTTCTTCGGCCGATCAACGCTGATGCTGATGTGGTGGCACAGTCCGGCCTGCGGCTGCATCTCGTGGCTGTAGGCGATGTGGTAGCCGACCGGCAGGTGCAGACTGAGCGTCTGCATCATGTCGCGGAAGGCGCCTAAGTCGCGGTTTGCCGCGGTTTGAACTTGCGCCACATTCTGCGGGTTGGCCGCAGCCAGCGCGCGCAACGCGGCGATCTGCTGCCGCTGGACCTCGCCGATGATCAGCGCCTGGGGCATCACCAGCCGACCCCCCTGAACGCCAGCGCATAGACCACCAGGGCGAATACGACGACGGCGATGATCAGGCAGAGCATCATGGCGGTCCTCCGCGAGCGAGGGGCCGGGTGCATTCGCTCCTCGGCCTTGATCCGGGCCTCGACCCAATCCAGCGATGCACGGTCGTCGGTCATGGCCGCAGGCTACGCGGCAAAGAAAAGGCCGGCAATCGTTGGGGAATGCCGGCCTAAGTCTGTTCTCGGTAAGGGGGTTCAGACTAGCGCCTGCGCGTCATCGCGCCAAGCCCAAGCAGACCCATGCCGAGCAGCATGATGCTGGCAGGCTCGGGTGCCGAGCCGGTCGGATTGATCACGCAGTCGGTGCATACCGTCGGGCCACCGGAGGCGAAGAAGCTGCCGCCAGTCGCGTTGAAGGCGTGCACCGCGGCTTCCGGCACCACGTTGTTGAGCACCTGGGTTTCGTCAGCCCAGGTGCCAGAGGTGTCGGTGATGGTGAAGCTGGCATTGATCACCGCAGCAGAGAATCCGCTGGGGTTGGCCACCTCATCGAGGGCGAAATTACCAATCCCTCCGACCTTGCCGCCCATGACCAGCGTATAGGTCGGGGTCGATGATCCTGGCGCCAGGGTGAACGTCAGGCCGGTGATGTTGAACGTCGAGGCGTTGATGTCGAGACCCATCTCGCCGAAGCTGAATGAGCCGAGTCTTGAGAATGTCGCGGTGGCGGTGGTCGAATTGACGAAGTGGATGTCGACCTGGGCGAACGGTCCCGTCCCGCTGGTGGTGCTGTCGTTGGTGGCGTTGAGGGTATAGATGACGTCGGCGCTGGCAGCCGGAGGATAGCACCAGTACGCGCTGCACACGATCGCGGTGCAGCCGAGAAGTCGCTTCATATCAGTATCCTATGGGAAAGACCGGAGACGGCCTTGCAAGGGTGCCCCGTCTCCGGTGAGTTTTCCAGACGCGAGTTGTCTCCCGCTTAGGTGCGACGGCGCCGGTTGGCGACGAAACCAAGCCCGAGCAGACCGACCCCCATTAGCGCGATGCTGGCGGGTTCCGGCGCCGCGGCAACCGAGGCGTTGGCGACGCCCGAGAAGCTGGCGGTGAACGGCGCGATCGTCGTGCCCTGGATGTGCAGCCCCCCGACGCTGGTCAGGTTGCTGAACGACAGCGTGAAGCTTGACGGCGGCACCAGATCGGCGGCCGGGATCACGGTCGATGTCAGGGTCAGTGTATCGGGCGGATTGGCCACGTTGACCGATAGCTGGGTGCCTCCGTTGATGCCGAACGCGGCGTCGGTGAAGATGCCCTGAAGGTCGATCGTGCCGGTGCAGCCGGCGCCCGAGGAGACGCAGAAATTGCCGGCGTAGTGTTGCAGGATGCCGGTGCCGCCCACGGTCTGGGCCGCGTCGGTCGAGGTCGCATTCAACGTAAAGATGCCGGCGATCGTCGGCGGAGTCGGGACGCCGAATAGCTGGGTGATGCCGACGACGGCGCCAGTCGGGGCGATCGTGGTGATCGTGGTCTGGGTGTTCAGGGCGTTGTCGGTGGCCTGAAGCGTGTTGGAGCCGGACGTCTGGCCGAACGCGATGATCTGGGTCGCGTGAGCCAGTGGCGCAACAGCGACGGCAGCGATTGCCGTGGCAGCCAGAAGGAAGTTTCGCATGTCGTTTCCCTTCGAAGGAGTGTCCCGGTTTGGGACGCAGGGAGTGGAGCATGGAAACCAGCAAGTCGCCGCAACAATCGCCCGTAGCAGGATCAACGACTTATCGGGCGAAAGTCGTCATCCGCCGTACTTTTGTAAGGTTTGCCGACATCACTGCCGCGACGGATGCGCCCGGTTCTTCTCCAGCAACTCCGATGGCGCCGGCTGAAGCAGCGCGTCGACCGCCTCGCGTAGTTCCCGGTTCTGTTGCTCCAGGTCGCCGATCCGGCAAATCAACTCACGGTTCTCGCGCATCAGCGCCTCGATCGTGGCATGCGTCTCAAGCTTCAGCTTGGTGTCCTCGGTCATGTGTGGCTCCATAGGTCTCCCGGCAGCGGCACCGTCAGCACGGTCGTCGACGTCATCTCGCCGATGATGGCGGACAATGCGGTCGAGCTCATCCACACCTCGGGGTGGGCTGCGGCGTAGTTCGAGAAATCGGTGATAACTATCTGATGATACTGATCCAACGTCAGAGCCGGCGGTGGAGGCGTCTCTCCTGTTCCGCCACCACCCGTTCCGCCGCCATCCCCATCCGGAGTGCCGCCCGTGCCGCCGCCGCTGCCACCTTCAGAGCCACCAGCGCCACCCGTAGAACCACCAGTGCCGCCACTCCCCGTGCCGCCGCTTCCATTGTCGCCTCCTGCTGGGTTCATGAACGTCATCGCCGAGGTGTCGAGCGAGGGCCTCGAGGTCAGCAAGACGGTGTCCGACGAGGCCGGTAGCAGGCTAGCCGACAGGCCGAACACCTGATTGCCGGTGAAGCTGACCGGCGTGCCAGGAGAGTCCAGCAGGAAGCGCCCGCCGCCGTCGTCGTTGACGATCGTGTTGTTGGCGATCGACACGCTGGTGCCCGGGTTGCTCGCTCCTTCCTCACCATAGGCTATGATGAACGGGTTCTGGGTGGCGGCGCCCTGTTCTACGACATTGTTGCTAATATCAGCACTGCCACCGTTAGGCAGATCGATGCTGTAGCTAGCAGATCCATTGTTGTCGAAAATCCTGTTGCCGGTGATGGTGTTGTTCGCCGCCCTGCTCTTGATCTCATGGCCTACGACAGCATCGTGCACATAGCTGTTGGTAATGCTGAAGGAATTGATCTGGCCAATATAGAGATTGTGGGTGGATCCGGAGCCGTCGCCATTATGGCTGAACTCCGAATGATCGATCGCTATACTTCCATTCGGGTCTGCGGCACCCAGGATACCGTCTTGATTGTCATGGAAAAAATCGTTGGACAGGGTAAGGCTGCCGCCCTCGTAGCGGATCGCCGCGCCATTGCGGTCGGGGACGGTCACGCCGCCGATGTCGAAGCCGTTGATCGCGACGTTCTGGCCGTGCTCGGTGATCATCGCCTTGCCGTTGTCCGGTGCCCTCGTCTCGGTCATGACAACCATGCCGCCAACGGCTTGCAGCGTGATGCTCTGGCCGATGTTGAGGAACTGGTCAGTATAGGTGCCGGCCGCGACGTCGATCGTATCGCCGGGGGCCGCCGCGTCGATCGCAGCCTGGATCGATTGGCCTGCGCCAACGGTCACTGAGGTCATAGGTTTCTCCTGACAGGGCGGCGCAGATCGTGTCTGGCCTGGGAGGCGGGAAGTCCAGCCGTAGGATGCTGGCGATCAAGCCGGCATTCTCTGCCTCGGTCAAGCTCACAAAGACGATAGGTGGCGCGGGGAACTCGATCACGTGAATACCGCCGGCGATGCGATCTGGCCGGTCGTTCATGCGCTCTCTCCTGTCTGGATCACCTCGGTCGAGGTGAACGTCACCAGACGCACGCTGACCACCGGATGCGGGGTCTGTTGGGACAGCCGCTGCACCTGACGCGCGATCGCCTCCATCCCCTCCGCGACATGCCGACGCGATGTGACCAGCGGCGTCATGCCCATATCCGGCAATCCGCCCGCGATGATGCCCTCGCTGCCGTCCTGATAGGTGGCGACCCAGCAGTGCAGGTTGACGATGCGCTGCCCCGGTGTCGGCTCCGAGTGGACCAGCGTTGTCATGCGTCGGTCGCCATGTCGCGGTCGAGGTAGTCGAGCACCTCACGCCGCTCGGCCGGATCGGGAATCGCCGTTTCCAGGAAAGAGCAGCGAAAACAAAGTCCGTGCTCGGGCGGCTCGGACATCGTCGCAGTAAACACCCGAAACCGGCAGAACCGGCAGGTGAATTCGATCCCCATCATGGCTGCGGTTCCTGCCGCTGGCGGGTCAGGTTCTCCATGCCAAGCAGCATCTGGAACAACGCGGAGGCTTCAGCGATCGGCAGGGTGACATCAAGCCGCACGCGGGCCTCGCCGTCGGAGGCCGCGGAGAACAGCAGCACCTCGACGCGTTTCGAAGCGACCTGAGCGCCGGAGGCGGTGTGCGGCAGGACGACCGCGGATGGCGACGGGAGGGCAGGGACCGGATCGCCGGGCCTGCGGGGCAGCAGCGCCGCCTCTGATATGCCGGTTGCCTTCGTGATCTCCGCGCGCAAGGTCGGGCCGGGTGCGCCAGTTCCCTTTAACCACTTGAATGATGCGGTGTCGTTGCGCCGCCTGCCGATCACCTCGTTGAAATCTGCCATCGTCTTGAGGCCATTCGCTTTCATGAATGCGCGCAGCGCTGCGGCGATGTGGCCGAACTGCGCGATCTCGTCGCGCGTCGCCGTCCGGGCCTTACGCTTCGGCATCACGCGGCCTTACGGCTGGCGACCACGCGCAGTCTGGGCCGCGCGATCGGAGGCGCTGCGGTTTCCGCCACCAGAGCATACCACGCGTCGCGGATGCAGCAGGTCTCTGTCTTCAGCCCTTGCTGGCAGCGATCGCCCTTGCGGGCGGTCCACTCCCAGCCGGTGAGCAGGCGTAATTCTCCCTCGCGCCTGTGTTCATTCCAGAGCTTGGTCTCGGCCTGATTGATGTAGCGCCAGCGCGCGACAGCCTTGACCTCGGCTATGACGTCAGATGATAGCCACATTGGGCGTTCCTTTCTGCTGCATGTCCACCTTGCGAAACGCCCGCGCGGTATGCAACCTGCATACCTCGGCGGGGAGGCGGGCAATGAGTGCGTGTGTCGGCTACGACGACGTGGCGCGCGATGTGATCGAGGGGTGGCTGAAGCAGTTCCCCTTGGCGCTGTTCGGTCCAGGCACACGCGCAGCCGCGTTGTTGCAGATCGCGCGCGTCGCTGAGGAGCTTGCCGAACGCGAGGAAGCGAAAATCCCGGACCTGTTCGAATAGCATCAGGAAGCCAGCATACCGTGCATCGCCCACGCGATCGTCGCGTAGGCCAGGATCGCTGCTGCGAGGATCGTCAGGTCGAACCGCAGGCGGCGCAAGAACCGACGCCGCCTGCGTTGGGCATTGGTCACGCTGCGAGACGACGCGCGGGGTCGGGCTGCTTGAGCAGGATGTCCAACACCGCTTCCATGATCGCGATCTGCCGATCGGCGCGGAACCTGGGCATCTTTCGCTCGTCGACCAAGCGGCCATACAGGTACTTCCGGTTGGCGATCTCGCGCTGCACCTCGTCGATCATCTCGTCGAGAAGGATCGGGCGCTTATCGATGATCGTCATGACGCCGCTTCCTCGGCCATCTCTGAACCAGAGGCGTCCTCGTCCTCTGCCTCAGGCTGGAAGTGGTAGCCAGACGGCCCTGCCGCACCAAAGTCCACAGGGCGCCATTCCGGCATGTTGCCGACGAGCCGCGCGCGAATGTCAGACGTCTTGCCAGTCTCATCGATGCCATACAGCCGCGCGAGTTCGATCAGCTTGTCCTTCGACACGCCCTTGAGGATGTCAGCGGTATCGCAGCGCGGCATCTCGGCTCCGATCATCGCCGCCAGCCATTCCGCCTGCTTGCCGCTCGTGTTGGTCGCATCGCCGCCTTCGAACTTGACGACGCGCGCGATCGTCGCGGCCGCGAGCCAGCAGGCCTCCGCCTCCGTGACATAGCGCGGCGAGCCGTCGTCGTTGACGAGCTTGCGTGCGAGATCGCGATAGGGCCCGGCGCCGTAGCGGCGATCGGCGTCCCATAGCGCGACGTTCTCGAACGACAGGCACAGCAGCAGCGCGCGCAGCATGTCGGCAGCGTTCTCGCTCGCCGCGACCCTGGTCAGCCGGGAGACGACCTCCTGTCGCTTCATGATGGCTAGGCGGTCATACGTCGCTTTGGTGATCGGTGACCGCTCGTGGACGGCCTCCGTCTCGATGTCAGACGGGACCGCGGTAGGCCTGTCCTTCTTCGGCGTTGCGACGATGTACTCGACCTTGCCGAGTTCGAAGCCTTCCTCAATGACGGTTGCGAACACATGGCGCGGATCGTCCTTAGCCCAGCGCACGCGCCTGACGTCGTAGGTCGCCTGCCAGCCCTTTGGCAGATGATCGCACAAGCGCTGCGTGCGGCTCCACGGCATCGCCGTCATGCGCCCCTTCGACGCCCTGGCCTGGGCGTCCAGCGCGGCACGCTGCGCCTTGAGGAAGCCAGCAACGTCGGTCGTGCTGAAGCGGTCGATGTCGTCGGCCTGGGCGAACAGGTCCTCATCGAACCGCACGCTGCACTCGCTTTGGTGGATCGGGAAGATCGCGCGCGATGCCGGGATGCGCGTCGTCTCGCACCGCTGCGCGACCGACCACCAGTCGACGTGATCCTTCTTCCTCGCTTGCGTCAGTGCCTTCAGTTGCACGTCCTGCGGCGCCATCGAGATCGTGCGCAGCGTCGAGGCTTGCGGCAGTTCGGACTCTGCTGCCAGCGCATCGATGACCTCGGGCGCCATCGACGCCAGATGGTACAGCCGCCGCGCCAGCGTCATCGGCACCCCAAGCGCATCGGCGGCGCCTTGCAGGGAATAGTCGTGGTCCTCCTTCAGCGTTGCGATCGCACGCCACGTGTCAACAGGGTGCATCGGCGCGCGCACCATGTTTTCCGCGGCAGACATCGCGACGGTGTGCACGTTGTCTTTCGTCGTCAGCAACGTGACCGCCGGAACCTCTTCCCAGCCAAGCGCGCGCGCGGCGGCGAGCCGACGATGGCCGGCGACGACCGTATAGCCGTCACCATTCGGTTGGACGAGGATCGGTTGCAGCATTCCCAACTGCTGGATCGACATGCGCAGCGCTTGGTCGGACAATTTGTCGGACGCGATGCGGCGCGCGTTGTCGGTACTCTCGTGGATAGTATCGATTGCGAGCATAGTCATTGGTGGTTCCTTTCTGTTACGCGGCAGTCAGATCAGTGGCGGCACGGCACGTTTCGAAGTACGAGGTGATCCGATGGATCATCGCCCTCGCCTGATCCGTTGGTCGGATGAACGCCGGTTTGGTCTCTGATCGCGTCAGCAGCGCCTGTTCTTCCAGGCTGGCGAGCAGGCGCGATAGTTGGGACGGGCTGAGTTTCACCGTGCTGGCGATCTTGCCGGCGGTGATCGGGCTCGTGCTTCGACAGATGCACTCAAGCACCTGCAGATGGCGGTGATGCAGATGCGCGGCGAGCGGATCGCGCGCCAGCATCGCGGTCAGCATGAACTGGCGCTTCGAAGCCTTGGAGCGTTTCATCGCACCGCCTCGCGCGCGATGAAGTCCTGACGAGTCTGGTAGGCGGCTTTGACGCGCTCGAAGACCGGGCGGGCGATCTTATCCGCTGACATGCGCTTCATGCGCGCCTGGGTCTCAGGGTTGTTCGCCATGACGAGCAGCACGTCCATCGACCAGACGCCGTTGAGTTCGGAGATCTGATCCTCGCCCCATTGCTCGTCGGCCGTCAGCGGCTTGGCCTTGGCCTTGGCCTTCTCCGCTGCCTCCGCGCGATCGGCGTCCTCGCCTTTGGTGCTTCGGTGCGCTTTGTCGGACGGCGTGTCGGACACGACCCCGCCGAACTCCATTATGCGGTCGTGAAACAGAGCCGCGATCCGGTTGCGTGCTTTGCGGTCAGGGATCTTGCCGATGTAGTCGGAGAGCCGGTTTCTCAGCGCCACAACCTCGGTCGCGGACGGTGCGCCGGGCAGGGCGGATGACAACGTCGTCTCCCATGCCTGCGGCGACGGCGCACTATCGAGCAGGGTGAACGTGCGCTGCACCCAATCGACCGGCGGGCGTTTGGTGTCCGTCGGCGGCTTGCCGGTCTGCTGGGTCTGTTGGGTAAGCTTTCTGTCGCCGCTGTTGCCGTCGTCGTCCTCGTTGGCCGTGACGATGCCCATCGCGGAACACAGCAGTCCGCGCTTGAGGTAGGAGATCGTCGATTGGTTGCCCTGGATGACCGTCTTGTTGGCGGTGCCCTTGAAGCCGACGTTGTCGGACGGCGCTTCCGGCACAGTGACTGTCGTCTCCCAGCCGGAATTGTGCGTGATGTGGCAGCTTAACTGGATCAGGCCGTCCGACGTCCTGATCGACGGGAAGTCGACGCCGAAGCCGTGCTTCGTCCAGATCGGGCAGCATATCTCCCAGATCGTTTCAAGGCGGGCGTAGTACGATTTGGTCTGGTCATTCCACGCGTCCCGGCCGATCACCGGGAATTCGCGCTGCGCCTTGGCCTTGGCGTCGAAGGCGACCAGCCGGGCCTCGTAGTCGCGCTCCTTGCGCTGCTCGGCTAGCATGTCCTTCTGGATATCCCAGAACACCTTGACCTTATCGGCATCGACGTTCGGATCGCGCGCAAAGGCGAGGATGCGTTCGCCGATGTCGCTGGTGGTGATATCCGCATGACCGTTGCCGTTCGCTTTGGGAGCGACGGCTGGCTTGCGTTTGACGGGAGCAGGCACGGGCGCGCTGTCGGCGCCGGGGACTATGCCGCTCATATCAGCGCACCCTGATCGTGAGGCCAGACTCGGCGTTCGACAGCACGGCGCCGGGAACGTCCTCGCCATCCTTCAGGCGCGCGCCGATCGCTGTCTTGTCGGGTGTGCGGGTCACGCGTACGAGGTCGTCGGGCAGCACCTTGTCGTCGTTGATGATCACGTGGCGATAGTTGCCGCCGACTGTGGCAGTGAAGTCTTCCCGCTCCAGGCGTGGTAGCCCGATGTCCTGCATCGTTTCAAGCACGGCACGGCGCAGCGACGTGTTGCGCTTCTCAAACCGCGCGGCACGTTGCTCGAGATCGGCTTTGCGCAGCCTGATCGCTGCGACCATCGTTTCCGCATCGAGCGCCGCGCGCACCATGCCGCTCAGAATGTCGAGCGCGTCGCCGCCCTCGCCGTCGAGCGTATCGGTGAACAAAGGCACGTCCTCGATGATCGATGGATCGATGGCGAGCAGCTGATCGCGGATCGCGCGTAAGGTGAGCAGCGCCCTATGCTGAGCATTGGGCGATAGCGATAAAGCGGGCAAAGCCCGGGCCGTCTTGGCCATAGGGTGGTTCCTTTCTGTTGCGCGCCACGCATTTTGCGCGGCATGCAAATTGTGCGCTATGCACAATACGCTGTCAACAGTCGGGAAACACACACAAAATAGACTATCAGATCATCAGGATCAGGCTGCGGCGGGCTGTGCCTCGGCGTCAGCGTGTGGAACAGAGCGGCGCTTACGCACCCATTCGACGGGCGAAATCCGCAGCACGGCCGCGTTCGCCATGCGCTGCACGCCGTCGCGCGAGGTCCATAACAGCGTGACGACCTTGTTGCTCTGGACGAGAACGCGACGCACGACGACGGCGCCTGTCGTCAGGAAAACCACGCAATACTCGTCGTCGATGCTTTTCCCGAACGATGCCAGTGGTTGTGGCCGTCGGTAGTAAACCAGATCACCCTTGCAGGCATATGGTTCGATGGAGGCGTCTTTGATGTCGAGGATGTCGTAGTTTCCGTCCACCCCTGGTGCTTCCAACGAAACGTGCTCTGGCTCGCTGAGCAACGTCACCGTACTGTCTGAAACCGTACCGACGATACGACAAACACCGATGGGTTGTGAAGGCCCGAACAGCAACCACGCAGGGGTGACATTCAACCGGCGCGCATATTCCGTCGCGGCCTCCGGTAGCATCGCGCGCAATCCGTTCTCGTGCTGCGCGACAGTGGTTGCATTGAGTTCTATCGCATGCGCGAACGCGCGAACGCTGTCAAAACCCGCTTCGATCCGCGCCTGACGCAGGCGCAGTCCGGGCCCGGGGTTGTTGCTCAGTCCGACAAAGGGCGCAGCTCGTCTCACAGCAGGGTTGCCTTATGGATGCTTAGCGCACAAACTGATCGATCAATGGTTCTCGCAGGCGGTTCCGCTTCATCGTCTCGCCGTGGGCGCGCAATGACGCTCATGTCATTCGCGCAGGTGATCGATCTGTGGCCGCGGTACATGGACCTGGCAGAGGATTGCGGCGTGGCGAAACAGACAGTCGCGAGTTGGCATCGCCGATCATCGATCCCCCAGCATCGCTGGGAATGTGTCGAACGCTCGGCACAGCACTTCCTCATCCACGGCATCACCTATGACTATCTGCGATCGATCGCAGCACACCACAGCCCGGCCACGCGCGTTCCTCCACGCCGAGTCACGCGGGGCGCTCAGATGTAACCCGGCCGGCACAAGTATGCAACCTGCATACCTCAGCGTGCAGCCGTGAGGTGTGTGATCAACCAGGGGAAAAGCGTCCAATGTCAGCATCTCAGGCCGATCAGTTGAGCAATCGCCCGAGCAACGATGAATCCGCGAAGGCGTTGCAGGACGTGATGGCGCTTTCACGCGTATGTCACGAGGCGAACTCCGCGCTGCGGCATCGGTTCAAGGAACTGAAGTCGGACGGCCACGACATCGCGGCAATGAGATCGGCGATCAAATACCGAAAACAGGACAATCTGGCCGCCGTCAGCAACATCAAGGCAACGATCCATTACAGCGGACTGCTCGGCGTCACGGTCACGCCGGAAACGCTGTTCGATGGTGTCGACTTCGAGGTCAGCGAGGAGACGCAGCTGAGCCAGGATGTCTGGACCGCGGAGGACACCGGCTATCA
>Ga0247676_1000110_pt1 | contig 13726 bp, 13 predicted proteins | sample CNK17_metaG_FD_182802 | JGI IMG/M metagenome (GOLD analysis project Ga0247676, IMG submission 182802) | Soil microbial communities from Purdue University Martell Research Forest, Indiana, United States - CNK17 | ecosystem: Environmental > Terrestrial > Soil > Temperate forest > Bulk soil...
AAGGCCGCTAGCCGATAGACTCGCCCACGCCGGGAGTCCAGTCGCGGACCATGTGACTGGGCTGGTGCCAGTCGCAGTGAACTGGAACGAGTACGCCGTCCCATTCGTGCCGCCGGGGAGCGGACTCACGCTGGTGATCGCAGGCGGGACTCCGGCGATTGTGAGGGAGAAGTTCGTCGGTCCCGCGCTCCCAACGGAGTTCGTCGCGCGGACGGCCATTGTAGTCGTGGCGACGGCGTTCGGCGTCCCGGTGAGAAGGCCCGCGCTCGATAGCGTGGCCCATGACGGCAGTCCCGTTGCACTCCAGTTGATCGTCCCCGAGCCGGTCGCGGTGAACGCGAATGAGTACGGAGTCCCGATGGTCCCAGACGGAAGCGGATTCGTGGTGGTGATCACCGGCGCGCTAGAGGCGAGACGCCATCCCAGCGCGTTGTCGATCCCCGGCGCTCCAAACGCCTCGCCGTAGTTCTTGCCCAGGATGGTGATGTTATCGGCACCGAGGTTCCCGAACAGGCACGGCGGGGTGTTGCCGGTTGTGTTGCAGTTCGCCGCCGCTTCCCAGGTGTCCGTCACTAGGCCGTCGCAGGCTGGGCCCGAGCATGGCAAGGTCTTCAAGCCCTCGTTGGCCGCGGAGGTGAGGCCAGCGGTGGGGCCGCCCAGCTGAGCCGCGAGACACTCATCCGTCCAAGCCAGGTAGGTCGCATTCAGTGTCTGCGCGTAGAGCCATGCGATCCCGCCGCAGACAGTGCGGGTCAGGTTCCGGTCCCCGGTGCCGTTGTTGCAGTAGGTCGCCGAGGAATGGCAAGCAGCAGAGGCGCTCGGCGCATAAGCCACTGCGCTCCCGCTGAGATTGCCAACCTCCCCATAGAGCCCGTACGGAACCGTGAGCGTCGCGTGGGTATTGTCGGCGCAGGCGGAGAACTTGTAGATCGTCCGGGGAGTGTTCAGGCCGATGAATGGGTTCGAGGTGCACTGCGTGAGGAAATTCGTCCCGGTCCCGACGATGCTGGTCGAGCCATTGGTGATGGCCACGGTCCCGGCACCAGGAGAGATGGTCAGTTGATCGTTCGACTGGCTGTTGACCTCATAGTAAATCCCCCGGTTCGATGTGTCCCTTCCGTAGTTGTTCTGCCAAGTCACGGCCTTGATGATCACCGCTAGGGTCGCCGCGGCGAGCGACGGATTGCCGCATCCCTGCGCTCCGTTATCGTTCAGAGACTCGTAGGACGCTTCCATGGCTTTGACGTTGATTGCCTCGCGCCATGGCGCACCGGGATAGAGAAACGGATTCGCGAATAACTTCGGTGCCGCTACGAAGAATGGATTTATCGCGTACTCCGCCTCTGGCCACGATCCATCCGGGGCTTGGACGGAGTTCCAGATCGACGTGTAGGTCGAGAGCCAGGAGCAATACTGCGCGTGCCGGGTAGGATCGGTGTCCACTTTCGCGCCGAGCGCGATGTCCCAGAGCACATAGCCAGCCTCGCGGTTGTCGATCGCCGGGCTTGCGGAAGGGTCCGCCCACCGCGGGACCTCGCTAGAGATCCAAGTGTAGAGTCCAGGAAGTCTCTCAGTGTGGCCCTCGGTCACGCGGAAGAACTGACCCAGCATAGCCGCTGCGCGCGGCGCAAGCTGCCTGCGGTATCCGTGGTCGAGCGTCCACTGCCATTGGATGTCGGCGTACTGCTGGGCCTGGGTGTGATAAGTCGTGTTGCCGGTGCGAATCCAGAGCCGGTTCAAGCCGTGCCCAACGTCGTAGTAATTCCAGACCGTAGTCGGGTTCTCAGTCGTCCAGCATTGGAAATCGCAGCCGTAACTATTGGGCGGTGGCATCAGGTAGCCTGTCATGCCGGATTGCGAAGGCTGCTGAAAGTCTCCATCGGCGCAAACTACGGTAGTCGATGTCACGCTGGAGATCGGACACATGAAGCGGCCGGTTCCAGGGCCGTCTACAGTCGTCCAGGCGATGGTGATCCAGGCGACTCCAGCAAGTGGGACGCGCTGGTCTACTGTGGTCGTGAAGAACTGGTTCCCTTGAATCCAGGAGAACGTCCCCGCGAGCGGAGTGCCGAGCGCTGGAGCCGCCGCGAGAGCAATCGGGGCCATGTTATCGGCTGTGCCCTTCTCCGCAAGATCCCCGAAGATCCAGGGGTTAGCGCCGTAAGGCGTGAGCGGGCCGAGTAGGTTATTTTGGATCGCACTTAGGCCAGTGATGCAGATGCCGTTGGCGTCAGGCGTACATGAACCAGATGGTGAAGGGGGATTACTGACACCCAGATAAGAACTCCCATCAGGTCCCTGCACTAGCGTTTGCGTTCCGATGACATTCACTTTCCCGCGATCCTGGAACCAGTGGTCGGAAATATACTGCGGCGTCGTCCAGGAGCTAAAGTTGTAAACGCTGGAAAAGATCGCATCCCGCGACATATCGGTTAGGTTGAATTTGGCATAAGCCGCTGTCAGGTTACCGCTGGAGTCGAAGCCGAAATCACCCCACGGAGCCAAGCGCTCTACGAAATCCGCAGTCTGGAAGAAGGTCTTGCTCCCAGCTCCGGTGATTTCAGCAAATCCCACATGCGCGGCGCAGTTCACCTCTAATACATTAGGCGTGCAACCACCTTCCCCTGACCATCCCGCGTATTGGGTGTTGAGAATGGTCGAAGGATCGGACTGATAGCCGACAATGATGGTGTTTCGTACTGGGTTCGCTCGTGCTACGATCCAGGGCCATTCTCGATTCGGCGGGACGGCGCTCATGAAGTTCAGGAACCCCACCGTGATAGTGGGAGTCGTTAGTCCCCCGCCGCTCTCGGACATCCTAGCCACGTTGATATTGAAGTTAGGGGCGCCATCCTCATTCATGAAGGCCCAGATTTCGCCAGTGGCGGGATGCTGGGTAATAGCGATGCGAGTCCCTACTTGGGAGTTCGAGAGGTTGAAGTTAGACCAAGTGCCTGCTGGGTTGCGGTACACAAACGTCGCTACCGTGCTGGTCAGATAGCTGAAGGAGGCCACAAATCCGCCGCTAGACAACGCCGTACAATCATTGAGGCTGTGCGTCCCGGAAGCGGCGGATAGAGTGAAGCGATTTACTAGCGATGCGGAAGTGGGCGGATTGGCGTTATCGATCTGGTATTCGTCAAAGACCACCGTGTTCCCGGTTGTCTCGTAATATGCGACAAAAGACGTTCGGGACAGCAACGCCACACAGGAGAAGTCATTCACCTGAAGCGCATTCAGCGCCAACAATGTCTGGATTCCGTTTTCATACACACCAACGTGATAAGTCTCGCTGCCGCTGTTTTGTGTTATGAACACAGCTTCCCTAGAACCGAAAGATGCGGCATTACGGAACGAAGTATTCACGAATCCCGAAAAACGTGCCAGTGACGACTGGGCATATGTAGAAGTAGTCACGGGAACAGTGGCGGATGTCGCGGATAAGACGTTATTGTTATCGACCGCGTAGACATCCACGTTGTATGTGGTTGCTGAGGCTAAGTCAACAACTGCCGCTAGGGTCTTGGAGCCTATGACGAGCCGCGTATCGACATTGCTACCGTTGTGCGTTTCGATGATGTAATGGTTGATCCCTGCCGCGCTGGTGGAAGCCGTCCAGGAGACATAGATTTTATCCGAGTCAACTGCGCTTGCGGTTACATTTGTGGGCGTGGTGACTTGCCCAAACACCAGCGATGCGAATAGCAGTCCGGCAGCGCAACCGCCCAGTAGCTTGCGCGTGGTTGATCCCAATGTAGATCGACGGGATAGTATCTTATCCCACTGAGCCAACAGACCCACTTGGATGCTGGACTTCATCAATTCCCCGCCACTGGACCGTCGAAGGTGATCTTGCCAGAGTAGGATGAGCCGCCAGTTGTCGCGCCCACCAACTGCGCGATAGTCTGGTTGGCAATGGCCAGCCGGATCACAGAAACAACGCCATTTGACGCCGCGTAATACATATACGTCTGCGATCCGACCTGGATGAGCGTTGGATCGGCGGCATAGGAAGATTCTGCTCCCATCCCATCGCTGCAAAATGCAGGCACCACGGAGGGCCACACAGAATTAAATACTGTAGTGCTACTGAGGGTGAACTGCGAAGTGCTCCCGGCGCAAGTTTGACCCGCTCCAGCCCAGTAGTAGAAGCTAGCACCGAAATTCGTCAGCCAGGGATTCCCGCACTGCGCTGGCGCAGTCAGCGGGCCGGAGGTAGGATTAAGGCTCCCCTTTACCCAAGTAATTCCATCTGAGGATGTCGCGCTCCCGCACTCAAAAGTTCCATTGTGCGTTGTGCCCGTAGCTTCATAGATCATGTACCAATGGGTTGCGTCCACACGAATGACGCTGTTGTTCCAAAGCAGCGTATCGTCCCAGGTTCCGGCTGTTCCGATTGTCAACACCGCCGCTGTATTCAAAGTGAATGACACCGGGTTATTGGCCGAGGACGTGTAGAGATCAATTTTTGTGTGGTCAACACCCGTGTTCACTCCATAAAAATAGTACGTCGAGCCGATCTTGAGCACTGAGGATTCCGTGTGCCCAGCGACTACAGATGATGTATAGCGGGTCCAGTTTGTTTTACCATCCGCTGATTCTGCATACCAAGTCGCGTTGCTGTTCCCGGTGTAGTACATCTGAAAGCAGGGATTGGAGAGCACCACGCAGTCGGTGGTCGTGTAGAGAACGGTTGGTTCTTGCAGAAAAGTTTCGCTGACGGGCGCGTACACGGTCCCATAAACGACCCACGGCTCTAGAGCCACGAGGCGTGCGACTGCAACAAGTATGCCGAAAACTAGCTTCATTTGAAACTGGCGATCCCAGATGCCATCTCTGATGGAGACCCGGTGCTGGCCCATGTAGGATTGACAGCCGTAGCGGTTGTCTGGACAACGTATCCAAGACCACCACCGTAAGCGTTCCCCCCGGAGAGCGCGGCGGAATCCAGAAGCGTTACACTACCGCCTGAAACGGTAGGCGCTCCAGTCGCGGCGTTTGAATAGGCGGAGGTGACTACCAGATAGTTGTTGGCGCTTGGCGTGATGCTTCCCGGCTGGACAGGGCTAGAAGTGGTGCCGTTTCCGTTTTCTACGTCGAAAGGACTTGCGATTGAATTACTCCATGCGCCGCAGAAGATGGACGGGAATGTGCTGGATTGGGAAAAGGAAAAAGTTTCTCCCGAGCCAACTGTGGTCGGAACCGAGTACCACATTTTTACGAACACAGAGCCGCCAGTCGGATGATATGCCGTAAGTCCAGTCCAGGTGTTTCCTTTGGCGTCCGTGGGAGTATTGGGGGTCGAGGTCCCGGCTATCGTCGCGCATACAAGCAAATTCGCACCAGACGTATCAACGGAACCAGTTGTTACGGAGTTGCCGCCGTTGGAGGATTGCGCTCCAACGTGCGTAATGAGGGTGATTGCACCGCCGCCAGCAGCGGGTGTGTTCCAAGCCAGCAGCCGGCCCTGAATTTGGAATCTTATCGGCGCACGGTAGTTCAGGGCATCTGGCACGACTTGCCCGAAGGCAGAGGCCGCGAGAAAGAATAGAAGTGCGCGCTTCATTTACGTCAACCCCGAGCTTCCGCTGATGATCCAGCGCGTAGATGTCATCTTGCAAGCAGTGGCTACGTTCGACGCCGCAAGCGTGCGCGATCCGGTTGTACCTGCCCCCGCCAGAACCAGGGTGTCACTGGTGATTGCAATGGTAATGACGCCAGCCGAAGTGTCGTTGATGAATGTGATGCAAGTGCCGATGGAATAGGCTACATTCGCGTTAGAATCGATGGTCCAGGTACGCGCCGTCGTATCCGCGCCGGGATGATAAATCTGCTTCCCAGCGTCGCCCAGGACGGTGGTGTAGGCTGCGCTCTGCGAGTTCTGCGTGAGTAGCGGGGCGGTGCAGGTGCCGACTCCAGTAGCACTGATTGCTGTGAGGACTTGCGGAGCCGTGCAAGTCGTGGTGGTGATGTTGAGATCGGCGCTGACCACTGCGCCAAACGAAGGGTTCCCCGCCGCCGCGCCATGCAGAACCGTAGTCGTCGTGCCTTCGTTCGCAAAGTCCGAGGAGTTAAGCGTCAAGGCCACTGCGCCAGTCTTGGTGTTTACGCTCGTTACGGGCGCTCCCGGTATCCACGCCGCAACGTTGGTGCTCGTAATCGTCGGAGATCCGGTGGCCGTGCTCCACGTCGCTACGACATCTAACGCTTGCGTCGCAGTGGTGTCAATGGTCCAGGTGGAGGCAGTTTGTAGCGGTGCTTCCCCCGGCGTTAGTGTAGACCCAGTGCCCTCAAAGATACAGTTAGCAATCTGCGTTCCGCTGGCTCCCGCAGTGCGCGTAGTCAGCATACAGTTCAAACGCCAAACGCCATTGGTCACGGATGCGATCTGAACGACGGCACCAGTAGTAATTCTGATAGTTCCTCCGACATTCACTGTAATTGTTAGGCTAGCTGGAGTCGCCGGAGTAGAGTAGTAGCCCTGCGCTACGATCTGCAAGACCTGCCCTGCTGTGAAGGTGTTTGCCGCTACTGTGGTACTTCCGGTGGTCGCGCCGATCAGTGTCGTAGGGCTAGTCGCCGTGACAGTGGTCGATCCGGTTGTTGAGAACAGACTTGCGCCCGCAGCGCCGCTTCCTCCAGATCCGCAATCCGCACCAGTGACCTGCAAGTTGCCATTTGCGTCTGTGTCAACGCATCTCGCTGCCGTGGTCGCTCCGGTCCAGGAAGCAAACTGAGTAGTATTCCCGGTGCGCGTGCCAACTGCCGTGGCCTGTCCACCAGCGCCAATGACAGGGAGGTTAGCAGTCAGCGCCGAGGCATTGGTCGTGCAGGTCGTACAGGTGAATGTCCGGTTAGCGGACAGATCCCCGCCACCGCCGAGCGGAGAGGTCGTGGAGATCGTCCGCGCATTCGTGGTTGGAACGTATCCAGCATCCGACAGCAACCCGCCGTTGGTAGAATTCCAAAGAACCGCATTGCCGGAGGTCGTGGACGCTGGGCCTTGGACTAGCGGCAGGAACGAGCCGTTGTTAAAGCTGGCAAGGAACCCATGTTGTGTAGAGCTTGCGTAGAGCACGTCTACACCTGCCGCCGCGCCGACGCTAGGCGCAGTGCCTTCCGCCGCCGCTGTCGCGCCACCTGTCCCGGCAGTGAGCGAAGGCGGGGAGGTCCCGGAGGAGACTCCGCCCGGGGCGGTCAGAATCCCGCCAGCCGGAAGCGTCAGGTTATTCAGACCGGAATCGACCACGATATTCGAGACCTTCTCATCCACTGTGCCATTGCCCACGACGACGCTGAGCGCTGTGAGGTTCCCGGTGTTCGTTACGGTTCCGGCTCCGGCGGTCACGGTGATCGCTGGGGTCGTGGTGGGATTAGCGACCGAGCATCCCGAGACGCAGGAGACGCTGGTCACTGTGCCCGTGCCGCCTCCCGCGAGTGCAGTCCAGGTCCCATTTACGCAAGTGTAAAGCGAGCCATTCGGTGTGAGCAGATCGATATTCGACGCCGCGCACGCGCCCGACGGCGCGACGGTCACGACTTGGATCTGGCGGTTGACGACCTGGGACGATCCCGCAATGGCCAGGAACAATAACAGTGCGAGCAGCTTGAGTGTGCGTTCCATTTGATGGAATGCTAACACGTTCGGGGCGGGATTAGAATAGAATGTTCGTCATGGCGATCAAACCCAGACGGAAGCTGATCCAGGAGCGAGACGGTGTGCGAGGAGTGGGGGGATTGGTCCCAGCCGGATCCGACGCGCATCTGGATACGGAGTACGCGCGGTATCTGGACGATATTGGCCTCGCCTCGGACCCCGCGCTCAAAGCCGCGCTCGCCAGCTCGCCGGACATCCGGTTCCAGCTGTTCCTGAAATACCTCGCGCTTCCTTCGTCGGCGAAGACGAAACATCCGCTGGTTTACTGTGCCAAGCGCGCGACGATCGACATGAGCGAGATGATGGCCTGGGTGAGCAAGGCGCACAACGCCCGCGCGCTCGCATTGGCCCAGGCGGCGGCGCCTAAGATCAACCAAGCGATGGCGGTCGATGCGGAGTCACGGATGATCTGCTGTGAGCGGTGTGACGGCTTGGGATTTGTCAACGCGGACGAGGGACTCCCGCCGGAGACGCCCGGCTATCGGATTCTTCGCATGATCTCGCGGAAGGTCAAAGATCCTGAACTGGGAGAAGTGACTGAGGAGATCCCGGTCTGGATCCGCGACTGCCCGGCAGGATGCACTCGGGGCAAGCTCCGCGAGCCGGGAGATGAGTTCTCCCGGGAGAAGCTACTGGAGCAGACCGGGGCGATCAACCGCAAAGGCATGGGGATTCAGATTATCAACAACCTAGGAGGGCAGTCAATGCCCTCCGCCGTGGCACGGCTCGACCCAATGGTCATAGAGATTGAACCCGGATGATTTACAACGTACAATAGTTCGCATGTTCTTCCGCCTCGGCCAGCGCGTCAGCCAATTCCTCCATCCATTCCACTCGATCGCCAAGTCGCTCGCGATTATCGCTGAACTTTATGAGCTCGAACTCGCCGAACGCAAGCCCGCGATCCGCCGAGTGACTGAGGCACCGAGCCGCACCGATACTCAAGTGATGTACACCGGACGCGAGGACGAGCGGGAAGATCCCTTCGCGCCGGAGGACGACGAGTGGGAAGGCAGCTTATCATGAAAGTCCTACCAGACATTCGATTCCCTGTGCCCATGCGTGTGTTCTCGCGTTATGAAGAACTAGACCCCGCAGGTCTTGTGTTGCGAACAATTGTATTCCATCTACACGTTTTAATGGACGACAAGATTCCGCACTTATTTTACGAATGTACCGAGTGCGAGCACGGCGGAATTCCAAGTTTCAATGCCGCGCTTGAGTCCGAGATTCCGCCGGAGATCATCGACGCCATGAATACGCATGTGCAGATGCGGCATTAAATGTATTCGCCCAACATCACTGACCGGAGGCTATTCGCCGCGCAGAAGGCAGGGCTGAAGTTTCGCAGGCTCTCGCGAGATCGCTCGCTGGAAATCTCGGGGAAGCTGGAAAAGCTCCGTCGCGCGCAGGACGGCACGCTCCTGCCTGATGGACAACTCGCCCGGCCATTGGACGCCGCCGAGAACGAGTTCATCGAGAGTGAGCGGATCTTGTGCAAGGCGGATTTCGAATACTACCTCTCCCGGTACCACGCACTCGACCGTGACCCGGGCGTCGGAACCGAGTCCGGCATCGGCCCCGCAAGACTGCTCGAATCCCAGCGCAAGTTCATCCGTGATCTCGGCAAACGCGAGGAAGTGGTGCACGCAGAGTACGCCAAGCATAAGCACACCGCAGGGATCCTGGTCTATGCACACAAGTGCCGCCAGGTGGCGTTCACCGCGACGGCAGGCGCGGCCAAGCTCCACCGGATGCTCTTCTGGCCGGGCACGCGCGCATTCGCGGCGACGCTCAAGGACGGCCCGGCTGGGACCGGGGAGCTCTACAAGCGCGATCTGACGGCGATCCAGAACCTCCCGTTCTGGCTCTACCCGGGCGATCCGTATCCGAACGTGAAGGACGAGGAGATCGGGTTCCGCGCGCCGCTCTCGACCCGGATGAGCTACCAGGCCGAGAACCAGCAGACCGGGATCGGGACCGGGACCCAGCAGGATGTTTCGCACCTGACTGAGGTCCCGCTCTGGAGCTACCCGCAGCGGATACGCTACAGCTTCATCCCATCGATTCCCAAGTCAATCGGCACGCTGCACGTCCAGGAGGGAACCAGCGCTGGCAAGGGCGGCTACTGGCAGGAGGTCTCCGAGCAGTGCCGCGCTCGACGGCCGGGATTTGAGGACTGGATATATATCTTCGTCCCGTGGTATCTCAACAGCACAAAATACGTGGCGAACGCGCCGGACGACTGGCACCCGGAAGAGCACACGCTAAAGCACGCTGAGATGGTCGCGAGGACTTCGCCCGAGTTCAACAACGGGATGACGGTTCATCTCACGCGGAACCAATTGTATTGGTGGCAGTCGACCCGTGCGATGCACGCGCAGAATAACGAGACCGCGAGCTTCCTCGCGAATTATCCGGCGACGCCCGAGCAGAGCTTCACCAACTGGGCCCAGGGCGCACTCCCGGTGGAGCTGCTGGAGCGGATGGAACTGGATGTCCGGGATCCGAGACCGTACGAGGTGCACGTTGCCGCCTGAGTTCCCCGAGATGCTCCACGTCGCGGGCTCGCACATTGAGCCGTACTGCGAAGAGTCCTGGGAGAGCGTGCTCAACTCCAAGGACCCCCGGGGAATCCTGCTTATGTGGCATCCGCCCCGCAAGGGCGCGAAGTATATTATGGGCGGCGATCCGACCCAAGGCATAACGGGCTGGTCGGGGGCACTCGAACGGACGGAGATCACAAAGTGGATAACGCCGCGCTGGAGATCTTCGAAGTCGATGGGCTGAAGGAGCCGGTGCTGAACGAGCACGGGGTGCAGCTGATCGACGAGGTCACCAAGCGCCCGCGCTGGCATTATCGGGACTTGCAAGTGGCCGAGTTTGCCGCCCCCTGCGACGCGGTGGAATTCGCGAGGGTCGCGAATGTGCTCGGGCGGATCTACGCTGGGGACGAGGAGGACCAGTGCGAGTTTATCTACGAAGCCTGGCCCGGGCCTGGGATGCTCACCACGCAAGAGCTGCTCAGGCTAGGATATGGGAACTTGTGGATGTGGGAGTACATCGACAGCGTTGCGGAGGAGACGACTCGCATCGGCTGGCGCTCTACGCGCGAGTCGACCAAGTTGCTCTGGTACCGCGCCCGGCGGCATTTGATGAACCGGAACGCCCGGATTAACTCCAGGTTCCTGCTGGACGAGTACGCGAACGCGGAGATCGACCTGGAGAAGATGCGCGCCCGCGCGGCGTATGGGTATCATGACGATCGGTTCGTGGCGGCGAACCTCGCATTCTGGGGCGGGCACGCCTGGACGTACGAGGTGGAGCGGACGGAGGAGCCAGTCACGACCAAGGTGATCTCGGACTTCCAGCAAATGGCCCCCACGCTGGACGATTCGCTAGGGAGCTTCTCCGACTGGCGCACGCAGGCGACGGCGGACTGGGATTGATCGCTTCCGGCGCACGGTGTATCATCGTCCCATGCCCGCTCCTACGCAAACTAAGCAGAAGATCACCGCAACGGAATCGATCCCAACTCCCAAGTGCGTCGTGACCGAAGGCCCGGATGGGACGTTGGTCACGTTTAAGATCGACCCGCAGGACTGGGCGCGGCTCCAGCGGCGCATGGGCCCGCAGGACCCAGCGACCTACATGTGGGAGAACCATCTCTACCGGATGATCATGGGGGCGGTCTATTGAGACGGACGCTCTATCTCTGGTGGTGCGGCGGGTGCAAAACGCAGAACGCCGCTGCTCACGCGCATTGCATCAAATGCGGCACTCCGCGCAAGGAACGCCACGCGCAGGTGCACACATCCGAGCGCGCGGTGGTCTATTACAATCCCGTCACCGGAGAGCGCCGGACGCCGCCACGCGCCGACCAGCCGATGCCTGAGGTCTACGCAGCGCAAGGCTTCGAGCGGCGGGAGATTCTCTCCATGTCGAGCTACGAGCGCGAGACCGGGCTGGTCCACGAGGCGAGTTCATTCCATCCCGGGAATGAGCCGTCTCCGTGGCTCGAACCCGAGCGCCCTGCGACGCCGAAGCACGTGACCGAAGCACTGATCGACGACGTCCGGGCGGCCATTGCGAGCGGGCCATTCACGGACGAGTCGCCGGATGGGCAGGTGTTCACCGCAGTAGCCCCGGTCTGAGGAGGATTATGTTTGGACGCAAAAAAGCGCAAGTAATGGAAGCCCCGCCATACCCGGAACCCAAGACCCTTTGGGAGATTATGGCGATCTTCCCCGACGCGCATGCTAAGATCTGCGACTATGTCGAAACCGGAATGATCCCTGAAGGATCTCCGGCGCATTGGGATTGGAACCACATCCGCGACAGTTTCTATACAACAAATCGGCATATTACGTATCTGCTCTCGCGTTTAATTAAGCAAACAGCGAATGAGCCGAACGCGGATGCACGCAAAGCCGGTGCGGAAGCTATCACGGAAGCCCTGCGGCATTTACGTGTCTAATTTTGTGCGCCATTATAACTTCTACTTCGAGCACGGTGTTTGTGACGGCTGGGGAGAAGATGCCCCTGTCGCGCTCGCACAATGCCTGAAACATATGGAAGAAGTATACGGGCGGCAAGATCCACCCATCCCGATAACTGCACTGGGTTATTTAGAGAGAAGTGTACTGCTCGAATAGTTCGCGTGTATAATCGGGACCAATGGGACTCACCCTCGCCGCGCCCCGCCAGGACTTCTACGACCTCCCGCCGCTGGTTTACGACGAGGAGAAGCCCGGCACGCGGGACTTCGAAATTCTCGCCTGGTGCGACGAGCGCCTACGACGTGGCATCCGATTCGTCGAGTCCCAAGTCGGCTACGACAAGATCGAGGGCGCGATCAAGGAGATCTTCGCGTACGAGAACTCGAACACGACTTCATACGCCCCGGTCCCGCTGCGCTCGAACGTCTCCGTCACCCGCGCGAACTTCGTGGCCAAGATCGCCGAGGACCTGACAGCGCAGCTCACGGACACGCGCTATTTCTGGAACTACTCGACCGAGAACTCCAAGTACCAGCCGCAGGCGCGGATCTCGAACAAGAGCGCGGAGCGCTGGTACGCGGACCGCCAGATTGCGTTGAGGATCGGCGACGTGATCCGGTATTACACGGTCGCCGGGACTGGCTTCGCGCATCTCTACTACTCCCGCCGGATCCAGGACATGATGGTCGAGGCGGAGGACCCGAGGAATGTCTTCCCCATTGATCCGCTCAGCTACCACACAGTTCAGGACTCGCTGGGAATCATCCTCCGCCGGCCGCGCACCCCGGACTGGGTGAAGGAAGAGTACGACAAGACTGTCCGGCCGGACGTGGGAGGTCCTGGGACGTACTTCGGCTGGCTCACCCGGATCATCGACGGCCCCGGCGAACGCGGCGGCCCGCTCTCGAAGAAATCCCGCGCGGACTCCCCCATCCCGCACTCGGATACGGTCTATGTGAACACGATGTACCTCATGGACAACCGGCTCAACACGAGCGGCAAGACTGTGCGCATGGGCAAGTGGGAAGACGGCAAGCCCTCCACGCCCTGGAGCTACGAGGTCCCGCCCGGCGCGCCGCTTTACCCGTTCAAGCGCATGATCGTCTGGGGCGGCGGGGCGAAGCTCTACGACGGCCCCAGTCCGTACTGGCACGCGAAGTTCCCGGTGATCAAGCTCACGCTGAATCCCTGGCCGATGAGCTGGTTCGGCAAAGCGCCGCTCTGGGACTGCATCCCCCTCCAGAACTCGATCAACTCGAACCTGAACGTGATCGACACGCACAATCGCCAGGTCGCGCAGCCCATGGTGATCGCGGATCGGAATGTGTCCAAAGCTGAGATGCGTAAGTTCGATAGTTCTGCGCCGGGCGCGAAATTACAGACTAATATGGCAAGCGGCAAGGGGATCAATGTGATCAATCCTCCGTCGCTGGATGCCATGATCATGCAAGCCATTCAATTCGCCCAGGACCTGATGCAAAAACTATCAGGAGTCGCGGACCCGGGGACCATGGCGAACCTGGGGCAGATCCCGTCCGACGACACCATCGACACGTTGATGAAGGCCATG
>Ga0247676_1000112_pt1 | contig 13014 bp, 12 predicted proteins | sample CNK17_metaG_FD_182802 | JGI IMG/M metagenome (GOLD analysis project Ga0247676, IMG submission 182802) | Soil microbial communities from Purdue University Martell Research Forest, Indiana, United States - CNK17 | ecosystem: Environmental > Terrestrial > Soil > Temperate forest > Bulk soil...
CAGATGGAAACATGACGGCCAACAACCGCGCGGCGCTGCGCGGCAACCGCGCCTTCGGGTTGGCGCTGTCGTAGGCGGCGACAGCAGCGGCGATGGCGTCTCGGCGATGCTCGTTGATGGGCAAAGCGGGGGTGCTCCTCGGTCAGTGCCGAGGCCCGGCCGGTCAGTGCGGGGCACGCGAACCAGCATCCCCATTTCAGGGGTTGCCAAATCGGCTTCGATTGTCGGATGGTGGGGTTCTCAGGCTCCAACCATCCAAGTTAGCTCGCAGGCCCGCCCTTGTGGTGGGCCTTCGGCGTTTAGGGGTTCTGGTTCAGCAATCTCCGCGAATCGACCGCATCAGCGCGGCCTGTGTGACCGTTTCACGCCACCCCGCGTCGCTGCAAGCGCACTCCGCTTAGGGGGCGGCGTTGGCGTTGGTGTGGTGCTGGCCAGGCCTTCCGCGACCAGGAACCGCCACAAGGCGATCCGAAGCGCTTCAGTGAGATTGCTGATCCCTTCACGGCGCTGAAAGGCTTCGAGCGCAGCGATGTGCTCTGCGCCGAGCGGCACAGTAATCACACGCACTGGACTAACGGTCGGCTTTCTACCCACAGCATCTAATTGTCTGCCCTGCATTGGATTGGCAATCCCGGCCTATAAGGCACCATACTATATGAGTTAGTTATTGATAACTCAATGCCGTATGCCAGAGCCGCCTGATTGGCCTAGAGACAGGACAATCTGCGGGCTCCGAAGAGTCTGGGAATTCCGATTATCCGACCCTATTCGGGTTCGGAACGTTCATCGCCGGAGCTGTCGGAAGCGCGGAATCAGCCTCTCTGTCAGCGACCCGGAGGAGCGCTGGCAGCAGCTGACCGACTTGCTGGTTAAGCGCGCTTCCGGGTCAGCATCTGCACCAGATTAGAGGCGGCGGAACACGGTTAGCCCGCGAACGCGATGGTTGGTCGATCCGTAGATACCGATCACTGCCTCAGGCTGCAGCGCCGTCTTGGTGAACATTGGATAGACCTGATCGAGCCAAGCGACGTAAGCGCCCGAAGGCAGCCCCGCAGCGAGCGTTGCCACCACCTTGTTCCTGTTCACCATGGGCGTTCCGTAGTGCTCGGCATCGCTGGCGCTGTACGGCGGATCGGCCAGCACGAAGTCGTAATCGTGGAGCGGCACGCCCTCGCACGTCTCGGCGTTGACGCACCAGGTCGGCGTCAGCTCGGGACGCATGTCGAGCGTATCACCAGGGAGCCGCTCCAGATCGACCTTGCCGGCGAACAGGTGCAGCACGCGCCGGCGATCCGGAAACAGCGCGGCGATGCGTTTCAGGAAATTGCCCTGGAAGCCTCCATAGTAGTCGGTCTTCTTCTGGTAGCTGTTGCCAATGAACCAGGTGCCGTAGACCCATCCGCTCTCGTAGCCGAGATAGGGAACGCCGATCAGCTGGCGGTAATTTTCGATGCGCTCGGGCCACGTGAGCGTGCCGGCGCGCGGTTCATCATCGTCGAAGGGAGCCATTGGAGTCTCCTGATCGGAGAAGAGGCAGAGCCTCGCTGCGACACAGATCACAGCGCTCAGGTTATCCAGCAAACCGCGAAATCGTACCAGCGACCGGCAGTTGCATTCGACAGGCCCATCGGGTCCGAGCTCGGCTTATCGCGTGGGCGCGCTCACCCAGTCAGCGAGCTCTTCCGCGACCTCGTCCGGATCGTAGCCGGCTTCGATCGCGAGTTGCCGCACCTCCGGCGGCAGCATCCAGTCGTCGGGCAGCGGCGGCGGGCGAACGCTCCGGTTGGCTGGCATTGTTTTCAGCTTTAGCTGCGGGCTGCCCTCCTTCACTGCAGTGCTGCGATCAGTTGTTCCTGCTCGACCAGGCGGCGGTGCACGACGCGGTACGCGATCTCATCGATCCGGCCGCGGCTGAGCAGTACGTGGATGCTGACCGTGCCACGCTGGCCTTGTCGGGCGAGACGCGCATTCGCCTGGGCAAAGAGTTCTGCCGACCAGGGCAGTGAGAACCACACCAAGGTGTCGCTTCCGGCTTGCAGATTGATGCCATGACCCGCGGAGGCCGGATGCGCGATCAGCATCTCGATTGCGCCCCGGTTCCAGGCGTCAATCAGATCGGGCTGCAGCTCCTGGGCGAACGGGAAGCGCTTTCGGATACGCTCCGCCTCGTGGCGGAAATTGAAGAACACGAGGGTGGGACGTCGGTGGGCCGCGTGGATCTCAGCAAGCGCATCGAGACGATCGTCGTGCAGCTGCCGCCAGGTGCCCGCATCGTCATAGACCGCGCCGGAACAGACCTGCATGAGCTTGCCGACGATCGCCATCTCGCTGCCAGGCCGCAGACTTTGAGCGAGCTGCGCGGCAACGGTGTCGGTCGTTCCGCCGTCAAGCTGCTGGTAGATGCCAGCACTGACGGGATCGAGCGGGATATCGTGGACGATCTCGACGGTCTCCGGGCGGGTGTCCAGCGCGGCGCGATCGACCACCTTGGTGAAGGTCCGTAGCGTGTTGATCACCCGGTCTTCCGTGCCGGCGAGCGGATACCAGATGCGCTGATAGAGATCGGTGGTGAAGAACTGGCTTGCCCGCCAGGCGGAGAAGGGCGGAAACGCTCGGCCCTTGGTGCAGAACTGCGCTGGGCCCCACACGTCGAGCAGTTGATACGCACGCGGCGTTCCGGTGATGGCCCAGCGTCGCCCGATAGTGGCACCGAGCATCGCGCAGATACGCGTGCGCAGCGCCTGCGGGTTCTTCAGCGCACTCGCTTCGTCGATCAGCAACAGGCCGAACTTCATGCCACGACGGACGATTTCCTCAGCCAGCCAGGCGCTGTTGTCGAAGTTACAGATGTAGATATCGCCGTCGGTATCGAGTGCAGCGCGGCGCTGCTTCGCGGTGCCGAGCACACGTACCACGCGCAGGTGCGCCGTATGCTCCCAGGCCGTGGCTTCGGTATCCCAGACACTGGCCGCGATCATCAGCGGAGCGATGATCAAGGTCGGCAGGGCCAGCACTCCTGCGGCCTGGAGGTCGACGATCGCGGTCAGCGCTGCGATCGTCTTGCCACTGCCCATGGGCGCCACGAGTTGGCGCCCCTGTCCGTCGCGCAGGAACGCGGCAGCGTCGAGCTGGTAGGGATGCAGATCAGCTCTCTGCCGACGACGCTCAGACATGGGAGAAGGCTGATGGGGTGCGCGGCACCGCCTGGCGTTCCGGACAGACAGGCCAGGCCGGACAGAAGCGGCACCACGGGCCCGGGATGCGCGCCGCTCCCTGCCGCCTGGTGGCCATAGCGGCGGCGCGTAGCGTGCTCAGCAGGGCGCGGAGGGCGGGGATATCGTAATGGTGCGAACGGGCAGGCCCCTCGGGATGTGCGCACCGTGGCTGCACGATCCAGGTGGTAAGCCCGTCCTGGCTCAGACCGAATCGTCGCGCGCCGAGCAGGCCATAGACCCCGAGCTGCAGGGCGTTGGCCTCGACCAGGATGTTGCTGCCAAATTTCAGATCGATCACGGCAGAGAGGCGTCGCGGGGGGTCGAATACGAGAACATCCGCCGTTCCCCAGACCTCGGGCATATCGTCGATTGGATGTAGGCGCTGCTCGATCAGAACCGCTCGCCCGGCGATGATACGACGCGTGTGGTCCAGGGCCTCTTGCAGCGGAACAGCGAGATAGGGGTCGGCGATAACGTCAGCCGCAGTACGCCCCTCCAGCAGACACCGGGCAAAGGCTTCGTGCACCCGGGAACCTTCGTCGGCATACGGCGAGGAGGGGGCCGGCGGCACGCCTTTGCTGGCCTCGATCGAACCGGGACAGTTGATCCACCGTGTGGCCGAAGAGGGTGACAAGGGGGCGTGCGCCGAAGGAACGAATGCGTTCAAGGCTTCGCCTCTCCCCAGCTTCGCCCGACTGCGCTGGCCACCAGGCCGTTGAGCGGGGCATCGGGAAACACCATGGCGAACGCCTCGGTCATCGCGCTGGTCAGCAAAGCGCGTGCCTGCTCCGCCTGGTGCTCGACGACCTCAGCGCCAAGCTCATCGTGAATAAACAGCGTGAGGCCGCCGTCTATCTGCGCTGCAGCGAAGGCCGCATCGACCTTCAGCAGCGCCAGCATGGCAATATCGGCACACGCCCCCTGAATGGGCGCGTTGCAGCACAAGGTGTATTTGAGCAGGTCATCCCCGTGGCGGCCGGGATACCAGACGGAATCATCCTCGTCGGGAAGGTCTGCTTCGGCCATCTGATCGGCATAGCAATCATCGAGGACGGCGTTGTCGTACGACGCGGTCCATGCGGGGCGACGCGGCGCTTTCTGGGTATGCTGTTCCCATACTGATTCAATGACACGGCCTAGATGGCCGATCTCTATCAAGCCCTGATGGTTACAGAGCGTTGCGTGCTGGCGCATCCACTGCGCGTGAACGGCATAGCGCTGCATAAATCGGGCGCGGTCAGCTCCCGCCTTCTCCGGTGTCATGATGATGCCGTAGGTGTTCCAGGCCGAGGCCGCGAGCCCGGCAGGCCCGGCGCCGTAAATCGAACCGAAGTTGATCGGCTTGGCGCCGTTGCGCTGCTCCTTGCTCACTTCGTCTTTGGCGATTCCAAGAATGTCGGCAGCCAGTCGAGCATGGAGGTCTTCCCCGTTGCGGAAATCGGCAAGCATCTGCGGATCACCGCTGATCGACGCGGCCGCGCGCAGCTCCATCATGTTGAAGTCGGCAACGACCAGGACATAGCCGGGAGCCGCGGTGATGCACGCCCGGAAGCCTGGTGCCTTGTTGCCTGGGATCTGTTGAATGTTGGGCTTGCTCGAGCTTGACCGACCGGCCTTGGTGGACGCGATGTGATAGCTCGGATGCAGCCTGCCGGTACGCTTGGAAATCTTGTCGACAAGCGAGGGACCGAAGCCGGCCAGCAGAGTTTCCATCGCGTTGATCTCAAGTAGCGGCCGGATCGCCGGTAGATGGGCCACGCGGTTGAGCTGGGTGCTGCGGGTGCTGAGCTTGCCGCTCTTCGGTGTCAGCGGCCATGTGGTGAGCTGTTCCGCAGGCAGTACGGCGTGCAAGTGCGCGCGGACCTCGTCGGGTGTCGTGGGTGGCGGATGTCCGGTTTCGGTGACGAACGCGTTGCGCGCGTCGGCCAGGGCCTCGGCCCATTTCACGGTCTGCTGCGCATGCCGATCGCGGTCGAGCAACACCCCCCGCGCACTCATCCGCACCGTGACCGGCGTGACGTCACGTTGCAGCCGATAGGCTAGGAGCCGGCTTTTGTTGACCAGCTCCGCGTGCAGCTTCGGCCATAACCAAAAGGCGGCGATGGCATCGAGCGCGGCATAGGCTAGTTGTCCTGGATGCAGCTCCGGCGCTCCCCAGTCACTGAGCTGCAGCTGCTTCGGCAAGGTTACACCGAGATACGCCTCGGTGGTGTCGTCCAGACCGCGATGGCGCACACCGAGCAGCAAGCCCGCTGCCTGCATCGTGCATTCGATGTGCGGCAGGGCGATGCCCTCGTGACCGAGATGCTGCAGCTCGAACGCGACGTTGTGGGCGAGCACGGTATGACGGGAGAGCACGGGGGCGATGACCGCGAGCGGCACCAGGTCGGTATCGATCACCGCGCAAACATCGCCGCCACCGTAGAGCTGTATGAGCCGGATCCGGGAGCGATGTGGATCCAGCCCGGCATCGCTCTTGAGTGCTGGCTGCACCCGGGACGGAAGGCCCTTCAGGGTCAACTTGATGGCCGGGCGTTCGTCAGCGCCAGGCAGGGCTGCGGTCTCCGTGTCGAGCCCGACCATACTCGGGTGATCGCGTAGCTCGGCCGGGGTGTGTCGCTCGGAATCGGCTTCGATCTGAGCGAGGAGGGTGTGCGCTTCCTCGACGGTCTGCGGCACGACTGCGCTGACCTTCAGTTTGGCGAGGAGATCCAGCGAAGGCTGATGCAGAGCCTCGCCCCCAAGGTGCGCCCAGAGCTCAGCACGGCGGGCACGCAGGGCCGCATACACGTCGAGAGGAAGCCGGCCCGGGTTGGTGACCTGTAGCCTGGCACCGATGATCCGAAACGTGACGGCATGCTGGCGGGCGATGGCAAGGAGGGTTGGCAGCGGAGCGGTGCCAGCCTCGACTGGGCGCGTCGATGTCCGACCGGCCCTAGGGGCTAAAGTGCCATCCATCACGGCGCGTCGCACTTCGCCTTGGCGGCGGCGAACGCCTCCTCCCAGGTCGGATACTCCCCGACCAGCAACCCTTGTCGCCGCAGGGATGCCATGTGGCGCTCGCGTTCATCGGGATACACATCCTGCGCCCAGGCGATACGGACACCCTTGGCGGCGATCTGGGCCGTCTCCCGGCTGTTGCAGGCGAGCATGGCCTGGGCTGTGTGGCGACGATGCCCGCAGCACGCGAGGTAGGTCTTGGCCATCACCATGACTCCTGGTCGAGGGGGGCCGTCTGCGTTGGGAAGGCGCCCTGATCGTCGTTTTCTGCGCCATTCTGCAACGAAGAGTTCTTCGCGTTTAGGTTGTGGGACCCCTCCCGATTTGGGGTCGAAAAGCCCTCCTTACTGTTGTTTTCCTGGGCCCCCCGCCTTTCAGGGTTCACACCCCTCACAATTCCGCAGGCTGCTGCGGGTTTGACGGGATTTTCAGGGTTCACACCATGCTCCCGGTGTGAACCCTGAAAAGCGGCGTAAGTTGTTGATTTATTAGGTGGGTGTGAGGAGTGTGAGGAGTTTTCCCCCGGACCCGGGGTAGAACTAAATGTGTAGTGGTCGCAGGCTTCTGACAGATGCAACCAGGAGTAGCCGCTCACTCGCCTTTCCCGAGGGCCACTCATGCGCGGCAGAACTTTGTAGGGGCGCAGCAGGCGGGCCAGCCTGTACTGGGTGAGAGGACGGATGCCGCCCTCACCATTCCACGGCGAATCCGGTAGGGCGACCAACTTGTGCACCAGCTCCGCGGAGCCGAGGGTCAGTTTCTCCAGCAGGCCGTCAGCGTTTGCAGCGCGGTGCTGGTCGAGGATCGGACGGAGGTCCTGCAGCAGCAGGACACCGATCGCCTCAGGGGTGTCGCCCTCGGCACCCAGCACTGTCTGGATCGCCTGCCGGAGCAGAGGTTCCCGACGAGGGCCCAGGGCTCGACCGATTGCCAGCAGCGGAATCGAGAAATCGATCTGCCGGTCATTGGCGACACCGGCCGTCTCCAGCGGCGCGGTCAGTGCGTCGATCGGATCCCCGGCGCCCTCCGGGATCGGATCGTCCGAGAGCTGGGCGCCACCTTCCAGCTTCCAGCGGGCCAACTTGTCGGCGATCAAGGCCACCTGTTCGCGTAGCTCGCGTCGTCGCAGGCGCTCGACCCGAACGCCGGCGCCCTTTCGCTGCAGCCGGATCATCAGGCACCGGTCACTCAGGGCCGCCTTCGGTGTACGGAGAACGGCGATAGCGACCGGAGCGAACACGTCGAACGCTTCCGGCACGAAGCTCCCGTCCGGCATCGCCCGCAGTTTGCAGACCTGCTTGCCGCGCTCGAACCCCGAGCGCAGGACGTCATCCAGTTCAGGGGAGGTGTGCAGTGCCTCGCTCATCTCGTCGAGCAAGGCGGTACAGGGGCCGACCACTGACTTAAGGCGGGTGAACAGCGCCGGGCTGAGCCCATCCGCCTGGACCGCTCGGTAGGAGGCATGGGTCAGAATGTTGACGAGCGTCGTTTTACCGCAGCGCGGTTCTGGCGAGATGATGCAGAGCCGGGGCGTGTAGGTGAACTGCTCGTAGATGTACGTATGGATGATCCAGACGGTGATCACCCAACGCTCTGCCTCGGTGCAGACCAGGAGCCGCCTGAGCAGGGCCACCAGTTCGTCGAACACCTCCGCCAGATCAACCGTCCCGAGCCACGGCTCCGGCTCTCGCTTGACGAGGTGAGCGAAGCTGCTCTTGCCCTCGGAATCCTCGGCACCCTTGCGCAGCGCGTCGCGTTGCTTATCCAGCACAGCGACCCCGATACCTAAGCCTTTGGCCGCCGCTTTCCGTTCTTGTGCGTAATCGAGCACCGATAGCGTGGCGAGTTGGCGGACCCTGCCTTTGGGCGAGAGCTTCGCCTCCGGCGCCCTCAGCACCAGTTGCTGTAACGCCTCGATCCCGTCGCGCTGCAGGATCAGGTTGGCGTCGACCTTGTCCCCGCCGTTGGTCTTTATCGGTGTCTCGGTCACGTGCACCGAGGCCCTGCGCAGCAACAGCTCGTCGATCCCGCGGTGCAACGCGCGGACCGCAGAGGCATCCTCCGCATCACCGTCCTTAACCACGACGACCGGTTGGTTTGGCTTGATCGCTTGATGCTTCAGCGCGCCGATGCCTGGCAGACCAATGATCGCGCTATAAGGGAAGGCCATGTGGAGGGAGAGGGCATCCTCCACCCCCTCCACGAGCAACAGCGTGTCGGCCAGCTTTCTGGCGTTGCGCGCCATACGTCGGGGCTCGTCGTCCTCAGAGTCCGCCTCCGCGGTACCAAGCGCCTTGTGCAACGCCTCCGGCACCGGTGTAGCGGGGATTCGGAACGCTGAGCCTCTGCGCTTGTCAGGATCGAGTTCACTAAGGAAGGACCGTCGGTTCGGCTCGACTGTCGATTTCTTTCCGTGCGGATCGAGGTAGCCAAGCTGCACGCCAACAATCCGCCCATCGGGCATGCTGCGAATACCGACCAGCGCGCTCTCACCGTGTCGGGCATCGGGATAGAAGGTAACGCCATTAGGGTAGGGCGGAAGCACGCCCCGGCTCCGCAGATAGACTGCGCCCGCCGTATCACTCAGGCTCTGACACCCCCGCAGCACGTGTGCGGCGAAATCAGCGTTGCGCTTCGCCTGTTCGGTTACCTGTGACGGATCGAACGGCGCGGCCTGGAAGTCACCGTCACCGGGATGCTCCGTCAGCCAGCGTTGTGCGAACCTGGAGGTTGAGACCGGGTTTAACTCGTGCTGCTCACTGTCAAGCAGATGCGCGATCAACGGCAGCGCGCCTCGACCGGAAACATCGCCCGCAAAGTCATGCCACGAGCCGTCCGGCCTGATCAGCAGCGAACCGTGTTGCCCAATACGAACGCCATCCGTGCCTGTACTACTGGGTGCATTCGGCTTCAGCGTGAGGGCGATCGTGACGATATAACTATCCAGCCGTTTGGCACTGGCATCGGGCAGGCCATGGCGCGTAAATACAGACGACAAGTTAAATCCTCCCCTTGAGCCGGCAACCAACCCGAGGCTGCCGGCTTCTCTTTTTTCAGTGACGCCGGAACACCTCGAAGGGGTCGACCGTGACCAGCTCGTTGGCCGCGGCTTGTCCGGCAGCTGGCGCTGAGGGCGTCACTGGCGGGAGGGGGCGTGGCTCAGGGAGATCCCATGGAACGCCTGCTGCGGCCCCTGCAGGAGTTGTAGTGGCTGTTGTAGGGGCAGGGGCCGGCAGTGGACGGTGGAGCGGTTGATCAGCGTGCCCGATCGTCGCGGTCGGGGTTGCTGTGACCCGCGGGCCGAGGCCCGCGGCCTCCACACTGATCCAGCCCACCACGGTAAACGCCGGTGCGTAGAATGTTTCACCCGGTCGATCTCGCAGAGTTACAGGCCGCCCTGCCGCAATAGTTACGACCGGAACGTCTCCACTCTGCGCCTCGTTGGTCCAGGACAGCCGATCCAACATGTCCTTGATGCTGTTGATCGCGATCACACTCGTCAGCATCAGCCCGAGAGAGCCGTGACCCTCGATCAGCAGCGGCAATTTGATCGTCTCGATCGGGTCGTTCATATCGGGCGGCATCGACATAACAGGGCGACCTGGAGACCACGGCTGCAGTCGCTGCTCGAACTTCGGAGCGAACGAAACAAAACCGTGGAAAATCGAGTGCAAGCCCAGGATGGCTTTGTGCCCCACCGCCAGAGCGGTCGCCTGTTTGTGGAATCCGCTCCGTGGATCGGCCTCGATCTCGACGACGGACAGCTGTCCGGTTTTTGCCGAGAATTCGAGCCGGCGCGGTTCAGCCTGTCCTCCTGAGCGGCCAGTAGAGAATGCACTTGCTGTGCGTGCCATGAGATTATGTCCTCGCTAACGCCGGTCTCCGACCACGGCTGCCGCGACCCGGTCATCGCAGCGGTCGACCAGGCCCGCGCGCTCCGGCGCGGGGCTGTGTTCTGTTCGGTTCATGGAATTCTGCGGCGTAGCCACACCGGGCGGCGGGGCGCGACGACGCGCTGCCAAAGCACCCAGGAATCATATTTATCCGACGTAATGCTTACGCTTCGACCGGTCGCCGTGATCGCGTTCGCAAGCGCACCAGTGCCAGATGCTGGCCCCCAGATCGGTCCGTGCGGCATCACAGCCACCCCACGGTGGTCGGGCGGAGGCGATCCGGTTCCCAGACCAGCCACGCATACGGTGTCGAGCCGCCCGACGCTGGCGCCGGGATCAACGCGCCATGGTGGTCCCGCGGCCCATCGATGCGGCCGGGAGGCATGGAGGCGCGCTTTCGCGACACCCACACGCGGGCCAAGGGTGTCTGCGAGAACAGTTCGCGACGCTCTTCGGATTCGAGGAACGACAAGCGCAGCAACATCGCCAGTTTGCCGCCGGTCTTCAGCAACGGGAGGAGATGCCAGACAATCGCTTCAGCGATTTTGAACGGTGGATTGCACACCACGCTGGCGAGCGGCTGGTTAAGCTGCAGCACGTCGGCGCGTACACCGAAGCCACGGTCATAAAGATCGGATCCGTCCGCGGTGTAGCCCGCATCGCGCAATGCCGAGACGATCGATCCGCCGCCGCAGCACGGGTCAAGAACAGGGCCGTCAAACGGCTCGTGTCGCAACAGCGCGTCGACCAGCCAGCGTGGCTCAGCGTAGAAATCCCCGTCGGCTCGATCATAGCCGGACGCCAGGCCGATGCCTGCAGGCCTGCGCGGTTTCGGCGGATCAGCATTGCGCACGATCAGCCGCGGTTTCGCCGGCTTCACGATAGGTGGCGACGCCTCGTAATCGGGCCCGACCGGCAGTACACCTCCCGGCCAGAATCTTGCGACTGGTAGTTTCTGATCGCGGGGTGCTTGCGACCACCGCGCACCAATAACCTCGTCCGGCAGTCGGTTTCGTGCCGACAGGCTGTCTCCATCGTCTGGTGAAGCCCGGTGGAACGCGGATGGGGGGTGCAGGCGCGGTACCGTTCTTCCAGCGACCTTTGTGTGTGCCCACGCAGCGGGTAGACGCGCCCTCACAAAAGCTGCGGGATGCAAATCCCAACGCGGGCCGAACACCTCGGCTGCCGCCTGCCTGGCGGCATTGAATGCCGGCACGAAGTCCGCGAAGCCTTCAAAGCTCAGCGACGGCTTCGCCAAATCGCGGACCGGCGACGCACTCATGCGAGCGGCGCGCCGAAAACGGGCACGACACTGCAGGCGAAATTCGTTGGGTCGGGAGCGACCGCACGACCCTGCTCGACCCACGCCCTTGCCTCGGCCTCTGTGCCGAAGTTCGCGCTGTCAATGTGCAACGGCTCCGGCCGTGCATCGCTGGCGGCGTGGGCGGTGTAAGCGCGATAGCCGATCGGTTCGGGATGACCTCCGGACATAGCTACGCCTCCGACAGTTCAGGGTTTCATTTCGATGATGGGAAGGCTGAGGGTCGGCCCGGGATCACCAGGCCTCAGTTAGGCGGGGGCGTCGTTCGCGATGCGTCGCCGCACTGGCGGCGTCCGTTCGATACGCGCCTGCTCGTCCTGCGCTTCGTCGTCGCGCAGCGCGATCCGCGCCAGCTGCCACTCCGTGACCTCGGCCTCGATCCAGGCGACGGCCCGGTCTCCTATAGGGACGCGCTTAGGGAACAGACCAAGCTTCTCGAGGCTGTCCAGCTGGCTCGGGCTGAACGACGTCCTGCGTCGGACTTCCGCTTCGCGGATGAATGAGATCGGCAGCGACGCTGTGCTGTAGAGGGCGATCCTGGACATGTCGCCAGCATCGGTCTGCTATAAAACCCCGACCAGAAGTTTCTAAGTTTTCAAAGTTTGTGAGGTTTGTGAGGTTCTTCCCCCCAGGCCTCCACGCGTCGGTCTCCCTCTCCGCCCCCTTTGCCTTTGTGGCCTGACCCGATCAACAGGACCCTAGGGACGCGGTCGTACAGCGTCTGCACTTGGTGGCTCTTCAGGTTGAACCTGCGTTCGATCGCAGCGATCCAGGTCTTCCGTAGGGCGCGCTGACCCTTTTCCCGCAGTTCTGCCACCAGCGCATCTACTTCGCGTGCCTGCGGGTCTTGCGCGACCGACGATGCGGCCCGCGCTGGCGCGCTAGAGCGGGTCTGGGAGTTGGCTCGTGTTGCCGCCTCAGCGCTGAGCTTGAGGCCGATCATCCCTCGGTGCGTCGTGGTCGCTGGCTCGTGCTTGATGATCACGCGCGACGGCTGCGGCGGTCGCATTGCCCGACGTCGCGCCCGTTCCCGCGCCAGCCGGGCCACTCGGTCGTGCAGATTTTTCAGGCTCGCCTCGAGCAGAAGCCGATTGTCGAACACTGCTGCCTTCAGATCATCTTCCCTCAGAGTGTCGCCCAGCCCCGGCGACGCATTGCTGACAGGTCGCCGAGAGCGAAGGCCCCAGTCCTCCACCATTTGGTAACATTCGTACATGCCGATATTTTTCTGGAGGCGCTGAAACTCATCCCAGGTCGGGGGCCGCGCCGTGCCGTCGGACCAGTCGGGGTTAAGGTACTTCCAACTGTGTATGTTGCCGTCGCCCATCCGGAGGCTCTCCAGGTGCTGCGGCAGCTGGAGCCGCCAGTACCACGTCGAGAGTTGCAACTCTGCGAATATGCCTGGCCATCGCTTCTCCGCATATTTCTGGCTGAGTAACTGGTTGCTGGCGAGCCAGAGGAACGCCGCTTTCAAATCCAGGTACGGCACCCAGAGCGGTGGAATTGTTGGCGACGCCGAGGCGGGCGTTATCGCGTGGTCCGGCTGAATGTGCGGAGATTTAGGCGTTGCTGCCGGCTGGGGAGC
>Ga0247676_1000113_pt1 | contig 12962 bp, 16 predicted proteins | sample CNK17_metaG_FD_182802 | JGI IMG/M metagenome (GOLD analysis project Ga0247676, IMG submission 182802) | Soil microbial communities from Purdue University Martell Research Forest, Indiana, United States - CNK17 | ecosystem: Environmental > Terrestrial > Soil > Temperate forest > Bulk soil...
ACCAATACGCCGATCACCACTGCTCCCACTGCTGTAGCTATCCCCCATATTCACCCAACACGTCCCGTCATCTCTCAGGACCCTGCGGATCTCCCGAAACACGCCCACCATCGTGGCAATGTAGGCGTCAGGCGTCGGCTCCAGCCCTAGCTGCGCATCAATGCGACGCGCGCCGCAATGGCATTCCTGACCGACCGGCATCGTATGCGTGCGTACCTTGACGGTCTCGCTCGTGTAGCCAGCCAACGTCGAGGCACCAGACGCGAGCGGCGCGCCTTTGTGATCGCACCCCGCATCCCCACCAGACCACGTTGCGGTTCCGTAATCTCTTAAGCCATAGTAGGGGGGGCTCGTCACACAGCACTGCACGCTGTTGGCTGGCAGCGTGGCCAGCACGTCCCTGCAATCCCCCGCCAGCAGCCGGATGCTCATCGCAGCAGCGGCCTGCCGCCGAGGCCGATCCCGGCGAAGTCGAGCAGCAACAGAATCAACACCAGGCACGCGATCACCGTGACGATGACCCGCGCCACCTGTTGGAACGGCGGCGGCAGCGGGATCACCGACAGCACGTAGAGCACCAGCCACAGCACGATGCCGAGGACGAGTAGGTAGATCAGCAGGTAGATCAGCGCGCCGATCATGGGCTACTCCCCTGTCCTGGCTGCGGAATGGGCGTGCGGAGCAAGCGGTTCGTGGTCACTGCCGTTTGGTGCGTCTGATGCGCGGTGTGCAGCGTCTGCTGTGCAGCCTGCGGGATTTTCGCCGCCGTCAGCAGCGTATCGACGCGGGTCTTGCTGATATCAGCGCGCTTCTTCTCTAGGTCCGCCAGATGGCTTGCCATCGCGATGTCGGGCGTCATCTGCTCCGGGTCGGGCGGCTGCGGGTTGGACGCGCCAGGCGGGTTGTCCGGCGCCACATGCGGCTGCCCGTAGGGTGGTGCGCTGAACTCGCCGTGGACGGCATGCACGTTCGCCGCGGCGTTCACCTTGCGCTCCTGCGCCAGCGCGAAGTCGGCTTGTGCCTTCGCCTGCTTGCCCTGGATGTCTGCGGTGGCATGCGCCTCGGCCAGTTGTCCGGCCTTCTGCTGCACCTGCTGCTGCTGTTGTTGATGCTCTTTCATACGTTCCAATAGCTCGTCTTTGTCTTTCAATCCCGAGGCGGCGATAAGGACATCTCCAGGGATCAATCCGGGTTGGATGCTGGCTATCTGGACGAGAGCCTGGAACTGTTCTTGTTGCAAGCTCGGAATGTCTATACCCTCGTTGATCGTGATATCCACGTCGAGGTCGGTAATGTCGTTCTCGATGCCGACGACCTGTTGCAGCCGTGGATCACCGGGCTGCAACTGCATACGCTGCATCAGCATGGCGCGTTGCTGCTCCGGCATGTCAGCCAGCCTGTCCATCAGCCGCACCGGACGGTTGATCCCGACCCAGCGCGTTTCGTTGAGGTCGTCGGTCACGCGCACCCACTTGCCGGCGGTCCAATACTCGCGCGCCGCCATCCAACAACTCTCGTATATACGCCGTGACCAGTAGCGGAGGCTGTCGGCCAACGGTTCGTTCTGAGCCGCGCCGCCGGCCTGCTGGGCGAGGATGGCACGCCCGGACAGTTCGCGCGGGTCGGTGCCGCTCATCGCCGCATTCGGCCCCGAGAGTTGCATTTCGGCGGTGGCGTGCTGCAGCAGTTGAAACTGTCCGGCGGCGAGGTCCGTGGTCTGCTGGATCTCGAACTTGAGGCCGGGCATCACCTCCACATACCCATCGGGCTTGGCAACCTCGCGCCGCGCCTTGTCCACATCCGGCACCGCGCCCTGCTCGGCCACCACCTGATGGACGTTCAACAGGTGCATTGCCTTGGAGCGCCGCTTGTTGATCTCGTCCTGCAGGCTGATGAGACCGCGCACCATGCCGTAGCGCTGGTTCTCGCGATTGATGTAGCTGGATTGCAGGATCAGGCCGCAGGTGCTCTTGCCCTTGCGGTCCTTGAAGCGCGAGCGCTGCGGCGCGGCAAGCAACCCGTGCTTGGTATAGGTCGCCTGCCACCATGTGCCACGCTCGTCCCAGTGGCATTGGACGACGCGCACACGGCGCCGGTTGTTGTCGGTCCAGAACGCGGTTTCGGGCCGGTCGTTGTAGTAGAAGTCAACGCTGCTGAACGACGCCTCGATCACGTCGTCACCGTCAGGATACAGCTCCTCGAGCTGGTCGCGGTCCATCCAGATGACCAGGCCCTTGTAGCGCGCGTCACTGAAGTCGAGGGAGCGCGAATGCGGATCGTACCAGACGCGATCCCACGGCACATGGGTTATGGTGATGTTGGCGCCGCCTTGGCCGTCGTCCTCGAGGCCGAGTTCAGCGCCACCAGCGCCCTCGACCAGCATGTTGTTGAACACCGCGCTGCGGGTTAGCGAGAACGTGTTGTCGTCGGCTATAAATCTCAAAGCCTGCGTCGCTGCGTCAGCGCGGTCCTCCTCGGCGGGTGTGCGCGCGAACGCTTTCGGATCGGTGCGGGCCTTGCGCTCCATGCCGCACAGCAACTGGAGCTTGTCGGCTATCTTGTTGATCGTGATGATCGGCTGGCCGCGTTCGTTTAGAACCTTGCGCTCCTCTCTGGTGTATTGCTCATGGTCAACGTAGTCGCGGTCACGTTGCGCTAGTGCGATTTCGTCCTGCCGCGCCATTTCGCTTTCCTCGAACCAGCGCACGAGGCGGTCGTGCAGCTCGTCGAGGTCGCGCGGATACTCAGCGTCGTCGCTGGCAGCGCGCGGCGCGTCGTCCTCCGGCTCGGTGGTGCGATAGGCTGTGTCGCTCAACGGGCATATTCCGTGGCTTGCTGCTCGTGCAGCGCCTGGGCGTAGGCGTCGGCCGCTTCCTGGTTGGTGAACCGCCCCAGATGCTGCCCGGTCTGCTTGTAGTATTTGAACGCTTCGGCTGGTCCAACGACGCCGCGCCCCGCGATGACGCTCGGGACCACGACCGTGCTACCGTCATCGTCGGTAAACGTCATCGAGCGAACCGTGCTGATGCTGCCATCGGCGTTCTGCACGACGGGGCGCTGATGGATGTTGATGTTACCGGGCGCGATCAGTCCCGGCGCGGTCTGCGATGCGCGGTCGAACATGGAGCCGGCAACCGGCGGTGCCAGCGTGTTCAGTTGCTGCGACTGGTATTGGTCGAGCATGCTGGGGTCTGGCCACATCAACCGATTAACGAGAGCGTCGCTCAATGGAGCCTCAGGAGGCTATTGGGTGGGTGGCTGTTGCTGCGTTCCGGCGGCTGCGGCGCCAGCGCCAGCGATCAGGCCGGCGATGCCGTATTTGCGCAGGATGTCGATCGTCTTGGCATCGAACACGACGTAGTTGTGGGTGCCTTGGCCCGCGCCGCGGCTGCCTTGGTCGAGGTAGCGAATGCCGGGAATACCGGCGTCGCGAAGGGCTTGTGCAGCCGCTGCCGGGTCATCACCGAAAGAGCGATAAATCGCACTGCCTGGCGTCTCAGACGTTATTGGCGCGCCATTCTCCAAGATGTTGGATCTATCAAGACGCGCTTCCATCGCCTTATAATCTGGATGATTAGCAACCTGTTCTGGCGGCACGCCCTGGTCGCGCAATCTAGCGAGCAACGCAGTCTGCTCCTCATATGACGGTCGGGGCTTGTAGCCAATCGCCTCCTGCACCACCGGATGCTGCTCGCTGAGCGGCTTGTCCCAGTGCAGGAAGTGCTCCGGATCAGCGCCGATGTTCACCTCGTACATGTGGCCGCCTGCGGGTTTCAAGTCACCGCCAGATTTGAGGTATTGAATAGCCAGATTGATCTTATCTGCTTCGCCGGCCGGATAACTGTTAGGATATTGGTCTATCTGGCGAAGCACGAACTCAAGATGGGAAATCCCCTCTTCGTGTCCGCCTTGCATATTTGCCCAAAACTTCGCTACGCCTTCGGGCGTATTCGTTTCAGATCGACTCGCCAGGACATCCCGATACTGCCGCGCCACGCCCTCGCCCTCGGCGAAATACAGCCCATGCCCATACGCCTGCGCGCCCTCGCCGGTGCCGATCTTGCTGGTGTCGAACGCCTCGAAGCTGTGCGGGCTGCCATGGTATGCGCGGATGCCCGGCGCTGTGGTGCCCATCATGACGCCCTCGGCCGTGGCTCTGGCGGCGTCAACCAACCCCGCCTGCGTCGGCAGCCCGTTGTCGCCGAGCAGCCCCATCTGGCGGCTCTGCTCGCGCTGGTCCTGCAGCCACTGCCAGGCGTTCGCGCCCGTGTCGGCGACGGCGCTACCGAGCGTCTGGCCGCCTGCGTCGGGCGGCGCGGCGTAGTTCAGCGCCGGCGGGCCGAGGCTGTTGGGTTGCCCCGGGCGGGTGAACAGCCACGGCATGTCGGGCGGGGCGAGGCCGTTGATGGGCACTACGGCACGCGCGGGGTTGTCGGCCAAATGATCGTGTGGCCGAGGCGGCTCTCAACGTCAGTCTCGGCAAGACTACTTTCGATATCACGCTGCAGCTTTGCCAGCGTCCAGTCACGTAACGATTGTCGCGCCGCCTCCATCATCTCGACCGATCTCGGATCAGGAGGCAGCGACCGCAGCCGTTCGCGTTCCTCGCGCTGCAACCGGCGACGCCGGTCGCGTGGCGTCTCGGGAATGTGCCGCTTCGCCTCGACCAGCCGCGCGATAGCGGCGCGATAGGCGGCCCTGGCTTCGGCATACTCATGCTGCGGATCGTCTGGCATCACGGCACACGCGGCACGAGGCGGCCTACCGCGGCGGTCTCACGCCCGACAGCCTCAGCGACGCACACCTCGGCGTAGTCGCGGAGCCAGTGGGCAAACAGCGCAATCTGCTCGGGCCGCCACGGGTGCTTCCAGGGCGCTGCTGGCACGTCTGCGCCATAGTAGGCTGCATCGAGCAGCGCCTCGGCCCACTTCTCCGGATCGGTGCCGACCTCGCGGCGGAACTGCGCGCCGTTCATGGTGGTGGTGTCGGTCATGCTATGTCGCTGATGTTGCTATGTGCACGGGGTTGGTTCGCGTGGATGTCGGGCGATTAGGTTCGTGGCTCGGAGGCTTTTGCGAGCGTCCGACAATCCACCGATTGGTCTAGATCACTGCGGCTCGGTCATACCGTCCGATAATCAACAGCATCGGACGTAACCGCCTACTGGGTTACCCATTTCGCCATGCGTCGGCGTAACTCGGTTCGGGAAATACCGTAGTGTGCTGCGGCAGCGGTGAGAGATACAAATCTGCCGTCTGGCGTCTCAATGGCCCTGGAGCGCGGATGCTTTTCGCCGGTCTTCCCTGTCAGCCAACAGCCGTGTTCCGCGAAGTAAGTCCTCAACCCGGCCATCGCCGCCCTGTGATCTACATCGGCCGCATTGTCTTTGTGGGACCCACAGTAGATGTTCCCGAGCGCATATGGCCCCTGGTCGCCGAACCTACACATCATCCATCGGCCAGCGCCTAGCCCGCGCTGTGCGCTTGGTCCTCGGATTGCAAGCTCTGTGAGCCACCAATCGCGCCACTGTTCGTACGTCAGAAGGAACTCGATCCTGCGGTTGTGGGCACGGTACTTTTGCTCAAGCCATGCTTGGCGACGTAAGGTATCAACAGCCTTCGCCATAGGGTCGCTCCGTGGCGGTGGTCAGGCTCGGATCAAGGGCGTTGGCGCGCCCTCCGAGCCGCTTTGTTCATCCATTTTGAAGCAGGATTGCACGTAATGCCAGAGCCATCGTTGCAGTTGCTACAGACGCTGATGGAGCGGATGTTGGAGCAGCAGCGCCAAGTGATGAACCGGCTGGAGCGTGTCGAGCGAGCGTTGCTGGCTGGTCAGCGTCTGCTGCTGGATCGCACCGAGACTGACACCGACATCCTGCATGCGTTGGACGCCCTTACCAGTCGTGTCGAGGCATTGGAGACACGCTAGGCCACCCGCCAGGCGTCCACATCGGCGCGCGAGGCCCGCTCGAACGCCCTACTCCATGTGTCGAGGACCGGCTTCGGCGCCAGATCGCGCACGAACGGCCGTGACATGCAGGCGTAGCGACACGAGTCCGGCGCGTGGTCCTCCATGTCGCTGTCCACGTCCTCCGGCCGCGCGTCGTCGTGCTGCAGCGCCGGCAGCGTGCGGATCAGATCGCGCGAGGTGCTGAACAGCAGCAGCATCGGCTTGCCATCCGCGTCGCCATCGAGCCGCGCCCGCACCTGATCCCAGCCGCCCATGGCGCCACGTCCTGCGATGCGCTTGTTGTCGGCGGGGCGGAAGATGACGCCCAACCCCATCATGCGATGCGCGATGCTCGGGCCGCCATCCTCCGCGAACATGGCGGGATCGGCCACGCCGGTGACCGGCTGCGGATCGTCGGCCTCGCGTGCCTTGATGCCGGCGGCGATGGCCTCGGCGGTCATACGCAGGCCCACGTTCGGCTCGCCTGGCTTCATGCCATACCACTCGCGGTAGTTGACGAGGGCTCCGCGAGCGATGCTGGCAATACTTCCATCTGATACAGCCCACCAGAGGCACGCAAACGGTCGAGCAGATCCCCAATCGAATGAGCGGAAACGAGGCCAGTGATCCGGCAGCGATCGGGGAGCGATGACGTGGCGGTCCATGCTGAACTCTGGGAAGAAAGCGCCAGACACGACAGACCAGTCACCCTCCAGCCAGGCTCTGACCAGTTCAGGCGAGCCTGAAGCCCGCAGCCGTTGCACATAGTCCGGACCGAGATATACGTTGTCACTGACTCGCGATGGTATGTAGATACGTTCGAGGTCGGTGGTTGGGTCACGCAGCACCTTCCAGCCCTGCGGCGCCGGATCGATGTAACGGGCGCGCAGCCATTGATGCCCAGGCCCACCAGGGTTGCCGGTCAATCGCATGCCAACCGGCACGCCAGTGCCTGACCGCAGCGTCGCCATCAGCTTCATGATCGGCGATGGCGAGGGAAAGTTGCCAGCCTCCTCGACGTATACACGGGTGTAGCTCGCGCCCTGGTAGACCTCGGCGTCGGCATCGCGCTCGAGGTAGGCGAACGTCAGCCTGGCCCCGTTGGGCATGATGACGCGCATCGGGTTGACGGTGAACTGCGCGTTGACCTTGCTGTAGATCGCCCGGCCACGCTCGAACAGTTCGATCAGCTCGGTGCGTGAGCGCCGCACCATCAGCCCGATCGCCTTGTCGCCGTAGCGGTGCGCGTGTGCCGCCCATTCGCCGAGCACAGCGTCTGACTTACCGCCACCCCTGGCCCCACCGAAGAACACCTCGAACACCGGGCAGCCGCAGAACGAGGACTGCGGCCCCGGCTGCGGCGTCCACGCGCTCTCCGCGGCTACGTCTGCGGGTCGTGGTCGATCTGCGGTGGTGCGTGCTGGGCGAGCCATTCGGTGGTGCTGTCGATCGGTTGTGGCACGTAGATGACGAACGGCGGGCGATCGCCGGTGTTCTCGATCACGCTGGTGTCTTTCCAGCCCATGCGCGTCTTGGTCCACCAGATCTGCGCGGCGACGCTCATGTTCTTGGTGGCGTTGGTGTAGAGCGCCTGGGCGACGCGGACGTTGGCCTCGGTCATGCCGGTATCGAGTTCGCGCCGGAAGTGCTTGTGCAGCGTTTTCTTGTCGATCTGCAGCGCGGTCGCGATGTCCTCCTGGCGGATGCCGAAGCCGGTCATCATGAGCACCTGGCGGCGCTGGTCGTCAGTCGGCTTGAGCAGCTTCGCGGTGTGCGGCTTGGTATGGCGTCCCATCAGATCAACGTGCCAGCGTCAGGTCTTCTTGCGGATAGAGCGATATGCGAACCGTGTGCTCGCCCTGATCGCCAGCATTCGGATGGGTGTATTCGAGGTAGCGCACCTTACCAGCGTTTCTGGCATTAGCGACCGCGTCTTCGAGGGCGTCTCCAAGGTCTAGTCCTTCATCCATTGCATCGAATAAGTGGGCGTCAATGTTTTGAACGTGGCCTGGTTTTGGAGAGAGTGGAACGACGACTGGATCGCCGCCGCTTTGCGAGAACGGGCGATGCACGTCCTCCGCGTATTTAGCCGCCTGGCCTGGGTGGTCGGTTATGTAGACCTCTGGCGTATTGAACCCGTCGAACCTGCTGCTGGTGCCGTGATACCATGTCGGCATCTTGGCGGCTGGTGCGGTGGTGCCCATCATCAGGGCGTTGGCATACTGGCCTGCTGCGTTCACGGCAACGCCCTGCCAGCCGGGCAGCGGGGCGAGCATTTCCCGCTGCCTTTCAACGCTGGGCCACTGGTCCTGCAACCACTGAATGGCAGGATCAATGAGTTGGTTCTTGAGCGGGAATGGCATTGGTCACCGTGAATGGCGTCCCATCGGGCTTGGTTGCCTGCTGTCCTGTGAATGCTTGCCACCGAAGGATGGTGACGTCGCAGTATGTCGGGCTGATCTCGATGGCGTGGCAGGCGCGTCCGGTCATTTCGGCGGCGATGATGGTGGTGCCGGAGCCGACGAACGGGTCGTAGACCGCTTGGCCTGGGCTGCTGTTGTTCTCGATCGGACGCTTCATGCACTCGACGGGCTTTTGAGCGGGATGCGGCTGATTGTCCTCAGTGCTTCCGCTCATAATGTGCTTTGGAGACGATATGGCCCATACAGTCGATTGTCCGGCCTTCCCACACCAAGCTGCCGTTTTGCCTTTGCGAACGCCATACAGACATTGCTCGTGTGAAGTCCAATAGTTCTGTCTGGTCCGCGTCAGAACGCCTTTATCCCAAACGATCATCTGCCGTGTTATCAATCCTGCATCAGCAAGCGCAGCATGAACTTCAACGAGACGAATATCCGCACACCAGACGTAGAAGACATCAACTGGGGATAGCGCCCAAACCTTATCCCATCGAGCTTCGGTGTCAGTTGATCCTGACGCCATGTAGTGCTCGCCACCAGCGCCAGACTTGCCCATCGTATTGATGCCGGCTCTGTCTCGCCAGGAAGGATCAAGGCCGACACCATACGGCGGATCGGTGACCATCAGGTGCGGCTTCACCGCGCCGATGCAGAGCGACACGTCCACGTCCTTGGTCGCATCACCACACACGAGCCGGTGGCGCCCGAGCAGCCACACATCGCCGGGCTGGGTGACGGGTTCGGCGGGCGGCTCGGGAACGTCGTCGGGATCGGTGAGGCCGGCATTGGCGTCAGCGAACAGGCCGAGCAGCTCGTCCTCGCCGAAGCCGGTCAGCGCCAGATCGAAGCCGGCGGCGCGCAGGTCCATGAGTTCAGTGCGCAGCAGCGCGTCGTCCCATCCGGCGTTGAGCGCGAGCTTGTTGTCGGCGATGCGGAGGGCTTGCCGCTGGGTTTCGGAGAGGCCGGCGAGGGTGATGGCGGGGATTTGGGGCAGCTTGAGGAAGCGAGCGGCTTCGAGGCGACCGTGGCCGGCGATGAGGACGTTGTTTTCATCGATTAGCACGGGATTTGTGAAGCCAAACTCCTGAATTGAGAGGGCGATTTGGTTGATTTGGGTGGTGGAATGAGTGCGCGAATTGCGAGAATAGGGAACGATTTCAGCTAGTTCGGTCAATTTCATCGGGTGGAATTGTAACATCTCATTCATGCGCGTTGAGCATTAATCCGTATCTCTTGCCACGATACGATCCGCACGGAGCGTGACACGGTGAAGGGCGCCGAACGCGAGGATGGCGATGGCGACGGTGTTGGGCTCGACCTCGAGGACGACGGCGGGGTGACCTGAGAATGCCCCGTTTGCGACGGCTACGGCGTCGCCTGGCGCCCACTGGCTGGTTTTAGGCTGTTGGGTAGCGGCCAGAGCCTGCACGGCGCACAGCGCCTCCACAACCCCCCTTGCGACCGGGTTAGGCATGCCATCGGGCCGGCGCAGCAGGTCGAAGACGCCTGGGGTGTTGGTGATGGGCCGCCATGGGGTGCGATGGGCATCGAAGCGGGTGAACAGGTAGCCGGGAAAGAGTGGGCGATCGACGGTGCGCCAGACGTGGTGGTGGCAGCGTCGGACGGCGATGAGGGGAAGGAATGCCTCGAAGCCCTGGTGGGTTAGGTTGCTGGCGGCGACCGGCTCGGCGCAGGCGTAGGTTGCGACGACGAACCAGTGGGGGCCTGAACGGCTACCGCTAGGCATGGGGGATGCAGTGCCGACGTTCCCCGTAGCCTGTTGGTGCGTGTCTACGGCTGTCATGGCGTGAGCGTCAAGCGGCATGGTCATTGCCGGGATAGGCATCGGTGGGCAGTGGCGGGATTTCGGCGACGTATTGGCGCAACGCGGCGTGGGTGTCGGCGACCAACGCGGCCCGCGAGTGGAGCGGGTATTGGCCGATGAGTTGCCCGAGCGTGCAGACGAGTTCGGTGAAGATGACGCGAGGTGTCTCGCCGCGGCAGGCGGCTGTGAGGCGTGCCGCGAGGGCCTCGGCGCGGCGGTCGTCGTGATCGATGTCGGGCATCAGTCGAGGCTCTCGCGGACGGTTGAGAGGACGTGATCCGTCCACTCGGCGGCGATGGGGATGCGGTCCTCCTTGCCCCAGCAGCGAATGGCGTTGGTGGCCAAAAATCCCGCCAGCACCAAAACATCGTGTGGGTGGCGGTTGGTGAGGTCGCGGCCGATCTCGGCCATCAGGTCGGCGAGCTGGAAGGACTTGAGCGGTTGGGGGGTCATGGGTGCGACGCAATGGTTGCTACGGTTCGGCCGCTACGATTGCGGCAAACGGCGCCAGTGCTGCTACGGTTTGAGGCCCCTTTAGGGGCCAATCGTAGCATAGCGCCCTTTTGCGCTACGGTTCGTGCTACGGTTCGCGGGGTCATCAGGACGGCCTCTGGTGATCACGGACAGCGACGCCTTTGGTCTTGCGGCGCCATTTTGGGTGGAAATATTCGATCTCGTACAGCAGCCCCGAACGGAACCAGGCGTCGGTCATCTTGGCAGCTTGTCTGTCCTGGACCTGGAAAGCGTCGCAGAGCACCTGCCCGCACCAGCGGCTGGAGTCGCCACGCCTGGATTTGGTATACAGGACGCCTGGCGTGGGGCCTGCCTTGATGGCGTCGAGGACGGTGTTGAGTTCAGTTGTCGGCGCGGTGTCGAGTTCATTGTCTGGCGGTTGCCAAGGCACGATCGCACCGACGCTGTCGCCGTTCGGATAGGTCGGATCGAACGTATTGCCGAGCTTGATGGGACGAAGCTGGAACCAGCGCGCCTTGGCGGCGGCGGCCATGTTGCGCTTGGCGTCATCCAGCCGGACGTAGGCCAAACGATCGTCATCAGCGATGCCGAATTCCTCGGCTTCGGCAGCCGACATGGTACACATCAGCAACCCGACGCGAGCGCTGTCGGTGACGGCCTTTGCGCCTCTGGCAGCGTCGATGCCGACGGTATCGCCTTTGCGGACGTGGTGGACGAGGAGGACGGCGCAGTTGGTGGCACGGGCGATACGGCGCCAGACCGCGGCTGCCTGGATCATCTGCGGGTTTGAATTCTCCTCCAGGGTGTGGCTTTCGGCGAACGGGTCGCAAACGATGAGGCCGATACCACTGTCCTTGATGAGTTGGGTAAGCGCCTCCTCGTCGGGGTTGGCGACATAGAAGCCGCTTTCGTCACGCGCCGGCGCTGCCAGCGTCAATCCGTGACCATCGCAATCCTCGAGGAACAGTCTGCCTTCAAGCTCTTCCCGCCGGATTTTGTGGGCGATCATGACGGCGGCCACCCGACGCTCCAACTCGTCCATCGGGTCGTCCAGGTTGATGTAGGCGACATTGACGGGGGCAAAGATGTGGTCGAGCAGAAAGCTGCGACGGGACGCCAAGGACAGCGCAACAGCCATGGCGTAAGCACTCTTGCCGGTGCCGCCTGGCGCTACCAGGACAGTGACATAACCTCGGATCAGTTGCGTGCCGTAGAGCCATGGGCGGGGATTCAGCGAGCACGGGTCGGGCAGGCGTGCGGGCCGCAGGACGAGCCTACCATTGGTTTTCTGTTCTGACCGAGGGAGATGAACAACATTGTCAGCAGTGTAGGCGGCTTTTATCTCAGCCTGCCGCTGCTCCTCCCTTAGTCGGTCCTCCTCAAGCTGTTGGCCAACGGCAATCAGTGCATCGAGCGAGTCATCGGGCATGGCGCGGCCCTCCCTGGCGGAAGCGTGCCGCCAGATACATCTCAGCAACCGCGATGGAATTCACTTCCGGCTCGTCCAGCGGGAAGCCGTTGGCGCCGTTCACCCCATGCGCCTCGGCCAACACAACGTTGGGCGGTTTACGGAGCGCGATGAGCGGGCGTAGTCGGCGCTTCATGCGGGCCTCGGCCAGATCACGGCGGCGTTGCTCGGCCTCGAGGTGCAGCCCAAGGACGTGGCGCTGCAGGCGCCAGATGCCGGCGACATCGTGGTCTGGATAGCCGCGCCGCACGGCCTGGCAGGCCGCGAGCAGCAGCTCGGCGTGGGCCTCGGTCAGCGTCAGGTAGCCGCGCGCCACCGGGCGGGCGAGTTCCTTCGCTAATGGGTACGGATTGGTCATGAGACGCGCCCCCTTGTTCGGCCCTCGGGGGTGCAGTAGAAGGGGGTCGCCAGACTTTCCCTTCGGTTGCACGACCAAGCGGCCGTTATCCAGTTACAAGCCGCCAGCGCTTCCAACGCTGGCGGTTTTGCATTGTGGTGGATCGTTGGAGTCTGAGCAACGGCCATCAATGCAGCCCCTTCGTGCGGCTGCGTAGATACCGCTGTTGCCACTCCTCAAAGTACACCTCCGCATCACCGCTCAGCAGCCAAAGCTTAACCTGCATCTGAGCCACGATGTCCTGCTCATCAAACCAGGCATGGAATTTCGCCTTGCCCGCCGTCTTGGTCATCTCGTCGGTGCCCTCCAGCACCGCCTTCATCTGCGCCCGCTGGACCTTGCGCTTTCTGATCCGCTCAGCCGCGCGCCGCAGACATGCGACCTGCTCGTTGTCGCCCAAACTACTCGCCGCATCCGACAGCACTCGCT
>Ga0247676_1000115_pt1 | contig 12896 bp, 12 predicted proteins | sample CNK17_metaG_FD_182802 | JGI IMG/M metagenome (GOLD analysis project Ga0247676, IMG submission 182802) | Soil microbial communities from Purdue University Martell Research Forest, Indiana, United States - CNK17 | ecosystem: Environmental > Terrestrial > Soil > Temperate forest > Bulk soil...
GCTCCGCCCACCGAGTCCCCGGCCTTGAGCACGAAGTTCTGCGGCGTGCTCGATCCGGTGTTCGCTCCGGCGAAGTTCACCACGAAGCCAGAGGTGGTGCCGCCCAGGACGTCGCCGGAGATGTTCCCGGAGAGATCGTTGAAGCCATAGAGCTCCACATTCACTGCGTTGGACATCACGGCCAGATTGGTGAGCGGGGATCCGGCGGGGGTGAACATCCCCAGGCCGCTAATGAATACCTTCCCGCCCTGGAGGGTCATGAAGCTGGTTGGGCCAGCAACTGCGGTGTCGTTCAGCATGTAGGAATCCGTCAGGCGCAGGTAATTCCCGGCGTTGTTGTCGACCACGATGAACGGATAGTTCGTGCCGCCGTTGGGATTCTCGAAGTGCGATCCCTTGATGACCACCTGAGCGGCAGCCGTCCCGGCGTCGCCCACCCGCACCTGCGCGGAGTCGAAGGAGCAGTCGGTGAAGATCACCTCCTGGCCGCCGCCCTGGACCCACACCGAATTCGTGAAGGGACTGGGAGCATCCGCGAACGTGACGTGGTTGAACTGGAGGTTCTCGCCGGCTTGCGTTAGCCCAAATGGGAGCAGTAGATTCGTCCCGTTGTTCCGGAGCATCCCGCCGTTGAAGCTCGTGATCCAGGTGTTGGCGCCGAGTTGGGCGCCGGTGCCGAAGCCCTGGATCTTGCAGTTCTCGCACACGAAGCCCTGGGCGCCCTGGCTCCCGCCGAAGAGCACTCCGATCGTGCTGGTGCTGGAGCCCGGGCCGGTGAGGGTGATGTCCCGGAGGCCGTGACCCATCTTGAGGCCGGTGCCGTAGTTGAACAGCAGCGCGGTTCCGGTCACTGGGACGAAAGTGAAGTTGGTCGCCGATCCGGCGTTGCCCTGAAGCGTCACGGGCTTGCCGGAGGTGGCAAAAGAGAGCGCGGCGTCGAGCGAATACGTTCCGGCGGCGAAGGAAATCCGGCCGCCTGCTGCCGGGAGCGCTGCGTAAGCCGCCGCGATCGCCGTTGAGCACGCGGTCGAGCCGTCCGCTGCCGCGCCCCACCATTCCGGGTAGACCTGAGTGACCGCTCCCGGGCCGAAGGCGATAGTGCCAGCCCCGCTGAAGATGCGTTGAGTCGAGGCGGCGAGCACCCCGCCGTTGATCGTGAAGATCCTGGTCGACGCGGGCGCGATCACCCCCTGGATCGCGAGGGCCATGGTCGCTGGGACGGCGATCGAGGAGGCGAACACGCAAGTGCCGGTGGGGATCACCAGCAGCGTTGGGGCGGCCGCGATGGCCGCGGTGAGCGCAGCGGTGTTGTCCGTCGAGCCGTCGCAGGCGCCGCCGAAGTCCGTGAGGCTCGGCGAGTCTAGCAACTGGATGTCGCCGAAAGTATAGGGTGCCGCGAGCGCGGGGGGGCCGCCTCCGGCGATCTGGACGTCGTAGCGACCGTTCGCGGCGTAGAAGAACCATTGTCCGAACTGGTCGGCGGTGAACGGGTTCGCGAGGACCGTGCCGGTGTTGGTCGAGTAGATGTTGGAGGGCTTGGTGACGGTGCCGCTCAGATAGACGGTCACGGTGCAGAATTTATATGACTGGACGAACCCGCGCGTCTGGGGCGAGCCGCCCACGGACGCGGGGGCGACGATTACTTTGCCGCCCTGGGCGCAAGTTCCAGCGGCGCGCTCCATCCCCAGGACGGGGAAGGCGAGTGTAAGCAATAAGAGGTATTTGAGCATTGAATGTCCTCAGGTCTTGTAAATCGCGAGGTCCAGGAACTCCGGGTCGGGCCAGCCCTTGGTCTCGATGGTGAACTCGTCCGGAAAGAGAGCGAAGGGCACGCCATGTCCATCCAGCTGATACGCAAACGCTAGGTCCTTGACGCCATGGTTGACCATCATGGGGATGATCTGCAATTGGCCATTTGTCGGGGGGATCTCGTAAGTGAAGGTCCGGCCGTCCTGGCATTTGATGGTGAACGTGACAGGAGAGGTCGAGATCAGCGCGGGGTAGAGCCGCCGATGCGACTTCCATCCGGGGTAGCTGAGGTTCAGGAACTGCGTGACCAGGAACGTGCTCAGGTAGGGCTGGAGGTACCAGGCGGGTTCCCAGGCGTAGATCCTGGGGCCGTCCGGGCCGCCGGTCCATTCGAGGACCACGCCGATGTTGCGGTACAACGCTAGATTGGAGAGCGAGGCGATGTTCACCAGGGCCTGCTGGATTCCGTTCGCGGCGATCACCTGCGTAGTGGGAGCGTTGACCTGGGCGGATTGGAACGTGGGAGTGACTTGGACCAGTCCGTCCCCGTCGAGCTGTAGCATGGCGTCCGGATAGAGCTTCTGGGCGCGCTCGTCGCCGCCGTCCGCGGATGGGACCAGAATCACGGTGTCGATCGGGACGTGATTGTCGGAGTTGCCGCCGGAGAGCCAGATCGGGGCGCCCAGCAGGAGCAGCTGCTGGTCGTTGGGGTCTGACGCACTCGGCTCGTTTAGGTAGTGCGCCACTACTGCGTCGGCGTAAACGTGGCGGAACCACCGGCCGGGGCGATTGACTGACTCGATTTGCCACCGGAGGGTGTTCGACCGCTGGACGACTGGCGGGGGGAGGGCCGGGACCACGATCTGGCAGGTGACGGTAGCGGTTTGGCCCAGCGAGTCCGTGACCTGGGCGGTGTAGACGAAGGTCCCGGAAGTGGTGGGAACGCCGGAGATCACTCCGGTGAGCGGGTCGAGTGTCAGACCAGGGGGTAGTGGCATTAGCTCATCCGGTGATAGTGAAAGTATACGGGCCGGTGCCGCCCGACGCCAGTAGCTCGGCGGAATAATTCTGGCCCTTGGCCGCGCTCCCCCCGCCGACCGGGCACGCTAGAGTCACGATGTTCACTGTGACGGTCCCGGCGACACCGGTGGTCGAGAGCGGGTTGGCGCTAGCGTCGCTCGCTACCAGCCCGGTGAGCGAGATCGGGATCGAGCCGTGGGTGACCGGGTTCGAGACTAGGAAGTTCAGCGTGCAAAGCGTGCCGTCGGCGATCACGTTCGTGTTCAGTCCCCAGATTACGACCAGGTTCCCGGCGCGGTTCACCATCTTCGACGCGCCGGTGGCCGAAGCGCCCGCGACGGCGCTGGTGAGCGTGATATCAGCGGGATTGTAGGAGAGGGTGAACTGGACACTGGTACAGGCGTCGCCGCCGGTCGACGTAATCGCCAGCGCGAGCGCGAGCGGCGATCCTTCGATCCCGCTTCCGGATGCTAGGGTGAGCGTGATCATGAGAGGATCGCGAATGTGTAAGGCGGAGTGCCGCCCGAGGCGAGGAGCATGGTCGAGAACGGGACGCCGATCTGGGCGGTCGAGGCGATGGGACACACTAGGTCCGGCGGACTTGGTGGAGTTCCGGGGGCGACCAGGATGAACCCGGTGCAAGCCGCCCCCGTTTCCATCGCGGTGAAGGCGAACCAGCCGCCGCCCGCGGTGCCCAGGACTTGGAGGGTGTGGACGAATTGATTGGGATAAGCCAGGCCGCCTGCGGGGGGGTTGGTGAGTTCGTCGTAAAATACACCAGGGGCGGTCCAGGCGCTCGCGATGAACTGGGAGTAATCGATCTCGTCCACTCCCGGGTCGAACGAGAGATCTGTGAGGCACCAGAGGACCGTGAGCGTCGCGCCGATGAAGGCAATGGAAATATAAGTGGCTACTTCGGGTGGCGTGAGTGTGACGAGAGTGGTAGATGCTGCGAAAGTTGGAGCCGTGGCAACCGTCGCGGCGGAGGTCTTTACCTTGCTCCCGTCGTTATTGATCCAGGCGACGCTGAGCGTGCCGCTCTGAACCACCGCCTCGACCCATTCGACGCCATCGGTGTCGATGTTTACCAAGGTTCCCACCACATCCGCCGCCGAGAGCGTGATGCAGTTGAAGTGCCCCCCGGCGATGCTCACCAGATAGAAGAAGAAGGCGATCCCGGTGGACTCGTCGAACTTCGTGTAGAACATCCCTTGCCCGGCGCTCACAGCGGGGGTCATGGCCACGGCGGCCGAAGTTGTCCCGGTTCCGTCGATGGTCCGGTAGGAAAGCTGCCCCGCGACGGGGTAGATGATGTAGTAGAGTCCGTTGCTCGTGCGGTGGAACAGTCCGGCTCCGGCTGCGAATGCTGTGCCGCTGTTCAGGGTCGAGACGATCGGAGTCCCATACGTGTCCGTCGCGGTGTCGAAGTTGACAATCGCGAGGTTGAAGCTGGCGGTTTCGCGGTAGGCGATGGAAATAATCGTGGAGGCCGGATCGGAGTAGCAGACCAGAGCGCCTCCGCTGCGGATCGTGGGGGCATTCGCTGCGTCGAGCGCCAGGGAGTTCACCCCGGCGGCGGTGGCCTTGAACACCGCGAGTCCGCCGGTGTTACTGTCGACCAGGACCTGATAGATCAGGGAGCCCTTGAGGAAGATAAACGGGTTGATCTCGGTCCCGGACTGGCGGGAGAAATCTGCCGGGTCGGCCAGGATCGGCGCGAGGGTGACGATAGGCATGGGACCCTACGAGGCTCCGGACGCGGTCGAGTAGTCGAAGTACACGTCCTCGTCGGCTGCGGAGAGGCGCAGGGCGGGGAGATTGCTCATGTTGACCGGGAGCAGGCCATAGCTGGTCCTAGCAGGTTCGCCGTCGTGCGGAAACAGCGGATAAAGGCGGTGATCGGTGATCGACACCGCGCCTTGCTCGGTCGCGCGGTAGATCCCGTCGCGGCCGAGGAAGTAGACGCCGTCCGCTCCGGCGCACACGCTCCACCGACTCCACATTCCGCCGGACGGAGTGGGGAGGCGGTTGAACTGGAACGTGGTCTGGCCCGGGACGCCCAGGGTCTGGAGGTAGGAGTATCGGGCGATATACAGGTTCTCGCGACTGCCCACAATGACGTATCCGTTCCAGACCGCGCCCGAGATCAGCGGCTCACCCGGCGGGGCGATTTCCACGGTGTTCTGATCCGAGGCCGCGTCGAGGTTCGAGATATTGGAATAATACAGCGTGCCTGCGTTGACGAGGTCGCCCAAGGCAAACGCGACCGGCGCCAATGGGCCTTCGAGCGGGCCGAAGGCGAGCGGGAGCGGTTGAGCGGCGAGGGTCGGGGAGGCGATCTGGTACGGCACGTTGGTCTGGACCCCGGCGTTCAGGAAGAGTTCCAGGTCCGTGCCGATCCGCGACTGCCCGTAGGTCTGGAACGCGATCCCGTTGATCAGGATCACGCTTGCGGAGAGCAGCGTGAGGTCGAAGTAGTCCCCGGAGTTCCAGGTGACCTTGGTGCCGACGACGTTGACGGTCCCGGAGCGCGGTTGCACTAGCACCGGCCAGGGCTGGATCAGGGTGAAGTCCGCTTGGGGAGAGGACTCGATGCTGGTATCTGGGAGGTTGTCTGCATAAATCTGGGGTGAGAGTGCATTATTCGCCACCGTGCCGACATAGGTGAAGTTCGTGATCGAGCCGCCCAGGCGCCAGATGTCGAGCTTGTCTACGTATGGCACGCCGTTGTACGCCAGGGCGTTCGGTTGGGGCGTGACCAGGACCTGCTCGCGCAAGGGGAATAGTTGGAACCGCAGGGGAGGACTTGGCACCGAAGCTGCGCCTGTCCCTGAGTTCCGGTTGGTCGAGACGTAGCTGAGTCCCACCGGCGAGTTCGGCTGGACCGTCGGCCCGTAGGTCCCGAACAAATACCACCAGTCGAAGCCAAACGTCAGCGGCCCGTTGGACTGGACGAACACCTGGAGCCCGGTCGAGTTCGAGAGCGAATCCCCGGTGTGCGCGCCCACGCGGTCCGCGCTGGCGATCGGGAGAAGGATCTCGTTCCATCCGCTGGAGAGCGTGTCCGCCGTCACCGTCCAGCCGTAGTAGTCGTTTGCCGCGCCGGTGCCGATGTAGATTTGCAGCAGCAGGTATCCGAGGTTCTGCGGGGCGTCGATGTAGAAGCTGATGTGCATCCAGTCATTCGCTGGGTCGATCGGACGGGAGGCTGCGGTGCCGAGGTTGAGCGAGAGCGAGGCGGCTAGGAGCGAGCTAGTCACCGGAGTAGCAGAGGCAACTGCGGCGTAGATGTAATGGGAAGCGATGGTCTCGCCTGCGGCGTGCGTGCCCACTGTGTAGCAGTACCAGGAGAGCGCCCCGGCGACGGCGTCCCCGGCGAAGTGGGTGGTTAGCGTGGAGCACCGGATCGAATACGTCGAGCCGTCCGGAGAGAGCGTCACGGAGAGCACCCGGACGTACTCGGTCCCGCCCAGCCTCAGGACCGAATTCCGGGTGAGGGCCTGGAGGTTCCCGCCCGCGGGCTGGCTGGCGAGGACAATGGTGCAGACTCCATTATTTCCAAGGTCGTACTGAATTCCGGCAATGGTGGTCGTGCCAACGTCCGCGTGGACCTCGCGGACCAGCACGGTCTCGGGTCCGGTCTGGAGGATCACCTTCATCCGGTTGCCCATCTGGTCCGGGACCAGGTCCCCAGGAGTGCCCGAGGCCGGGACGATCACGCACCAGCCGGTTGTACCGGAGTCGTAAAGAATCGTCCCAATCGTGAGTCCGGTGCCGGTGGACATCTGCGAGGCGCGGTCGCCTAGGGTTACTGCTCCGGCGCCGCCCTGCGGCGCCCACCCGGCGGTCGCTTGGCCGGTCGAGGCGTCGATGTTCGCCGGAGGGCCATAGGTGGCGTTGGCGATCGGGCCGGTTGCCGGCGGGGGGACTCCGATGGGCTGGACCACCCCGTCCGGCCGGACCTTCGCCTGTTTGTTCTGGTCGTAGACGTACATCCAAGTCTCGGGCGACTGGTCCGGGCGGAAGGTGAGCAGGGAGAGCGGGTGGCCGGAGTAGTCTTGATCGACCGTGACCAGAGCGCCCTGGGGCCCGGCGCGCAGGAGGTTCCCGTCTCCCACGATGTTCGTGTAGCCGGCGGTGTTGAACAGATCCGCCGGGTCGTTCAGCCGGCGCATCGAATGCACCCGGGTGCCGGTGTCGTATGGCGTGTATCCCGGGCGTGACTCTAGCCGTCCTTCCTCAACCACCCGCGCGTTTTGGAGCACGGGGAAGGTCTTGGGCGGCATCCGGTCGGCGGGGTGCATGACGTCCAGGCCGTCGCAGTCCATCCGCGTGGGCAGGCGGATTATTTCCGGCAAAGGTCACCTCGCGGGATCAGGCGTCCGGTGGATTCTTCAAGATCCCAGATCTTGCCTTTCTGGTCGATGAACCGTCCGACGTCCAGTAATCTATTTGCTGCATAGACTAGAAACTCCGCATCGAGCGCGTTATGACATTGACACACTGGGCGATCTCCGGCGTAGACATTAAGCGGGACCTGCGTTCCGACACGCCAGCGGACTTTGGGATCAGGCAGAAGCCACCTCCGCTTTGCCCTTCGGCTTCGGCTCTAGCTTCACGAGCCGGGCTTCGAGTGCTTCGACGCGGACGAGTAGTTCGACCACGAGGTCCTTTAGCTCTAGGATGTATTGATCGAGCCTCATGAGCGCGTGGCCTCCATCCGGTCAGGGCGCGCTTGCCATTCCCGTCCTGCCATGCCGAAGAGCGGTTCGAGCATCCGGACCTTGGCGCGCGTGATCCCGAGGCGCTGGGCGCACGCTCTCGCAAAATTATCGTAGTCGCCCATCGTCGAGGAGAGTTCCTTCCCGCCGCACTTGATGGTCAGGATATGCGTGCAGTAGTCCGTGAGCGGGCCGAGATCTTCCTCTCCGAGCGGGATGAAGTCGGAGGACTGCGTGGGGATCGGCGCGGACTGGACCACATCGCAAGCGACGCCCGCGCTCCCGGGGACCTGCGAGGAGAAAGCCAGGATGTCGTAGAGCACTCCAGCTAAATTCGGCATTGAGCTTTGGTTGCGCCAGAACGGTTGTCCGGCGTCGAGCGCGGCGAGGGAGTCGATCCCGAGCGGGATGCCGTTCACCAGAACTCGCAAGAGACTCCGGGCGCTCTTGGCGAAATCCAGCGTTTGGGTGTAGCGGGTTTCGCAGTATTGGGCGCGGAGCGGATCGTAGATCTGGGAGTTCGGTCCGAAGAGGTCGGCGAGGGCTGCGTATTTCACCGCGTGGATCCACTCGTCCGGGATGCCGAAGGTCTGGTTGGGATCGGTGAGATCGAGTCCAAGCGAAAGCACGGCCAGGATCTCCAGTGCGCCGGAGTTCGTAGGAGCGGGCGAGAGCTGGACTTGGAGCGGAGCGAGTTCAGCTTCGGAGTATTGCACGGGGGACCCAGGCTCGATAGTCCATCTTGGGGAGCCGTGATCGACTTGCCAGGCGTCCTCGCGCCAGAGATTCGTCCAGGCTCCGGGAGTGCCGCCGGAGCCGAAGTCCTGCCAAGCGGCGCGGTGGAGATAGATCACGCTCTGATCGAATTGCACCAGCCCGTTCGGCGGAGGGACACTGGGGGGCGCGACGATCGCCGAGTATGGCAAGCGACTGTCGATCACGAAGCGGTTCCGGGCGCGCTGGATGGCCTGGAGGATATTCTGGATCTGGACCTGTCCCGACATGCCCGCGCCGGAGATCCCGTTCGCGGCTTCTAGCAGGGCGAACTGGATCTCGCGCGTGAGCTGATCGAGAGTCCAGGCGCGGGTGCGGAGGTTGGGGAGGACTACACTGAGATCGTAATAGGTCGCGGCGGGAGAGGTCGAGAATCCCCCGCGGGTACGCCAGTAACTTGTGACCGCGCCGAAGACTCTGAGACCCTCTTGGACCGCGAACGTTTTTTCGGCGTCGGTCCAATAGATCCCAGCAGTGTCGTCGAGATTAGTCCCCAGCTGGGAGAGAAACTGCGCGAGGGTGATCTGCGCGTAAGGCACATTCTAGCGATTATTTGTACCCCGGCTTGCCCGTGCACGGACCTTCGATCAGTCCCTTGCCGGGCGTGCTGGGGAGCTTCGACGCGCCCGGATAGACCTTCACCGGGGCCTTCAGTTCGGCGCTATCCGGTTTAATTGGCCCTGTATACCCTGACGGTCCTTCCGTGGGGCCCTTAACCGTGTAATTGTTGTCAGCCATTGCGTTCACCTCTTTGCGACAGTATACTCGAAATCACGGGCTGAACCAACGCGGAAACGCTGGCCAGCCCTAAGCTCGTGTGATCTGAAAGGAGATCGCATTGCCTGAGTACAATCCTACACTCATCGAGAAGTTTTGGCGACAAGTTAATAAAAACGGTCCCATTGTACGGCCTGAATTGGGGCCTTGTTGGCTATGGACTGGGGCTTGCGCAAAAAGCGGCTATGGCGTATTGAATATAAAATTAGCTGTTTGTAGTTGGAAGGTTACAACAACACATCGAATTGCATGGGCGTTGGCAACAGGCGAGATTCCTTCACCTGCTTGGATGATTTGCCATCACTGTGACGTGCGTCTTTGCGTGCGCCCCGACCATTTATTCAAAGGAACCGCAGCAGACAACAATCGAGACATGTTTGAAAAGGGTCGCTATGCTAGACCTGCCGCACGGCTCACACCAGAAGCCGTAAACGAGATTCGTCAAATGGTTTTAGGTGTGTCTACTTGGGACCGCCGCAATCTTTTCGGAATAATATCCATCCGATATGGGATTGGACGTCGGCACATTGGTGCAATCGTGCGCGGCGAGCATTGGAAGAATATCAAAGCGTAGGTGCGTGGCTCTGAAGATAACCGCCGTCGAAAAATATTCCGTATGGTCCGGCGAATGGCCCGGCGTAGCTCAGGTTCTGATACCCGAGCACGGAGATCCCGACGTTCTGGTCGTTGTTGCGGAAGTCGATCAGCATGTCCTGCCAGTGCGCCCGGTGCATCTGGGCGAGTTTCAGGTCGTAGTACGGGTTGGCTTGCGTGTCCGCGCCCTCTTGCATGTAGCTGGGGAGCATGGCGCATTTTTCGAGCGCCATCTCCAGCAGGATCTCGCCGCGGTTGGCGACGAACGGCGGGAGCGTGGGATTCTGCTGAGTGACGTCGTATTCCTTGGCGATGTAGATGCACGGATAGAGATAGCCGGAGAAGGTCGGGGCGGGCCAGAGTTCGTACCGTGGCACGGCGCCGGAGACCTGGGAGACGCAGTTGATTATGAACAGATCTCCGGCCACATAAGTCACGCCGTCGGGCCAATAGATCTGCACGCCGTCGGAGAGATCGATCGGTTGGTCGCTAGTGAACTGGACCGGCTGGAACGCGACTTGCCCGGCGCGGAGCCACGCGAATGTCGCGGTTCCAGAGACTCCGGGCGCGACGACCTGGATCACATAAGTCGCGTTCGCGGGATAGCTGAACCCGAACGAGGTCGTGCTGATCGGGGTGGGATCAGTGGGACTCGTGACCGGCACCACCGGCCCGACGATCCCGCCTAGCTGTGGAGAGAAGTCATAAAACGCGATCCCGTATGTCTGGCCCTGATTCGTTCGCTGGGGGTCGAGGAGTCCGAGTTCCGCTTGGGTCAGGTCGGTGTAGATCCGATAGGCGTCTTTGATCGACACAGCGAGGTAGAAATATCCGAAGTCCTCCGGGACCGGGAACCACAGCTGGAGGATCTGATAGGTGACATTAGCCACGTCCGTCCCGGCCCAAGGCTGGTCGATCAGGATCTGGGTCGCGCTGAGCCAGCCTACGATGGTGTAGTACGGGTAGAGCAGGCCGCCCAGGCGGATCTGGCGGCCGATCATCTGGGGAGTCCAGGCGGTCGCGACTCCGGTGAGCAGGAAGGGATTCCCCGCGGCGACGTTGGTGCTCACCGTGCCGGTGATATAGAGATCCGGCGGGGCGATAGTAAAGCTCCTCCGCCGCCAGCTCCACTCTTCCATCGCCTGGAGCGTGTGCCAGCTGTCATTTATCATCTGCTGGGCGAGGACCGGCCCGCAGGCGCACCGGTTCTGGAGCCTGTTCCAGAGCGAGTTGAAGTTGTCACCCATTGCTTACGATACAGAACGCGCGAATGCCTTAGCTTTCTCCTTTGAATTAAACCCAGAGATCGCGCGGTGACTCCAGCCGTACCACTTGCCATTGCGACTGGATAGCCCGACGGTCTTTACGGTACTTGTTGGAGTCGAGTAGTCCAGGGTCTTGGGGTCGATGCCGTACTTCTTGATGATCTTCTCTTGCATAATCACGTCCTGCTGCAAAAATGGCAGGCAGGAGAGCGTCCCGCCTGCCAAGGTTCGTGTCGTCTGTAAAGGAGAATCTAATGTTTCAGCCCTTTGAGCGTCTCGGCGAGCCGGGCGCGCTTGCCCAGCTTCCCGCTCGCGTGCTCGGCTTTCTTCAGCTTGCCCTCGGGGATCTTCTTGCCTTGGGGCACGCCCAGTTCCTTGTGCAGCGCCCCTGGGTGCTTGATTGCGCCGGTGATCCACTTCTCGGCCATGAGCTATCCCCGCCGCGACCAGACGCCGATCCGCCCGGTCCAGCTGGCTTGGCTCACGAAAGTGAGCGTCGCGGTCGCGTCCCCGGGGCCTTCGGTAATTGCCGAGACCGAAGGGGTCGCGGTGGCGATTGTGGGCATGAAGATCACGATCGCGATGCCGGATTGCGGGACCACGAACGTATCGCCCGACGCGACCGTCCCCATTACATACACCCGGAACACGAGGTTCCCGGCAACGTGCCGGGCGCCAACGGTAGTTGCGGTTTGAACGGCCATAGGCTATTCTCCTGTCCTGTCTCGCACTAGTCGGCGAAGCCGATGTTGATATCGCACGGGTAACCGACAGTCCCGCCGCTCGGAGTCACCGAAGCGCCGCCGGTAAACACTCCGACGATCTCGGAGGGAGTCGCGGTTCCGGCCGCGGTCGCCACGGTGTTGGCCGTATTCGCGGAGGTGTTGCCCGAAGCCGTCTGGCCCGCAGTGGGGGCGCCGGAGCATTGCACATACCCGGGCGTCGGACCGGTCTTCACGATCAGGTCCACCATGTACATCAGCGGGGCGCCGTCGGAGCCATTGGTGTTCGCCGTGACCGTCGGGGCGACGGCGAAGACTCCCGCGATCCGGTTGGGCGCGGCGGTCGCCCCGACGTCGCATTGCGCTTTGTCGTTCGTGACGATCGACTGTGCGACACTTTTCCAGTATGCGACCTCGCCGATCTGCGGCGTGTGGCCGATGCCGGTCGAGCTGGTCGCGCCGGAGTCGACTTGGACGCGCAGGTACTCATTCCCGGTCCCGGGATCGGTGAACGTGCAGCCGAGCTCCCCGGGCGCGTAGTACGGCGAGGGCGTATTCGTCTGGTTGTGAGTTAAGGCGTAAGCGTATGGATTTGCGATTCTGCGGTAGATCATCATGTGAGCGTCTCCTTGTCTTGTGTCGCCTTAACTCTGGAAATTGTAGCCGTACGTGAAGTAACCCGGCAGGAAGGTGAAGTTCTGCGCGAGCAGGACCTTCCCGACCAGTTTCGTATTGCCTGCCGACGGAATGAACCCGTCGTCGTCAAGCGAGCCGTCGAAGGGCTTGCTCTTGCTGGTCCGGTACTTCACCATCGGCTTGCGGATGTTCATGAACCAGATGGTCTCGCCGAAGACGCTCGACCCACCGCCTGCGCCGTTGCCGAACATCGTGGCCGGAGCGGGATACGCAGTCACTCCGCCGGAAGTGGCGTAGCTGAACATCCGCACTGCAACTCGGTCATTGGTGCCGTTCGCGGCGGCCGGGGGAGTCGTGGGCGCGACACCGTTGGCTGGGTTCATGAGATAGCTGCCGGGGGCGTAGCGACTGGCCATGATACTCGCGCCGTTGTATTCGAGGCCGCGGAATCCGGCCTTTCCCACCGAGACGTTCTGGAACCGCTGCTGGGTCTGGTAGTTATTGCGGATGAACCCGAACCCGGTGGGCGTGGTGCCGATCACGTTGATCTCGTACTTGCCCGAGCCATAGTTCACGCTCTGATAGAGTGTCTCCATGATCGGGAGCGTGATGGCGCCCCCGGCGAAGTTGAACGGCTT
>Ga0247676_1000118_pt1 | contig 11994 bp, 12 predicted proteins | sample CNK17_metaG_FD_182802 | JGI IMG/M metagenome (GOLD analysis project Ga0247676, IMG submission 182802) | Soil microbial communities from Purdue University Martell Research Forest, Indiana, United States - CNK17 | ecosystem: Environmental > Terrestrial > Soil > Temperate forest > Bulk soil...
GCCGCCCGCCGTCCCCTGCGCGTGCAGGTCGCTGCCCAATTCATGGTTGTTGCTGGCCCCGTAGACCTCGAACTGCCCGCGCGGCCCGGCGCGCGGGGCGCGGGCGTCGGGCACGTCCTCCGGAATCACGTTGACTACTCCGCCGAGAGCGTCCGAGCCATAGAGCACGCTCGCTGGACCGCGGATCACTTCCACGCGGTCGGCCAGGCGTGTTTCGATCGACGGACCGTCCTCGTCGCTCCAGGAATAATCCTCGAGCCGGTTGCCGTCGCCGAGCACGAGCACCCGCGCTCCCGAGAGACCGCGGATCACCGGCTTGCCGATTTCCCCGCCCGTTGTGAGCGCCCGCACACCGGCAAGCGATTCGAGCGCGTGGGCGAGCGAGACCCGGTATTCGCGGGCCAGGGCGGTCGACTGCAGCAGCGACGCCGGCAACGGAGACGAGAGTGGATCGACCGGTGCACGCGTGGCCGTTACCGTCACCGCGGCGAGATCGAACGCCGTCGGCGCGAGCGTGATCTCGATCGACGCGCCGCCCGGGATCTGGACCGGGCGTACCGCCGGCGCATATCCGATGCGCGACACGACGAGCGTGAAGCGGCCGGACCCGACATCGGCGAACTGGAAGCGGCCGCTCGAATCGGTGGCAGTGGTGCGATGCAGCTCCACCAACGAGACGCTGACGCCTGCAAGCGGGTGCCGCGCCGTGTCGACGACCTGCCCCGCGATGGTATCGGGCGCCGCATGGGTCCGTAGCGCGACGAGACTGAGCCAGACAGCTAAGAGCATGAACCCTCCCGTTCCGCAAACGATAGGGCCTTGCCGTCGCGTCGGCCACCGATATCGTGCGGGCATGCTGACCGTCCGACCCGCCACGAGCGCCGATGCCGCCGAGCTGGCGCGGCTGCGCTTCGAGTTCCGTGCTGCCGAACGACCCGTCGTGGAAACGCGTGACGCCTTCATCGCGCGCTGCACCGCGTGGATGCGCGAGCGCCTCGGCGGCGAGGGCGCCTGGCGGTGCTTCGTCGCCGAGCAGGATGGAGCGGTCATCGGACACGTCTGGCTCGAGCTGGTGGACAAAGTGCCGAACCCCGGCGGCAACGAGCCGGAGCGGCACGCCTACCTCACCAACCTCTACGTACGGCCGGAATCCCGCGGCGGACCGGGCAGCCAGCTCCTCGAGGCGGCGCTCGCCTGGTGTCGCGAACGGCGGGTCGACACCGTGATTCTCTGGCCTTCGGAGCGCAGCCGGACGCTGTACGCCCGCTACGGCTTCGCCCCTTCCACCGATATCCTGGCGTTGCCCCTCAAGGCTTCCGGTTCCGCTATTTCCCCTACATAATAGAATCATGTCGCGAATCGGCGCATTCGAGGAGCTGGTGTTGCTTGCTGTGCTGGGGCTCGACGGCTCGGGGTACGGCGTGTCCATCCGCGCCGAGCTCGAGGGCGAGACCGGCGAGACCATCTCGCTGGGCGCCGTGTATGCCACGCTCGACCGCCTGGAGCGCAAAGGCCTGGTACGCTCCACCGTGGGCTCGGCGACCGCCGAGCGCGGGGGGCGACGCAAGCGTGTATTTCGCGTCAGCGCCACCGGGACGGCCGCGCTGCGCGCCATGCAACGCATTCGCAGCCAGCTCGGCGCCCCTGCGCCGGCGCGCACCTAGATGCCGGACGCCCTCTCCCTGGTCGCCTGGGTCGTAGACCGCGACCGCCGCGAGGAGATCCTCGGCGACCTGTGCGAGCTCCGCACCCGGGAATCAGTCGCCGCGTTTTGGGGCGACGTCGTGGGCGTGTGCGTCCATGCGACGCGGGTCCGGCGCTGGCTCGGGACGGCGGCGGCAATGCTGCTGCTCGGGGTCGCCGTCATTGCCCGAGACCCGAGCCACCGCATCGTGACCGCGCGGGACGCGGCGGGGGTGTTCGTGCTCGAGTTCGACGGGCTGCGCGTCGTGCGGGCGACCCTCGACGGCGCACCGGTGGCCGCCGAACGGCTGGTGCAGGACAACGGCCGGCTGGTGATCCGCGGAGGAGCGGGAAGCGGCGATCTGAATATCCGGCTCCGTCCCGACGGCAGCTTCTACTGGCGGGGACGCGTTCCGCTGACCCCTTCCACACACTAGGCGGACTGCTGCGCGTTGCGACGTTTTCTTGTGCTTATATCTCATACATTGTAGAACTTCAATGGAGGAGCGTGAGTATGCGTGGCGTATGGGGGATTGTGATTGGCCTGGCCCTCGGCACCGCGGTGGCCCGGGCATCCGCCCAGGCGATCGACAGCGGCGGTGCGCTGGGTGGCCTGCGCGAGGCTCGTGCCGCCTGCGAGGCGGATCATGGAGCCCTGTGGGGGCGCAACCTGTGCGGCCCGATCGCCCTGGTGGTCCGCCGCTCGCATCTCGTGGTAGCGAACGACACCGTGCCGGGCTGGCCCTACCTGCGGATGAACGACGCGTTCATCACGACGCTGCCGTCCGATCAGGGCGTCGCGAACACATCGTTCGACTGGCAAGGCCGCGAATGGACCATGGTCGTACTGCCGCTGCCCGACGATCGCTTCGACCGCATCGCGCTCCTGTTGCACGAGGTGTTTCACCGCGAGCAGGGCCCGCTGGGACTGCGTGACCGCGACGCACTCAACAATCAGCTCGACACCCGGGCCGGCCGCACCTGGCTGCGGCTCGAGTATCGCGCGCTCGCCCTTGCGCTGGTCGCGCTCGACAGCGCACCCACGAACGTCCGCCGTCATGTGGCGAACGCCCTGCTCTTCCGAGCCTACCGGCGCTCGCTCTTTCCCGGCTCCGACTCGCTCGAAACGAGGCTCGAAATGCAGGAAGGGCTCCCCGAGTACAACGGCGAGCGCCTGGCCCTCGAGATGACCGGCCTCACTCCGTCCCGGGTTGCCCAGGCCGTGACCGAGCGCGAGCACCGCGGTACCTACGTGCGCGGGTTTGCCTACGGAACTGGTCCCGCCCTCGGTGTCCTTCTCGACCACTTCGCTCCCGGGTGGCGCACGGCGGTCCGCACGCACCGCGATCCCGCGGGCCTGCTGGCCCAGGCCATCCAGTTCCAGGCGCCGTCGTCGCTTGGCAGGGCGGCCAGTGGGCGCGCCCGGGAGTACGGGTGGGCGCAAGTGGATTCCGAAGAGGGCGATCGCGAGCGTGCCCGGGCGCCCGAGATGCGCATGTTTCAGAGCCGGCTGGTGGACGGCCCCACGATCACCTTCCGGCAATCACGGGATTCGCTGGCCTGGGGCTTCGACCCCAACTCCCTGATCGGTTACGACCTGAGCCACACGATTTACCCGTCGGGCTCTTTCAGCGCGCCGTGGGGATCCCTGTCGGCGGATTCGGGCGGTGTGCTGGTTCGCAACGATATGGCGGTGCTCGTCGTCGAGGCGCCCACTGGTGAGCTCCCGCCGGGCCGGCATGTGACGGGGCGAGGGTGGACGCTCGATCTCAATAGCGGCTGGAGGCTCGCTCCCGATCTCGACCGTCCTGGGAGCTACATCGTCGTGGCAATGCCCTAGACCTCGAGCAGTACCTTCCCGGTCGAGGCCCGGTTGGCGAGCGCGACGTGGGCCTCTCCCGCCCGCGCGAGAGGAAGCTCGCGGTCGATACGGACGTGCAGCGTCCCCTCCTGGATCCAGCGAAACAGGTCACCGCTGCGCTGCTCCAGCTCGGCGCGCGCCGCCACGTAGTGCGCCAGCGTCGGACGCGTGAGAAACAGCGAGCCGCGCTGGTTCAAGATCTGCGGGTCGAGCGGATCCACGGCACCGCTCGATTGACCGTAAAGCACCATCATGCCGCGCGGGGCGAGGCACCCGAGACCAGCCGTAAACGTCGTTTTCCCGACCGCGTCGTAGACCACCTGCACACCGCTGCCGCCGGTCAGCCGTTTCACCTCGGCGGCGAAGTCGATCTCGGTGTAGCGGATGATCTCGTCCGCTCCCGCGCCGCGCGCCAGCGCTTCCTTCTCCGCGGTCGACACGGTGCCGATGACGCGGGCACCGCGCCGCTTGGCGAGCTGGCACAGCAGCAGGCCGACGCCACCGGCGGCGGCGTGCACGAGGCAAGTGTCACCGGGGTGGAGCGGATACGTCGTACTCACGAGGTAGTGGGCCGTCATCCCCTGCAGCAGCACGGCAGCGCCCTGCGCCGTCGTCACGCCGGCGGGAAGCAGCACTACCTTGTCGGCCGGCGCAATCGCGTATTCCGCGTAGGCGCCTAAGCCCCCGTAGTAGCAGGCCACGCGATCGCCTACCACGAAACCGCTCACGCCGGCGCCGACCGCGGCCACCGTCCCCCCGGCTTCCTGCCCCGGGGTGAACGGCAGGGCCATTCTGTAGGCGCCCGACCGCTGGTAGATGTCGATGAAATTCACTCCCGCCGCTTCGACCCGGATCAGTACCTCTTCCGGTTGGAGAGTCGGGGTGGGAATGTCTTCGACTTGCAGAACCTCGGGGCCGCCCGTCGCGCGGACGCGAATCGCCTTCACGCCGCGGGCCTCACAGGTTGACGCGCTTCATCCCCGCCTCGGGGTAGCGCAGCCCGGACGCGGAGTTGCGCGGAATGGCGCGATCGATGCGCCGTAGCTCCTCGGGGCTCAACACCACCTCGGTCGCCTTCGCGTTCTCCTCGATGTAACGGCGCCGTTTCGTGCCGGGAATCGGGACGATGTCCTCTCCCTGCGCCAGCACCCAGGCGAGCGCGAGCTGCGACGGGGTGCACTTCTTCTCCCGCGCCATCGCCTGCACGGCTTGGGCGAGTGCCAGGTTGCGGGAAAAATTCTCGCCTTGAAAGCGCGGGTTGTTGCGCCGGTAGTCGTCCGCCGCAAGATCCTCGGGCTTCTTGAACCGGCCGCTCAGGAACCCGCGTCCCAACGGGCTGTAGGCCACGAACCCGATCCCCAGCTCGCGACAGGTCGCGAGGATCTCGTCCTCGGGATCGCGCGTCCAGAGCGAGTACTCGGTCTGGAGCGCCGAGATCGGATGCGTTGCATGGGCCTTACGGATGGTGGCGGGTGCGGCTTCGGAGAGACCGAGGAAGCGCACCTTCCCCGCCTTCACGAGATTCGCCATTGCGCCGACCGTGTCCTCGATCGGCACTTCCGGATCGACGCGGTGCTGGTAATACAGATCGATACGGTCCACGCCGAGGCGCGCGAGTGAGGCGTCGCACGCGGCCTTCACGTAGTCGGGGCGGCCGCTGACCCCCGCCCAACTGCCGTCGGCCCCGCGCACGTTGCCGAACTTGGTGGCGATCACGAAGCGGTCGCGCCGGCCCTTCACCGCCTGTCCGACGAGCCGCTCGTTGGTGTGGGGGCCGTATGCGTCGGCGGTATCGAGGAACGTGATCCCCAGCGCGAGTGCGCGATCGATCGTCGCCAGCGACTCGGCGTCGTCGCGGCCGGCATAGAACTCCGACATCCCCATGCATCCCAATCCCAGTGCCGAGACGACCAAGCCCTGGGATCCCAGCTTCCGTTGCTGCACATTGCCCTCCGCGGTGGCCGCAGGCTGTCATGGAGTGTACATCATCCCCGTGACTGATCGCGAGCGGGCAGGGTCCCTGCGGCGTCTCCTATGAACGCCAGGGTGCTGTTGTTCGATTTCGGCGGGACCCTCGATGCCGATGGTCTCCCCTGGGCGCGTCGCTTCCATACGGCATATGTGGAGGTGGGCGGCGCGCTCGACTTCGCCGCGTTCGAGCCGATCTATCAGGCGTCGGACGTCGCCCTGGCGGCGCTTCCCGAGATTCGCCGCCTCGGATTCCGCGCCGCCATCGAGGCCCAGGTGCGCTGCCTGCTGCCGCTGCTCCCCGATGCGCCGCCACTCGCGCGCGAGGCCGGCCGGATCGTCACGGCAGTGCACCTGCCGGCGGTGCGCATCGTCGCACGCAATCGTCCCATCCTCGAGCGCCTGCAGCAGGACTACCGGCTCGGCATCATTTCCAACTTCACGGGCAACCTGAAGCCGTGCCTCGACGAGCTCGGCCTGAGCCCGCTCTTCGCCGTGGCCAGCGATTCGACGGTGCTGGGAATGGAGAAGCCGGATCCGCGGATCTTTCACGCGACGCTGGACGCGCTGCACGCATCGCCCGCCGACGCGTGGATGGTGGGCGACAACTTCGAAGCCGACATCCGGCCTGCCCTGGGGCTCGGCCTGCGTGCCTGCTGGATGGCGCCGGCCGAGCGTCGCGCCGCCGCCGACGCGCCGCCGCATGCACGCATCGCCTCGTTGCCCGAGTTCGAGCGGGTACTGGCGTGAAATTTCAGGGTCTGGTCCTCGCGGGCGGCGAAGGATCGCGGATGCGCGCCGACGGCGTCCACGAGACGAAGGCGCTCGTCCCCATTGGCGGCCAGCCGCAGGCGCGGCGCGTGCTCGACGCGCTCGCCCGAGTGGGATGCGAGACGTTGACCTGCGCCGCCCGCGACGACGCGCCGGGCCTCGTCGCGGCCCTTTCGTCGTGGCACTTCGCGGTGCCATTCCGCGTAGTGCCCTGCCGGACGCCGACGTCGCTGCATACTTTCGTCGCCGGGCTGCAGGCCGCGCCGGCTGGTGCGGTGTTGTGTAGCATGGTTGACACAGTCATGCGCCACGACGATTGGCACACGGTGGCGCGACAGGCTGCGGCAAGGTTAGCCGAGGGAGCTTTCGTGGTGCTGGCTGTGACGAGTTTCGTCAATGACAAGTCTGGCTTGTACGTGACGCGGACGGCCACGGGGGACGTGGTGGCGTTCGAGCAAGCCCCCGGCGCTGCCCCTTGCGTCACCGGTGGGGTGTACGCGCTCGGACCGGCCGTCCGGCCCCTCGCCGACGAGGCGTTGCGGCTGGGCGTGTCACGGATGCGCGGTTTTCTCGACTGGCTCGTGCGACAACGGCAGGTGCGCGTTGCGACGATCGACGTGCCGCGTATCATCGACCTCGACCGGGCAGCGGATCTGAGCCTCGCGAACGCGTGGCTGGCCTCGCCCGAGCTCTGATCCGGCGGTGCGCGTGAGCACGACCTCGATGACCGACTTCGTGGCCATCTATCGCAGTCCCAGCTACTCCCCGATGCAGCATCGCTCCAACGACACGGCGATTCTCGACGGGACGGTGGGGCATCTGACGTCCCGGGGCTGGCGCGTCACGGCGGTGAGCGAGGCGGACATCGAGCAGGGCCGCCTTCCCACGGTGCCGCTCTACCTCAACATGTGCCAGGGTCCGCTCGCTTCGGAGCGGCTCATGCCGCTCGAGCTGGACGGAGCGGTCGTGCTGAACCGGCCCTCCAGCGTGCTCAACTGCCACCGCCATCGTCTGGTGCGGCAGCTCGCCGGCAGCCGCATCGCATTTCCCCGCACCGTCGTCGTGCCCAGCTCGGCAACCGTGGCCACCGACGTCCATCTCGCGTCGCTTGGCAGCGACGGGCGCCGGCTGTGGGTGAAACGGGGCGACGTGCACGCAGAGCGCCCCGAGGACGTCGTGACGACGACTCGGTCCGGCCTGGCGGCCGCGATAACGGCCTTTACCGCGCGCGGCATTCCGTGGGTGGCGGTGCAGGAACACGTCGAAGGCCCGGTCGTGAAGTTCTATGGAGTGGCGGACGGGCGCTTCTTCCGCTATTACCGGGCTGATGGGGGCGCTGCCGGTGCGGCCGCCCCGCCCGAGCTGGATGGCGACCGCTTGCGCGCGCTGGCGTTCGAGGCGGCGGCGCTGCTCGGTCTCGAGGTGTTCGGGGGAGACGTGGCGTTTCCCGAGCCCGATCGGCCCGTGCTGATCGACATCAACGACTGGCCCAGCTTCGCGCCGTTCCGCGATGCGGCGGCCGACGCGATCGCCGGGTATGTGGTGGATCGCATGCGAGCGAGGTCATGACCGCGATTGAGCGTTTGCTGCAGGTGCCGGGCCCGCGTTCCCAGAGTCTGTTCGACGCGGAGGCCGAGCATTTGGCACCCGGCACCCAGAGCGTGGCGCTGTTCAGCCGGCTCTCCATCGATCGCGGCGAAGGAGCGGTGCTGTGGGACGTCGACGGCAACCGCTATATCGACCTGCTCGCCGGCGTCGCCGTGGCGAGCCTCGGCTACGCGCACCCGCGCTACGTCGCCGCGATGCAGCGGCAGCTGGAGCGCGTGCACGTCGGCAGTTTCACGACGGAGAACCGGGCCGCCCTGGTGAAGCTGCTGGCGCACCTCGCGCCGGGCGATCTCAACCGCACGCAGTTCTACTCGAGCGGCGCCGAGGCGGTGGAGGCGGCGCTGCGGCTGGCGCAGTCGCAGACCGGGCGACGCGAAGTGATCGGGTTCTGGGGTGGCTTCCACGGCAAGACGCGTGGCGTGCTGCCGCTGCTCGGCAGCTCGTTCAAACACGGGCTCGGGCCGCTGCATCCCGGCGCCTATTCCACGCCGTACGCCGGCTGCGCCCGCTGTGCCTTCGACAAGACGTTTCCGTCGTGCGAGTGGCACTGCGTACAGTTCCTGAAGCAGAAGATCGCCGTCGAGACGAGCAACGACATCGCGGCCATCATCGTCGAGCCGATCCAGGGGACCGCGGGCAACATCGTGCCCCCGCCCGGCTACCTGAAGGTGCTGCGGCGCACCGCCGACGAGCTCGGCGCGCTGCTGATCTGCGACGAGATGATCACGGGGTTCGGCCGCACGGGCGCGATGTTCGCGGTCGAGCACGAAGGCATCGTGCCCGACGTAATTACGATCGGCAAGGGCTTCGGCGGCGGCTTCCCGATGACCGGGATCATCATGAAGGAGTCGATCGCGTTCGCCAAGCCGTTCGCGAACCCGAGCGGCAGCTCGTCGAGCTACGGCGGCAACCCGCTCGCATCCGCCGCTGCCCGCGTCACCGTCGAAACGATCATCGAAGACGGACTGGTCGAGCACTCGCGGCGGCTGGGCGAGACGATGCTCGCCGAGATGAAGCGCTGGGAAGAAACGATTCCCATCGTGAGCGACGTACGCGGCCGCGGCTTGATGCTCGGGTTCGACCTCGTGCAGCCCGGCACCCAGACGCTGCTCGACAAGACGGTCACCCGCCGCATCTTCCACGATCTGCTGGAGCGCGGCGTGATCGCCATGATCTACAACCCTGAGGTGCGCATCAACCCGCCGCTCGTCATCGGCGAGGAGCAGGCCATGGAAGCGCTGGCCACGATGCGAGAGGTTCTGCGTGACACTGCCCAACGCATTAGCGCATAAAGGCGAGGCCATCGAGGAGTGGATCGACCTGCGGTTCTTCCGCCCGGCCGGTCTGCGTCTCGCGCGCGCCCTTGCTCCCACCGCCGTCACCCCCAATCAGGTGACGGTGTGGGGCATGCTCGTCGGTGTGCTGGCGGGCCATCTCTTCTATTACAACAGCCGCACCGTCAACCTTCTCGGCGTAGCCCTGTTCATCGTCTCCGACATTTTCGACAGCGCCGACGGCCAGCTGGCCCGGATGCGCGGCACGTCCAGCCGCCTGGGACGGCTGCTCGACGGCTCCGGCGACAGCGTGCGCTTCATCAGCCTCTACGGACATCTCCTCGTGCGGCTGTTACACGCGGACTGGGGATGGAGCGCGGTGCTGCTGATGGCCATCGCGGGGTGGAGCCACTCGCTGCAGAGCGCGGCGGTCGACTTCGTGCGCAACGCGTTTCTCGAGGTCGCCGAGGGCGAAGGCGGCGAGCTCGACCTCCCCGAAGACGCGCCGGCGGGCGGCCAGTCCGGCATGTCCCGATTCGGCGCGCGGCTGTACCGCGACTACGTGCGACGGCAGGCATTCCTGTTCCCCCGCACCGTGCGGCTGGTGCGTGCGGTACGCGCGGGTCAGGTATCCGGGGCGGTCGACGAGGCCTACACGCAGCGGCTGCGGCCGCTGCTGTGGTGGTGCGCCTGGCTCGGCCAGAACTTCCGCTTCGCGCTGCTCGCCCTGGCTGCCGTCGAGACACGGGCGGCGCTGTTCCCCTGGATCACCGCGACCGCGCTGAACGTCGTGCTCGCCGGGATCATTCTCACGCAGGAAACGCAGGCCGCCGCGTTGCTCGGTGAGGCCGGTGGTTCGGCCGATGGCTACGCGCGTATCCGCTGAGCCGCGCCAGTATCGCGGAATCGTCGTCGGGGCAGGAGGTGTCGCGCGAGGGGCGCACCTTCCCGCCTACCAATCGCACGCCGCGGTGCGCGACCGCCTCCACATCGTCGGCGTGATGGATGCGGCGCCGGTCGCGCCGCTCGCCGACCTGCCGATCGTCGACGAAGGCGGCGTCGACGCGCTGGGACCGATCGACTTTATCGACATCTGTACCCCGACGGCGACGCATCTCGAGCTGGCCCTGTGGGGTCTGTCGCGCGGCTATCACGTGCTGTGCGAGAAGCCGGTCGCGACCACGCGGCGCGAGGCCGACACCCTGGCCGCCGCGGCGGTGCGGGCACGTCGCGTGGTGATGGCGTGTCACCAATACCGCTTCAATCCCGTCTGGCAGCAGGTGATCGAGTGGCTCTCGAGCGGCGCGATCGGCCGCTGGCACCTGGCGGAATGGACGGTCCATCGGCCGGCCGCCGATCCTGGCGCGCAGCGCGACGCCGTCCCCTGGCGCGGGCGCAGGGCGAAGAGCATGGGCGGCGTCCTGCTCGATCACGGCACGCATCTCATTTATCAGCTGCTCGACATCGCCGGCATGCCGCGCGCCGTGAGCGCGTGGACCGGCCATCTGCGCCACACCACCTACGACGTCGAGGATACGGCGACGATCCAGCTCGAGTATCCCGGCCGCCTCGCCACGATGCTGCTCACCTGGGCCGGCGCCGGGCGCGAAAACCGCGTGCGCTTCGTGGGCGAGTCCGGCGCGATCGACTGGAACGGCCCCGAGCTCGTGTTGCAGCGCGGCGCGCAGGTGGAGCGGCGCGACGTCGCCGCCGCCACGAGCAAGGCCGCCTACCATGAGTGGTTCGCCGAGCTGTTCGGGGAGTTCGCGCGCGCCATGGATCACGGGGTGTGCGCCGAGGCGCTCGCCGACATCCGCAAAGTCGCGACGGTGCTCGAGCTGGCCTACGCCGCCGCCCGCAGCGGCAGCGTGCAGCGCTTTCCCGAGGACGCATGAAGCGCCGCACGCTGCTGTTGTGCTTCCTCGTTGGCGCCGCGGTGCTGGCGTACCTGATCAACCGGGTCGGGTTCGGCGCCCTGGTCGCTGAAGCACGGCACACCGGCCCGATGTTTCCCGTGATCTTCGCGTCGTATGGCCTCGTGTACGTCTGTAATACGGCCGCCTGGCGCGTGATTCTGGCGAGCGGCGACAACGGCCCGACGCTCTCGTTCTGGCGCGCCTATGCGCTGTTCACGAGCGGCTTCGCGCTCAACTTCCTGACGCCGATGCTGAACTTCGGTGGCGAGCCGTTCCGCGTCGGCGGAGCGGGCCGCATCGTGGGCATCCGCAAGGCGGCCGGCTCGGTGCTGATCCATAACGTGTTGCGCACGTTGAGCTTCATGTTCGGCTGGGTAACCGCCTTGGCGATCGCGCTGGTGTTGCTCCCGGCGAGCGCGGGACTCGACGCACTGCTCGGCGGCGCCATGCTGGTCTCCGGCGCGCTGATCGTCGTGATTCTCGCCGGTCACCGGCGCGACCTGCTCACCCGGACGCTCAACCTGCTGCAACGCGTGCCGCTGCTGCGCCGGCTGGGCCATCGCCTCGAGGATCGGCGTCCGGCCTTGATCGAGATCGACCGCCATGTGTCCGATTTCTACCATCGCACGCCGCGGCGCTTCTGGCAGGCGCTGGGACTCGAGTACGTAAGCCGCTGGGTACTGGCGCTCGAGTACTATCTGATTCTCTTGAGCCTGGGCCAACACGTCTCCTTCATCGTGGCGTTCGTGATCACGATCCTCGGCGGTCTGATCACCAACCTGCTGTTCTTCTTCCCCTACGAGGTCGGCTCGAAGGAAGGCGGTCTGTTCCTGCTGTTCCGGTTGTTCGGGATACCGGGCAAACTCGGCGTCTACGCCGGACTCGTGGACCGCGTGCGCGACCTGTCGTGGAT
>Ga0247676_1000119_pt1 | contig 11987 bp, 10 predicted proteins | sample CNK17_metaG_FD_182802 | JGI IMG/M metagenome (GOLD analysis project Ga0247676, IMG submission 182802) | Soil microbial communities from Purdue University Martell Research Forest, Indiana, United States - CNK17 | ecosystem: Environmental > Terrestrial > Soil > Temperate forest > Bulk soil...
AGATTGTGGGGCCGTTTGTTTTGGGGACGGCTTATCCGGAGTTGTCGAAGAATGCGGTGGTTTGCGTTACGGAGACGACTTCGCGGGCGGAGATTGAGAGATTGGTGGCTGGGGTTAGGAAGGCTTTGACGACATAGAAAAAGAGTCGGACTAACGCAGAGTTCGCTGAGGAACGCAGAGACCGCTGAGAAGAGGAAGATGAGCGAAAAGATTAAGAAGGCTGGGCGGCAGACGAATCAGAATGAAGGGTTGATATTTGAGAAGTCGTCGCCGGGGAAGCGGGCGTTTGAGTTGCCTCCGCTGGATGTGCCGGCCGTGGATCCCGCGAAGGTGCTGGGCGAGGCGCACCGGCGCGGTGGTGTCGAGGGATTTCCGGAGGTTAGCGAAATCGAGGTGATCCGGCACTTCACGCGGCTTTCGACTTGGAACTATGCGATTGATTTGGGGATGTATCCGCTGGGTTCGTGCACGATGAAATACAACCCGCGGGTGAATGAGTTTGTGGCCCGGCTGGATGGAATTGCGACGGAGCATCCGTATCAGCCGCAAGAGCTTTCACAGGGTTGCTTGAAGGTGCTGCAACTGTTGGAAAAGTGTTTGCTGGAAATAACCGGAATGGATGCGATCACGCTGCAGCCGGCGGCGGGGGCGCAGGGCGAGTTGACGGGATTGCTGCTGATTCGCGCCCATCACGAGAAGAATGGAAATCCGCGGAAGAAGGTGTTGATTCCGGACTCCGCGCACGGAACGAATCCGGCGACGGCGGTGATTGCCGGATATGAAGTGGAAAATATCAAATCGAACGCCGAAGGGCAGGTCGACCTGGCGAAATTGCGCGAGCAGGTGACGGAAGACGTGGCCGCGCTGATGCTGACGAATCCAAGCACGCTGGGAATTTTTGAGCAGCAGGTGCCGCAGATTGCGGAGATTCTGCACGCGAAGGGCGCGCTGCTTTATATGGACGGCGCGAACATGAACGCGCTGACGGGCGTGACGCGGCCGGGAGACCTGGGCGTGGACGTGATGCACTTGAATTTGCACAAGACGTTTTCGACGCCGCACGGTGGCGGCGGGCCGGGCGCGGGTCCGGTGGCGATGAAGAAACTGCTGGAGCCGTATTTGCCGACGCCGGTGCTGGTGGAAAAAGAAGGCGGGAAACTGGGACTGGATTTCAACCGGAAGCAGAGCGTTGGACGGGTAAAGGCGTTCGTGGGAAATTTTGGCGTGCTGGTGCGGGCGCTGGCGTACATCCTGGCGTACGGACCCGGGGTGCGGCAGGCGACGGAAGACGCGGTGGTGAATGCGAATTATATTCGCAAGGGCTTGGAAGGCGTGTTTGATCTGCCGTACACGAAGCCGTCGATGCATGAGGTGGTGTTCAGCGACGCGATTCAGAAGAAGAACGGCGTGAACACGATGGATATTGCGAAGCGGCTGATTGATTATGGATTTCACCCGTACACGACGGCGTTTCCGCTGATCGTGCCGGGGGCGCTGATGATCGAGCCTACGGAATCGGAGTCGAAGGAAGAGTTGGATTTGTTTGTGGAGGCGATGAAGTCGATCGCGAAAGAAGCGGCGGAGAAGCCGGAGCTGGTGAAAACGGCGCCGCATACGACGCGGGTGAGGAGACTGGATGAGGTGGGGGCTGCTAGGAAGCCTGTGCTGCGATGGAAGGCGGGAGTGAAGAGGAGCGAGGCGGCGGATTAGAGAGAGATGAAAGATTGAGAATTAACGCAGAGAACGCTGAGAGCGCAGAGTTCGCTGAGAAGAGAAACCCCAGAACACAGGCTGAAGCCCGGGCCACCAGAAGAATTTCACACCCGACAAATTAGGCTAGAAGTACCGTTGAGTGCACGGGAGTGCTTGGATCACGCGATTCCCTGCCCTGGGACTGGTAGACTTTGGCTAGTGGGGACAGAAACGGGTTGGCGAGTTTATGAGCACTGCGATCGACGCGTGGTTGCCTAAATCGGTTTTACTGCTGCGCGAATACAATTTTGAAAAATTTACAGCGGATTTACTTGCCGGGGTGACGGTGGGGCTGGTGGCACTGCCACTGGCGATGGCGTTTGCGATTGCTTCGGGAGTTTCGCCGCAAGCGGGAATTTACTGCGCGATCGTAACGGGGTTCCTGATTTCCGCTTTGGGCGGATCCAAAACACAAATTGGCGGGCCAACCGGCGCGTTCGTGGTTGTGGTGCTGGGGATAATTTCGAAGTACGGGCTGGACGGTCTGTTTACGTGCACGATGCTGGCCGGGTTGATCCTGGTGATTATGGGCGCGACCGGGTTGGGCGGCATGGTGAAGTATTTTCCGCGGCCGGTTGTGGTGGGATTCACGAACGGAATCGCGATCCTGATCGCGAGCACGCAGATCCGGGATTTGTTCGGGTTGAGGATGGAGCATGTGCCGGGGGACTTTTTCCACCGCATGGGTGCGATTGCGGAGAATTTCCATACGCTAAACTGGGTGGCGACGACGGTGGGATTTGCTTCGCTGGCGGTAATGATTATCTGCGCGAAGTTTTTCAAGCGGATTCCGGGCGCGATTCTGGTGTGCTTTGGGGCGACGGCGGCGGTGGCAATTTTTCATCTGCCGATTGAGACGATTGGGACGCGGTTTGGGGGAATTCCGAGCGGCCTGCCGCACCTGGCGGTGCCGCATTTGCAGCCTGCGTTGCTGCTGCATTTGCTGTCGCCGGCGATTACGGTGGCGATGCTGGGGGCGATTGAGTCCTTGTTTTCGGCAGTGGTTTCCGACCGGATGAGCGGCGACAAGCACAATCCGAACGTGGAGCTGATCGCGCAAGGAGTTGCGAATATCGCTTCGCCGTTGTTCGGCGGATTGCCGGCAACGGGGGCGATTGCGCGAACGGCGACGAATGTGCGGGCGGGCGCGAGGACACCGGTGGCGGGGATTGTTCATGCGCTGACGTTGCTGGCCGTGATTTTGTTTGCGGCGCCGCTGGTGAAAAACGTTCCGCTGGCAGCGCTGGCGGGAATTCTGTTCATGGTCGCCTACAACATGGGCGACTGGCGGGAAATTCCGGAAATCTTAAAATTGAGCAAGCCGGATATCAGCGTGTGGGTGCTGACGTTGACGCTGACGGTGGTGGCGGACCTGACGCTGGCGGTGGAAGTGGGGATGATTCTTGCGGCGTTCAGCTTTATCCGGAAGATATCGATGACGACGACGGTTTCGAAGGTTACGGACGACTACATTGAGGATGGGCGGGCGCACATTTTGCAGGACAAGGACATTCCGGAGTACGCGGCGGTGTACCGGATTCATGGGCCGTTTTTGTTTGGCGTGACGGACAAGATTGCCGAGGTTACCGAGAATATTGCGGGGCTGCCACCGATTGTGATCCTTCGGCTGCGGAACATGACGGCTATTGACGCGACGGGAATCGCGGCGCTGGAGGAGTTGGCGGAGATTTTGCGGGCGAGCGGGCGGGCGATGCTGGTTTGCGGAGCCCGGCCCCAGCCTGAAGCGCTGATGCGTGAGGCTGGGTTTGAACGACACGTCGGTGCGGAAAATATCTGCGCGAATATTGAGGAAGCGTTGAAGCGGGCGGAGGAGATCTACAAGAGCGGCGTGGCGGTGGGGTAGGAGCGGCGCGCCCCGTAGAGCCATTTGAAGCGCGGGAAACGCGCCTTCCTTCCTGCGTCAGGGCAAGCGGAAGGCGGACCCTCTGCAGGAAGTTCACAGGCTGAAGCCTGTGCTACTGGGCGGGCCACCTGAAGGTGGCCGCTACATTCAAAGCAGGGCGCTGGCGGTTTTCATTCGGCGGAAATCTGTTGTTCTCCATTCCGTAACACTTGCTGATTAGGCTCCCTGTGGGATTCATTCCAGTCCCCTGAATCGCGCATGCAGGGATTGCAATCCAAGGAGAAATTTATGAAGAAGCAGTTAGCAGCGGCTGCCCTTTCGCTCGGGCTGCTTGGACCGGCATTGACCGCTCCGGCAAACGCCAACGAGGGATGGAGCGGAAAAAAGAAGATCAAGCACGTGCTGCTCGTCAGCGTGGACGGCATGCACGCGCTCGACGTGGCAAACTACGTGAAGAATCATCCGGGTTCGGCGCTGGCGGAGCTGGCCGGGCATGGGATTACGTATTCGAACGCGAGGACGCCGGCGAATTCGGATTCGTTTCCTGGATTGCTGGCACTGGTGACGGGAGGGTCGCCGTTGAGCCACGGATTGTTTTACGACGTGAGTTATAACCGGGGAATATTCGATCCGACGAACACGTCTTGCCAGGGACAGCCGGGAAACATGCAAGTATTCGACGAGACCATTGATGTGTATGACTCGAACAATGTGTCGGAAAATGTGATCGATCCAGTCAAGCTACCGCGGTTCATCAATGCCCAGGGCAAGTGCGCGCCGTTTTTCCCGCACAACGCCATGCAGAGCAACACGATCTTCGAAGTGGTGAAGGCCGAGGGCGGGCGCACGGCATGGGCCGATAAGCACCCAGCGTATGACCTGGTGAACGGACCATCCGGGAAAGGTGTGGATGATCTCTTCACACCGGAAATCACGAACGCGCCCGGGTTTGATGCCACGGTGAGCGTGGTGTGCACGGCGAACAATGACGAATTGAAGGTGCAGGCAATTCTGAACGAAATCAAAGGGCTGACGCATGACGGTTCGAAGAAGGTCGGCATCCCCGAGGTGTTCGGAATGAACTTCCAGGCAGTAAGCGTCGGCCAGAAGGTGGCGAAAGATAACAAGGATGGGAGCTGCACGGTGGACACGGATCCAACCATCAACGGGCAACCGGGCGGCTATCTCGACGGCAGTGGAGCGCCAAGCGCAGTATTGAACTTCGGGCTGAACTATGTGGACGGGGCGCTGGGGCGGATGATCAAGGGGCTGAAGGCGGCAGGGATTTATGATTCGACCTTGTTCATCGTCAGCGCGAAGCACGGCCAATCGCCGATCAACCCGGTAAAGACGAACAAGCCGGGGCACTTCGCGGACCTGGTTTTCGGCCTGGACAACACGAATCCAATCGGCATTCTGATCAACGACGCAGGCAACAATTGCGCTTCCGGACCGTGTGGATTCGTGATGGACGACGACATCGCGCTGGTGTGGCTGCCGGACCAAAGCCAGACCAAAGCCGTGGCGGACTATTTCAACGCGCATGCAAACGAACTGTTTATCGAGGAGGTGCTATCCGGCGAGGAACTGAAACTGAGATTTCGGGACCCGCTGATGGATACGCGGACACCGGACATCATCGTGCAGCCGGTTTACGGGACAATCTATACCACTTCGTCGAAGAAGAACGCGGAGCACGGCGGATTCAGCATCGGCGATACGCACGTCGGGCTGATCGTGTCGAACCCGGGGCTTGAGGCGCGGGTGGTGAAGACGCCGGTGGCGACGTCGCAAGTGGCGGCGACGCTGCTGCAGGCGCTGGGGATCGACCCGAGCGCGTTGGATGCGGTGCGGAAGGAAGGGACGGAAGTGCTGCCGTTCGCGGGTGATGGTGAGCAGTAATTTATTAGCTCGAAAGAGAAAAGGGCGCCGCGAAATCTTGCGGCGCCCTTTTTTTGTTGTAACTTTGGTTCATTTGAGATCGAAGAGCACAGCCAGGAATGGCTGTGCCACAACGACGGAGCGGCCTGCCCCGTAAAACCATTCGGGCGCGAAAAACGCGACTGAGAAGGCAGGCCCTACGGGAAGGAAAAGAGTCGGGGAGCGGGGCCACCTGAAGGTGGCCGCTACTCGGGAAAGAAAAAACCGCACCCGGCTGATTGGGTGCGGTTTTCGGATGGAGTGCTGGACCGAAAATTTTAGCGGGCTAGGCGCGGCGTAGGCTCGGGTGGGAGCTGGACGCCGGGAGCTTCGACCGGGCGGCCACCGCGGGCTTGCGTGGCCTTGGTTGCGACAACGGGATCGGGACGGCGGACGGGAATGGCGACGTTTTCGCCTTCACGAACGAAATGGAGGTGATCGTCGGAGGGTTCCCAGTCGATGCAGATCATGTCGCCGAGGCGAACCTGGTCGGTGGCAAGAAGATTGGCCATCGGATAGACGACGTGGCGTTCGATGGCACGCTTGAGGTGGCGAGCGCCGTAGCGCTGGTCAGTGCCTTCCTGCAAAAGAAAATCGCGGCCATTGGTGGTGACGCGGAAAAGGAACTGGCCCTTGGCGGTTTCGAGAACCCGCTGCTGGACCATGGCGAGTTCGATGTCGAGAACCTGTTCGAGCTGCTTGCGATGGAGCGGATGGAAAACGACGATCTTGTCGAGGCGGTTCATGAATTCGGGGGAGAATTTGCGGCGAGCCGCTTCGACGGCGGTGCGCTCGACTTTTTCGTCGAGATTGTTGGTGGGCTTGTCGTCGGACTTGATGAAGCCATAGCCGCCACCCATGAGTTCGGTGATTTCTCCGCCGCCGAGGTTGGAGGTGAGGAAGATGACGGTCTGGGAGAGGTCCACGCGGCGATTGTCGCCGAGGGTCAGGGTGGCCTTGTCCAGCATGCCGAGGAGGAGTTGCCAGAGGGCGTCGCTGGCTTTTTCAATTTCGTCGAAAAGCAGGAAGGAAAGCTTCAGTTTTTCGGAATGTGAGGCGGCCAAGGCTTCCTGGGTGATCAAAGGATGAGTTTCGCGGTGGCCGAGATAGCCCGGGGGTGAACCGATCAGCTTGGCAATTTCGTGAGAGTGCTGGAATTCGGCGCAGTCCACCTTGATGACCATGCGCGGGTCGCCAAACAGGATTTCCGCTGCGGCTTCGACAATACGTGTCTTGCCGGAGCCGGTGGGCCCAAGAAAGAGAAGATTGCCAACCGGGCGTCCGGGAGAGTTCAGGCCTGCGCAGAAGACTTGGTAGAGGTCCACAAGCGCCTGTACGCCTTCTTCCTGGCCGACGATGCGTGCGCGGAGCGACTGGTGGAAATCGCGGGTATCGTTGCTGCGGATTGTCGGGTCCAGTTGCTGTCTTGCCGCTGCTTTCATGGCGTCATCTCCGAACGATGATGGCCCCTTGGCTCACCGCTCTGGCTGTGGTTGTCGAGATTTGAAAATCTCAACATTGCAGATATTGGGAGAAGAGCATGGGGCGTGCCAATTCGGAGGGAAGGTTGTGGAATTCAAAAAGGCTGCAAGTTCAACGAGATAGGAGTGTTGCAGATGTGGAAACCGTCTCACTGCGTGAGACCGTGTGCCGAGAGTGTCCAATATTGAGAGAGTTGAAACAGATTGTGTCAGTTCCGTGGTGACGGAAACGGGCGGAAGCGGTTGGCGGATTGAGCAAACTAGATGGTTGGTCGGTGGTGGGGTTGGGTTAGCGAAGGCGGACAGCCATTACTCAAGATTTGAAGCGGCCCGCCTCTGAAGGCGGGCCCTACATGGGAGAACGCGGAAGAGAGGCGGCCTATAGCCGCCCCTACTTTAGCGGTGGTCCTTTTTGCGGCCTTGCAGGGATTGCCGGGCTACGGCTGGGCCGGCCGCCGGGATTGACGCAGGTGTCGAAGTTTCGCCAGAGACGGCTTCGGCGGGGGTGTCTTTGGCGAGGCCGTCCTGAAGCGGAGTGGCGCCGGTAGCCAGGGTTTCCTCGGGGTTTTCCGGGGAGATGATGGCGCCTTCCTTCTCACGGACAAAAGTTAGCTCTTTGTGGACACCGTCCCAATCGACGCGGACGAGGTCACCGAGGTTGACCTGTTGGGTGGCCAGGAGGTTGGCAAGGGGGTAGACCAGGAAGCGCTCAATGGCACGCTTAAGGTGGCGCGCGCCGTACCGCTGGTCTGTGCCTTCCTGGAGGAGGAAATTGCGGCCGGAATCGGTGACGCGGAAAAGGAACTTATTGGTTGCGGTGTCGAGAACGCGCTTCTGAACGAGACCGAGTTCGATGTCGAGGACGGTTTCGAGTTCGGCGCGCTTGAGCTGGCGGAAGACGACCAGCTTATCGAGGCGGTTCATGAATTCGGGAGAGAATTTGCGACGAGCGGCTTCGACAGCGGTACGCTCGACTTTCTGGTCGATATTGGTTTGTGGAGTGTCGCCGGATTTGATGAAGCCGTAGCCGCCGCCCATGAGGTCGGTGATTTCGTTGGCGCCGAGGTTGGAGGTCATGAAGATGACCGTTTGCGAGAGATCGACGCGGCGGTTGTCGCCGAGGGTAAGGGTGGCTTTATCGAGCATGCCGAGGAGCAATTGCCATAGAGCGTCGCTGGCTTTTTCGATTTCGTCGAAGAGGAGGAAGGAAAGCTTTAGCTTGTCCGTGTGGTTCGCGGCCAGCGCTTCCTGGGTGATTAAAGGATGAGTTTCCCTGTGGCCGAGATAGCCCGGGGGCGAGCCAATGATTTTGGCAATTTCGTGAGAGTGCTGGAATTCGGCGCAATCGATCTTGATGACGGCACGGGGGCTGCCAAAGAGAATTTCGGCGGCGGCTTCTACGATGCGCGTCTTGCCGGAGCCGGTGGGCCCGAGGAAGAGCAAATTGCCGACGGGGCGGCCGGGGGAGTTGAGTCCAGCGGTGAAGACCTGGAACAACTCGACGAGCGCCTGAACGCCGTCGTCCTGGCCGACGATTTTCGCGCGCAGAGAGTCTTGAAATTCAATGGTGTCCGCGCTGCGGATACTCGGATTTAATGAAACATCGCCTGTCGCCATGACCGCCTCCCTAGCGTCCCCGGAAATCCGGGGGCACAGATCCAAACCGACCGCCTGTCCGGTGCATTCTCTTCAGCTGGTCTTTGGAACCGAACTGATCGAGCTTTACCTGGATGGTGGAGTGGAGCAGCTTCATTTGAAGGAGCAGCTCACGCGCCACCGCGGGCGATTCGGAAAGCCGAAGGATCTGGGGAAAAAGGTCCGCCAGATCAATATTTAGAGTGCGGAGGGCCTGAATAAGTTTCTGAACGGCCGGGGATTGAGGATCAGCGAGATCGATCTGGTTGTCCAACTGTTCGCGCAGGGAGCGCCAGTTGAGATCGATGAAGGGATGCTTCTTGGAGACTGCCTTGACGACGTCGTCGGTGATGCGGGCGCGGTCGCCGAGACGGGCGAGATGGAGTTGCCGCACTTTTCCGCCGCGGCGCACATTGTGCACCAGATAGTAGGCGTTTCCTTTGCGACGGACGAAAGCCATGATGTCCTCGAAAGTGCGGCGGGACGAAGGTTGCAGCTGCGTCCCGGCTGTAGTGTAAGGGATTTCCACTACACTTATCAAGATTGGATGCGGCCTATGAGTAAAGGTTGCAAATCTTGGCGATGGCATTGGCAACATGCTCCGGCAGGTTGTGCCGGATACTGCATCGGATTTTTCGCTGCGTTTCATCGAACTTTCCTCTACGCGCGACATCCCTTGTTGTGGACCGTGCCATACATTCTGTTAAACACGCGCGGCCGAGAAAGGTCGCTTGCCGGGCTGCCGATTCCCGATTACCATTTTTTGACGATGAGTTGGGATCCTGTTTACAAGCTGGTGAAACAAATTCCGCGCGGCCGGGTTATTACCTATGGGGCGCTTGCCAAGGCATTGCAGTTACGCGGCGGGGCGAGGACCGCGGGCAGGGCCATGGCAGCGACCCCTTCTGGAAGAGGAATCCCTTGGCATCGCGTGGTGGGCGACCGCGGGAAACTGCTGATTCCGGAGCCGCATGCATCCCTGCAAAGAAAACTCCTGGAAAGCGAAGGCGTGAAGATCGTGGAGTTTCGCGTGGACTTTACGAAGCATGGCTGGGCGCCGAAGCAGGCAGCGAAGACTGGGAAGAAAAAGCTTCGTCGGAACAAGCAGTCTCACTAGTGTAAATTCCCTACAATTCGAAGTTGAGATCCTTCGGAGCGCAAACTGCGCGCCCCTCAGGATGACAGGTTGGTGCGTGGATTTGGATTATTGGAGGAAATTGGTGTTTCGAAGGAACGCGAGTTAGAGAGATACGGGTAGCTGCTGTAAGATAGAAGTTTCTTGATGACGGCGAATCCCATTCTGCAGGTGGAAAACCTTGTGAAGCGCTACGGCGACGTGGAGGCCGTGCGCGGCGTGAGCTTTTTTGTGGAAGAGGGCGAAGTGTTCGGGCTGCTGGGGCCGAACGGCGCTGGAAAGACGAGCACGGTGGAAGTGATGGAAGGGTTGCGCGTGCCGGACAGCGGGCGGATATCGGTTTGCGGGATTGACCCGCAGAAAAACCCGACGGGACTGAAAAATGAGATTGGGGCGACTCTGCAGTCCACTTCCCTGCCGGATAAATTGAAGGTGGGCGAGGCGCTGCGGCTATTCGCCGGGTTTTACAAGCGGACACGGAATCCGGACGATTTGCTGCGGCGATTTGGGCTGGAGGAAAAACGCAACGCGTTTTACAACCAGCTATCGGGCGGGCAGAAACAGCGGCTGGCGCTGGCGATGGCACTGGTGAACGATCCGCGAGTGCTGTTTCTGGATGAGCCGACGGCGGGACTGGACCCGCAGGTGCGACGGGAAATTTACGACATTATCGAGGAGTTGAAGCGCGAAAAGAAAACTATCGTGCTGACGACGCACTACATCGAAGAGGCGGAGAAGCTTTGCGATCGCGTAGCGATTGTGGACCACGGAAAAGTGATTGCGACAGGGACGCCGCGGGAATTGAAAGAGCGTTCGGGAAATACGACCCGGATTGAAGTGCGGCTGGCGAGGCCCGCGTCGAACGGTGTGCTGAAGAATCTGGACGGGGTCGTCGAGGCGCGGCAATTGAACGAGGTTTATGTGCTGCACTGCCAGAAGACGGCGCCGGCAATTGTGGCGCTGGTGAAGCACCTGGAAGCTGAAAACAACGAACTGGTAAGCCTGGAAATTGCAACGCCGTCGCTGGAAGACGTGTTCATCGAATTGACCGGGCGGAGGCTGCGGGATTGAAAACGATTCTGACACTGGCGGCGATGCGGATCCGGATTACGCTGCGGAACAAGGCGTTCCTGTTTTTCAGCCTAGTGATGCCGATGGCGTTTTTCTTTTTGTATGGGAGCGTGCTGGCGAAGGGGGAAATTCCGAAGGTGCGGTATTTGCTGGGGCCCGTAATTGCGATGTCGGTGATGGGGACTTTCTGGGGGTTGAGCGCGCAGATTGTGACGTGGCGCGAGCAGGGGATTTTGCGGAGGTTCCGGCTGGCGCCGATTCCGGCGAGCAGCATGATCGGATCGAGCGTGCTGGCAAATATGCTGCTGATTCTGCCGACGGTGATTCTGGAGCTGGCGCTGGCGCGGTTTGTTTATCACCTGAAGGATTTCGGGAACCTGGGCGGGATTATGGTGATGTCGCTGATCGGGATCGGGGCGTTTGCATCGTTGGGGCTGATCGTGGCCAGTGTGACGAATACGATGCAGGAGACGCAGATCATCAATCAGCTGCTGTGGTTCGCGTTGATTTTTCTGTCGGGCGCGACGGTGCCGCTTCCCGTGCTGCCGCACGCCGCGCAGCGGGTGGCATTGTTTCTTCCCGCGACGTATCTGGTGAACGCATTACAACAGGCGATGATGCATCACGCTTCGTTGTTCTCGTTGCGCTCGAACATCGGGTCGCTGCTGGCGTGGGCGATCCTGGCGTTTACTATCTCTTCCCTGCTGTTCCGGTGGGAGCCTGAGGCAAAGTTGCCGCGAAATGCGAAGTTGTGGGCAGCTTCGACGGTGCTGCCGTTTTTGCTGCTGGGAGTTTGGGAGAATTACAACGGGAAGCTGCTGAAGGATGCGGCGGCGATGCTGGAGGAGAGGCCAGTTGAGAAGACACCGGCGGAGAAACCTTCACCTGCGGACACCAACCGCTAATGATGACTGCTGGCAGACTCAGAGAAGAATTAACGATTAGCGAATATGCTGGCGATTGTGGCTAGTTTTCCCTCAGAGCTGACACCGTAAAAGCGGAAGCAGAGCTTCCGCACTCCAAAGGTTCCAAATTGGCTTTTGAGCGTGCGGCTGCATTCGTTGAATTCGTTGACGCTTGGGGGACGCTCTTCTATTCTGGAAGTGCGAGGCGGCACGCGACAACATCG
>Ga0247676_1000125_pt1 | contig 11469 bp, 12 predicted proteins | sample CNK17_metaG_FD_182802 | JGI IMG/M metagenome (GOLD analysis project Ga0247676, IMG submission 182802) | Soil microbial communities from Purdue University Martell Research Forest, Indiana, United States - CNK17 | ecosystem: Environmental > Terrestrial > Soil > Temperate forest > Bulk soil...
ACCGCGCGTCCGGGGAGGCGGATGACATCGGCCTCTGCATCGAGACGCGCCTCTCGATGGACGGAGAGGAGGCGGCGTTCGGCGGGCATCTCGTCATGCTGCCGAACCAGGGAGCGCTGCGCTCGCTGCTCACTACACTCAAGGTCTGAGTGGGGACAGCTGGGGCGGGAGGACTCGAACCTCCAACCTTCCGGTTAACAGCCGGACGCTCCGCCATTGAGCTACACCCCAGTGACAATGCCGAATGTAGAATGATCAATGTTCATTGAACATTGAGCATTCTACATTCTGCATTGAACATTGTTTAATCGTAAGTATCGATTTGCGCCCGCTGCAGCTGACCCGAGTAGTCGATGTAGCAGACCTTGGTCTCCGAGTAGAACTCGTAGACCTCCCACCCGCCCTCGCGGTGCCCGTTTCCGGTCTGCTTCACCCCGCCAAACGGCAGGTGCGCCTCGGCGCCGATCGTCGGCGCATTGATGTAGGTGATGCCGTTGTCGAGATCGCTCATCGCCCGGAAGGCGGCGCTGACGTCGCGGGTGTAGAGCGCGCTCGACAAGCCGTACTTCACGTCGTTGTTGACGCGGATCGCCTCGTCGAGCGACGCCACCTTGATCACGGACAGTACCGGCCCGAAGATCTCCTCCTGCTCGACCCGGTCCCCCGGCTTCACACCGGCGAGGATCGTGGGCTGGAAGAACCAGCCGGCATCGAGCCCGGTGCCGCTGGCCGGGGCGCCGCCGATCACGACCGCAGCCCCTTCCTTCTTTCCGACCTCCACGTAGCCGCCCACTTTGGTGCGCGACTCTTCGTGGATCAGCGGCCCCACCTCGGTGCCGTCGGCGAGTCCGGGGCCGAGCCGGAGCTGCTCCGCCCGCTCGGCGACCATGCGGATAAACCGGTCGTGGATCTTCTCGTGCAGCACCAGCCGGCTCGTCGCGGTGCAACGCTGCCCCGTCGTCCCGAACGCGCCCCACAGGATCCCGTCGAGCGCCAGGTCGAGATCGGCGTCGTCCAGCACGAGCATCGCGTTCTTGCCGCCCATCTCGAGCGACAGCCGCTTGTGCATCCGGCCGCACGTCTCGCCGATCATCGCCCCCGTTGCGGTCGAGCCCGTAAACGAGATCACGGGAATGTCGGGGTGCTCGACGATCGCCTTCCCCACTTCGTGGCCGTAGCCGTGCAGCAGCTGCACCACCTCGGGAGGAAGCCCCGCCTCCAGCAGCAGCTCGATGAGCAGATGCGCGGTGTGCGGCACGTCCTCGGCGGGTTTGAAGATCACTGCGTTTCCGCACAGCAGCGCGGGGAACATCTTCCAGGTGGGGATGGCGAGCGGGAAGTTGAAGGGCGTGACGAGCCCTGCAATGCCGATCGGCCGGCGGTAGGTCATCGCCCATTTGTCGCGCAGCTCCGAGGGGACGACGTGCCCGAAAAGGCGGCGCCCTTCAGTGGCCGCGTAGAACGCGGTATCGATCCCTTCCTGGACGTCGCCGCGCGTCTCGGCGAGGACCTTCCCCATCTCGCGCGTCATGGCGCGCGCGATCTTCTCCTTGTTCGCCACCAGCAGCTCGCCCACCCGCTGCAGCACGGCCCCACGCAGCGGCGCCGGCGTCCTGGACCACTGGGCGAATCCGCGCTTCGCCGACTCCACCGCGCGGCGCACATCATCTGGACCGGAGCGCGGGAAGCAGCCGATCAGGTCGCTCCAGTCGGCGGGGTTGCGGTTCTCGAAATAAGCGCTGGTCGCCGGGGCGGTCCATTCGCCGCCTACGAAGTTCTTGAAGTTTTCTGGCATGTGATCCCTGGATGAGTGCTATCAGCCGTCAGCTGTCAGCTGAGTTGTTTGGTTGATGAGATTCAAGCTAAGAGCTGAAAGCTGACAGCTTTCAGGGACAGAACCAGGTCGCAGGAGTCTTCGCGTAACCCATTCGCGGCAGCAGCACCTCCGCCGTCAGCACGAGGCCCCAGACCACCAAGAGCTGCGAGATGAGGTGCGCGGTCCCCATGCGGCGCTTCCAGGACGACAGGCTGCTCCACACACCGGCCACAACCACCGTCAGCACGCCGCCCAGATAAATGAAGAGCTTGATGCCGCACGCGTGATCGTAGGGCCACAGCGGCATCCCGATGCCCAGCAGCAGGCCGAGGCCGACGCGAGCCCAGGTGCCGATGCGGCCGCCGCCCAGGTCCGAAGGGCTCGGGCCGGGACGCGCCGCGGGCTGGGCACGCTTCGACGCCTGGGCTGCCACCTGCTCCTCACGATGCGACGGGAGCTGGTTCAGCAGCCGGTCGACTTCGGCGAGTTCCTTGTCCCAGTCCCGCTCCTGATTCTTCTGCACTCAGCTCTCCCGGGCCAAGTGGTACCGCTCGATCTTCTTATAGAGGTTGCTGCGCGGCATCGCCAACGTACGCGCCGTTTCGGAAACGTTCCAGTCGTGCTCTTTGAGCTTGGCGAGGAGGTACGACTTCTCGGCGGCCTGCTTGAATTCCTCGAACGTCCCGGCGCGGAACAGCGCTCCCCCGACCGCCGCGTCGCCCGCCGCCACGGTGCGGCCCCCGTCACCCACCAGCTTGTCGACGTCGGCCTCCGTCACCGCCTCCCCCAAGGCGAGGATCAGGAGCCGTTCCACGGCGTTGCGCAGCTCGCGGATGTTGCCGGGCCAGTCGTGCATGGCGAGCCGCTTCAGCGCCGCCTCGTCGAACGGCTTCGGCTTCAGGCCGGCGCGGCCGGTCCCGGAGAGCTGGTCGGTGAAATGCTGCACCAGCTGGGGGATATCGGTGCGGCGGGCGCGGAGCGGCGGCACCTCGATCGGCACGACGTTGAGACGGTACAGCAGATCCTCCCGAAACCGCCCGGCCGCGATTTCCTGCTCCAGCGTCTTGTTGGTCGCCGCGATCACCCGCACATCCACCTGCTGCGGTTTTCCCGAGCCGATGCGCGAGATGACGCCCTCCTGCAACGCCCGCAGCACTTTCGCCTGCGCGCTGAGACTCATGTCGCCGATTTCGTCGAGGAACAACGTCCCGCCGTCGGCCAGCTCGAACTTGCCGGGGCGGTCGGAGATCGCGCCGGTGAAGCTTCCCTTCAGGTGGCCGAACAGCTCGCTTTCGATCAGCTCCGACGGAATCGCTGCGCAATTGACCTCGACGAACGGGCCCCGTGCCCGCTGGCTCAGCGCGTGAATGGCTCGCGCCACCAGCTCCTTGCCGGTCCCGTTCTCGCCGGTGATCAGGACCCGGGCCGGCGTCGGCGCCACCTTCTCGATGCGCTCGATCACCGACTTGATCGCCTTGTTCGAGCCGACGATCTCGTACTGCGCCTCGACCTCCGCCCGCAGCCGCACGTTTTCTTCCGAGAGGTCGATGTGCCGCAGCGTGTTGCGCAGCGTCAGCAGGATGCGATCGGTGTCGAGCGGCTTTTCCAGAAAATCGTAGGCGCCGAGCTGCGTCGCTTCGACGGCGGTCTGAATCGTCCCGTGGCCCGAGATCATGACGACCTGGGCGTGCGGATCCTGCTCGCGCAGTCGCCGCAGCACTTCCAGCCCGTCCATCCCCTGCATCTTCACGTCGAGGAACACGAGGTGGGGACGGAATTCCCCGTACGCCTGCACGGCGTCGAGGCCGGAGGCGCACGTCTGGACTTCGAGGTCCTCGAATTCGAGAACCTGCTTCAGGGCTTCTCGTACACCCTTCTCGTCGTCGACCACCAGGACGCGGCGACTCATGAACGCCGTTTCCGGTACAACACGACGCCGCCGGGGTGGATCGCGAGACTGGCGATGGCGGGATCGACCTGCAGCGCGACCGAGCCGGTGGTATCGGCGCCCGCGGTCTGCCGCGCCAGCGCCTTCACGGCCGGCGCGGGGAACGGGAAGCCGCGCAGAGCGATCGACTGCACTGTCCAGCGCGCCACGCCCGGCCGCGCAATCCTCAGCGGGCCCGCGATACGGATCGGCTCACGCTCGGCGAGCAACCCGCGCAGCGGGCCCAGCGCGTCCTGGGGAATCAATTTCGTGTCGAGCCGGGCGTTGACGGCGATGGATCCCTCCGACAGCTCGATGCGCAGCGAATCGAAAGTCTTGCGGACCGTCCAATCGATCCCGTTGCCGACGAGCGACGCCATCTCGTTCGGCGTCAGCACCACCGAGTCGGGGCCGCGTGCCGCGGCCAGTGAGGCGAGCTTGCGCTGCGCCGACGCCAGCGCGGCCGGCGTCGGAGCGCCGATCCCGGAATCGGGGGACACCTCCGGCAACGCCGTGCCGCGACGTCCCACCAGGCGATCGAAGGCGCGGCCGATCGGCTGGCGATACCAGTACGCCGCGGCGACGCCCACGAGCAGCAGGACGAAGACGAAGAGTCGAAACAGCCCCTTAAGACAACCGTTCACGATGTACCCTGTGATACACCGACCCGCCGCGGCGGAGCTCGCTCGAGACCAGATCCACACCGTCGAGCACGGCGCTGGCATCGAGGGCGAGCCCGTCGAGCAGTTCCGCCACCCCCGCCCAGTCGCGCGCGCGGGCGTCGCGCTCCACCCGGCCCAGCGTCAAATGCGGCCGGAAGGGCCGGCCCTCGGGGGGAAACCCCAGCGGCGCATAGCTGCGCTCCACCCGGTCCGCCAGGAGCTCGATCGCGGGATCGGGCTCAATGCCGGCCCACACCACGCGCGGGGCCCGCGCGTTCGGGAATGCCCCCGCCCCCCGCACCACCAGCGTGATCGTCTTGGTGCCCTGCGCCGCGGACGCCAGCGCGCCTACGATCTCGGACTGCCGCTCGGCGGCCACTTCGCCCAAGAACTTGATCGTCAGATGCACATTGTCCGGCGGCACCCACTTCACCGGCAGCGGCCGCTCGCGCAACGGCGCGAACGCGTCCCACACTTCGCGCTGGACAGCGGGAGGGGGCGTGAGCGCGATGAACAGCCTCACGCGTCTTGGGCGTCGAGAATGAGACTGCCGCGGCGATAGCCGCGCGGGTCGATCTGCACCGAGGCGAATCCCAACGCCTGCAAGTGGCTCGTCACCGCGTCCCGTCGCGCCTCGACCCAGGCGACCCACTCCGGATCCACTTCGACCGAAGCCGTCGTGCCGCGGTGGCGCACCCGCAGATTGCCGCTGACCCCGAGCGTACGCAGGTACGCCTCTCCCGCTTCGACCTGCTGCAGCCGCCGCGGCGTAATGGCGATGCCGTATTGCACCCGGCTCGAAAGGCAGGGCGCCGCCGGGGCGTCCCAGTTGGGCAGCCCGAGCACGCGGGCGGCCGCCCGCACATCGGCCTTCGTCAAACCGGCCTCCGCCAGCGGCGAGCGGATTCCCGCCTGCCGCCCCGCGGCATGCCCAGGCCGGTGTTCGTGCAAATCGTCGGCGTTGGTGCCGTCGCACACCACCTGCAAGCCCCGCTGGGCGGCGAAGTCAGCGAGACGCGTCCAGAGCTCGGACTTGCAGTAGAAGCAGCGGTTGGTGGGGTTGGCGAGGTAGGCGGGGTTCTCGAGCTCGTGGGTGTCGATCGCGACGAGCGGCAGGTCGAAGCAGGCGGCTATCGTATCCGCGGCCGCTCGCTGTTCCTCCGGGTACGATGCGCTGCGCCCGATCACCGCCAGCACCGACTCGCGTCCCAGGGCCTGTCGCGCCGCGACGGCGACGAGGGTGGAGTCGACGCCGCCCGAGTAGCCGACCAGTACGGATTGATATGGACGGATCGCAGCGATGAGCCGTTCGAGCACCTGCATGGCGGCAAAGTAGCCAAGCCGGGTGTCCTAACTCAAGGACAGTTTGCTTACAAGAATCGGATGGATCGTCCGCTGGAAACCTCTTAGACTACCTACTTGTTAGGTCTACATAGACTGGCATCGACGAAACGTCCGACTTGATGGGCAGAAGAGGACTAAATGGCAACCAAACCCGCCCTCGACGCCATTGATCGTCGTATTCTCGGGCTTCTCGCCGGCGACGGCCGCTCGAGCTACCAAGCCCTCGCCGACACGGTCGGCCTCTCCCGTCCCGCCGTGATGGAGCGCGTCAAGCGCCTCGAGGAATCGGGATACATCACGGGCTACGGTGCCCATCTCGACCGCAAGAAGCTCGGCTACCCCGTTACGGCGTTTGTCTCGGTGCGCTATGGCAATCCGACCTACGTCGTCGACGAGCCGCGCATCCGGCAGATGGCGAAGCACCCCGGCGTCATCGAGTGCCATCATGTCGCGGGTGAGGATTGCTACATCCTCAAAGTCGTGGCGCCCGACCTCGAGGGCGTTCAGGGGATTCTGCGCACCCTCACCGAAGGCCAGAAGTCGATCAACACGCGCACCACGATCGTGCTCGGTACCGTGTTCGAAAAACCGGGCCTCCAGCCCTCGGAGCTCGACTGATGGCCGGCCTGCGCGGCAAGGCGCTGGTCGCCTGGCTCCTGGTGTGCGTCTTCTGGGGCTCGACGTACCTCGCCATCAAGATCGGCGTCGGTGTCCTGCCACCGTTTCTGTTCGCCGGATTGCGCTTCGCCATTGCCGGCGGGCTGCTGCTGGCCTTGGCCCTCCTCTTCGGCGATTCGCTGCCGCGCCGCGCGGCGGATTGGCGGACGTCGGTCATCGTGGGCGTCTTTCTGCTCGCCGGCGGCAACGCGTTCGTCGTGTGGTCGGAGCAATACACGCCGTCTGGGGTCGCCAGCGTCTTTGTCGTGACGGTGGCGCTGTGGATGGCCTTCTTCGACGCCACGATACCGGGCGGCACGAGCCGCCTGACCTGGCGCGTGATCCTCGGCTTGCTGGTCGGCTTCTTCGGGACGGCGTTGCTCGTCGGCGCCAACCCGCGCGAGATCCTGTCGGCCGACTTGCGGGGACCGATCGCGCTGACGTGCGCCAGTGCTTCGTGGTCGCTGGGCTCAATCTACGCCAAGCGGCACCCCACGCAGTCGAGCGCGTACATGTCGGCGGCGATTCAGATGCTGGCGGGCGGACTCACCGTGGCAATCGTCGGGTCGCTGCTCGGCGAATGGAGCCAGTGGCACCTCACCGGGCGCGGCGCGGCAGCGATCGCCTACCTCGTGGTCTTCGGGTCGATCGTCGGCTACAGCGCGTACACCTATGCCCTGCGCCATGCCTCGGCGACGATCGTCGGCACCTACGCCTACGTGAATCCCGTGATCGCGGTGCTGCTCGGCTGGGCCATCCTGGGTGAGCCGATCACCGGCCGGATGGTGGTGGCGATTGTATTGACCTTGGCGGCGGTGGTGTGGATCCAACTCTCACATAAGGCGTCATCGGTAGTCGGTAATCGGTCCTCGGTAAATTCAGAGTCGACCGATAACCGATTACCGAGAACGTCTCTCAGCGACTCTGAGGCCGCATGACTCCAACCGAGCTCACCCTCGATCCCGCATCGTGGGACGACCTGCGGAAACTGGGCCATCGCATGATCGACGACATGGTCGACTACCTGGCCGCAGTGCGGGATCGGCCGGTGTGGCAGCCCTTCCCGGACGCCGTGCGGGCGCGGCTCGCCGAGCCGCTGCCGCACGAGGGGAGGCCGGCGGAGGCGGTCTATGAGCAGTTCAAGCGGGACGTGCTTCCCTACCCGCCCGGCAACATTCATCCGCGGTTCTGGGGCTGGGTGATCGGCACGGGGACGCCGCTCGCGATGCTCGCCGACATGCTCGCGTCGGGGATGAATCCGCAAACGGCCGGCGTGCAGGAGGGAGCGCGCCACGTCGAAGAGCGTGTCATCGCCTGGCTCGCCGAGGTCATGGGATTCCCTGCCGGCTCGAGCGGCTTGCTCGTCTCAGGGGGCTCGATGGCGAACCTTGTCGCCCTCGCCGTCGCGCGGCAGGCGCAGGCGGGGTTCGACGTGCGCGCGCAGGGCGTGGGCAACGGAGCACCGCCGCTCGTCGTCTACGCGTCCACCGAGGTCCACAGCTCGGTGAAGAAGGCCGTCGAGCTGATGGGTTTGGGACACCGGAATCTTCATCTCATTGCGGTGGACGCCGATTACCGTATCGATGTGGCGGCCTTACAAGCGGCGATTGCAGCCGACCGCGCGCAGGGCCGGCGTCCGATCTGCGTCATCGGCAACGCCGGCACCGTGAATACGGGGGCCACCGACGACCTCGCCGCGCTCGGTCGACTGTGCCGCGCGGAAGACATCTGGTTCCATGTCGACGGCGCCTTCGGCGCTCTGGTGCGACTGACTCCCGAGCTCGCGCCGCTCGTCCAGGGACTCGAGTCGGCCGACTCGGTGGCCTTCGATCTCCACAAGTGGGGCTACCTGCCGTTCGAGGTCGGGTGCACGCTGGTGCGGCACGCGGACGTCCACCGCGACGCCTTCGCCGAGGCCCCGAGCTATCTCGGCGCGACGGCGCGCGGGCTGGCGGCGGGCGGCGTGCTGTTCGCCGATCTCGGGATCCAGCTGTCGCGCGGGTTTCGTGCGCTCAAGGTGTGGATGGCATTCAAGACCCATGGCGCCGACCTGATCGGCAAGCTGATCGCGCAGAACGTAGCCCAGATCCGCTACCTCGTTTCGCTGGTGGAAGCCCATCCCCAGCTCGAGCTGCTGGCCCCGGCACCGCTCAACATCTGCTGCTTCCGTTATGTGGCTCCCGGGCTGGATGCCACCGCGCTGAATGCGCTCAATCAGGAGATCCTCTGGCGTCTGCAGGAGAGCGGCGTGGCCCTGCCCTCGCACACGGTGCTCGACGGCCGCTTCGCGATCCGCGTCGCCAATACCAATCAGCGCTCGCGGCGCGAGGACTTCGATCTGCTGGTGAAGACGGTGGTGGAAATCGGGGACGCGGTGAGGCAAGAAAAGACCGTGGAGGTTGGTGGAGGATAGTGGAGGTTGGTGGAGGAATCATGACTATCAGTCGCAACGCGGTGCTTCTCATTGTCGACGTCCAGCAGGGCTTCGATGGCTACAACGAGTCGATGCACCGTAACACTCCGGAGCTGGAACGGAACATCGCCCGGCTGCTCGACCGCTGGCGCGCGACCGGACGGCCGGTGGTCTTTGTGCAGCACGTCTCGCGGCTGCCGCAGTCGCCGCTGCGTCCCAATCAGCCCGGCGTCGAGATCAAAGCAGAAGTGCGGCCGCGCCCCGGCGAGCCGGTGGTGCAGAAGTCGGTGAACAGCGCCTTCATCGGGACGTCGCTCGAAGCTGACCTGCGCGCGGCCGGGCAGCAGACCCTCGTGGTGACGGGCATGCAAACCAACCTGTGCGTTTCGACCACGGCCCGGATGGCCGGGAACCTGGGCTTCGACACCTACGTCGTCTCCGATGCGACCGCGACGTTCGACAACACGGGGCCCGATGGGCGGCTCTTCCCGGCCCAGCTGCTCCACGATGTCGCGCTCGCGGACCTGAACGGCGAGTTCGCGACGGTGGTGGCGACGGACAAGATCCTGGAGAATCTGGAGCCGTGATCGCCCGCCTCTGGCGCGGCGCCGTGCGCCCCGAGCGCGGCGACGCCTACGCGGCGTATCTCGACCGCACCGGCGTGCGCGATTGTCGCGCGACGCCCGGCAACACAGGTGTGTGGGTGCTGCGCCGCAATCTTCCTACGGAGACGGAGTTCCTCTTCATCTCACTGTGGGAGTCCTACGACGCCATCAAGCGGTTCGCCGGTGAGGACGTCGAGCGCGCCCACTACTATCCCGAGGATCGCGAGTTCCTGCTCTACCTCGAGCCGACGGTCACGCACTACGAGGTAGGTGGCGCCCCCTGATGTCAGGGCGGTGACCCGGCGGCCTGGGTTTTGCGAGCCGTCGGATAGGCAAGTCGCAGGTCCGGTTCGCGTCCGAATTCATCGAGCACGTCCTGCCAGATGGCGCTCTCGCTGCCGCGCCGGAAGCGCGAGCGGATGAGGTAGCGCAGCGTCAGCCGGATGCCGTGGTCGCTGACGCGGACGTAGACGATGGGCGTGAGTTTGGTATACGCGATGAGGTAGCGGCGTGACGCCTCGAGCAGCTCCTTTTCGATCTGGTCGTTGAGCTGCTCGGAGTGGCGTGTCGCGATCCCCTCCAGGATCTGTTTGGCTTTCTTCCAGTTACTGTCGGATGTGATGGTGACGGGTATCTCACTCCAGATGTAACGGAATCCCTTGTCGTAGTTGGCAATGGCTTCCGATAATACTTTGCCGTTGGGGACGTTGATGATGCGGCCGGTACTCTGGTCGGCGTCGACCCAGTTGCCGATTTCGTTGAGCGTGAACTGAAACAGGTGCAGGTCGATGACGTCGCCCGCGTGGGCGCCCACCTGCACCCGATCGCCGACGTCGAAGGGACGGCTCCACACGATGAACGCCCAGCCGGCGAGGTTCGCAATGATGTCCTTGAGCGCGATCGCGATCCCCGCGGTGAGAAGCCCCAGGAACGTCGCCAGAGCCTCGATGCGTTCTATCCAGATATGACCGATCGCCACCAGACCGATCAGCAGGGCCAGGTAGGTGATCGTTTTGCGCCATTGGTAGCGGACGCGAGGGTCGCTGGCCCGGCGGTACAGCAGGGCCAGCGCGATGCTCTGGAGCAGCCACAGCCCCACCACGATGATGATGGTAGAGAGCAGCCGTTGCTGCAGTGCCGGGCCTAACCCGAGGTTCTGTTCCAGCCATGGCCCCATGGGGTAAGAAGTCTCCGGCAATGTTGCAGCCAAGCTACGAATTGGCATACACATTCGCCAGCCGGCATATTAGGGATTCCTCGGTGGACCCTTGAGCGTGGCAGCCAACTCGTCGGTGTCCTGCAATCGCTGCGGTGCGAAGATCCCGCCCGGCGCGCATTTCTGCGCGAGCTGCGGGCTGGACATCTCATCGCCTCAGGGCGGCGTCACCACGGTCAACGTGCCGGTCGCGCCGCAGCGGGGTGACGCGCTGCGCGACGCGCTGCGTCAGGCGACGCTCGGCGACTACGAGATCATGGCCGAGCTGGGGCGCGGCGGCATGGCCACCGTGTTCCTGGCACACGACATCGCGCTCGGTCGCAAGGTCGCGATCAAGGTCATGTCCCCGCAGCTCTTCTCCGGCGAGGGCATGGCCGAGCGCTTCAAGCGCGAGGCGCGCACCGCGGCGCAGCTCTCGCACCCGCACATCATCCCGATCTACTCGGTTCAGGAAAGCGGCGACCTGCTGTTCTTCGTGATGAAGTTCATCGAGGGACGGCCGCTCGATTCGATCATCCGCGAGGTCGGCCCGCTGCCCATTCCGATGGTGCGGACCATCCTCATGCAGGTCGGCGGAGCGCTCGGCTACGCGCACAAGCGCGGCGTCATTCACCGCGACATCAAGCCCGCCAACATCATGCTGGACGCCGACGGCTGGGCGATCGTTACCGACTTCGGCATCGCCAAGGTCTCGGAGACGCAGGGGCTGACCGTGACGGGGGCGACGGTAGGGACGCCGTCGTACATGAGTCCCGAGCAGTGCGCTGCCCAGGAGCTCACCGGCGCGACCGATCAGTACTCGCTCGGCGTCGTTGCCTACGAGATGCTG
>Ga0247676_1000127_pt1 | contig 11274 bp, 8 predicted proteins | sample CNK17_metaG_FD_182802 | JGI IMG/M metagenome (GOLD analysis project Ga0247676, IMG submission 182802) | Soil microbial communities from Purdue University Martell Research Forest, Indiana, United States - CNK17 | ecosystem: Environmental > Terrestrial > Soil > Temperate forest > Bulk soil | place...
GTCGAGGACGGCGCGCGCCGTCGGTGGGGTGACGTTCCGGCCGACTCCCGCTTCGAGCATCGTCGGCGTGATCGTGGGGAAGCCAAGCACGGGGTGGGGCCGGTCGCGAGCGATGTCGCGCAGCGCCACGAGATCCCGCGCCAGCACCTGGGTTGCGTTGACGAAGCCGTCCCCGCCGCCATTTGGCTCGGCATTGCCGGCGTGGCGCTGCTCGCCGTGGGCTATCAGGTCCACCATCATGAGACCACGCTGCGCCACGGCGATATCGAGATTCGTCGGCTCCCCCACCACAGCGGCGGTGATTTCGCCCACCCCGGCTACTGCCTCGGGCATCGAGGTGTGGCGCGTCTCCTCGCCGTGTCCCAGGATCACGAGCAGCCGGCCGGAGGGAGGGCCGCCTCGCTCGGCGACATCCCGTACCGCGCACAGCATCGCGGCGACCGAAGCCTTGGCATCGCCTGAGCCGCGCCCATACATCCGGCCGTCTGCGATCACCGGCGTGAACGGATCGCGGGTCCAGTTGTCCCCTGGAGGGACGACGTCGAGGTGGGTGACCAGTGCGAGCGTCGGGCCGCCGCGCTTCCCCCGCACGTGGATCTTGACCCCGCTGGCGTCGCGCACCACGTCGAGTCGCGCGGCGCGCGCGGCTTCTTCGGCGAACCGCGCCACCGCCTCCTCGTCGCCGCTCACCGAGGGAATGGCGACGAGGTCGCGGAGCAGGGTGACCTCAGTCGAGCTCGGCTTCAAGCTCCACCGGCTCTTTCTTGCCGACGATCATCGTGCCGCAGCCGACGCCCGTGAACACCTCGAGCAGCAGCGAATCCGCCGCCCGGCCGTCGATGATGTGCGTGCGCTCGACGCCGTGGGTCGCCGCGCGGATGCATGCCTCGACCTTGGGGCGCATACCGCCCACCAGCGCCCCCGTCGCCATCAGCTCGGCGAGATCGCCGGGATCGGCGAACGTGACGAGCGTGGAGGGGTCGTTGCGGTCGCGCAGCACACCCGGCGCGCTCGTCAGGAACAGCAGCTTCTGCGCGCGCAGCGCCACGGCGATCGCTTCCGCGACGGTGTCGGCGTTGACGTTGTACACGTTGCCGTCCTCGTCGCCGGCGAGGCTCGCCACGACCGGGACCAGGCGCGCGTCGAGCAGCGTACGCAGCACGTGGGCGTCGACGTGCTCGATGTCGCCCACGTGGCCGAAGTCCACCTGGTGCGGCGTGCCGTCGTCGTCGGTGATGGTGACCAGGGGCCGCCGCTTGGCGGTCAACAAATCCGCGTCGACCCCGGAGACGCCGACCGCCTGGACGCGATGCCCGCGCAGCGCCGACAGCACCGCGATGTTGAGCTGCCCGGCGCAGACCATGATGACCGTCTCGAGCGCCTGATCGTCGGTGATCCGCCGGCCGGCGATCAGCTTCGGCTCGCGGCCGACGCGGCGCTCGAACGCCGTCACCTGCGCGGCGCCGCCGTGCACCGCGACAATACGAATGCCGAGCGACGCGAGCAGCGCGATCTGCGCCGCCACACCGTCGAGCACGTCGGCGTCGGCGAGGATCTCGCCGCCCAGCTTCACGACGAACACGCGGTCGCGGTAGGCGCGCACGTAGCGCAATGCCCCCTTCAGGCCGACGATGCCCTTCGCGGGTTCGACCCCTGCGGTCATCTCACTCCTCCCATGATTTCGAGCAACAGCGCGCGCTGCGCGTGCAGCCGGTTCTCCGCCTCATCGACCACGACCGAATTGGGCCCATCGAGCACCGCGTCGTCGATCTCGACGTTGCGGCGCACCGGCAGGCAGTGCAGCACGATCCCCGTGCCGCCCTTGGTGCGTTTCAGGCGGCGTTCGGTGAGCCGCCAATCGCGGAAGGGCTCGCGCAGCACCCGCTCTTCTTCGGGACGGCCAAATGCCTGCAACGACCCCCAGCTCTTCACGTAGATGGCGTCGGCGCCCGACACACCGGCGTCGATGTCGTCGCACAGCTCGACCGACCCCCCGGACTCGCCGGCGATCCGGCTGATGAGGCTCATGTCTTCGGGATCGAGGTCGAATCCCGGTGGCCGCGTGACGACGACCTCCATGCCGAGACGCGCGGCGGCGATCGCGGCGCTCGCGGGAACGGCCGTCGGCAGCGCCTTGGGATGCCACGCCCAAGTGAGCACGAAGCGCTTCCGACGCGTTTCGCCCAACCGCTCGCGCAGCGTCATCGCGTCGGCCAGCGCCTGGCAGGGATGGCGGCGCGACGACTCGAGATTGATCACCGGCTTGTCGGAGAAGCGCGCGAAGTCCTTGATCACGCGGTCTTCCCGCTCGACTGCCCAGTCGGTCCCCTTGGGGAACACGCGCACCGCCAGCGCGTCGGCGTAGCGCGCCAGGACCCGTGCCGCCTCCTTGATGTGCTCGACCGTGGCCCCGTCCATTACTGCGCCGTCTTCCGTTTCGAGCGCCCAGCTGCCGCGGCCCGGCTCGAGCACGAGGGCGTGGCCGCCGTGTAGGAACATCGCCGTCTCCATGCTGGAACGCGTGCGCAGGCTCGGGTCGAGAAAGATCGCGGCCAGCACTTTGCGCTCGAGTCCCCCGGTGATCTCGCCGCGCTTCACGCGCGCCGCGAGCGCCAGCAGATGGTCGATCGCCTCAGGACTCCAGTCCTCCATCGCCAGAAAGTCGTGTCCGCTCACTGCAGCGCTTCCTCGAGCGCGCCGAGCACGAGATCGCAATCCTGCGTGGAGAACGTGAGCGGCGGCATCAGGCGCAGCACGTTAGGGTCGCTTGACGTGCCCGTCAGAATGCGCCGGCGGAAGAGCGCCTGCTGCACTGCGGCCGCCGGCCGGTCAAGGCGCAGGCCGAGCAGCAATCCGCGGCCTGTGACCTTCGGAACGCCGAGCGTGATCGCGCCATGGCGCAGCCGCTCGCCCTGAACCCGCGCGTTGGCGATCAGCTTTTCGCGATCGATGACCTCGAGCGTGGCAAGTGCCGCGGCACAGACGACGGGACCGCCGCCGAACGTGCTCCCGAGGTCCCCGGTCTTTACGCCGGCAGTCAGCTTCTCGCCCGCCAGTACGGCGCCGATCGGCAGTCCCGAGGCGAGACCTTTCGCGAGCGTGAGCGCATCGGGAACCACCCCGTAGACTTGTGCCGCCGTGAAGGCGCCCGAACGGCCGACGCCGCACTGGATTTCGTCGAAGATCAGCGCGGCGCCGTGCCGGTCGCACGCCGCGCGCGCCGCGCGCAGGAATTCCACCGAGCAATCGCGCGCACCTGCGAGCCCTTGTACCGGCTCGACGATGAGGGCGGCTGTCGTGTCGTCGATCGAGCGCTCCAGCGCCGCGACGTCGTCGAACGGCACCCGCCGCGCGATCGGCATTCCGGCGCCGCGCGCCCATTCCTCGTACTTGGCGCCGTCGGTACAGGCGATCGTGGCGACGGTGCGCCCGTGCCACCCGCCTTCGACCGCTACGACCCCCGCTCGCCCGGTGGCACGCCGAGCCAGATGCAGCGCGTTCTCGTTCGCTTCCGCACCGGAATTACAGAAGAACACCCTGGCACCCGGCACCTGACACCGCCGTACCAGCTCATCCGCCAGCTGGTCGCGAATCTCCAGCGGCACCGCCGCGGAATAGAAGAGCAGCGTCTCGGCCTGTCGGGCAATCGCCTGGACGACGTGCGGATGGCTGTGTCCGGTAGAGGCGACGGCGTGCCCGCCGTACGCGTCGAGCCACTCCCGGCCCTCGGCGTCGATGAGCCACGAGCCGCGGCCGCGCACGGGGCGGACCGGCATGTGCTGGTAGACTGGAAGCAAGTTGCCGGAGGGCAGGTTGCCCGACACCACGGGCTCGGTTTTCAGCATGGATACACACCTGCATGGCGGAGCCCGGCTGTTTCCTCCAAACCGAGTGCCAGATTCATCGACTGGATCGCCTGGCCCGCCGCTCCCTTCACCAGGTTGTCGATCGCCACGCTGACCTGCAGCTCGCTGCCATCCGCGCTCACCGCTGCGTGCAACACGGCGTCGTTGGTGCCGACCACGTGGGTGAGCTCGGGCGGTTGGGCGGACAGGCGCACAAAGTGCCGGTCGGAATACGCCTCCGCATACCACTCGAGGGGGTTTCCCGCGGCCTCGAGTCGCGTATGCATCGTCAGGTAGATCCCACGCACGAATGGACCGGCGTGCACGATGAGCCGCGGCTCGGTTCTCGATTTCGGCCGGCTGCCGGACCAGCCGCGCCACTGCTCTACGATCTCGGCGTCATGCCGATGGCCAAGGACGCCGTAGGCGAACACGTTGTGCGCGCGTGCCGGGTGATGTGTCGTCGGCTTGGGCGAGACGCCGGCGCCGGAGCTGCCGGTGATCGCGAAGAGCGACGGCGCGGCATCGGGGGCGTGGCGGGCGATGGGGTAGAGCGCGAGCGCCGCGGCCGTGGCGAAACACCCTGGTGACGCGATCGCCGTCGTGCCGCGCAGCGACTCGCCGCAGATGTCGGCCAGCCCGTACACGAAGCGCCCGCGAAACGCCGGCGCTTCATGGCGTCCGTAGTGGCGCTCGTACAACGCCGCGTCCTTGACGCGAAAGTCGGCTGCGAGATCGACCACCAGCCCCGGCCCGGCCGAGAAGATCTCGGCGGCCTGGCGTGAAGACTCGCCGTGCTCGAGCGCCAGGTACACGACGTCGCGGCCTCGGGCGGCGGCCCCGGGCGTGGCATCGCTGAACGCGCCGAGATCGAGGCTCGCCAGCGCCGGATGCGACTCGGCGATGGGCCGACCTGCCTGGCTGCGGCTCACGGCCACGAGATCGGTGACCTCGGGGTGCTGGCTCAAGAGGCGCAGCAGCTCGCCGCCGGCATAGCCGCCGGCGCCGATGACCGAGACTTTCACGCCACCGCTCCCACTGCGGGGGCGGAGAGTGTCTCGCGTACGACGTCCACCAGTTGCTCCGCCTCGCGGCGGGCGTTGTAGGCGGGGATGCCGAGGGTGTTTCGCACGAACTCCCGGCCCACGTCGTTGTCGGTGGCTGGACCGCTGATTGCCGTGATCGGCAGCTCGAACTGCTTGCGATAGAGCTCGGCGACTCCCCAGCACCCCACGGGGTCCGGAGCGCACACGACGTGCGCCGCGGCCACACCCATCAACTCCGGATCACGCAGGATGTCCTGCACGCCGTAGTCCCCCAGAATCCCGTCGCCCAGCTCGGCGACGATGACGTCGGGGCGGCCGCTGGGATGCGCGGCGAGGCGATTCATGATCGCCTTGGCGACGGGAACGGTCATGCCGGCGTGCGTGCTCGCGGCGCCCGCGTCGTTGAACGTCAGCGCCACCGACGCCCCGGCGTCGAGCATCGACAGTGCATCCCGCATGAGTGCGACGCCGGTGAGCTTCGCGGCGCCGACCTTGAGCCCGCTGCGCGTCAGGCCACGCACCAGCTCTGTCGCCGCGACGGTCTTTCCGGCATTCATGCACGTCCCCGCGACGTAGACGACAGGCACCGTGCTGTCCAGCCGGTCGGCCGGTGGAATGCCGTGATCCTTGATGTGCGCCGGCCGGCCGACGCGGTCGCCCAGCTCGGGGAAGGCGAGGATGCAGCCCAGCACTTCGGCCTCGAATGGCGGCCCGATGTCGGGGTTGGCCGATGTGCAGCGGCCCAGGATGCCGCCGAGGTTCAGGACGTGCAGCAGGTCGCCGACGGACACCCGCTCGGGGACAACACCGGCGTAGCCGCGCAGCGCGCGCCGCGCCCCCAGCGTCCCGGCGAGAACGTCTCCGGCGCGGAGCGACAGCATGCGGCCCGTCGGATCCTCGATCGTGTTGTAGCTCGACTTGTCGGCGAGGATGCGCACGGCGAGGACGTACCCCTCCTCGGCAACGATCTCGTCGCCCACGATCACCTCGCGGGGCAGGGCGGCGTTCTTCGTGCTGCTGGAGATCCGGTCCAGCCGGATCCGGGTGGTGACGACCATCGAGACTCCTTACCGATTCGCCGCGCGAGCGGCGAGCAGCGAGGGAATGGCGGCGACGCGCGCGAAGGCGCGGGCCTCATCGCCGGTCCACAGGCGGGGTTCTTCACCGTACGTCGCCACGGCGGGGTCCATCAACGAGAACGGACTGCGCACGCCGGTGACTTGAAACCGTCCCGGGGCAAGCAACACGCGCGCATCGCCCACCACGCGAGTCTGTGAGCTCGTGATCAATGCTTCGATGTCGCGCAGCGCCGGATCGAAGTACTGCCCCTCGTGCAGCCGGTCGCCGTAGAACTTCGCCAGCTGGTCCTTCCAGAACGTCTGCCAGCGCGTGAGCACCAGCTTCTCGAGCTCGCGGTGCGCGTGGATCAAGAGCAGCGCCGCGCCGGCCTCGAACCCGATGCGCCCTTTGATGCCGAGCGCCGTTTCACCGAGGTGCGTGTTGCGGCCGATGCCGTAGCTCCGGGTCAACGCGCCCACTCGCTCGACCAGCGCGGGGCCGGGCAGCGCGGTGCCGTCGAGCGAGACCGGCAGTCCGGCCTTCCAGCCAAGCACGATTTCGGCCGGGGCGGGGGCGTCGGCGGGCGGTTCGAGCAGCTCGGCGGGCGGCCCGGCCCAGGGGTCGTGGGTCCAGCCGCCGCCCCACGTCGTACCCCAGAGACCCGCGTTGACGGAGTAGGCGCCCGCGGCTTTCGGCACCGGGAGGTTGCGCTCCTCCAACCAGGCGATCGCTTGCGGGCGGGAGAGCGTCGCGTCGCGCACGGGGGTGAGGATCGCGAGCTCGGGGGCTAGGACGCGCAGCGCGACATCGAAGCGGATCTGGTCGTTGCCGGCACCGGTCGAGCCGTGGGCGACGGCGGCGGCGCCGATCCGGCGTGCGACCTCGACCAGCGAGATCGCCTGCTGCGTGCGCTCGGCGGCGACGGAGAGAGGGTAGACCTCCCCACGCAGCACGTTGCCCTGGATGAGGAAGCGCACGAAGCGGTCGAACACCGGACCGCGAGCGTCGACGGCATGGTGCTGTGCCGCGCCGCAGGCCAAGGCCTGGGCCTCAATCGCGCGCCGCTCGGTATCGGAGGCGGCGCCGGTATCGACCCAGACGGTATGCACCGTCCAGCCGTCGGATGTGAGCCGGCCCACGCAGTAAGAGGTGTCCAGGCCGCCGGAGAAGGCCAAGGCGACCCATTTCTCGTTATTCTGCATAATGCATAATTATCCCCAATACTGGAAAATGCAAGTCCCTGAAGGAGGTGGCGGAGGTCGGTGGAGGGGGTGGAGGTTGGTGAGCTACGGTGCGGTTAAACGACCTTCCGAATCCTTTTCTCCAGCTCTTCAATCGCCCCAATCAGCTCGTCAGATTCTTTCTGCGTGACCTTCAACCGTGCGGCATCGATGTCGAATGCGAGGAGCTGCAGATTCTCCGCCGCCCGCCGCAGGCGGAAACGGTCGAGATATTCCTGGGAGTTCTCGCTGTTCTGGGCCATCAGCACGGTCCAGATCCGCAGTCGGAGGTCGTCGAGGGCCGTTTTGACCTCCTCGAGCCCGGCCGTCGGGACCTGCTCCAGCGCGCCGAGCTGGCGCTCGAACGCCGTAACTGCAACCTGCAGATTCCCGATTGCGGTCAACCGGTCGATCTGGGGCATCGATTAGGTCTTCCATATCTTCGGCATCAGCCGCAACAGAGCCACGCCGCTGACCACGAACACGCTGATCCAGAAGACGGCCAGTGACGCTCGGCCGTAGAGCAGGCTGCCAACGCCGAAGAGCCCGGAGTAGATGAATGCGCAGCCGCACATCCACCCCACCATCTGGAGGGGAAGGCTGTCCGGCGACGCCGTCACACCTGCCTCGGCGCGCACCGACGTCCAACCCGGTCCCGCGGGCCGCACGAGCTTGTAAAAGGCCACCAGGGTGGGGCGATCGGTCGGCGTGGTCATGTGGGCCACCGTCACCCACACGATCGTCGTGATCACGACCGTCGCGATCAGCGACCAATGTGCCGGCACCGCATGTCCCGTCTTGGCGGCGATCTGGAATCCCACTGCTATGACGAACGAACTGGCCATCGCGGCGACTTCGCTCCACGCGTTCACGCGCCACCAGAACCAGCGCAGCAGGTAGATCAGGCCGGTGCCGGCGCCGACCGAGAGGATCAGGGTGAAGGCGTCTTTGGCGGTGTCGAGGGCGTACGTTGTGAGCGCGGCCGTGACCATGAGTCCCGCCGTCACGATGCGTCCCATCAGCACGTAGTGCTTCTCCGTCGCGCCGCGGTTCAGGAAGCGGCGGTAGAAATCATGCACCAGGTACGACGTCCCCCAGTTCAGGTGCGTCTCGATCGTCGAGCGGTACGCCGCCAGCATCCCCGCGAGCATCAGTCCGATGAACGGGGTGGGGAGGAATTTGAGCATCGCCGGGTAGGCGATGTCGTTGCCGATCAGCTTCGGGTCGACGTTGGGGAACGCGCGAGCGATGTCGGCGAGCTGCGGAAACACGAGCGTCGAGGCCAGCGCCACGATCACCCAGGGCCAGGGCCGCAGCGCGTAGTGCATGATGTTGAACAGCAGCGTCCCCCCGACCGCGTCCTTTTCGGTGCGAGACGCCAGCATGCGCTGCGCGATGTAGCTCCCGCCGCCCGGCTCGGCGCCGGGATACCACACCGACCACCATTGAATCGTGAGCGGGATAATCAGCACCGACAGCGCCACCGACCAGTTGGAGAAGTCGGGGAGAAAGTCCAGGGTCCGCGGGTTCACCCGGGCGAAGAGCCCGGAGAGGTGACCCACCTCGGGCTGCTGCAGCGCGAAATACGCCGCGGCGAAGGCGCCCGTCATCGTCACGGTGAACTGGATCGAATCGGTGACGAGCACGCCCCAGAGGCCGGAAACCGATGCGAAGAAGATCGTGATCACCGACGCGAACGCGAGCGTCTTGTACATCGGCCAGCCGAGCAGGATGTTGGCGATTTTCGCGGCGGCGAGGTTGACCGTCGCCATGATGAAGCAGTTGAAGAACAGCCCCAGATAGACGGCCCGGAAGCCCCGCACGAAAGTCGCCGCCCGCCCGGAGTAGCGGATCTCGTAGAACTCGAGATCGGTCAGGACGCCGGAGCGGCGCCACATCTTGGCGTAAAAAAAGACCGTCGCCATCCCGGTCAACAGGAACGACCACCACAACCAGTTCTCGGCGACGCCCTGGTCGCGCACGAAGTTGGTGACCAGGTTCGGCGTGTCGGTACTGAATGTCGTCGCGACCATCGAGATGCCAACCAGCCACCACGGAGCGGCACGGCCCGACGTGAAGAACTCCGTCGTGCTGGAGCTGGCGCGGCGCCAGAAGAACAGCGCCGGCAGAAACGAAATGATGATCGACAGCGCGATGACGACGAGGTCCGCGGTATTGAGGTGCATGGGGCGGCTAAGATACGGCTCGCGCGCTACATTCGCATCCATGCCACGACTCCTGATCCTCCTCACCGGCCTCGTGCCGGCCCTTGCTCGCGCCCAGGCGCCAACCACGCCTCCTCTGATGCCGCTGCCGCGCTCGATTGACGTGGGGCAGGGGCGGTTGCGCATCGATTCGGGATTCAGCGTTGCCGTGCTGGGCTACTCGGACGCCCGGCTGACTCGCGCCGTGCACCGCACCATCGGGCGACTGGCGCGCCGTACCGGGATCACGCTCGCCGATTCGACCACACGCGACAGCACCACGGCGCGGCTCGTGATTCAGGCCCAGGGCGGGGGTGAGGCGATCCAGACGGAGAACGAAGATGAGTCCTACACGCTCGCGGTGACCTCGGGGCGTGCCGAGCTGCGGGCGTCGACGGTGGTGGGGGTGCTGCGCGGCGTCGAGACGCTGTTGCAGCTCGTCACCACGGACAGCGCGGGATTCTTTCTCCCGGAGGTGCGCATCGCCGATGCACCGCGCTTCCCCTGGCGCGGCCTATTGGTGGATGCCGGCCGCCACTTCGAGCCGATCGAGGTCATCAAGCGCACGCTCGACGGCATGGCCGTGGTGAAGCTCAACGTCCTCCACTGGCACCTGTCCGAGGACCAGGGGTTCCGGGTCGAGAGCAAACGGTTCCCACTGCTGCAGCTGGACGGGTCGGACGGCCTGTTCTACACGCAGGTGCAGATCCGTGACGTGGTGGCGTACGCGCGCGATCGCGGCATTCGCGTCGTTCCCGAATTCGACATGCCGGGGCACGCCAGCTCGTGGCTCGTCGGCTATCCACGCTATGCCAGCGGGCGCGGGCCGTATCGCATTCAGCGCACCTGGGGCGTGTTCGATCCCACGTTCGACCCGACGCGCGACGTGGTCTATCAGTTCATCGACGCCTTCATCGGCGAGATCGCGCCGCTGTTCCCCGATCCCTACTGGCACGTCGGCGGCGACGAAGTGAACGGCGTTGAATGGGACGCGAACCGCCGCATCCGCGCTTTCAAACGGGACCACCACCTCGCCGATAATGCCGCGCTGCAGGCCTATTTCAATCAGCGCCTGTCCGTCATCCTGACCAAGCACGGCAAGCGCATGGTGGGGTGGGACGAGATCCTGAACCCCGACTTGCCGGCGAGCGCGGTGGTGCAGTCGTGGCGCGGGCTCGAGTACTTGCCCCAGACGGTGCGCGCCGGCCATCGCGCCATCCTCTCGGCCCCCTATTACCTCGACCACATGGAAAGCGCCGAGGACCACTACGTCGATCCGCTCCCCGACACGCTTGGCTTGAGTCCCGATGAGGCGGCGCGCCTGATGGGGGGCGAGGCGTGCATGTGGGGCGAGCACATCGGGCCGGAGACGATCGATTCGCGCATCTGGCCGCGGCTCGCGGCCGTCGCCGAGAAACTGTGGTCGCAGGCTGGGGTGAAAGACGTGCACGACATGTATCAGCGCCTCGCGGTCACGAACCTGCGGCTCGCCGAGGTGGGGCTGGGGCAGAACGAGCACACGGCGCGCATGCTGCGCCTCGTTGTGGGGACCGGTCCCGACTTTCAGACGATGATGTCGCTCATGGCACTGGCGCAGCCGGTGACGTTCGGCCAGCGGCATCGGCTCCAGGTCCCGATGACGCAGCAGACGCCGCTCACGCGGCTGATCGATGCCGCACGCCCAGACCCGCCATCGCGCTGGGGCGCGCTTACGATGGTGGAGCGCTTCGTCCAGGATTCCGGCCGCTCGACCGTGCTGCGCGATTCGCTGCGCCAGACGTTCGCGGCATGGCAGGCGCTGGCCCCCGCGGTGCACGCCGTCGCCGTGCGCAAGCCGTTGGCGCGGGACGGTGTCGCGGCCGCCGATGCGCTGGCCAGAGTCGCCGGGGTCGGCAGCGCG
>Ga0247676_1000128_pt1 | contig 11225 bp, 11 predicted proteins | sample CNK17_metaG_FD_182802 | JGI IMG/M metagenome (GOLD analysis project Ga0247676, IMG submission 182802) | Soil microbial communities from Purdue University Martell Research Forest, Indiana, United States - CNK17 | ecosystem: Environmental > Terrestrial > Soil > Temperate forest > Bulk soil...
CCCAAGCGCAGTCAGTGTTGTCGCGATGCTCGTGGCAGTCGGTGATGCAGAGCCGCCCGTGTTGTTCATCACAAATGTATTCGCTGCTTGAGCAGCAAGGCCAGATAGCGGCAAGCCCGTGCAGTTCGTCAGCGTGCCCGACGTGGGCGTTCCGAGGAGCGGCGTCACGAGTGTCGGAGATGTGGCAAATACCGCCGCGCCAGTTCCAGTCTCGTCCGTCAATGCACCGCGCAAGTTCGCGCTTGACGGAGTGGCAAGGAATGTCGCAACGCCAGTGCCGAGTCCGCTAACGCCAGTGCTGATTGGGAGGCCCGTGCAGTTCGTCAACGTCCCTGATGTTGGCGTCCCGAGCAGGGGGGTAACCAACGTCGGTGACGTATCGAAGACGAAGTTGCCCGTTCCCGTCGAGCCGGTAACGTCACCGATCGCCACTGCTCCGAATGTTGGCGCTCCAGCGGCATTGCCATGCAGAACCGTTGTTGTGGTTCCGAGCGAGGCCATTGGCGTAGGAGTGGCACCGGCACCCGCTCCAAGGATAAGGGCATGGTTCGTAAGCGCCACAGATGAGGCAAGCGTCGTTGAGCCTGTGAAGCCGAGAATGCCGCCCGAGGTGCCTGATGTTAGCCCTGTGCCGCCACTAGCAACGCCAAATGATCCAGCAACCGCAGAGGCCGGGATAGGCTTCCCCGTCGGCAAAATCATCGACAGGCAAACCGTTATCGTCTCATTCGAGAGCGAGCCGGAATCCCATGTCACGTTGACTGTCGTATTCGTCGAGAACGAGCTGGAGCTGACGGAGCCATAGATTGTTCCGGTCCCAGATCCAACCGCACGCAAGCGAGCATTAGCGATATATTTTGCTGTTACATCGACGCCCGCAATCGTGAATGATGTTCCCGATGCATAGACGGCAGGGACCGCAAGATTACCCGCCCCTTGGTCTCCCGTGCCGTACTGAAACCACGGATTATCGTTCCACTGTGCTCTCACATCGGCGCACATCTGGCGCGCGGTATTGTTGACTGAGGACGGCGCTTGACCTTCCGCCCAATTGATTGAGCCGCCATCGGCTGTGGCGTTAGTGGCTGGTGTAATCGACCAACTGTCCACCCCGGTCATTGGGTCTGTCCTTGTGCGAAGAATGAATCTGGGAACGGCGCAGGCGTGAAGAATGCTCCTCGGGCTGCTGGCGCGAGTGCATTCAGGGCCGGGATGGCAATAGGCTGTTTTGTGCCTTGAGCAATCCCCGCCATTAACTTCTGATAGCCCGGAGCGAGGACAGCTTGCCTCAATCCGGGACGCATGAAGATCGCTGCACCAACGCCGGGATGACCGCTTGCCGCCGCTGTTGCCGCCGCCAATGTATCGAGAATGCTATGCGGCTCCTCACCACCAAACTTGGATGGCGATTGCATGGCGCGAGGGAATGCGCTGAATGTGTCTGCTACCGTCTTGAGATTGCCCGAGAGCGGCCGGCCAGCATTGGCAAGCCCCGCGAGTTTCTGGGCACTAATGTCGCCAGTTCCTTCATTCAAAGCCTTCTCAACATCATAGGTCTTGGCTTGGAGTTGGCGACCGCCGCGATACTGAGCGACCAAATCCTGCTTGCCGGATTGCGCCAGGCTGTTCTCGATGAGAGTGTCGATCGCATCGGCGGCTTTGCGCTGGGCGAGCCCAAGAGCGTTTTTTGCTGGATCGTATGTTTTCAGGTTGCCGACGGCTTGCGCTCGGAAATGGCGCACACTTTCAAGCGCCGTGTCCGTTGACATCTGAGTGATGTTGCCAAGATCCTTGACGAGATTGGAAATGTCCTCGTTCTTGACCGAGTTGGGAAAGAACGCGGCGACATGCGGATTGACACCGGCTACCCCGGCAATATCGGCTTTGAACTGAAAGCCCGCTGGCGTGTTTGGCGAGGCCGAGACAACCGGGAGCGCAGTCTTAATTGCATCCTTTGCGCGCCCTGCCTGTGCCCGAACAGTCTCAAGAGCCGATTTCGTGATTGTCTGTCCAGGCTGCAAACCTAGTTCGGACGCCACAAGGTCGTTCGTGACTTCTTGGTTCTTGACCGATGCCGCTTGAGCCAGTTTGATCTTGCCGGAACCGCCGCTTGCGAGAGACGCAACCGCCCCAGGCTTCTCGGTTGCCTCAATCGGAGGGATGGAATAGCCCCGACTGATAGCGTCTGTGGCCTGTGGCCTTACTGTATCGTTCGCAGCAGAGGCATTGAATAGCTCTCGCGCCGCCATAGGCGCAAACGGCAATGCACCACCTGCAAGACCGGCCCCTAATTGAGCCCACAACGGCAAACCTTCTTCTCGTGCCGTTCCGCTCGCCGCCCCGCTCGTCGCGCCGCTTACCGCCTGTGTCCCCAAGGCTGATTGGAGCGCGGTTCCAATTCCTGCGACAACCGGGCTCGCCGCCTTCGCCATAACTCGACCGATTCCAGCACCAGACCCCACGCTAGCAAGGCCGCGAGACATGTCGCCAACAATTCTCTCTCCTGCACCTTGAGGCTGGGGAAGGCCGGCCTTGGTCAGCATATCGCTGAGGCTCTGGTTATACTCGGGCACTTGGTGTTCTTTTGAAAGAAACAAGTTTTCAGCAGCGCGTGGAACATCGGCTAACGTGGCAAAGGGGGACGCCAAGCCCTCAATACCATAGCGGGCGGTCAAGCCGACCTGATGGCCAAGTTGATCAAGTGCCGATGGTGACTGTTCACCGCTAAATCCGATCTTCGCATTGAACTGATCGCGAGGCATGTCTGCATAGAACTTGCTATGCAGCGCGTCGGCCAACTGCGAATCGCTCATGTCGGAATATTGCGGATACTTCTGGCGAATTTCAGCGATGGTTGCCATCAGCGAATCCCCAGAGGATCGGATTTAGCAGCGGGCGCAGCGCCAAATGCAGGCGCTTGTACCGGACGATGATTGAGCGAGCCTTTGATCTCTGCCTCTTGCGCCAAGAGCGATTGCCGCCTGTTTTCCATCTCCCGCTGCATCGTCGCAATCGTCGCCTGAAGCTGTGGAACGGTCATGGATTTATTGATTAGTTCGTCAGCCTCGCGGCGAGATGCATCGCTCGTTCCCTGTCCGCCAGTTTGACCAGACATGATTTTCGCATATTCGTTCTTGAATGTGATGAGCGCGGCATTGAAAGCGGAAACATCAGGGCTACCGGCGACATTGGTTCTCCCAGCCTGAACCCATGCATTGAGAACCGGAACACCAGTATTTCCAGCGCCCTTACCTGCAAGCTGTAAAGCCATATTCGCATTGGCATTGGCCGTCTGTGCAAAACTCTCAACCATGTTTCGATATTGTGAAACCTTCGACAGAGACGCCATGCTCGCCTTTGTTCCGGCTTGTCCGGCGACAACATCAGCAGCGGTTTGGCCCCCCTGTGCAGCAATATCGGCCGCCTTGTTCATGATCATCGCGCGGCTTGCCTGATCGCGATACATCGGCGGAATTTTTCCCGTCTGATTGTACTGCTGGGCAAAGAAATCGATGGCCTCAGGATTGAGGCCAGGAACGGCATCAAGTTTTGCCTTGGCTTCTGCGCCCGCCTGCTGAATATCCTGCTGCAACGCTCCCGGAGACTTCAAATCGCTCTTAATCGTCTCGTGAATGTTTCCGAGATAATCGCGCGCATAGGATGAGTTTGGATTCGCACCCTGGATGTTTTTTACTTCAGCCTGCGGGATTGGCGTAAGCTGCTTTTCCATCATGCCGATGACTTGCTCGGGCGGGAGATATTGCGCCCACTCCGGAAGGTTTGCGAACGGGTTCTGTGGCTGTGGCGCACTCTGCTCCTGCGGAGCTGGAGCGCCAGGCCCAGCAACTTGCATAGGAGCCTGTCCACCTTTTGGACCCCAGCCCCAATGCACATGGTCGCCCTCATTCAAGAGCTCGGTGGCGGGCAGCCCTGCCTGTGCAATATGCGCCTTCACATCCTCGAACGTGACACCTTTGGGTAGAACAAAGTCCACCGCGTTCCCGCTCAAATGCATTGAGTTTGGAACGCCGCCGACTTGCTGGTTATGCAATGGTGTCCGTAGCCCGCTTGTGATTGTCGCGCCGGGAAAGAATGATTTGAGCGCGCCCTGCGCCGTTTGCTCATTGAGTTGAGGCGGGGCAGGCGGTGACTGTTGCTGCTGGGGAGCCTGTTGCTGTGGGGCCTGTGCCGATTGACCAAAAGGTGCGCTATCAGAAGCGCCTTTAAGGTAATCGTCCATGCTCAAGTCTGGCAGGTTATGCCCACGGCGGATCGCGTTCGCCATGCCAAGTTGCTGCTGCATCTGTAGCCGCTGCATCGCGAGCGCATTCTGGCGCTGCTGGTATTCCTGCGCGTTCTGCTTGCCGCCCATATAGCCTTGAGCGGCCAGGCCGATCATCTGGCCTATGCCGGTAGGGTATGGAGACGGCGCTGCTGCTTGGCCAAGGCCAGCGAGGAGGCCCATCAGGGGAAGCGCCGAGTTCGGATCGTTGAGGTCGAAAAAGCCTGGCATCAGCGCAACTCCGCTCGACGCTGGAGGGCTTCAAGAACGGAGGCAATGACAAGCCTGCCACCTGTCGGCACATAGCGCGCGATGACTTCGGAGTGAGGAAGGATGTTCTTGAAGCTCACGCCGCATTCCATAACTACGCGGTCATTTCCGTCTCTGGCTTGGAGCACAACGGGATTGACAATTTGCGACTTGGCCTCCGGGTATCCCAGTATGATAGCAATATCGTCATCGCTGACTTCGCTCGCATCGTTCCAGTAGCGCGCGAAATGCTCCTCGGTCGTGCTCAGAATGCCTTCCGGCCTCTGGATCGAGATCGAGTGGCTTGGAATGAATGGCGTATTCGGCGCGGTATAGACTGAGCGCTTTAGGCCGCAATGAAGCGCATCGACTTGCGCCTCGATGTCTCTAATCGGTTCGGGAAAGACTTGCGAGATCATAGGAACGCCAACAGGCCAGCGAGTGAACCAAGCCCACCTGCCGCGCCTCCTGCTGCTGCCGCGCCGCCACCAAACAGACCGAGCGAACTACCGAGTGAACCGAGACCGAGCGCGCCGCTCAGTATGTTTGCACCTGTGTTCTGGAAGTAGGGATTTTGCTGCGTAGTCGTGCCGCCATAGTTACCCTGAATTTCAGCCATATAGTTATTGAGCGTGTTCGTCGGAAGCTGAGCGTTATAGTTCCAACGCTGCACGGCATCGTTGATTGCGTTCTGCTGTAATTGTTGAAGCTGGTTGCCGGAATCCCCGAGCGCCCCCGCCTGTTGATAGGCCATCTGGTTTAATCCGGGAGCGAGCGCCGTCTGTTGGATCTGGTTCTGTGCCGCCGTGTTGAAGTTTCCAGACTGACCGGATGCGCCGGCCAATTGGTTCTGGGCGTTCTGCTGCTGCTGCGAATTGAGCAAGCCAGAGGCAGAGAGCATGTTCTGGATGTTGCCCTGACCGAGTTGGCCAAGTTGTCCCGCAGCACTCAGTTGATTGCCAAGGTAGCTGTTCGCCCCCTGCATCATCTGCTGCAAGCCCTGCTGATAATTGTTGTATGCGAGGCCCCCGATTGAATCGCCGAGACCCTCACCAACCGCCCGAGATGCAAGCCCGCTGTCCAGTCTATTGCCTCGATTGAACTGGCCCTCGATCTGCGGGAGCACATTCGCAGCAGTCGTATTCGCCATCTGCTGGAAATAGGGGTTGTTCGCGCTGGCTGTTGCGCCTGAACCGAAATAGCCAAGCGTCTGCATTGCGGGATCATACCCGCCAGCAATCGAGTTCAGTTGTGGCTGACCTGCCTGATTAGACCATGCGCCCGATGAGATCATGGACTCTGGGAACATGCCGCCGTACTGATTGAGGCCACCGGATGCGGCTTGGTTATATGTCGCGTTGCCCGGGTTGGCTGAGAGCCAGTTCGGATTGAGCATGTTCACGGCAGTATTGTTTGCCGCGCCCTGAACTGGCGTCCCTTGCAATCCTAGATTGGCTTCAGCCTGAATGCCGCCATACTGATAATCGTTTGGCGCTTGATAGGTCGTGCCTGGATAGTATTGAGCTCCACCCGAGTTCAGGATGTTCTGTGCATCTTGAAACCCGGCAAGCAGATATGGCTGCTGACCGGACCAAGGCGATGACTTGGTTGTCGTCGTTGTGGAGCTGGGAGACTTGCCTAGACTCATTGGACTGGCCGATCCTTGACGATGAACGTCCACCCGTGGCGGAAACCACTGTCGGCAAACACTCGCTCAAATCCCTTTCGACCAATCCCAATCACCCGGTCACAGTTCTGCTCATAGAACGCCCAATGCGTCACGCGAGGCTCGATGAAGTCGTGAAGTTCTTTGAGGTCTCCACCGATGAGAAAATAATTCATCACTCTCTGACGCGGATAATCCGTGATGGCTGTCACCACAGCGCACTTAGGACCGGACCAGAACTGGAAATTGCCGTTTCCAATTCCCTCCTCAATGTCCTCGATGGTGTGTGTGCCTCCCGCATAGACCAGCGCATCCTCGATCCACGGACGGCAGCGATACCACTCCGCGCGCTCGGGATGAGCGGCGGCTAGGGTACGAACGTCGGGGGAATGATCGAGGCTCATCAGCGCAAGCCGCCCCCCATGCCCATCCCGCCGAGACCAAGAAGGTGCATCAGGTCGAATTGAGGTGCGCCGGGGCTTTGGATTGGCAAGCCGCCCTGCGGGCTCACGGGTTGGCCAACCCCTCCCTGTCCCGGGACGAGGCTTCCGCCGCCGCCTGGCGCGCCCTGCTGGCCTCCCTGACCGCCTAGCATGCCTGACTGATGAAGCTGGGCCAGAAGCTGCATTAGATTGCCCTGTGCGCCTTGGCCGAGCCCACCCACGCCACCTAGCCCTGCCTGTGGATTCGTAGGCATGGGTGGCATTTGACCGCCGCCATGCTGGGCCGCGAGAAGGCTCTGAAGCGGGTTCGGAGGAGGCGCGCCCTGTGCTCCCCCCATCTGACCCGGCATGAGCGTATTGGGATTGAGCCCAGCCGGGGGCATCTGTCCCATCGGAGAGGACATGGACCACGGCCCTGGCCGATTCATCTGATCGAAATACGCCATTTTACTTTCCTCTCATCTGACGCCAGCCGGATCGACATCCAGCTCGACGCCTTGGATATGCTCAAAGACACTTGCGGCAGGGAGCGTGATCCTCGCGCGCATATAGCGGCCAGACGCCCTCTGCGGGCACCATCCGAGCGAGTTCATAGCTGTGCCGACATTGAAGGCGTTCGCGGCTTCTAGGTTCTCGCGCGTGCCGATCGCTATGGTAGGCGTTGGCCCGGCCGGCGCATCAATCAGCGGCCTTGTATTGCGGAGGAACGTCCTTTGACCCGGAAAGGGCTGTATCTCGTTCGTATCCACTTGAGGCGCAAGATTGGACCCATTGAAATAGCCCAGCCGATGGGACGTATCGAAACCGCCCAGAAGAAGCTGACCGCCAGCCCAAATACGCGAATCGAGCGAATAGGGAAGCGTATCCAGATTGAAACCCGTGGCATCCAATCCCTCTAAGGAATAGCCGAACGCGAGTGCTCTGAAGATATACTCCGTCTGCACATCGGCAATCGACCATTTTCCGCTAGGCCAATGGAAACAGAGAATGTGATTGGGGTTGCCTTGCGCGTTTCCTGATCCTGGATAGGCCCAGAGCACGAGGCGGTTGACTGGATCGACCGCTCCCACCACGCGATGCACATTGGCGAAGTCGAGATCGGAGAAGAAGTATTTGTCTACCTTGCCAGCGCCAATCCCAATCGAATTGGTTCCGTCGAAACTATAGAAACCATCCTCGCCGAGATAATAGGCGAAGGAGCCAAGTTGTGTGATTGAAGCGGGCGCAGGAGTTCCTCGAACGCCCTCTGCCGGGAAGAAGTCGAATACATCGGGAGGGCCGGTATAGACGACGCGCCAGACGGCGTGCTCGAAGAATAGCGCCGCATCCGATGTGCCGAGATTGCCAACAATCCCCTGAATGGAACCGAAGTCGCCGACAAGATCGTTATAGTCGCTTTGGTTGGCTTGAGCTGACGAACTTCCCGGAGTGGGCCATGAAGTCGGATCGCCGATTGCGCTCCACCATGTCCGCCAAGGGGCCGCTCCACTCACGGAATCGGTCGTGTTGGCAACCATCAGGAAGTTCTTGACGCCAGCGCAATACCTTGCCTTTGGAGCGTTCGCGCTCAGGTTGGAAAATAGCGTGTCAGTCCCTAGCAAAAAGCTCTGGATCGGATCGGCAAAGTTGCACGCGACCACCCGCGCATTCACAAGCGTGAAGCGCCAGAACTCGTCTGCGGCAACACTATAAGCCGCAGCGCTCTTGCTGACATTGGAGAAGGATGTGGCACCGCTCTGGAGCCTATAGAGGTCGCTATTGGTCCCGGCGAAGATATTGACTGCGCCAGCGGAATCCGTCCCCGCGAATACACCTTGGACACGCTTGGCGAGTGCCGTGATACCGGCAGAACTCAGGCTTGGAAATCCCGTGTATGCGTCGGACGTTTCAGGAATGACGTTGAGCACACTCGTGCATCCCTGCGGGCTGAAATCCGGCGTATCCGGGAGCCATGGCTGAACTATGAGCGTGATGGGCTGGTTCGCGGGCATCAGAAGTACGTCGCCCTCATGCGTTGCGTGGCACTCCTGCGGAATGTCTCTGCCCTCAATGCCTGAAGTGCGCCTTGCGGCTGACCATAAATCGCTGCTTTCATTCGCGCAGAGCCAACGTCATCAAGCAAAGTTCCCTCGTAGAGAATTTGCTTGGCGGTGCAGCGGATCAGTTCCTCCGCTTCGTTCGTCCAGATATTGGTGTCGGACGTGGCCGAGAGTTCGGTCACTCTCTGGGTATAGAGGACATTGACCGGATAGGAGTTATCCGGGATCGGGTACATGCGGATATTCTCCGCGTAATAGCAGTAATCAACCGGCTGGCCTTTCACGTTCGGATTGATCGAAACATCTTCCATGTACTGAGCGGTACGAGGCCACATAAAATACCGATTGGCAGAGATCAGCACGCTCATCTTGTCGATATGGGCGACATTCGGAAGCGAGGACCAGTCAGAAGACGTATAGAACTCCTGTCCGTTGACGGTCGTGAACGCGCCTGTCGTTCTTATTTCATTGAACCAGAACCGTTCGCGCTCCCATTTTCTCACCGCATCGAGAATGGCAAGCTGGATTGGTGAGACCGACAGACCGGATGCGGCAACATTCAAATCGCTCCTACCACCGAGTTCATCGATGATGCGATTCTGCATGTCTCCAAAAGTCCGGCTAACAGTCATTGCGGTTTCGGTTTCCTCGGTTTGCCCTTGGGCCAACCTCTCCGTTTGATGGCCGGCGGCGGAAGCGACGACTCTCGGATTGGGGCCAAATCCATCGCCTCCGGCCGCCTGCTCATCTCAGCGAAGATTTGTCGTCTCCGCATTCGATCAGGAGCCTTCCTTGTAGACGCTGATGCCCTTGGGCATTGAACCGCCTGCGCCGCCCTGAAACTTCGCGCCAGCCATGTTGGGGCGGACTTTTGAGCCCGTCCTGCCAGCGCCGGGACCGCCCGCGAGGACCATGCCCGCGCCCGCAGCGGGGCCTGCGCCCGTGCGCTCACCATGATGTGCATGAGAACCTGACGTGGCGCTCTTGCGATAACCGTGACCTTTACGCATTAACTTCTCCTTCTCGCGTCAGGCAATAGCGCGCAGTTGTGTCGTGTGTAGTTTCCTGCCTTGCCTCAGCAGGCGTAGTTCGTCAGTCCACAAATCGGCATAGGGGCTTGTCTCCCATCCCGGCATGTCAGGTGTGCCAAGCGTGAAATGAATTGCGCTCGGAACCTCATCGTGCAGCAGCGGCTTGTCCACGCATGAGAGCCAGTTCCACCGCTTGGGAAGCGTCCCGATGGAATTGTCAGTCAGCCATTCAAAGCCGTGTAACCATGATCCAGGCTCGTGATTGACGGCATCGACCGTCAGGAACCGATTAAGCTGATGGCTGCAATTCCAGAGAATGAAAGAGGACCAGTTCTTGCGGCGATACTTGGATTGTATCTGCCCGTCCATCTTGATCGCTTCAAATGGGGTGTAGTCATGCTTGACGACTAGAGCGCCGAAACGCTCGTCGGCATATTCCATGAGTTTGGCGATGTCCTGAGTAATCAGGAAATCGCAATCCATGAATACCGCCCAGCCCTCGTAGAGCGAGAGCGCGGGAACAAGAAACCGCGTGAATGAGAAATCCGTCGAGAATGGTTTGCCGTCCCGCTCGTCGATCTTCTGTCCCTTCTCCAGCCTGAACGGGCGGTCATAGAGTTTGACATAGCGGAGCAGGGATTGATCGAGGCGAACGACATTCAGGGAAATGGACGAATGGCGCAGCAGGCTATGGACGCAAACCTCATAAGCGTCATGCTCGCGCGCATCGTATCCCACATACACTGTCAGCGGCTTGGTGCTCATTTCTTGGGATGCACCCAGACGCTATCGGAGAACAGAACAACTTGTTCCCATCCTTGAGCCGTTACCGCTTGCTGCACTGTCGGCCAGTCATAGTCATGCCCAGCCACAATCCCGCCCTTGCGCACCTTGAGGTACCAGGCATTGATCGAACGTGTTGCACCCTCGAATGAATGATCGTCGTCAATAAACACGAAGTCGAGACTTTCGTCCTCGATCATCTTCGCGCCATCAACCGAATCCATCCGCATGATGCGGACCCTATTGGGGAAGTAATCGGCGCAGATGCCCTTGAAGCGCTCTAGGAACTCGTTGTGCTTCCAGCCGACATATTGCTCAGCACCTTCGCCCTTGTTATCCGGCTGCTCCTCCCAGCGATCGACGCATGTCATTTGCATCTCGTGCATTGCTGCACAAAGGAACATCGTAAAGCGGCCTTGGCTCACCCCTACTTCGGCACCCTTCCGGTATCCGTGGAGGAGGCAGAGGCCGGCCATGATGTGCCAGCGCATGATGCGACCCTTGCTGTCAGGGTCTTTGAGCGCAAAGCCAATGATCTTGTCTTTGGTAACGCCTTGTGCGCTCATGCCACCACCTGAAGCATGGGTTGCTGGTTCTTGCGGTCGCCCTTGTAGTGGATCGCCCAAACGTCAGGCTTGGCCTTTTCCTCGGGAGCACATGCCTCAAGCCAGTCAATAAGCTTCACCCTGGCATCGTAAGCTTGGACAATATCCCCCGCGGTATGCAGCGAGC
>Ga0247676_1000129_pt1 | contig 11218 bp, 10 predicted proteins | sample CNK17_metaG_FD_182802 | JGI IMG/M metagenome (GOLD analysis project Ga0247676, IMG submission 182802) | Soil microbial communities from Purdue University Martell Research Forest, Indiana, United States - CNK17 | ecosystem: Environmental > Terrestrial > Soil > Temperate forest > Bulk soil...
TGAAGATCGCCGCCGATCCGAACCTGACGTCGGAAAACACCGGCGGGGTGTTCAGCGGCACGTTCACCCAACGCGGCGCCGGCGCCGTGCCGCAGGCGGCGCGTGACCTGGTCGCCAACGAAATCCGGGTGGCGGTCTGATGGCCCTCTCGGTCAACGCGGTCGCCACGCTCTCGCGCGAGGTCTACGTGCAGCGCCGTATCGCGGCGCGCTACCAGGAGCGCGGCGATCCGATCACCTTGCGCCGGGTCACGCTGGTGACTGTCGGCAACCCGTCGTCACCGGTGCCCTACCAGAACCCACCGGATTATTCCGCCGACCTGGTGGTGACCACCGGCATCAGCGTGACCGGGCAGGCCTATCTCGGCATGAGCGGCACCTCGGCGATCGGCCGGCTGGTGCCCAACGATGTCATCGTCTGCAGCGACAATTCCGGCGTCGTCGCGACGTGGCAGGTGCAGACCATGCCGACCGCCATCGCCACCGACAGCGATGGCATTCCGAAAGCGGCGACCAATGGCACGCCGATCCTCGGCACGGCCACGCCCTACTGTCCGGACAGCCTGGCGGCCGACAACAAGTGGACCGTCATCCCGGTGCTCAACGTCTCGGGTGACAGCAATCCAGCACACAGCGTCAGCAAGTCGGTGCGCTTGCAGTTCCGGGCCGACGTCCTGGTCTACGGCGTCGTCCTGTCGCTCACCGAAATGACCTTCAACGGCTGGACCGAGGTCGATGCGATCGGGCTGAACCTGTCTGCCTACAACGGTGGCGAAATCACCCCACCGCCGAAGGTGGACGACTGGCTGATCGTCAACGGCCAACTCCGGGCGATCATCACTGCAAACCAACTATTCCGGCGCGGCACCCAACTCGTCTACCCGGTGCAAGCGAAATGACCGATTTCTCCTCCGATGTGAGCCAGTGGTGCGATCAGGCGACTGACCGCGCCAGCGCCTTGTTCCGCACCATCGCCGCTGATGCGGTGGCGCGCGTGCAGGAGTTGACCCCGGTCGATACCGGCTTCCTGCGCTCGAACTGGACGGTGGTGAAGCCGGGCGATGCCGAACCGGTGGCCGGCCGGGTGCCCAATCCGCAGAACGCGATCATCCAGTCCGAGGTCGGCGACGTGCTGATGATCGTCAATCCGACTGTGTATGCCCGCCGCATCGAGTTTGGTTACACCGGCGAGGACAGCCTCGGCCGCTACTTCAATCAGCCCGGCCGTCACATGATGCAGCAGACGATCAGCGAAATGCCGCAGATCGCTCAGCGGGCGCTGGCGCGCGTCTCCACCGGAGGCACACGCTGATGGCCGAGATCCGCTTTCGCGACATCACCGATGTGCTGCACGCCCAACTGCAGTCGGCGAACATCACCGCGCAGATCGCCTGGCCGAACGTCACCTTCGTTCCCACCAAGGGCACGCCGTATCTCAAGCCGGAGATCTCCGGTCGCAACCGCTCGCCGCTCGGCTTCGGCGCCGACGCGGTGCAGCAGTGGGATGGGATTTACCAGGTCAGCATCTTCGTGCCGCGCGACACCGGTGAGCGCGTGCAGGACGGCCTGGCCCAGAAGGTCATCGAGGCGTTTCCGCGCGGCTTGAACCTGACGACCTCGCAGGGCGCCAACCTCATCGTTTCGCACTCGACCGCCACTGCCCCAGTGCCGTTCGGCGACTGGGCCAACCTGCCAGTGGCGATCCACTGGTTTCTCACGCAACCACCGCCGTAGGAGGCTTTAGCGATGGCTTTCGCAACTGGCGTAGCCAAAAGAGTAGCGATTGTCGAAGAAGTCACCTTCGGCACCAGCCCGGTCACTGGCAGCACATACCTGCGGCGTGTCAGCAGCGACCTGACGCTGAACAAGGAAAGCTATGAGAGCCAGGAAATCCTGGTCTCGCAGCAGATCCGTGACGCGCGCCACGGCGTGCGCCGGCCGCAGGGCACCTTTGCCGGCCAACTCAGTCCGGGGTCGTTCAATGACTTCTGGCAGGGTCTGCTGCGCAATGACTGGGCCGCCGGTGCGACCATGGCCGGCGTCAGCCTGACCCTGGCACACGTGGCCGGCACACTGACTGGCACCGGCTTTAATGCCGCCGGTCTCAAGCGTGGCGATGTGATCCGTCTCTCCGGCATCACCACGGCCAACACGCAGTTGAACAATGCCAACCTACGGATCACCAGCCTGTCCGATACGGTGATCACCTCGCCGGACATCCCGGCGCTGGGTGGCTCGTTCACCGACGGTTCGCTGTCCGGCACGGTGAACCTGGAGGTGGTCGGCTCGAAGGTCCTGATCCCGGCCACCGGGCAGGTCTACAAGAGCTACTCGATGGAGCACTTCTTCTCCGACATCAACGTGTCGGAACTGTTCGTCGGCTGCCGCTTTGGCAACACCTCGATCGCGATGCCGGCCACCGGCCTGGTCACCTTCAACAGCCAGGTCATGGGTCAGAATATGATCCAGAACAGCTCGCAGCAGCTGACCTCGCCGGCGGACCCTGGCAGTTCCTCAGCGCTCGCCGCGGTAAACGGCTCGCTGCGCTACAATGGCACCGATCTGGCCATCATCACCGGTCTGAACCTGCAGATCGCGCCCTCGCTCGAGGCGCCTGCGGTGGTCGGCTCGAACTTCGTGCCGTGGATCTTCACCGGACGTCTGCGGGTGACCGGCAGCTTCACCGCATTGTTTACCGATGAAACCATCGCCAACACCTTCATCAACGAAAACGAGGTCGAGTTGCTGGTGATGCTAACCACCGGCACTGCGGTCAACGCTGACTTCATGTGCTTCCACCTGCCGCGGGTGAAGGCGATGTCGAGCCAGAAGAGCGACGGTGACATGAGCCTCATTCAGTCGTTCACCTTCAGTGCGCTGGAGAACGTGACCGACACGGAGACCGACAAGAGCACCATTATCGTGCAGGACAGTCTGGTCGTTTAATGCCCGCTATCAGGTTGGACTGATTTTGCTTCGGTCCAACCTGATATGCCGGTTAGTCAGTCAGCGGCCATGCGGGGTTCCTGCGGAACGGCCTGCCAGACCATAGACAGCAGTTTAGGCAGCCGGAACGGTTTCGCCAGAAATAGCCAGCGATCCTCCGGTGCCGGCGTGTAGGAACCCGAGATCAGAATCACCGGCAGGCTGGGACACATCGAGGCGGCCTTCAACGCCATCTCGGTGCCCGGCATGTCAGGCATCACCACGTCACTGATCAGTAGATGCACCGGTTCGGTTAGCAGAATTCGCAGGCCATCGATGCCATTGGCCGCATCGAGCGTGCGATAGCCACAGCCATCCAAGTACTCAACCATGACCTCGCGGATCAGCGGATCATCGTCCACCACCAGTATGGTCTTCAACACACGAACCCTTCCCCCAAAGCGTTTCGTGTGAAAAACCATAGAACAGAAATCAGCTTGGCTTTGATCAACAAATAAATTCGGTAAAGCAATGTATCGCGCGTGGAATTGTGCGCAGACGTACTTGCCTGCCATGGCCGTATCGCCCAGTCTATCTTTGTAGGCTCAGGGAGGCTTACGTTGGAGTGTGGGCGTGGCGCGATCGAGAGAGCGTAGCCACGTCCCGTCAGGGCCTATGAAGAACGCGCTGCGGATTATGATCCTGGCTACGCTGGTTCTCGGCGATCTGCTCCTGTTGGGCGTCTGGTTGCTCCATTCCGACCCATTTTACTACTGGGTGGCGGCCTGCGGCGTATTGGCGGCACTCGTGGTCTATGCGTATGACCTCTATCGGTTTGCGAAATGGACCCCCCATGACCGAGAAATTCGACCTCGCGGCCCTGGATACGAAGACGCTGTCCGAGCAGGGCATGCCGATGCCGATCATCCACCCCCGTACTCGGACACCGATCATGAACGAGGACGGCACTCCTCTCACCATTACCTTGCTGGGCCGCCACTCGGAGGCGTTCCGCGAAACCCTCCGCGCCAGCCAGCAGGGCCGCGCTGACCTCACCGCCCGCGGCATCGCCATCTCCGACGAACACCGTGAGCGCGAGGACATCAACACGCTGGTGGCCTGCACCCGTGACTGGACCTTCCAGGTGCTCGACGGCAAGGAGTTCCCCTGCACCCCGCAGAATGTCCGCAAGCTCTGGAATGACACCCGGTTCCGCGGCCTGCGCGAGACGGCGATCGGCTTCATTCTGTCGGATGGGAACTTCCTCCGGGACTTACCCGGCAGCTCCGCCGATATGCCCGATACCAGTTCGTCCTCAGCCGTAGCCTTCCCGAGGGCGGTTCCCTCCGAGATGTCTTCCGGAACTACCGGCTAGGCAACGGCCGGCCGCATCCGCTCGAGCAGAACGCGCCGGAGATCCCGCTCGGCCTAGTGCACGTCTGGGACTGGTTCCAGCAGGTCGGCCGCGCCCGTCCGATCAGCCAGGTCGGCTTCCTGCCGATCACCTGGGAAAGTATCCGCGCATGGGCAGACTTGATGCGAATCCGACCGAAGCCGTGGGAATTGGAGATCTTGTTGCGGTTGGATGACCTTTGGCTGTCGATTCAGTCCCGCAAAGGCGTCACGATGGATGATCTGAAAGGCGCGGATGATGGTCTGGACTAGAGGCTAAGGGCAGTGCCCGACGTCGCCTCCCTCAGTTTCAACATCGATTCAAGCCAGGCGCGCCAGGCGATCGCCGCGCTGGAGGCGCTCAAGGCGACCTCCGTCCAGGTCGTTCAAACCCAGCAGCAATGGACCACCGCCAACACGGCGGCTACCGCTGCCTATGGCCAGCAGCGCGATCAGATCGATCGGCTGGCGCAGTCCACCAAGGCCTATGACGGCACGCTGACCGGTCTGATCAGCCGGCTGAACTCGCTGCGCGAGACGATGAATCAGACGCAGGCGAGCTTCAACGCCTACCAGCAAATGATCACCCAGGCGCAAGGCGTGGCAGTCACGCTAAACGCCTCGGTGGATGCGCTCGACCGCTATGTACAGAAGTCCCGCGAACTGCGGGTTCAGCAAAACGACCTGGCGACTGGCCTCGCCAACATCACCGCCGCGCTGAAGAACCAGACCGATCAGGGCCACGCCGCACGGCTTGCCATCGAGCAATTGGGTGTGTCGCTGCAAGGCATCGGCGCCAACCGCCCCGAGGAGGTGGTGCAGCGGATTGCTGACCGGCTGCGCAACTTCGCCCCCACACAGGGCACCCTGCAGGCCGCGCAGCAGGTGTTCGGCCAGGGCTTCGGTGCCAATGACCTGCTGAACCTGCAGTCCCAGCCTTACATCGGCTACCGCCAGCAGGAGACCAACCGGCTTCAGCGTGACCTGCAGGCGCAGATCGATCAGATCAACACCAACAATCTGCGGCGTGATGCGGCGACGCAGCGAGAGATCGATGAACGACGCGACCTATCCAGTCGCTACAGCCAATCAAACACGCTCGCCGGCCGTCTTGGGCTCGACTTTGGCAGGCAGCTACGCACGCTCTTTGGCCAGAGCGGCAGTGAAGAGTTGGCCGAACTCCGCCGGATTTCGCAACTGCCGGAAGATCAGCGGCGTGGCTATCAGGGTATTGGCAGCCAGATCGGTGATTTCTTCCAGACTGGCTACGGCGGGGAAACCTGGCGCAATCTGTTCTCGGGGCAGTATGGCGCCAATCGCGCCGACATCATGTCGCGCCAGCGCGAAGAGCAACAAACGCTCGGTTATTTTCCCGCGCTGCTTAATCGTTTTGGTCGTGACCTGCAGGCCCTGCCGGGGATCAACGCCTACACCGCAAGGACCGCTGATCCACGCGGTATCACCCCGTTTGAAGATCTGACGCAACGCCGCGCCGCAGGCACCCAACTCGCTGATCTCGGTGACGCCGACTACCAAAGGATCGTCGAACTGCAGGAACGCCAGCGGCGCTTCACCGCCGGGGGCGATACCCGTCAGACCTATTTGCGAGCCTTCGGTGCGCAGGAAGGCGAACGCCGCTACGCCAACCAGCTCGCACGCATTCAACAGGATCGGCTTTACGCGCAGACGCCCGAACAACGGCTGATCGATGACACGACCAGCGAGGGGTTGATCAACGCCCTCCCATTCGAACAGCGCGCTCAGGCACGGTTCCGCCAACAGGCTACTGAGCAACTCACTGGCACCCGGGGCGGCGCGCTGTCGCTTGCACAGCAGCGCGCGGTCGAAGGGCGATTCCAATCGCAAATCGGCACCCAACTGCAGGAAAGCAGCGAAGCCACCCAGCGACAGATCGATCTCCAGCGTGCGCTGTCAGAGGAGGTCACCAAAGGCCGCGGTGCGGCAGAAGACTATGTCCGCGCCTACACGGCCTACATCCAGGCCCTGCAAGCCGGTGCTGGACCGGAAAGGTCAGCGCAGCAGGCCTTGGAATCACTGAATCTAGCCCAGCAACAGCGGGTCACCATGGGCCGCCAGGTGACCCAGCAACTGCGCGAAGAGAACGACCAGCGCCAGCAGCAGATTAACGTCGCCCAGCGCAACGCCAACGCCGATCCGATTACCCGGCGGATCCAGGAATTGCAGCTCGGCATCACCCAGAACATCAACCAGCAGATTGCCGCGGGTCAGTTGCCCAATCCAGCTGGGGGCCAGTTTCGCGATCCAACCACTGGACAACTGCGCACGGTGGCAGGCGCCACTGAGGCGCAGAGCGTCATCGATGAGCGACGTGCCGAACTCCAGCGTCAGCTCGCTGGCGAAGGTGTGCAAGGCGCGCAAGGGATCCGCCAGGGTGTGCAGGACCAGGCGCGCGACCAGCAGGCGGTCCTCGACATCATGCGCCAGCAAGGTGTCACCCTGCAGCGCGCCAGTGAGATCTACGAAACCCAAAAGCAGTTCAATGAGGACATCGCCAAGGCGCAGGCCGATCGCTCCGGCAAAGCGCAAGAGGAAGTTGCCAATCAAGAGCGGCTAACCCAGGAGTATCAACGCCAAGTCGACATCACCAAGAACATCGTCGAAAACCTGGAGAAAGCCCGCCAGGCGTCCGAGGGGGCTACCACCGAACAAGCCCTGCAGGGCGTTCCCGCCTACCTCCGACCATTCATTCGCGAAACCGCGCCGAGCATATTCAACGCCGGTCAGGTCGGCGGTGGTGGTTCCGGTCGCAACAACATCATGGGCATCCGGAACCCGGGTCAGACCACCGGCTTCCGTGATTTCAATTCACCGGAAGAGAGTTTCGCCGCCGGCATCAACCAGCTGCAGTACTACAAGACCCGCTATGGCCTGACGACGCTGCGGCAATGGATCATGCGCTACGCGCCGCCCAAGGAGAACGACACCGAAGGCTATATCCGGCGGGTTGCGAGCAAGGTCGGCATCGCCCCCGACGCTGAGATCGACATCAACGACCAGGGCTTGATGAGCCGTATCGCCACGGAGATGAGCCGTGTCGAGACCGGCCACATGCCCGATCCTGGTGTCGTGCAGCGCGGCACAGCCATCGCGTTTCACGCAACGCCACCGCCGGCGCCCGCAACGCCAGCCACTCCTGCTGCAACAACGACGACAGCAGCACCGGCAGGCACGCCTCCTGCCGGCTCGGCGGGCCAGACCCCGCAAGGTGTCCTGCAGAGCCTGCCGGATCCGGTGACCTTCCTGCGCAGGGCCTACACCGACATCGCCGCCGGCCGGGATCCCGACCTCAGCGCGCTGGGGATGCCGAAGGACCAGGAGGACTCACTCAAGGAGTACCTGAAGCAGCGCTATCGGCAGACGGTCGAAGCCCAGAAGACCTCGATCCAGGAAGCCGCCGACCAGCAGGCCGCCGAAATTGCCCGGCTACGCGCGCAGCGCGGCTTGGCCGGTCGTCCGGCCGAACAGGCGCGGGTCGTAGCGCCTAACCAGAACATCGCTCCCGAACTGCGCGAGCAAGAAGCCGCGGGGCGCCGGCAGGTCATTGTCGAACAGCAGAGCCTGCAAGGCGCCAACCTGATCGCCGGTGGCCGGCAGCAATTGGAGGATCAGCGTCGCCTGCTGGAGGCGATGAACGGTCCGTTGCAGGGCTACGCCACCCGGTTGCGCGAAGTGCAGGCTGCGTTGCAGGCCGAGGCCGAGCAGCGGCAATACGGCCTCACCGACATGCAGAAGGAGGAGCGCCAGCGGCAATTGCTGGCGACGGCGATCGACAAGCAGCGCGAGAGCCTGGCGCAGCAGAACAAGACGCTGGAAGACCAGAACGAGCTGCAGGCGAACCTCAACGCCGCAGGCCCGTTCGCCAGCCCCGGGCAACTGCGTCGGGTGCAGACCGAAACCCAGATCCGGCAGTTCCAGCGCGACAATCCCGACCTGGCGGCTACGCCGCAGGGTCAGCAGCACATCGATGACCTTCGGGCGTCGAACGCGATCGCCGACCAGACCGAGCGAATGAACGAGCTGCGTGACGCCGCGCACGGCGCGTATGGCGCACTCGAGAATGCCTTCAGCGCCATCGTGGTGCACGGTGCCAAGGGCAAGGACGTGCTCAAGTCGCTGGGCGAGACGTTCCAGGAGATCTTCCTACGCACGGCGATCTACAAGCCGGCGGAGCGGCTGATGGATCAGTTGCTCGGGTCGATCTTCGGCGGTGGCGACAACGACAATGCCCCGAGCGGCGGCCGCGGCGGCCGTCAGGCGGCTAACGACAACAGTCCGAGCATCGTTGATCGAGCGGTCGGCATGCTCGGCTTCAGCGGCACCACCAGCAGCAAAAGCGGCCTGCCGATCGACAACAACCACAATGCCATGCGCGTCGTCGTGGTGGGCGGTAAGGGCGCCGCTGATGGCGGCGGTGGCGGCAACCTGCTGGACAGCCTAACGGACGCTGTCAGCGGCAAGGACAGCAAGAGTGGCCGTGGCAGCGGTGGCTCCGGTGGTGATAGCGGCGGCGGCGGGCTGTTCGGCTCGCTCTTCTCAGGTATCGGCAAGCTGTTCAGCGGCAGCAGCAGCAACAGCAGCGACAGTGCGGTCGACACCGCAATCGCCCGCTCAAAAGGCGAAGCCCCACCGCTTCAAGGCAGCGGTGGGGGGCTGTTCGACAACTTCTTCAGCAGCATCGGCAAGCTGTTCGGCGGCGGCGGGTCCGCCGGTGGCAGCGGCACGCCAAACACCGGAGCCGGTGGCAGCGGTGGTGGCGGTGGCCTCGGTGGCATCCTCAGTAACTATCCGCAGGGCCTGCTCGATAGCATGTTCGGCCAAGGCTTCTACCAAGGCGGCGGCTTGATCGGTCAGCTGTTTGGCGGCGGTGGTGGAGACCCCGGCGGCGGCAGCGGCATGGGTATCTTCGGCTCCCTCCTGGGGATGTTCGGTGGCGGTGGCGGCGGCGCCGATCTGTCCGGCGGTGCGATGAGTGCCGGCCTGTATGCCAAAGGTGGCGTGTTTCCCGGCCGCGTCCTGGCGGACTACCACAACCAGGTCGTCGATCGGCCAACCGTCTTCGCCTTTGCCCGTGGTGTCGGGATGATGGGTGAGGCGGGCCCGGAAGCCATCATGCCGCTGCGGCGTGGCGCCGACGGCAGGCTTGGCGTCAGTGCGCCCACCGATGGTGGCTCAACACACATCCACTTCAACATCAGCACACCGGATGCCGACAGCTTCCGGCGCGCCCAGCCACAGATCCAAACCAAGGCGGTATCAGCGCTCAATCGCACCGCACTGCGCAACTCGACGGCGAGCTGACCATGGCTTTTCACGAAGTGCAGTTTCCACCCAGCGTTTCGCAAGGCGCCGTCGGTGGCCCACGGTTCAGCACCACCGTGCTGCAGCTGACCTCCGGCTACGAACAGCGCAATCGCAACTGGGGTCGCTCGCGCGGCGAGTGGGATGTCAGCCACGGTCTCAAGACGCAGAGCGACATCGAAGCGCTGATTGATTTCTTCGTTGCGCGCAACGGAAAGGCGTTTCCATTCCGGTTCAAAGACTGGGGCGATTACCGTGTGCCACGCTGGCGCAGCACGCCGGGCGATCTATTCGCGTTGCCAGTGTTCTTCACCACCGATGGCAGCACGAGCACCTTCCAATTGACCAAAGTCTACAGCGACAGCGCAGGCAGCTACACGCGACTGATCCAGAAGCCGGTGAGCGGCACACTGCAACTGCTGAACAATGGCGTGAATATCTTCTCACCGACCGACTGGACCTGCGATTACACCACCGGAATTGTCACCCTCAGCGGGGCGATTGCCGGCACCACCGGCCACACCATCGCTGGCTGCTGCGAGTTCGACGTGCCGGCCAGGTTCGACACCGACGACATGAAAATCAGCACGATCACCACGGACAATTACAGCTGGCAGTCGATCCCGGTGGTCGAGGTCAGGGAGATCTCATGAGCGACGAACCCAACCAGATGGATCCTCTGCTTGTCATCCAACAAAGGACAATTCAGTCACTCGTGGTGCAGGTGATCGGCGCTGGCCGCGGGCCAGGCGGACATATCAAGGACAGTCTCGTTCTGCTCGAGCAAGTGGCCGCCGATGTCATCGCCAAAGCGGTGCAAGAGGATCAGGACGAGGCCACGCTCGCGGAATTCACCGATGCGGTGCGTCAGCGGATCGTCTCACTGCGGCATCCGACCGGATGAAAGCTGTCTCGGTCGGTCTTAAGGCTCATTTTGCCCAGAACGTCACCAGCCTGGCGCTCTGCTGGCGGATCATCCGAACGGATGGCCAGACCTATGCCTTCACCACCTTCGATGAAGACCTGGTTGTCTCCGGGATAACCTACATTTCGATCGCCGGCTTTTCCCGCACGGCGATCGCCACCGGCAGCACCGGTGAGGTCGACAACCTGGAGGTGACAGGCTTTTTCATCGCCTCCGGCCTGATCGAAGAAGACCTGAAAAACGGCCTGTTCGATTACGCGACGATCTACCTCTTTGTGGTCAACTGGACGAACCTCTCGCAGGGCATCTGCCGGATGCGTCGCGGCTGGCTTGGCGAGTGTGTGCGCGCGCCTAATGGTGGTTTTCAGGCCGAACTGCGCGGCCTCACCCAGGCCCTCGTGCAGGAATTCGGCAACGTCTATCAACCGATCTGTCGGGCCGATCTCGGCGACAACAAGTGCCGAATCCCGATCAAACCGGGTTTCTGGGTCGGCAACCTAAGTTGGGCGTCGGGGGCTTATTGCCAGGCGGTGGTGCAGAGCTCCGACGCGCTGATGATGGCGATCTTCCAGGCGCAGAACAGCGGCACCTCCGGCAGTTCCGAGCCAGTCTGGGACACCACGATCGGCAATACCAC
>Ga0247676_1000130_pt1 | contig 11134 bp, 5 predicted proteins | sample CNK17_metaG_FD_182802 | JGI IMG/M metagenome (GOLD analysis project Ga0247676, IMG submission 182802) | Soil microbial communities from Purdue University Martell Research Forest, Indiana, United States - CNK17 | ecosystem: Environmental > Terrestrial > Soil > Temperate forest > Bulk soil | place...
TGCCGCCGCCAAATCCAAGAGAGGTTTGCGGCAGATAAGAAAATTGATCGTTCAGCTGAAGCAACCACCGGTTCCATTGAAACGTTTGCGAAAGAGCGAGCTGCTGGGAATAGCCGTTATCTTGCGAACTGTCTGACGAGAAGAATCCGCCGGCGGAATAATTGAGGGCAAATTGCGACCTTCTCCATACTTTCAAAACGCTGAGATTGCCCAGGATGTAGTTGTTCATCAGCCAGCCGGAATTTTGCGTCTGGTTGTAGCCGCTGGACTGGATCGATCCCGTCCACTGTATACCGGGTACCCAGTAACTGTGGAGAGTTTCGGGCGAGCCCAGGGTAGGAGTGAGCAGGCCCGTAAGAGGAGTATTGTCTGGGGTGAGACTGTTATTGTTGTCATCCGGATTCTGTTCACCACCGGTATTCACGAGCGAAATCGGAGTGGAAGTCCCCGCTGGCCTGGGTTTGCCCTCCGCAGGCGGTTGCGGTTCGTCCTGTGCACGAAGCGAAGTGCTTCCCGCCAGGAGGGCCAACGAGAAGGTCAGTGTTGCCAACACGAATTTGCGAGCAGTCATAAGCACATTAGAGCCTTAGGGAACCACGATTACGTCGCCGGGCTGAAGAAGAATATTCTGCTCGGCGAGATTTCCCTTAACCACTTCCTTGTAGTTGAAAGGATGCTTCACTTGTTTTCCGTCTTCGGTTCGAAGCACGTAAATATTTTTGAGCTTGGCAAACTGCGTGAACCCTCCGGCGCTGGAAAGCGCCTGCAGCACGGTCATATTGGGCAAAAGCGGGAGCGCGCCCGCGTGAGTGACTTCGCCGGTGATATAAACGCGGCGGCTGTTGATTTCGGTCACGGTCACCGTGACTTGAGGACTGGTGAGGTATTTCGAAAGGCTCTCACGCAGTGTCCCGGCGAGTTGCATGGACGTAAGCCCCGCCGCCTGGACGTCATTGAGCAAAGGGAGCGAAATCTTTCCGTCCGGTCGAACTGGAATCGTGCGTGAAATGTCCGGCTCTTTCCATACGTCAATCCGGACAACGTCCTGGGGGCCGATTTTGTAATCGGGATCCACGGCCGAAAGAGTCGCGGCGGCCGGCTTTGGATTTGCGTCAGACTTCTGGGCAGCCTGGTCTTGCGCGTACGATACTGGCACACAAAATAAAACTGCAGCCAGTGAAACAGCTCGAAGCCTAGCACTCATGATTCCTCCCTCAGCTCTCATGCTTCCCGTTGGATACCCCGATCTGTTTAATCTTGTACAGCAGCGATTTGTAGCTGATTTGCAGTTCGCGCGCGGCCCGCTTGCGATTCCAGTGCGTACGCTCCAGGGCCTGCATAATGAGTTCGCGTTCCGCTTTCTTGGAGGCGGCGCGAGCCGCAACTTTCAGCGAACCGCCTGGAGAGGGGCCGGCTGGAGCATAGGGTCCGAAAGCAGCCGTCGGAAGATCATTCAGAGCAGTCTGCAAATCGCCAAACACAACAAATTGGCGCACCAAGTTCTCCAATTCGCGAATGTTGCCCGGCCAATGATATGCCGACAATGTCTGCAGCGCCTGGCCGGTGATGGGCGGCGCTTCTCTGGCAAGTAGCGCTGAGTGTTTATTTACAAAATAATTCACCAGGGCCGGAATGTCTTCCTTTCGTTCCCGGAGTGGAGGAAGGCGCAGACAAACTCCGTTGAGGCGGAAATAGAGTTCCCGACGAAAGTTCCGCGCTTCGACTTCCGGCTCCAGGTTTGCAGTGGTAGAGGAAATGAAACGTACGCTGGGTTGCTCGTTGGACTCAAGACTCTCGCCGTCGGGCAGATACGTGAGCAATTCGCGCTGGCTGGCCGGGTCGAGTTCCTGCACATTATCCAGATAGAGAGTGCCGAAGGAGTTGGCAAGCGGCTGTTTGGACGGGCGGAATGGCCCAAAAAGGTCGGCTGGCTCGAAGGAGGCGCAATTGATCTTCTTGAAGCGAGAGTCAGACTTGAGGGAAAGCCTATGAATCAGCTTGGCATAGGCATCTTTTCCGGTCCCGCTTTCGCCGACAACCAAGACCGGGATATCCGTCCGGGCAATTTCGCCCGCCATGTCATTGAGGTTTTGCATGATTGAACCAAGGCCATATACAAAACCCGGCAGAGCGGGTTCAGGGAGTACAGTAGTGTAGCTCTGGCTCATGGTGACAATCAATCTAGCTGGAGACCTAACAGACGGCCGCCCACCCTAAGCTTCAGGGCTAGCGTTGAAAGAGTGCAACTGAACTGCCAGGGGCATTCCCTTGTTCAGAGTGCACCAAAATCACTAAACAGCTTAATATCAATTACTTAAGAAGCTACAGAGCGACAGCCCAAGCTTGGGAAACCTTACTTGGTCCTTCAAGAATTCCACATAGTGGCAAATTGTTACCGCTATTCTCATTCCTCCTTAATGGAACTCCACCCAACCGCATAACTTATTGATAATAATAGTGTTATGCGATCTATCGCGACTTTCAGAAGTTGTGCTGGTGTACTACGGTGTGCTGCTGGAAGGCAGGCTAGTCAGTTGGATGATCGAAGGATGAGCCGCAGAATAGCTTGTCTGGTTCTGGGTGGGCAAATCTACCGGTTGCCGGCAAAGAAGTTTCCAGCGAGGCAAGAGGAGCCAAGGCCAAAGTAAAACCCTCTGTTTCACAATGCAGTGTGGAGGATTCGTCCGTCGGGTCTTGGCGTGGACAGCAACTCGATTTTACGTTCCAAGAAATCTTGAACTTCGCGAGTTATACTATCCGCGCGCAGGTCCACTATGTCGAGTTACAACTAGCGTGTACATCCTTGGGCTCTCAGCGATGGGGCACGATCCGGCTGCAGCTCTGATCAACGGTCAGGGGGCCATCGTCGCGGCCATTGAAGAAGGAAAACTGGGGCGTACCCGATCGTTCGGCGGCATCCCACGGGCATCGATCCGCTTCTGTCTGGAGGGGGCAAAAATCCGCTGGCAGGACGTCGAGCAGGTTGCGGTAGCCAGCGAACCTAATCGGGCTTTTCTTCGGAAGGCATTATTTCGCGCACGGCTTGCGCCACTCTCCCCTGTTTCGAGCGCCTACTACTTCAATAAAGCGCTAGGGGAGTTGGGCCGCGAACTGAATAATTCGCGTATTCTGCATGAAATGGCCGGCGGACACGCCCGCCGAGTTGTTCAGTTCGAGCACCAGCTTTGCCACGCGGCGAGCGCCTTTTTCGGTTCGCCGTTCGAAACGGCACTGGTCGTATCACTTGACAATCAAGGGGATGGACGCTCTGGGCTCGTGGGGATCGGAGATGGGACGCGAATTCGAGAACTCTCCTCTATTCCCTTTCCGAATTCCCTGGCCTGGTTGTATACCCAGATCACAACGCTGCTAGGATTCTCAAATAGCGCGTCCGAGCACAAAACTCAATGGCTAAGCCTTTCCGGCGAACCCGTCTACGAAAAATTATTCGTCGAAATGCTCCGGCATGGATCGAAGGAAGCGCCTCACCTGAGCAGGAAATTTTTCAACCGTGGATTCGCCGGCAACCTGGCCTTCAGCGGCGAGTTTTACAGGAGGCTCGGTATTCCAGAAGGGCCGTTAGCGGAAGGGATCACGCAAGATCCCGACAATGCTCTGCGAAGAAACATCGCCAGCAGTTTTGAGCAGGCTTGCGAGCTTGTGCTGACGGAATGGCTCGGAACTCTCCGCAATCGCACTGGAAGCAAGAATCTGTGTCTGGCCGGCGGATTGTTTCTGAATCCACTGCTTGTGGCGGCGATAGAGAAGCAGTCTGGTTTCGACGAAATCTTCGTCCAGCCCGCGGCGGGCAACGAGGGCACGGCTCTGGGAGCCGCATGGCTGGCGTGGCATCAGGCACCCTGCCGCGTGCGCGTTGCACCAATGAAAGGGCTCTACTGGGGACCGGCCTTTTCCAACGCGGAGATCAAGCAGGTGCTGGACAATTGCAAGGCGCCTTATCGCTGGTTTGATTCCGACGACCGGCAAATTGAGGAGACCTTGCAACTGCTGATCGCAGGGAAGATCGTGGCATGGTTTCAGGGAGGGGCCGAATTCGGTCCCCGCGCGCTCGGGCATCGCAGCCTCTTTGCGTCGCCTTGGGCAGAATACGTGCAGGAGAATCTGAATGATTTTGTAAAGCATCGCGAGTCGTTTCGACCGTTCGCGCTGGCGATCCCGGAAGAAAACTGCGACGAATACTTCGAATGCTCGGCAAATGCGCGTTTCATGACCACGATGGCGCGTGCCAGGGAAAAGACGCGCAAGCTTTTTGAGTCGCCAGGCTCGGGTTTTATTTCGAACGAAGGGCTGGCGAGAGTTCAGGTGGTCTCCCGGGAAAACAATCCGCTGCTCTGGAAATTATTGAAGCGCATGGGTGAAAAAGGCCCTGCACCGATGCTTGTCAACACCTCGTTCAACCTCTTTGGGGAGCCGTTGGTGATCAACCCGCGTGACGCACTGCGAAGCTACTACTGCTCCGGGGTGGATGCGCTGGTCGCCGGAAGTTTTCTGCTGACGAAACGCTAGGAACAGTCCCCTGAATTTATGCACGAAGTCTCTAGCTTCGGGAAAATCGCACTGAGTTTCAAACAGGCCGGGACCGCACGATGGCGAAACGCTCTTTCATTTTGAGAAACGGCGATTCCAGCCAGCGGTACGAAAGGGCGCTGAACAGTACCGTCAGCCCAAAACCCGTAAGCGCATAGGCGGCGTATATTTTCACCGAGTTCCCGCGAATCAAGTGCCAGGCAAGCAAAAGTCCCGCAGCGTGGTAAACGTAAAGGCCGTACGAAATTCGCCCAAGGTAAGTCAGCCAGGAAGCAGTCAGCGCGCGCGCACCCGCGGCCGGCGCACCGATCACTGCAAACAGCAAACCCGCCGCAGCAAGCGCAATCAGCGGCCGGCCGAGGAGTGTTCCCATTACCGGGGCGACTTCGGTTTGGGCGTTCAAATTTGTCTGCGACGCGACCATACACCAGAGTCCCAAACAAGCGATCGCGAGCGCGGCGCGGCTAAGAAGCGAAAGAGACGGAGCTTCACTTCCAAGGAAATAAGCCAGCAGAACACCGAAAGCGATCGCATCAATGCGCGCCAGGGTGTTGTATTCAACCGCTGCGCCGACCACATGCGAAAAGACGAGAAACACCCGGACCATATTCGCAAGGACCAGTAAACCGATTACGGCGAAGACGAGTTGGCGGCGGGACAATCGACGAAGCGCAAGCGGCCAGACCAGGTAAAACTGCTCTTCAATGGATACGCTCCACAGCGGACTGGCGATGGAGTGTGGCAGGCCGAGGAAAACATAGACCCAATTCCCCGAAAGCAGGAGATAGCCGGCAATGAAGGGCCAACCTAGATGTTGGGTTCGATCCCAGACCGGAACGACGGCAGCAACCCCAATGAAGAAAAAATACAGGGGCCAGATGCGTAAAATCCGCCTAACGTAGAACGCACCGGTGTCAATGCTTCCCCGGATTTCTTCTTCACGGATCAGCAGGGTGGTAATCAGGTATGCGCTCAAGGCAAAGAAGAGATCCACGCCAAATGCGCCGGCGCTTGCGACTGCGCAAACCAAGGGAACCGCGAAGTGGGGGAGAATCGGGTGGGCTTGATAAAATTGCGGGTCGTTGGGAACGACATGAAAAACGAAAACCCCGAAAAATGCGAAAAATCGGAGGGAATCCAGTTCAGGGCGGTAAAAGCGCCGAGTGTTTGGTTGCTCAAGGTTTTCGATTGTTGTTTGTTGAATCAGGGAGATTTCGCGGGTATCCACTAATGAGTGAAAGTAATCACTGGAAGAGCGAGTGTCAACAAATATCACGAGGCATGGGGATTTCGAAGAGCTGATAACGTCGAATCACATCCCGCAAACTTGCCGATGCAAGGTCTTTATTGTGAGGTCCATACACACATTCCACCGAGAAAACCGGCTCCCCGGAAGCGATCTGTCAATTCAATTCGCTTAGCCGCTTCGAGTAACTTGGACGCTGCGATACCCTTCCCAGAGGAGCCAATTTTTAGCTTTTCTGGGTAAAGAGATCGTGGTATGAAGTAAGGACGTTTGGCTCACGTCCCAGTAGCCACGACTAGTGCGACCCATCCCGCAGAGATTAGGTCAAGAAGTTCCTGATACTGGGCAATCAAACGCCCCTCGGAAGCCCCTTTTGGAACGGAGATTATCGTAATGTGGATTGATTCGCGTGGCGGTCTGTTCTCTAGACTCTTCGTTCTTGCTTGCCAGTCGGTTTTCCTTAGTTTCTTCTTATTTCTAATGGGCCTCCCTGCTCAAGCGCAGAGCGGGGCGATCACTCTGGTTCAGCATGCGGGCAAGGATGCCGGGAACTCGACGTCATCAACGCTAAGCTTTGGGACGAATAATACTGCGGGGAATTGGATCGCGGTTTGTGTTCGAGCCGGGGCATTGAATGAAGTCATAGCCGTCGGCGATACCAGGGGAAATTTTTACCGTAAGGCGATCCAGTTCAATCAAACCACGGATGGCTTCACGGGGGCGATATTTTATGCGGAAAGCATCGCCGGCGGTGCAAACACTGTCACAGTCTCCGACAGTATTTCGGGGACTTTGCGCTTCTCAATTCTCGAATATTCGGGCGTCGCAACGTCCGCGTCCCTCGATGTAGCCGCCGCGGCGCAGGGCAGCAACAATGCCCCCAGCAGCGCCCCCAGCGTGAACACTACCGCCAACGGGGACTTGTTACTCGGTACAGTGATGACGGGTAACGGCCAGAATTACACAGCGGGTCCAGGCTACAAAATCGAGGAGAGTGTGCCTGGTGTAGGAAATGCGAAAATGATGGTTGAAGATCAGGTCCAGACCATATCAGGGGCGGCTATCGCCGCAGCAACCATTGGTTCAGCGGATGACTGGGCGATCGGGTTGGCTGCATTCAAGGCAGCAAACGGGACTGGCGGAACTGCTCCTACCATTACCGGGTTGAATCCGACGTCGGGAGTGGCTGGAACATCGGTGGTGATTACGGGAACGAACTTCGGAAGCCCGCAGGGAACGAGCACGGTGAAGTTCAACGGAGTCACGGCGGCTCCGACGGCTTGGAGTGCTACCAGTATCACCGCACCGGTTCCCGCCGGAGCCACCACAGGAAGCGTCATCGTCACCGTTGGCGGCCTCGCCAGCAACGGCGTTACGTTTACTGTGCCACCCTCTCCTTCTGTAACGATTAATCAGGCGGCAGCGCAGGCCGATCCAACGAATGCTTCAACGATCAACTTCACAGCAGTCTTCAGCGCCGCGGTCACCGGGTTCATCAACACGGATGTGACTCTGAGCGGAACGGCCGGAGCAACGACCGTGGTGGTGACCGGCAGTGGAACCACCTACAACGTCGCCGTCAGCGGCATGACGCAGACCGGAACCGTGATTGCTACCATCCCTGCCGGCGTAGCCACTGCGAATGGTGCGCCGAATACCGCTTCGGCCAGCACCGACAACACCGTCACCTACGACATCACCCCGCCAAGCGTTACCGTGAACCAGGCTGCCAGCCAGACGGATCCAACGAGCACTTCCCCGATTAATTTCACGGCTGTGTTCAGCAAGACAGTCACCGGATTCAGCAGTACGGGTGTAACCCTGGGAGGAACAGCGGGAGCAACGACAGCGGTTGTGACCGGCAGTGGAACCACCTACAACATCGCCGTCAGCGGCATGACGACGTCTGGAACCGTCATCGCTTCCATTGCAGCCGGCAAGGCTAACGATCTGGCTGGGAACCTCAACACCGCTTCCACGAGTACGGACAACACCGTCACTTTTAACGCCGCTGCACCGAGCGTGACGATTAATCAGGCAGCAGCACAGGCCGATCCAACCAACGCTTCGCCGATCAACTTCACGGCGGTCTTCAGCACCGCGGTCACCGGATTCATCAACACGGATGTGACTCTGAGCGGAACGGCGGGAGCAACGACCGTGGTGGTGACCGGCAGTGGAACCACCTACAACGTCGCCGTCAGCGGCATGACGCAGACTGGAACCGTGATTGCCTCCATTCCTGCCGGCGTGGCCACCGCGAATGGAACGACGAACACCGCTTCCACCAGCACCGATAACACCGTCACCTACGACATCACCCCGCCAAGCGTCACCGTGAACCAGGCTGCCAGCCAGACAGATCCAACGAGCACTTCCCCGATTAATTTCACGGCCGTCTTCAGCCAGGCTGTCACCGGATTCAGCAATACGGGTGTAACCCTGGGAGGAACAGCGGGAGCAACGACAGCGGTTGTGACCGGCAGCGGAACCACCTACAACATCGCCGTCAGCGGCATGACGACGTCTGGAACCGTCACCGCTTCCATTGCAGCCGGCAAGGCTAACGATCTGGCCGGAAACCCCAACACGGCTTCCACCAGCACCGATAACACGGTTACTTACAATCCGCAGTCAGGTCTAGTTGCCGCTTATTCGTTCGAAGAAGGCACGGGCACGACCACGGCCGACTCTTCCGGCAACAATAACACCGGCACGCTTTCGGCTGGAGTCACTTGGACGACCGGAAGGGTAGGAAACGCGGTTGCGTTCAACGGCACTTCGGGTGATATCACGATCAACGAAGCGCCATCGCTGGACCTGAACGGCAGCTTCACGCTTTCCGCCTGGGTCAACCCAGCGAGCGTTTCCGGCACCGGAACCTTGCTGATCAAGGAGACCACGGTTGGCTGCGGTTATTTCCTGCAGATCGCCAATGGACAGATTGCCAGTGGATTCAACAACGGCTCGGGCTGCGTCGAACACGACACCACCAACGCTAATCTGGCCGCGGGAAATTGGTATTTCCTTTCCATCGTCCTAGATCACTCCAGCAACACCTACAATACGTATCTGAATGGAAACTTGCTAAGCAGCGCGGCCGAGACAGGAGTGCCGGTGCCGAACACGCAACCGCTCGTGCTCGGAAGAAGCGGTTGCAGCGGCTGCGGGTTTGAGCGGCTGAACGGCATTCTGGACGAGGTGAAAGTCTATAACCGCGCGTTGAGCGCGAGCGAAGTGCAGACACTGTTTAACGCCGCGGTTGGCGGGCCGGCGATCAGTGGGTTAAATCCAACGTCAGGGTTGACCGGTACATCGGTGGTGATTACGGGAACGAACTTCGGAAGCCCGCAGGGAACGAGCACGGTGAAGTTCAACGGAGTCACGGCGGCTCCGACGGCTTGGAGTGCTACCAGTATCACCGCACCGGTTCCCGCCGGAGCCACCACAGGAAGCGTCATCGTCACCGTTGGCGGCCTCGCCAGCAACGGCGTTACGTTTAACGTGACAAATCTCTCCGTAACGATCAGTCCAAAGCGGGCGGCAGTCACCCTCTCGCAACCGCAACAGTTCACGGGAACACTGAGTAACGATCCACAGAACGGCGGAGTGAGCTGGTCAGTAGATGGAGTTGCAGGCGGGTCGTCTACAAACGGTACAGTCTCATCCGCCGGGTTATACACGCCCGGCACGCAACCGGGTGTACATACGGTCACCGTGACAAGCAATTCCAGCCCATCGACGAGCGCCTCGGCAACCGTGGCCGTCACTGATTTCCCAGGAATGTATACCTACCACAACGATAATGCGCGCACCGGCCAAAATCTTAAGGAGTACGCGCTGACGCCAGCGACGGTCAACAGTTCCACATTCGGAGTGCTGTTCAGCTGTGCGGTGGATGGATACCTGTACGCGACGCCGTTATACGTCCCCGGACTAAATATTAGTGGGCAGACCCGGAACGTCGTGTTCATCGCCACCGAGCACGACAGCGTGTATGCGTTCGATGCGGATTCACCTTCGTGCGTCCAATTGTGGCATGTAAATTTCCTTTCCACGGGAGTGACCACCGTTTCGCCCGCGGACGTAAATGAATTCGGCGACCTCACCCCCGAAATCGGCATCACCTCGACACCGGTAATCGACCCCACGACAAACACTATTTACGTAATGGCAAAAACGAAGGAAACAGTTGGCACTGGCTGCTCCACGGCGAATCCGTGTTTCATTCACCGTTTGCACGCACTGGATATGATTACGGGCGCAGAGAAATTCAATGGTCCAGTAGTAGTAACGGGGCCGAATTTCAATCCGTTGACACATCTGCAAAGAGCCGCGCTACTGCTTAACAACGGAACTGTGTATGTAGCGATAGGTTCGCACGGGGATAACGGGGTATGGCAGGGATGGATGATGGCATACACCGCTGCTGCGCCGCTGACGCAACAGTGGGTCTACCACACGACGGACCCGATCAATGGAAACAATGGCGGAGCTATCTGGAACTCAGGAAACGGCCCCGCGGTAGATTCAAGCGGCAACATCTACGTGGAGACCGGCAACGGGTTTTTCGATGGAGTCAACAATTTCTCGGATTCTGTCATTAAAATCAGCCCTCAGGGCACGAGGTTGGACTTCTTCACGCCGTTTGATCAACAGATCATGCAGACGAATGACATCGATCTCGGATCCTCCAATCCAATCGTCCTTCCCGACTCGGTGGGTTCGGCCACGCACCCGCATTTATTGATCGCCACAGGTAAGGTCGGTGTGATTTACCTGCTAGATCAAACAAACATGGGGGGGTTCAATTCTGCCAGCAATCATGACGTGGAAGAAATAAACGTTGCTTTCAACACAGGCAGCGCCACGAACGGGTTCTACGGTCAACCGGCCTATTGGAACGGGAATATATATGCCGTTGTGGTGGGCGATGTAATGCGGCAGTACGCGATATCCAATGGGAACATCACCATCGGGGCCGTTTCACACTCAACCAACCAATTCGGCTTCCGGGGAGCAACACCCGCAGTCTCCGCAAACGGCACTACGAATGGCATCGTCTGGGTGGCGGACGTTTCCGGATACGAGTCGGGAGGGCCGACCATACTGAATGCCTATGACGCGACGAACCTGGGCTCGCGGCTTTACATCAGTCCATCGGGGGGAGCGGGCGCCGCTTCACTAGCGACGAAGTTCACCGTACCCACAATCGCGAATGGCAAAGTCTATCTCGCCGGACAAAACGCGTTCACGGTCTTCGGCCTGCTCCCGAACTGACGGGGCAACACACAGCCGCCCGCTCGTGGTGCGAATCTGAACCAGACAGTGTCGGAACCT
>Ga0247676_1000131_pt1 | contig 11126 bp, 18 predicted proteins | sample CNK17_metaG_FD_182802 | JGI IMG/M metagenome (GOLD analysis project Ga0247676, IMG submission 182802) | Soil microbial communities from Purdue University Martell Research Forest, Indiana, United States - CNK17 | ecosystem: Environmental > Terrestrial > Soil > Temperate forest > Bulk soil...
GTTGTCCCGCTCCGGAATCCCCGTCGAATACGACGCACTCAAATACCGCAACCAAGGCATCCCCTGCGGACCCCACTCCCACGCAGGCCACAAACAATTCAACAACGAGGACTTCATCGAACCAGGAACGACGTTAATGTTGACTCTCGTCAAATGACCGTCCGTCACCGCCATCAGCGCATCGCACAAACAATCCAGAACCCAACCCTCAATCAGCTTCTTCTCCGGCTCCAACACCCGCCAGAACATCCGAACAAACGCCAGCAAATCACCCTCAGCCTCCCGAGCCTTCTCCATCAACCGAGCCCGACGATCCAACTCCCTCCGCGCCGCCTCACGAACCGACAAACCAGCCGATACAGCCGAACCAACCAAACCACCCGAACCACTCAATCCAGTTGACATCCGTCAATCTCCACGCCCCGTTCCAAATCCTACCCGTGAAAAATTTGGCCGTCCAAAATTTGACCTGGCCACCCAACAGCAGCCAAACCCATGGGGAGCGCGGCTTGATGATCCGCAAATCACCCAGGGCTCCTTCGTGAGGTTGGAAAATTGAGCCCGTGACGAGGGCAACCTGGACAAGATTTAATTTTGTGCGTAGGGGCGAGGGGGGGGGTCGCTAAAGTATGGCTCTGCCATGCCCGGTGAGGGTAGAAGCGTAACCTACTGATTACATACGGATTGGCTGCGATCCGTCGTCCCTGGTGCGCGCGGGATCATGATCAAACGTTCGTTTGCGGGTGCATCCGACATTTGTATGGGCGTTAGGTATCGCCGCTGACAGCCCTAACAATGGCGGAAATGCCCGGAGTCGACCGCTAACGGACCGACTCGGAGGGAAGGGACCCCGCGCGGCACCGTCGATCAGTGCTTCGTGGTCGCGTCCGGCACCGCCGCTGGGACCTGTCCGGCGAGTGCCAGAAGTTCGGCCTCCGACAAATCTTCCAAGCTCTGGATAACCCGAACGTCTTTCTTTTCAACGATATGGCCGTGGAGCTTCGCAAGGTCCATTAACGCGCCACGACGATCCGCGAGTTCAACTTTTAGACTGCGACCATACTTTGTAACGGCGGATGAGACAGCCTGGACGGCGCCAGCTTGCTCGTCAGTGAGGTCCGCGGACGGCTTCAAAGTCACGTCGCCGCCGTCTTGCCATTTGTAAAAATCGCGGGGGTCGGAGAACGCCATCAGGCTTAAGGCGTGGCTGATCCGCTCCTTTGTCACGACGTATCGAGCGGCGATTTTCTCGCGTTCTGCCTCGGCCTTGACCCGGCAATCCTCGATCATGAGGGATATTACAGGGTGCTTAAGGAGCCTTTGCGCCTCCTGTCCCTGGACGGCTGCGGACGCTTTCGAGTTTGGATATGCGCGCCGGTAAGCCTCTGTTGCGTTCGTCATTCCACCTGCGATGTAGGCATTGACGAAGGCGCGTTGCTTACCGGTCACGTTTGGGCTCCGCTTTTGGTTCGGTGGTTTGTCGTTTCCCGTAAGCGGTCGGTCAAGAGTTCGTCGGGTGCCGGAGTGATTTAGCGGCGTTTTTAGCCGTTTTTCTGGTGTGGTCTTGACTGGGTGAAATTGGGGCTTTCTTACTAGTACTGAGCTTAGTTCAGAGTACTACGTCACGCGCGTGCGCGCGGGGGAGTACTTTCGACGATGCACGCAACAATATACATACCCATTCAACGTGTGGTTGTGGCCTGAATTGCTCGGACCTGATCGAGCTTCATTCCGGTTCGGGCGGCGACCACTTCTGGCGGGTATCCTCTTGCGAGAAGAGCGGCGACGGTCATACGCGCGTCGCGGTCCTGAAAGTGGAGTGCTGGGAGCGTGCCTGGCGGGTTGTTTTGGTGTTTTCCCGTATCAGCTCGTTTTGGTGTTTTAGGTGCGATGGTTCGGGCGGCTGCGTTCCAGGCCTGTTGATCCGAGTAAGTCTCGGTTCGTTTGGCTCGATCCCATCGGAGCTTGGTCATAGCGGTGCCCGGTCTCGTTTGAGTTGTCGGAAGCGCGGTGTGACGTCCACCTGGCGGGCTGGTGTAGGTGGTGGTGCGGGTGGCTTGGCTGGTGCCGGGTGTGCTGGGGCCTGGTTGGGTTGTGGAGCCTGAGCCGGGCGCGGTGGCGCCTGGCGTGGTTGTAGGGCTGGCGTCGCTTGGACGGTCGCGAGGTAGTCCCGCTCCTCTTGGGTGAGTTTGGCGGCTGGCGGTGCCTGGTGCTGTAGGGCTTCGCGTTCGACGAGCAGCCGGACGCCTTCGCGCAAGAGATCGACTCGTGTGGTTGGTTCGCCGGTTCGGTGCCTTCGGGCTTTGGCGAGGGCTTCGAGGTTTGCGAGTTCCTCGGGCGAGACGCGGATGATGATTGACTTTGTGAGCTTTGCCATGTGGCGGAGCCTATCGCATCCACGGATATCCTAGATATTCTGTAACGCATGGCTGCTATGCGTATTTGTGGATATACAAGCAATCCATTCCCCACGATATACGGGGGACCGCCGGGCGACTGGCGGGGCGCGGGAGCGAAGCCCGCGGGCCGCTGGGAAGCCAGGTGAAGGCGCACAAAAAGCAGGGATAGTTGGTCCCTTCAAGGCGCGAAGAGCGATCGCGCCGGTTCGCGGGGGTTTCCCTGCCCGCATGGGTCTCACAAATGCCCATGCGCCAAAGCCGGTGCGCTGTGACCCACGCGCCGCCTGTTTCGCGATGAGAGGCAGGGGGGTGGCAGGTAATTGCCAGCATTGAGAGAGTAGAAAACACGCGAGACCAGAGCGAACACAAATCGTCGAGGTGCGTAGCGTCAGTGAGCTAAGGCCAGGTGCGGGAACGCACGACATGGCGCGGCGAGGTTTCTTTCTGCTTTGTGCTGGTGACTGCCTTCCGGCAAGTTCAAGCGATTGTGCTTGTGCTTACCGGAGGGCTTTACTGTGCGTGATACTTATGGGGTTGTTGCTGCTTACTCGCGTGGTCGCGGGTTGGACATCGTGACGACTGAGCATGTGGCTTTCGAGGCGGCTTTCGCTGCTTACAAGGCGGCGATTGAGGCGGGTGCCTGGTGCTGTGATCTGGTTGACCAGGCCGATGAGATTGTCGCCGAATATGCGCGTTCCAAGGCGTGACGATTGGACTTGCCGGGCTTGTCCCGGCTTTTCCAATGGCCGGGCTGTTGGCGGTTCCCCGCGCTTCAGGGGTGGAGGTTAGAGCATGAGTGCGAGTGAAAAAACGGCAGATTTGGCCGCCTTGTTGCGGGCGCGTTGCCCGGTGATCTGGATCAACAGCCGGGAGGAGGCGCGGGTTGAAGGCGCGGTGATCGAGGCCGCTGCCAGCGCGGGGTATCTGACCCGGTTGTGGGACGTCGCGGCGGGCTGCACGGGCATTGACGGGCGGGCGGTCAACATTGGCGGTCCTGACCCGGCTGCGATGCTGGGGGCGATCCTGGACCGTTCGGCGCGGTCCGAGCGGTGCGTGTGGGTGATGCGGGACCTTGGGCCATGGCTTGTGGGTCCGGTGGGAATGAGCACGGTGCGGGCGGTGCGGAACCTGGCGCGGTCTTTGCCGACGGTGCCGCGGGACTCGGCGCAGGCGCTGGTGATCATATCGACGTCGCCCGACGTTCCGCCCGAGTTGACGAACCATTGCGCGGTTGTCGACTGGCCGCTTCCTGACCGGGCGGAGATCGCGGCCATTCTGGACGCGGCGATTGCCGCCTTGCCGGAGGAGATGCAGGCGACGGCGGCGCCGAACGGGACGCGGGACGCGGCGATTGACGCGGCGGTTGGGCTGTCGGGCGAGGAAGCGGCTGGGTGTTATGCCAAGTCGCTTGTGCGGCTGCGTCGGATCGATGCGGCGGTTGTGGCGCAAGAGAAGCGGCGCGTCATCTCGCGGGAAAGGCTCTTGGAGTGGTTCGACCCGCTACTTGGCGGGCTGGATGCTGTCGGTGGGCTGGACGTGCTCAAGGGGTGGCTGGTGTCGCGCCGATCCGCTTATTCGCAAGCGGCGCGGGATTACGGGCTGCCCGCACCCAAGGGCGCGTTGCTTGTCGGTGTGCCGGGTTGCGGTAAGAGCCTGACCGCGAAGGCCATTGCGACGGCCTGGCAGGTCCCGCTTTTGCGGCTGGACCTTGGGGCGCTGAAGTCAAAATTCGTCGGAGAGTCGGAGGGCAATTTGCGGCGGGCTCTGTCGGTTATCGACGCTGTCGGGCGCTGTGTTGTGTGGATTGACGAAATCGAGAAAGCCCTTGCGGGGGCGACGCAAGGCGCCGCGGACGGCGGTGTGTCGTCCGATGCTTTGGGCACCGTGCTTTCGTGGATGCAGGATCGGGGCGGAGAGAGCTTTGTGATTGCCACCGCGAACGACGTGAGCGCGCTTCCTCCGGAGCTTATGCGAAAGGGTAGGTTCGACCAGGTCTGGTTCGTGGACCTTCCGACCACGGCGGAGCGCGGCGAGATCGTGCGGGCGGCGCTGCGGGCGCATGGTCGCGGCCATCTGGCTTCGCCTGCTGGGGACTGGGGGCCGGTCGCGGCGGCGACGGTGGGCTTTACCGGGTCGGAGGTGGCGGAGCTTGTCCCTGACGCCTTGTATGCCGCTTTCGCCGATGGCGGGCGGGAGGTGACGGAGGCCGATTTGCTGGCGGCTGCTGGCACGGTGACTCCGCTGGCGAAGACCGCGGCGGAGAAAATCGAGCGATTGCGAGCGTGGGCCGATGGGCGGGCGCGGTTGGCGACCACACCGGAGACGGTGAAGGCTGCTGGCGGTGTGCGGTCCATCGACCTTTAGCGACCATGCCGCGAGGTGGGCCGGGACGGTTGTCCCGGCTGCACCTGGCGCAATGGCCGTTGTCATTGGGTTGCCCGTTCTCCGGGGTTTTTCAGGGGTAGGAGTGAAATCATGCGAGTTTCGACTTTGCGGCCAGGTTTGCTGGTGTCGCTTTCGACCACGATCAAAGGGAACGTCACCTACAAGGTGAAGGAGATTGAGCCGGACCATATCGCATGGGACGGGACGCGGCGGGCCGCGTGGGAAACGAATAAGCTCGTGGAAAATCCCGCTGAGCACGACGAAGCGGTGAAGCTCCGGGGGAAGGCGCGTTCGCTGGTGACGGCGATTTGTTCGGCTTCATCCTTTGGGCTGCTTTGCCCGGAGAGCGAGCGCGAGCGTTTGGATCGTGCGGTGCGCGAGGCGCAAGAAATCGCGAACGAGTTCAATTCGCGGGCTTCTGTCACGCGGATGGCGGTTCACATCATCGTCGGAAGGGTGGCCGCGGACGATGTCGAGGCGGTGCGGGCGATCAATTCCGAGGTGCGGGATCTGATGGAACGCATGGAAGCCGGGTTGATCGCACTGGACGTGCAGGCGGTGAGGGACGCCGCGAACCGGGCGCGGGACCTGGCTGCGATGCTGACGCCTGAGGCTGCCAGCAAGGCGCAGGCGGCCATTGACGTGGCACGCCAGGCGGCACGGCGGATCGTCAAGGCGGGCGAGGCTGCTGCGGTCGAGATTGACCAGGCGACGTTGCGGGTTATCCGCGGAGGCCGAGCCGCCTTTCTGGACCTTCCCGAGGATGGCCAGGCGGGCGAGATCGCGGCGCCGGTTGTCACCGGGCGGGCGGTTGACCTGGCGCCTGGCGTCGAGGTGGAGCGGTCGCAGGCGGGGGCGGCTGGCATCGATGACACCGCGCCGATTGTCTTGCGGGCGGCTGCCACGCCGCAATTTGGGTTTGAACTGTAAGGAGGGGCGGAGATGCCTTGCGACACACAGCGGGCCGCTGGCCAGACTTTCGACCAACGCAAGGCGGAGGTGCGCGAGGCAATCGCGCGCCTGTCCGCGGCGCTGGCGAGCGGCCAGGCCAAGGCCATCGTTTCCCGGGCGACGGGGTCGGTTGCGTTCCGTGGCTGGGAAGAGGGCGAGACCAGCCGGGTCACGGACGCTTGTGCTTACCGGATGGTGATGGCGACGGGCGGCGTATTGGCCAAGCAGGCGATAGCGCGGGCCGAGGCTTTGGCGGGCCGGTCGGTGAGCCGCGAGGCGCTGACGGCGGGCCATCACTCGCACGATGGCGGGGTGACATGGCACCGCGGGCACTGAGCCGCCCGGAGGTTTGGAAGGTGGTTCGCGTGGAACGCGCGGACCGCTCCAACCGGACGGTTAATCCCTACACCGGATCAGCCAATCGCGCGGACGAGCGGCGGGTGACGTTCTGGTGCGCGCGGATTGGCGGGCGGGTTGTCGAGGGGTTCGCCACGCGCCGATCCGCGCTTGCCGCGGCGCGAGGGACGGAAGGCTGACCATGCCGCGAACCATCCCGGGCTTGTCCCGGGCATGGTTGGCGCAATGGCCAGGTGGACATTGCCGCGCCTCCCGGATCGGGGGTGGGAGTGTGTGAAATGGGAATGGACGTTTACGGGAAGCGCCCGAAGAGCGAGACGGGCGAGTATTTCCGCCGCAATGTGTGGGGTTGGCGCCCGTTGGCTGATTACGTGCTGGAAAACCATCCCGTGCGGGCGAGCGGTTGCCGTTACTGGCACACGAACGACGGCGCCGGTTTGGGTCCGGCTGCGTCCGAGAGGTTGGCGGGTGATCTGGAAGAGGACATCGCGAGCGGTGCGGCGGCTGCTTACGTCGCGGCGCGCGATGCCAGGCTTGCCCGGTTGCCGAACAAGCCTTGCAAGCATTGCGGCGGGACCGGGATCAGGACGGACGCGGTTGGCCAGAAGATGGGCCAGCCTTCGCGCGTGATCGATGAGACCTGGTGCCATAAGCCGGACCATCCCCGGTATGGCCAGGTCGGATGGTGCAATGGGTGCGACGGGCGGGGGTGGGATCGTCCCGTCGAGACCTGGTATTCGCTGGAGGTTGAGGACATTCGCGATTTCGCCGCGTTCCTGAAGGATTGCGGCGGATTTCGGATTTGCTGACCACGCCGAAGAACGTGCCGGGGTTGTCCCGGGCGTTCCTCGCAGCGGTCAGATGGACGCTGGCGGCACCCCGCGCAATCAGGGGTTGGAGTGAGACAATGCGAGTCGAGATACGAGTCGGCGCCTACAATTCGCGCCGCTACGGGAAACCATGGATCGCCCGGGTAACGGATTGGCCGGTGGGCAAGCATCCCGTTCTGGAGTTCGGGGCGACCGTGGACCTTCAGGTTTGCGAGATCGAAGCGGAGCCGGGTTCCATCGTGCGGTGGGGTCAGAAGGATTACCGGGGCAACAATACCACGCGAGAGTGGGGGATCGTTTGCGCCGATGGGTCGGTGAACAATTCCGACGCGGTGCGGTGCCGTGGCCACTGGCTGGCGGGCTGTCCGGTTCCTGCTGAAGCGGAGGATTGAGCCATGCGCCGACCGAGAGTCATCACGCGCTGCGTGGCGGACACCTACGCCGCATCGAACGAGCGGATCATTGAGTTCGGAGCGCGAAGCGCGGGCGGGCTGATTTCGTTTCGCGAGTTGGACGATGGGACGTTGCTGATCGACGTGTACCGGACGAGCGGGCCGGTCACTGTGCGCCATGAGGAGGGGTGAGATGAACGTTTTTGAGAGTGTGACATTGCCGCTGGGCGAGCGCCCGGACGGCGATGGCTGGTATTTGGTCAAGGTGGTGGACGAAGGCCGGTCGCGGCTCTGGCGGCGCTCCGGGCCGGTGCTGGCGGCTCTGGATGGCCTGGCGGAGTGGGTCTGTGCTCATGTCCCGCTGGACGGTCCCGAAGGCGTTAGCGAGCTTCTGAGGCAGGCCAGGGAGGCGATTGACCAGGCCATCGCGGACGAGATCGGACACGACTGACCATGCCGCTTGCCATGCCCGGGCCGTCCGGGGTGGTAAGCGCAATGGTGCAGGACCGTTGCCCGCTCCCCGGGGATTCAGGGGAAGGAGTGAACCATGCCGAAATTCAGGATCAAGGCCGAATACCGCGCGACGATTTGGTATCGGTCAACCGTGTGGATCGAGGCCGCGAACGAGGCCGAAGCGATGGCCGCCGCGCGGCGGCTCGACGAGGGCGGCGCCCTCAATTTTTATGATTACGCCGAAGATTCCTCGCTGACCGATTTTAGCGTTGAGGCTGTCACCGTGGCGCCTGAGGAGCAGGCGCTTGCCGACATGACGGCGGCGTATCTGGGGGAGGACTGACCATGTCACAAACGAAGTTGGACGAAGTCTGGACGCTGACCATCGACCACAAAGGCGGCACGACCACGCGCGTTTTCCGGACCGAGAAGGCCGCTAACAAGGCGCTGGCGGAATGGGCGCGGAAGCGATGGAACTACAACGCCGTGGCCTGGCCGGAATATACGAACGGCGTGAGCCTGGCCGATTACGCGGCGATGCCGGATGATGAGGCCGTGCAGCTTTACTTTGGCGGCGGGGGTGAAGATTGGTTCGTGATCGACCCCGCGACGGTGGAGGGCTGAATCGTGGCAATTTCCGAGACACAGGACGGTTGGGCCTGGTATCGGGTCGAAGCGCCTCCCCGAAAGGGGACGGCGCGGACCTGGGAATACGCGCTGCCGGTGAACGAGCGAGAGCGGTCATCGGCGCAGAAGGCGGCGCTCCGCAAGCTGCAACGGCTGGCGCTCTTGCACGGGGTCGCGGTGCAGATCAGTCGGCGGCGCAAGGAGTATCACACATGACCTACGGGCTGACGCACGCGAACCGGAGCAAGCACGTCGTTCGCTTGTGCGCCTGGTGCCAGGCGGAGGTCCCCCGCTGGGATTATCCGCCGTTTTGCTCGATGCGGTGCGCGCTGAAGTATGCCCGCTCAGCGTTCCGGGCCGGGTTCCGGGCGCCCCCAAAGGACCAGTCCGATGAACAACGTTGAACGAGGGAACGCCTGGCGTGCCGCGGGCAAGCCATGGTTTGATGTTTCCCGGGAACACCTCACTATCGCGGAGTGGCCTCACAAGAACCGCTGGCGCACGATCTGGATCGCGCTGACCCACCGTGATCCTGTCAGTGGTCCGGGCGACTCGCTGCTGTGGGGCCGCATCGTGCCGCCCCTGGTGATGCTGGCGGCGGTTCTCTGGCTTGCCATGCCGGTCATCCGTGAGGCGATGGAGCCTGACCTACCGACGCGATATCAGGCCAAAATTGTGCGGTTGCGCTTCGCCGTCGAAGCGGCGCGGGACCGGCTTGCCGAGTGCGAGCAGAGGAAGCCAGAATAGCGACGGGCCGGACGGTGCTGGTAACACCGGGAACCGGCCCTGACCCTGGATCGAAAGGAGCTTCGACCGATGGCTGACGAGCAATTACCCGACAACTGGCCGAATGACGAGCGAGGGGGTCTTGTCCGGTATGATGCGATGTGTCGAGCCATCGACGCAGCGCTGGAAGTTGATGAAGTCAAGAATATCCGCGACATGGCCGCCGCGCTGGAGCAATGCGCCAGAATAGCAAAGAACACTCAGGCCGAGCACGACTGCGGCAAAGTCCGATTGCGGGGCGAACGTCGCATGGGCGAAATGCTGGCGGAGATGGAGCTTGCCAAAGGCAATCTGAAAAAAGGCACGGAACTCCCGTGGTCAGAAGGTGTTACCGCGGGAAAGAAGCTGGCCGATATCGGCATCACCAAAATCCAGTCGTCGAATTGGCAGCAACTCGCCGCTTTGCCTGTTGAGCAAATTAACGCGGCGATGGCGAAACCCAAAGTGCCCACCGTCAACAGCCTGCTGAAGAAGCCTCGGCGGGAAAAGCGGGAACGCGAGTTCGCGGAGACCACGAAGAAGGCGATGAAGCGGCTGGGCACGAAGTTATACGGGGTAATCTACGCGGACCCCCCCTGGCGGTTTGAGCCTCGGTCCCGCGACACCGGCCTGGATCGGGCGGCGGACAACCACTACGAGACCATGACGGTGGACGCGATCAAGGCGATGGCGGTGCCCGCAGCGGACGATTGCGTGCTCTTCTTGTGGGCGACGGCACCGATGCTGCCAGAAGCCCTGGAAGTCATGGAAGCCTGGGGGTTCGCCTACAAGAGTCATTGCGTTTGGGTGAAGGACCGGGTCGGCACCGGTTACTGGTTCCGCAACAAACATGAGTTGCTGCTGGTGGGGACGCGCGGATCGGTTCCGGCCCCCGCCCCTGGCGAGCAATATTGTTCGGCGATCGATGGGACGGTGGGAAAACACAGCGCCAAGCCAGGGATTTTCGCGGAGATGATCGAGGATCTGTTCCCGAATGTTCCGGCGATCGAAATGTTCGCGCGGGGCGAGCGTTTGGGATGGACAGTCTGGGGGGCGGAGGCATGAGACTTACCGAAGAGCAAGGCGCGCTCGTGAAAGGGATGCTGGACCGCGGCGACCGCCAGCACGACATCGCGTCGTTTTTTGGCGTGAACGCCGGGCGGATCGCGGAGATCAAGACCGGCGACCGGTTCCCCAACGTGAAAGCGGCGGCGAAGCGTGACCTTCCCCCGCAATCAGCGATGACCGGCGGGGTCGCGATTTTCGAGGCGCGCCGGGCGCTAACGCGGGCGCGTATGGGGATCGACGCGGCGTTCGCCGCTTTGGACGAGTTCGAGCGGTCGAGGGAGCCTGACTGACGACGACTCTTGAGTCATCGCTTTTTTGGTGCGGGCGCGGCAGTGCCGTTTGGCATGAGTGCCAGGGTTTTCTCGGCGATGGGCCAGCCGTGATCGTGGATATCGCTGATCAGCATAATCAAATCGAAGTCGTCGAGCAGTCGGATTTTCGCGATTTGCTCAGGTGTCAGCTTTTGGTTTGTGCTCATGGCAGTAATCCGAGTCGTCGGCTTTCGTCGGCGTGAGATTGTGCGAGGGCGATTGGATCGATTCCCATTTCAGCCCACCACGCCGCCTCATCCCCTCGGTTGTGTAGGCTTGCACCTGACCTCGCGTCATGGTGGTGCCAACAGGTCGGCAAAACCCATAGGTCGCTTGATTTGAGTCCTCGCGCTTTCGGTTCCGGCCCGCATGTCAAGTGGTGCGCGACCACCGGCCCCCCCCTCCTGCATCCCGGGACTGAGCAAGGCAAAGTCCGGATGCGTGCCAGGTGCTTCGGGGATCTTATCCGGGGAACTTTGAAATTCGGGGCGACCTCGCTCAACACGGGTCCCTCAGCGGCACGCCGAGCCGTTCGCGGGCGGCTGCGTGGTGTTCCTCGGCCAGGTTGCGCCTGATCCAGTCGCATGA
>Ga0247676_1000132_pt1 | contig 11065 bp, 6 predicted proteins | sample CNK17_metaG_FD_182802 | JGI IMG/M metagenome (GOLD analysis project Ga0247676, IMG submission 182802) | Soil microbial communities from Purdue University Martell Research Forest, Indiana, United States - CNK17 | ecosystem: Environmental > Terrestrial > Soil > Temperate forest > Bulk soil | place...
CCTGGTGGACGAGAAAGACCACCCCTACACCGGGACCAGGTACGCCTGGGTGCGGGCCCGGCTGCTCGGTGGCAAGACGAACATCTGGGGCCGCCTGGCATTGCGACTGTCCGACTACGATTTCAAGGCGAAGACCCACGATGGCTACGGCGAAGATTGGCCGATCTCCTACGCCGACATCGCCCCCTACTACGACAAGGTCGACACCTACCTCGGCATCTCGGGCCATAAGGAAAATCTGCCGTATCTGCCGGACAGTCTCTTCCAGCGACCCGTGAAGCTCACCCTCGCGGAGGTGCAACTGCGCCACAAACTCGCGGGGATGGGGCGCGTGGTGACGCCGTATCGCGCCGGCGTCACCACCGACGGCGTCAAGAACAAGTACCGCAACCGCTGCCTTGGCCGCGGCGCGTGCGATCGCCGTGGCGGCTGCGACATCCACGCGGCCTTCGACTCGCCGACGGGACTGATTTATCCGGCGATGGACACGGGCAACCTCACCGTGCGCGCCAATTCCACCTGTCACGAAGTCCTGGTCGACAAGAATACGGGAAAGGCGCGCGGCGTCGGTTTCGTCGACAGCGTGACGAAGCGGTCGCTCGAGGCGAAGGCGAAGGTGGTGATCGTCGCCGCGTCGACGCTCGAATCCGCACGACTGCTCCTGCTCTCGAAGTCATCGCAGCATCCCAATGGCATCGGCAACTCGAGCGGCCACGTGGGCCACAACTTCTGCGAGCACCTGATGGGACCGAGCATCACGGGGCTCGCGAAGGATCTGGTCGGGAAGCCACACACGCTGGACGACGGACGGTCCGGCGGGTTCTACGTGCCGCGCTTCCGCAACCTCTCCGACAAGCAGCCCGGATTCATCCGCGGCTACGGCTTCGAGGGCGGCGGCGGAGACAAGATCTTTCCGCCGGGGACCAACACACCGGGCTTCGGCGCCGCCTATAAGAAGCACGTGCGCGACTACGCCGGTGCCTATATCAGCATGGGTGGGTTCGGCGAGGTATTACCCCGCTTCGAGAACTACGTCGACCTCGATCCGGTAGTGAAAGACGCGTGGGGGATTCCGGTGCTGCGCTTCCACTACGAATTCGGCGACAACGAAAAGAAGATGGCCGAGGACATGGCCGTGACGGCGAAGGAGATGTTCGAGGAAGCGGGGATCGAGGTGCTCAGTGTGAATCGCGAGGTGCTGACCGAAGGCTGGTCGATCCACGAGCTCGGCACGTCGCGCATGGGCAACGACCCCAAGACATCAGTCCTGAACCAGTTCCAGCAGTCACACGACGTGAAGAATCTGTTCGTCGTGGACGGCTCGAGTCATGTCAGCGCGTCGTGTCAGAATCCGACCTGGACGATCATGGCGCTGGCGTGGCGCTCCTGTGAGCATCTGGCCGACGAGCTGAAGCAAGGAAACCTCTAAGCGATCTTCAGGTCACGCGCTCCGGTCGAGCGCCACCACTCGCGGTGAGCAGCGTCACGGCCGGCTCGCGTCCGTAACGCCGGGCAAAGGCCGACGTAATCCGCCGTCGCAGCAGCGCCTCCTGCTGAGCCGAGCCGCCCGGCGGACCGACCAGTACCAGCACGTTCCCGCCCCACCCCGCCCCCGTCATGCGTGCGCCCCACGCTCCGGCTCGCCGCGCCGCACGGACCACCAGGTCGAGCTCGGGGGCGCTGCAGGCATAGTCGCGCCGGCACGACTCGTGGGAAGCGAACAGCAGGGCCCCGAGCTGGCGCAATCGGCCTTTCCTGAGCAGCTCGGCAGCCTGGCGCGTGCGTGCGGTCTCCGTGACGACGTGCTTCGCCCGTGAACGCAGCGGTTGCGGCAGCCGGCGAGTGAGGACACGCAGCGACTCGACCGGCCACTCGGCGAGCGCGCCGATCTGCGCTCGAGCCTTTCGCAACAGTGCCAGCGCCGCGTCGCACTCCGCGCGGCGCGTGTTGTAGGCGCTCGACGCGAGCTCGTGGCGGGCGCCGGTATCCACCAGCAGTACCCGCGCGCGCAGCGGCACGAAGCGCGCGGCACCGGTCGCGCACTCGAGCAGCATTGCCGTCCCGGCACGGGCGCGCACCGCGATGCTCTGATCCATGATCCCGCAGCGCACGCCGACGTGCTCCACTTCCGCCCGGTGCGCGACGCCGACCAGATCGCGCGGGTCGAGCTGCACCCCGGCGAGGAGCGCGAGCGCGCGCGCCATGGCCACGCTCAACGCGGCCGATGATGCGAGTCCGGCGCCGACGGCCACGTTGCTCGCGAGGGCGAGATGAGCGCCGCCGGGCGCGGCACCGATACGACTCAGCTCCCGCATTACCCCCACGGCGTAGCCTGCCCACCCCGGCGGGACGCCTGAGTCCCAGCGCACGCGCGCGACGACGCCGTCGCGGGTCGAAACGAGCTGCAACGAGCCGTCCTCGCCCGCGGCCACCGCGGCCACTGTGCGCGCTGGTGTCGCGAACGGCATCACCGGACCGCCGTTGTAGTCGGTATGCTCGCCGATCAGGTTGACGCGGGCGGGGGCGCTCGCGGCGTGCGTCGGGACCGTTCCAAAGGTCGCCCGAAAGAGCTCTATCGCCTGTGCTCGCATCGGTTTGACAAGGGTTCGGGCCAATTGTACCGTAAGCCAGCCAGTTCCACTATCTCCCCTTTTCCGACTCCGGAGATCCAGCGTATGCGGCGATTCGCCCGGTATGCGCTCCTCGTGTTCGCCGCCGTCCCCCAGTCCCTGTCCGCCCAGGGCTTCGCGGTCAACGAGCTCGGCACGTGTTCGATGGGTCGCGGTGGCGTCGCCGCCGCCGACCCGTGCGCCGACGGCTCGGCGATGTGGTACAACCCGGCCGCGCTGACCTCGATCACGGGCACAACCTTCAGCGGATCGGTAACCGCGATCATGCCGCACGGCGGGTTCACCGATATCTACTTCGGCCAGAAGACCTCCATGCCGGGGCAGACGTACTGGGTGCCGAGCTTCTATCTGGCGCATCACGTGAGCAGCAAGCTCGGCGTCGGCATCGGGTTCTACGCTCCGTATGGGCTGGGCACCAAGTGGCCGACCGACTTCCAGGGACGATTCGACGGCTACAACACGAAACTGACGAGCTTCAACATCCAGCCGACGTTCGCCTACCAGGTGACAAAGTGGTTGAGCTTCGGGTTTGGTGTCGCCTACATCCACAGCACCATCGCGCTGCACCAGCGTGTCGATCTCTCGCAGCAGCCCGTCCCGGGCACGTTCGGCCTGCCTCCAGGGACGACATTCGCCACCATCGGGATCCCGACCTACACCGATTTCGCGGATGCGTTTCTCTCGGCGAGCGGCAACGGCGTCGCCTTCAACGGCGGCATTCAGATCAAAGTGAATGACCGGCTGACGGTGGGCGGCCATTTCATCACGAAGAAGACAATTACGTACAAGGGCAATGCGGCCTTCACCCAGATCCCCACCGGCCTGGTGCTCGCGCCGGCGCCGCCCTTGATCCCGACGGCTATCCCACTCGACATCGTGCTGCAAAGCCAATTCCAGGCGGGCGGCAACCTCGTGGGCGGCGCGGCGAGCACCGCCATCACGCTTCCCGACCAGGGCTCGATCGGCATTTCCTATAAGGCGTCAAACCGCTGGACCCTGATGGGCGACTATCAGCAAATCGTGTGGGGCTGGTTCAACAAACTGAACCTCGCGTTCGCGAATCCGCTGCTCAACCAATCGCTGTACGAGGGATTCCGCGACAGCCACGCGGTGCGGTTCGGCATCGAGTACCAGCAAAGCGCGAAGACGGTGATTCGCGGTGGCTATCTGTTCCACACCGCCGCGGCGCCCGCTCAGACGGTGACGCCGCTGCTCCCCGAGGGCGAGCGCAACGAATTCACGATCGGCCTCGGGTCGGCGGTCTCGTCCGCGTTCCACGTGGAGCTGGCCTATCAGTACATCCGCCAGCAGGATCGCAACGGTCGGGCGGGGACGACGTTCAACAACGGGCTCTATACGTTCAACGCGAATCTGTTCGGCGCGGGCTTCTCCTACACTTTCTGAGCGCGAGGCACTGACCGATATGAATCGCTCGCTGACGTTGAAGAGCACGGCCGCGCTGGGACTCCTGCTCGGCGCGCTCGCCTGTCAGGACGACACGCTACTGCGGCCCGCGACGCTCATCCCGGTCGATCCGCAGTTTGCGGTATACGTCTCGATGGGAAACTCCATCACAGCCGGCTTCCAGTCGGGCGGCATCAACGACAGCACGCAAGTCCAGTCGTACGCGAATTTGATCGCGGGGTCGATGCACACCCCCTTCTTCATGCCGCTGCTCAACCGGCCCGGCTGCCCCGCACCATTTACCAACATCTTCACGCAGACGCGGGTCTCCGCCGTCCCCTGTGCGTTCCGCAAGACCCAGCCAGTCCCCCCGCCGTTCATCAATGACGTGGCGGTGCCAGGCGCAGAGGTGATCGACGCGATCGCGAATCTCGACCCGTCCTCCAACGCGAACGCGCTGACCACGCTCTTCCTGGGCGGCCTGACACAGACGCAGATGATGGAGCGGGCGCATGCGACCTTCGTCTCCGTCTGGCTGGGGAATAACGAAGTGCTCGGTGCCCTCGAGGCGAGCGACACGACCGGGCTCCCCTCTCCCACGACGTTCCATACCCGCTATGCGGCGGTGCTCGATTCGATCACCAAGACTGGAGCGAAGGCCGTCCTCATGGGGGTAGGCTTGGGAGACTCGTTCCCCGTGCCGTTCTTCTCCCGCGGTACGACCTACTTCGGCGCCAAACTGCAGAACGCGCTGCCACCGACGTTCACCGTCCTGCTGAATTGCGCTCCGCCGCGCGGCGATTCCGTCTGGATCGGGTTCCCGACCGGTGGTGCCCTGCTGGCCGCCGCAGCGGGCGGGGCCCCAGTCACGCTCGATTGCGCCGACACCACGCTGGCGATTCAGCCGGCCGAGCTGGTGAAGATCATCGGCAGCGCGCTCGCCTACAATCAGGCCATCGCGGGCGAAGCCACGGCCCGCAACTGGGCGTATGTCGACGTGAACGCGACGATGGATTCGATGCGGGCGGTTGCCAACGCGGTGCGCGCATTTCCGCTGTTCGGCCAGCCCTGCAGCGTGAACCCCTTCGGTACGGCGTTCTCCTGCGACGGCCTGCACCCCAGCGGCACCACGCACAAATTGATCGCCAACAAAGTGATTCAGGCGATCAATGCGAAGTACGGGACTCACCTCGGGGCGGTCCGCTGACGCGAACGCCTTCGTGCCTCAGGGGTACCCGGAACGGCACCCGGCTTCGGCCGGGTGCCGTTCTGTAATGCGCGCTCGTCTCTCGCTGCTCCCGCTGCTCGCGGCCGCCATGTTGCGGCCCGCTGCGTCCCTCGCCGCCCAGGCAGTGGACCGCACCGACACGCCACGACATGGCGCCGTACGCCTGACGTTCGATCCCACGACCATGACGTGGGAGCGAAACTTCACTCCGGCGGGACGCCAGGGCATCGGTGCCGCGTTCACCGCCGACTCGTCTGCCGCGGCCCTGCCCTCGCTCGCCCTGATGCAGCAGGACACGCGCACGCTCACCGGTCTGGCGGGGTACCTGGCCAGCCTGGGGCACGATCTGCTCGCGATCCGGGCCGAGCGCCGCATCATGCCGATCGGCCTCGAATACGGGATCACCGACTGGCTGTCGCTCGGCGTCACGGTACCGATCGTCCGGGTGCAGGTCCGCGCGGGGTACACGCTGCACCCGCCCGGCGCGAACGTCGGGCTCGGTCCCCGCACCAGCGCCGATTCGACCCGCTACTCATCGTTCTTCAACGATCTCGACGCGGCGCTCGCGCAACTCATGAAGAACATGAATGACAGCCTCTATGGCCCCTGTTCGTCGAGCCCCACCTGCCAGCGGGCCCAGGCCGTCTACAACCAGGGTCAGGCTCTGCGCAGCGCGCTCGACACCTTGGTGTTCGGCGTTCAGGATACCGCCGGCCGCTACCTCCCGGTCGCCGGATCGGACGCCGGTCGAGCGATCACGGCACTCGTTGCGGGCCTCCAGCACGCCCTCGCGGATACCTTCCAGGTGTCGGGGCTCCACAACGACTCATTCCTGTTGCCCCAGACCGGGACCGCCGATGCCGCCGACATCGCTGTGCTGTACCAGGCCCGCACCGACAGTCTGGCCCTTGCGCCCTTCGGCGACACGCCGCGGCGGCTGCGGTTCTTCACCGGGGACGTCGAGGTGCAGGCGAAAATGCGAGTGTTGACGTCACGCGACGCGGCGCTGGCCGCGGCGTTCCTCGTGCGGCTGCCCACCGGTCATCAGGAGTCGCCCGACGATCCTTTCGATATCTCAACCGGCGACCACCAAACCGATCTCGAGGGACGGCTGACGGGCGAAGTCACCCTGTTGCACCGGATCTGGCTGAACGCCGCGGTGCGCGCCGCCCGGCAGTTACCCGGCCCCCGCGACCGCCGCGTCGGTCCGGCCGACGATCCCTTCCTCCCGCCCACGACGCTCGCGCACCTGCGCTGGGACCCGGGTGACTTCGTGGCCTTCGACGTCGCCCCGATGTACCGGTTCTCCCCGCGCTTCGCCGTCGGGCTGACGGCCAGCTACTACGCGCAGGGACAGGACCACTACGGATTCTTCAGTCCACAGGACTCGACGGCGTTCGCGACGCAGATCGGCGGGCCGGCCAATGTGAGCCAGCTCGAAGCGGGAACGGCGATCCGCTGGACGCGGCTCGGGTTCGCGTTGACCTACGCCGGACCACGACTCGAAGGTGGGTTGTCGGTGCAGCAGACCGTCAGCGGCGCGGGCGGGCTGGTCCCCGTGGCGACGGTGTTTCGGATCGTGATGCGTCAGACGATTCTGCTGTTCTAAGCAGCTCCTCGGCGTGGCGGCGGGCGGTGGCAGAGTCGGCGTCGCCCAGCATGCGCGCCACCTCGAGCACCCGCGCTTCGCCGCGCACCTCCCGCACGTCGCTCGTCGCCACGCCGCCGCGCTCGTTCTTCGATACCGCCAGCTGGCGATCGGCACGGGCGGCGATCTGCGGCAGATGCGTGATGACGAGCGCCTGCCGGTCCCCGCTTTTGCCGCGACGCGACACCGTCGCCAGTGCCGACCCCACCTGCCCCGCCACTTCGCCGCCGATCCCCTGATCCACTTCGTCGAAGACGAGCGTCGGGACTGCATCGTGCTCGGACAGCACGACCTTGAGCGCCAGCATCAGACGCGACAGCTCTCCGCCCGAGGCCACGCGCGCGAGGGGGCGCGGATCGAGGCCTTCGTTGAGCTTGATGAGAAACGCGACGGCTTCCGCGCCGTCGCCGCGGGGCGCGGGGAGCGGCTGGAGACTGGTGATGAATTCGCCGCCGGGAAGGCCGAGCGCCGCGAGCTGCCCCGTCACGGCGCGCGACAGCCGCACTGCGCCTCGCTCCCGTTTGGCGCTGAGCGCGGCGCTGGCGCGCGCGAATTCCTCCTCCGCCGCCTTCCGCTGCGCGGCGAGCTCGCGCAGGTCCAGATCGGCGCTGTCGAGCAGATCGAGCTCGCGGGCCGCGGCATCCCGCGCCGCCAAGACGTCAGGGACGGCCGGTCCGTACTTCTGCAGCAGCCGATAGATCGCGTCCCGGCGCCGCTCGACCTCAGCGAGCCGCGTGGGATCGGCGTCGATCCCCGCCGCGTACTCGCGCGCCGTCGTCGCCAGATCGTTGACGTTGGCGAACGCCCCATCCAAGAGCTCCCGCCAGGCAGCGGTGCTGGGATCGAGGCGCTCGAGCGACGTCAACAGCTTCGCCGCGCGGGCCAGCCCGGCAGCGTCAACCGACTGTTCGAGGTCGCGGGCCAGCCGGCCCAGCTCGTCGGCGTGGGAGAGACGGCGGCTCTCCGTGTCCAGCGCCTCGTCTTCGCCCAGCTTGGGATTGCCCTTGGCGATCTCGTCGACGACGTGCCGCAGATAGTCCGCCTTGCGGCGCACCTCTTCCTGGTGGTCGCGCACTTCGTCTTCCCGGGCCGCCAGCGCCGCGGCGCGGCCGTGCGCGTCGCGCACGGCGACGCGCTCCACGTCGGCTCCGGCGAAGGCGTCCAGCAGGTCGCGTTGGGTATCGACGCGCAACAGCGACTGGGTCTCGTGCTGCCCGTGGAGGTCGACGAGCAATCCGCCGAGTTGGGCGAGGACGCCGACCGTCGTCGGGCTGCCGTTCACCCAGGCCCGAGACCGCCCTTCAGCTCCGATCTCCCGTTTCAGCACCAGCTGGCCCTCCTCGAGCTCGACGCCGAGCGCGGTGAGCGGCTCCTGCAGGCGGCCGCGCGCACCTGCTGCGAGCTCAAACGCACCTTCGATGATCGTCTTGTGCGCCCCCGGCCGCACGACATCGGTCGACGCCCGCTCGCCCAGCAGCAGGGCGAGCGCGTCCACGAGCATCGACTTTCCGGCCCCGGTCTCACCGGTGAGGACGTTCAATCCTGGTCCCAAGGACAGCGTGACGTCGGCGATCACCGCCAGATCGCGGACGCGGAGCTCGGTCAGCATTAGCCGCGCTCGCGATCCGAGAGATCGCCCCAGTTGAGCTTGCGGCGCAGCCGCGCGAAAAAGCCTTCGGGACCGAGCCTGCCCAGCATGACGGGTCGCTCGGCGCGGCGTACCACCAGCCGCTCACCGGGGTGCAGCATCTCACTCACCTGCCCGTCGAGCGACAACAGCAGCTCCTCGTTCTCCTCCCAGGGCGGAATCGGCTCGATCAGGATCGACACCGACGCCGGAAGGACGAGCGGCCGCACCGCGAGGGTATGGGGACAAATCGCCGTCACGACGATGGCGTCGACGCCGTGCACCACGATCGGCCCACCAGCCGACATCGAATAGGCAGTGGAGCCGGTGGGCGTCGCGACGATGATACCATCCCCACTGTAGGACCCGACCTCTTCGCCGCCCACAGACAGGCGGAACCGCATCACCCGCGCGAGGCCGCCTTTGTGCACGACGATGTCGTTGAGCGCGATGGGCTGGGTCCGCAGCGCTCCGGCACCATCTTCGACGGTGGCCACAAGAGCCAGCCGGGGCTCGATCGTGTAGGCGCCGCGCGCTGCCGCGTCCAGCACCCAATCGAGATTCTGGGCCGGCGCCGTAGCGAGAAACCCGACGCGCCCGACGTTGATGCCGAGGATCGGCGTCCCCGCGCCGTTCAAGAGGCGCGCGCCGCGCAGCAGCGTGCCGTCGCCGCCGATCGTGAGCAGACAATCGAGTTTGACGGCCGGACCCCACACCGCGGGACGCTGCCCCGGCCAGATCTCGGCCAGCCGCTCTTCGGTGAACAGCGCAAAACCGTACTTCGGCGCCGCTGCGGTCAGACGGCCGAGGAAGCCTTGCAGGTCGCTGTAACTGGGGTTGCCGACGACCCCGACGTTCATCGGGGCGAGAGGCTCTCGTGCGACGTGAGCGCGCGGATGCGCGCGGCGATTCCGCCGGCGGTCAGTCCCACGGCTTCGAGCTGCCGGGCCCGGGGAGCATGCTCGTAGGTCCGGTCCGGCGCGCCGAGTACCACGACGCGCACGTCGGGGGCGGTGGCCTGGACTACGCCGGCGAGCATCGCACCGAATCCGTTCAACACCGCGCCGTCTTCCACCGTGACCAGCAGTTTGTGGTCGCGGACCAGCGCATCGAGCAACGCCTGATCCAGCGGCTTCAGGAAGCGGCAATTCACGACGCTCACCTCGAGTCCTTCGGCCACGAGCAGCTCAGCGGCGGCGAGCGCCGGCTGGCACATCACACCGACGGCCAGCACGGCGCAGTCGCGTCCGCGGCGCAGCACTTCCCAGCTGCCGTAGGGGATGGCGGCGATTTCCGCCGCCAGTGGCGCCTCACCCGGTGCTTTGTCGCGCGGATAGCGCAGCGAAACGGGACCGTCGTGCGTCAGGGCGGTGCGCAGCAACCCGATGAGCTCGGCGCCGTCCCGCGGCGCCGTGACCGTCATGTTGGGGACCGTGAGGAGATAGGGGATGTCGTACAGGCCCATGTGGGTCTGGCCGTCCTCCCCCACCATGCCGGCGCGATCGAGGCAGAAGATCACCGGCAGCCGCTGAATGGCGACGTCGTGTACGATGCTGTCGTAGGCGCGTTGCAGGAACGTCGAGTAGATCGCGACTACGGGCCGCACACCCTGCGTCGCCAGGCCGGCGGCGAACGTCACGGCGTGCCCCTCCGCGATGCCCACATCGAAAAACCGGTCGGGCCATTTCTTCTGGAACAGGTTCGTCCCCGTCCCCGACGGCATCGCCGCGGTGATCGCCACGAGATTGGGATACTCCGCGCCCAGCTGACTGATGGCCTCGCCGAACACTCGAGTCCATTGCGGGGCCCCCGCCGCCACCGGCTTGAGCACGCCCGTGACGGGGTCGTACGGCGCCCGGGCGTGGTACTTCTCGAGATCGGGCTCCGGAAGCGGGAACCCCTTCCCTTTTTCGGTGAGCACGTGGATCAGCCGCGGCCCCTTGAGCCCGCGTACCAGCTCGAGCGTCGACACGAGGTGCGCCATGTCGTGTCCGGCAATCGGTCCGAAGTAGCGGAACCCCAGCTCTTCGAAGAGCATCCCCGGCGACCAGAGGTTCTTGACGCTCTCCTCGACCGACTTGGCGAATTCGACGAGCCGCTGACCGCCCACCAGGTGCGACGTCTTTTCGATCACCTGCTTTACGCGCTCCCGCCACCGCACGGTGACGGGGCTCGCGATGATCGAGCCCAGGTAGGTGCTGATCGCACCGACGTTGGGCGCGATCGACATGCCGTTGTCGTTGAGCACGACGATCAGGTCGCGGTCGGAGTGCCCCGCGTTGTTCATCGCCTCGTAGGGGAGTCCGCCGGTCATCGCACCATCCCCCATCACAGCGACGACCTTGTGCGTCTCCCCTCGGAGATCGCGCGCGGTCGCCATCCCGAGGGCGGCCGAGAGCGCGGTTCCGGCATGGCCGGCGCCGAACTGGTCGTGCGGGCTTTCGTCACGGCGCAGGAACCCCGAGAGCCCGCCTTCCTGGCGCAGCGTGGGGAACCGGCTGTTGCGGCCGGTGAGGATCTTCCACGGG
>Ga0247676_1000133_pt1 | contig 10885 bp, 7 predicted proteins | sample CNK17_metaG_FD_182802 | JGI IMG/M metagenome (GOLD analysis project Ga0247676, IMG submission 182802) | Soil microbial communities from Purdue University Martell Research Forest, Indiana, United States - CNK17 | ecosystem: Environmental > Terrestrial > Soil > Temperate forest > Bulk soil | place...
AGATCGACGTGCGCGGCAAGACGGCGCCCGCGGAAGTCGTGAAGATGCCCTTCATCCCGCACCGCACGAAACGCTGAGCACGGGAGCCGGCGCGTGCGCATCGGCATCCTCACCATCTCCGACCTCGGCGCCCAGGGGCGCCGCGCCGACACCTCCGGCGACGCCATCGTAAGCTGGTCTGCTGCAAATAGTTACGAGATCGTGGTTCGCAGCACCGTGCCCGACGAAGCGGGCCAGGTCGCCGGCAAGCTGGCGCGCTGGGCCGACTCGGGGCAGGTGGATGTGATCCTCACGACCGGCGGGACCGGTCTCTCCCCGCGCGACATCACGCCGGAGGCGACGACCACCGTGCTGGAACGCACGGCACCCGGGATCGCCGAGGCCCTGCGTGCCCGCAATGCACCGAAGTTCCCGCGCGCGTGGTTGTCGCGTGGTGTCGCGGGGACCCGGGGGAAGACGTTGATCGTGAACCTCCCCGGCTCGCCCGGAGGCGTGAAAGATGGTCTCGCGGTGCTCAACGGCTTGCTGACCCACGCCGTGCAACTGGTGCGCGGCCAACCCACCGACCACGGCTGAGAGCTGATGGCTGACAGCGCCCATGCCTGATCGTGTCCTGGTGACCGCCGACGATCTCGAGCACGCCGTCCGCATCAACGCGGCGCTCGAGGGGGCGGGCTACGCCACGGCTATGGTGACGTCGTTCGATGACGTGCGCGACGCGTTGTCGGGACGCGAGCCGGACTGCCTCGTCGTGACGGGAGCACTGCACGAGCCGGCGACCGGCCGGCTGCTCGCCGCCGCGCGCGATCGCTCGATCTCCACCCTCGGCCTCGTCGAATCGACCGAGCCCGATCCCAAGGAGCTGGCGGCCGAGACCGGCCTCACCGCCTATCTCGAGAAACCCGCCGATCCCGCGGAGGTGGTGCGCGTGGTGCGGCGGGTGATCGATCGCCGCCGCCTGCAACAGCGCACCGGCATCGTCGGTGAGTCCCCGGCGATCCAGGAAGTCCTCGTTAAGATCGAGCAGATGGCCCCGGTCACCTCGACCGTGCTCATCGAGGGCGAGTCGGGCACCGGCAAGGAGCTGGTGGCGCATGCCATCCACGACCTCTCGCCGCGGCGCGAGCGGCCGTTCATCGCGGTCAACTGTGCCGCGCTCCCCGAGACGCTGCTCGAGAGCGAGCTGTTCGGCCACGAGAAGGGCGCGTTCACCGGCGCGGCCGAGCGGCGGCTGGGCCGCTTCGAGCTGGCCGACGGCGGTACTCTGCTGCTCGACGAGGTAGGCGAGATCCCGTCGGCGACGCAGGTGAAGCTGCTGCGCGTCCTCGAAGACCGCTCCTTCTACCGGGTGGGAGGCACGCAGGCGATCCGTGTCGACGTGCGCGTCCTCGCCGCCACCAACCGGCCCTTGAAGGATGCCGTGTCGCTGGGCGAGTTCCGGGACGACCTCTACTATCGGCTCAACGTCCTGAACATCTACCTGCCGCCCCTCAGGCAGCGGAAGATGGATATCCCGATCCTGGTGCGGCGCTTCATCGCCGAGCTCGCCAAGGAGCATGACCGGCACTTCGCAGGGATCACCCCCGAGGCGCTGCAGATCCTCGTCGACGCCGAGTGGCCCGGCAACGTGCGCCAGCTGCGCAACCTCATCGAGTCGATGGTGGTGCTGGCGCCCCAGGGGGAGATCCGCGCATCGGATATCCCCGAGGACATCCGCGACCGCGGCCGCGGCCTGCCGGTGCGGGTGCTCGGCGTTCCGCGCGAGGTCGCCGGAAAGGAGCTGGAATTCATCTTCCGGAGCCTCGTGGAGCTGAAGCTGCAGGTCGAAGAGCTGCGCCGCCGACTCGACGATCGCCCCGCCGCCCGCCGCGTCGAGGTGATCGAGGTCGATCCCCACGGCACACCGCTCGCGGCGGTGGCAACGGAGCCCGTGGTGGAGGAGGCGGTGCTGTACCGGCCGGGGATGTCGATGGCGGATGTGGAGCGCGCCGCAATCGAGGCGGCGCTGAAGGAGACGCACGGCAACCGCCGGAAGGCTGCCGAGGTGCTGGGCATCGGGGAGCGCACGCTGTACCGGAAGATCAAGCAGTACGCAATTGTCTGATATTGACTTCGCTAGACTCCCTTTCCATCCTATGGCGACCGACCCAGGTATAGCACTTACCCGGACGAGGCGCGACAGTCCAGTGGATTATCGCATCGAGCCCGATCTGTGCGTCGCCTGCCTGGCGTGCGTACGCATCTGCCCTTCGGACGCCGTGGCAGTCTCCCCCGAGCGCGTCTCCATTGTCGACGAGGCGTGCACGCGGTGTGGCGTCTGCGTCCCCACCTGCCCCCACGAAGCGATCCGCGCCACCGGCAATCTCGACCGCGCCTTGGAGCTGGTCGGGGGTGGCCGCGCCGTGCTCATTCTCAGTGTCGAAGCGGTCGCCCATTTCTGGCCCGCCACCCAGGAGCAGGTCGTCAACGCCTGCTACGCGGCGGGATTCCATATCGTGCAACGTGGAGTGATCGGCGACGAGCTGGTGGCTGAGGAATATCTGAAGCTGCTGGAAGACAAGGATTGGGGTACGCTGATCCGCAGCACCGATCCCGTCATCGTCGACCTGATCAGCGATCGCTATCCCGAGCTGGTGCCCTACCTCGCCCCGGTGGCCAATCCGGTCGCCGCCGAGGCGCGGTACCTGCGCGCGCTGCACGGAGACGAGACCCCGATCATCTATGCCGGCGTGAGCGACGGGGCGGGGCGCGGCGAGTCGGACGTGGCGCTCACCTTCGACGACCTGGAACGGCTGTTCGTGCGCCGCGGCGTGCGGCTGCACGAGCAGGCGACCTACTTCTCGCGCATCCCCGAGGAGCGGCGCCGTCACTTCAGTACCGCGGGCGGCCTGCCCTTCGAGCTGCTCATCACGGAGCGCCAGGCGAGCCGGCGCTTCCGGAAGGTCCGCGGGCTGACCGGGCTCGAGGCGATCGCCAAAGCGGTGGCGGTAGACCGCATCGACCTCGGCTTCGTCGACATCCTCCCCTATGAGGGTTGCCTAGACCATCCCCTGATGGGCTCGAAGGACGGGCTTTTCAAACGGCGTCAGATCGTCCAGGCGAGCGAGCCGCCGCGCGCCGCCGAGCCGGTGGTCGATCGCGCCGTGGCGCGCCGGGTGCAGCTCGGCGCCGTGTTTCCACTGGAGCCGCGCGAGGTGCACCCGCACTCGGACGCGGTCGACGGGATCCTTGCCGAGATCGGCCTCGCCCCAAACGGGCGGGCGTGGGATTGCGGCGCATGCGGGTTCATTACGTGCCGCGGATTTTCCCAGGCGGCGGCGCAGGGGCGCACGAGTCTCGCGGCTTGTCCCCCCTACCTGACCCGGCGCGCCGTAGAAGCGCAGCAGAAAGCGGCGATCGACGCCCTGACGGGGCTCGGGACGTTGCGCTTGTTGCGCGACCGGCTGGCCAACGAGCTGGCTCGGTCCAAGCGCAGCGGGGAGCCGTTTGCGGTGCTGTTCATGGACGTCGACAACTTCAAGCAGGTCAACGACGGCTTCGGACATGAGGCCGGAAATCTTGTGCTCAAGGGCACAGCTTCGGAGCTTCTGGAAGTGGTTCGTAGTACGGACTTTGCGGCCCGTTACGGCGGCGACGAATTCGTAGTACTATTGGTGCGCACTGGCCGAGATGGCGCCCGGTTGGTGGCGGAAAAAGTCAGGAGCAGGGTGGAGGAGCTGGGAAAGAGCCTCGGACTGCCGCCCAAGCTCGTGACCGTGAGCATCGGCGTGGCGACGTTCGCGCCGGAAGTCGAACATCATGAAGACGTCCTCGTCGCGGCGGACCGGGCGCTGTATCGCGCCAAGGCCGGCGGCCGCAACCGAGTGGCGATGGGAGAGCGTTGAGCCGTGACGACACCGAGACCGATTCGCGAGACCCCTCACACGCCGACTCCGGACATCGAGCCGGCGGCGCGTGCCTCGCAACCCGTCCCCGATCCCTGGGGCGTGAAGCGTGCCGAGAATCTGATCGCCGGCCTGACGGGCGTGTTGTCGGCCAGCATCGTCGTGACGGCGGCGGGCGAGATCAGCGAGATCCACGTACTGGCGCAGCCCGATACACCCCCCAAGCAGGTGGTGCGCAACATCGAGTCGGCGCTGATGGCGCAGCTCGGCGTGAAGGTCGACCATCGCAAGATCAGCGTGGCGCAGACCGCCGACGTACGGCCGATCGAGCAGCTGCAGGAAGAAGCGATCGCGGTGCGCGCCAAGCGCCGCGTGGTGATGTACCGCGACCTCGCGGTGCGGCCGTCGGAAAAGCTGCAGCGCATCATGGTGCGCGTGAAGCTGGGGTACGGCGACCGCGAGTCGGAGCACGAGATGGAAGGGACGGACACCTACCGCAACCGCGTTGAGACGGCGGCCCGTGCCGCGGCCGCGTGTCTCGATGACCTCCTGGCGGATGATTCGATCGCCCTCGAAGGGGCGGCGCTGGTCGACGCCTTCGACCGTCGTTTCGTGCTCGTGGCCGTCCACGGCCTGGGCGGGCGCGAGGCAATGCTGCTGACGGGCACTTGCGAGATCAGGGAAAGCCCTGAGCGCAGCGCAGTGTTCGCTGTTCTGGATGCCACCAACCGGTGGGTCGACGCACGACGCTAAAGTATTTTTAGCGGAATAGTTTAGCGTTTCGAGTTGTTCACAAGAAAACACATGTGATCCACATCACACTGGCGAAGTGTCAGGTGAGCTTGCGTATCTAGTTTTTTATCGATATTGTCGCTATCATGGCTTCTGTGAAGACTATGGGGTTCTTGGGTACACTGCGCATCGCGCGGCTGTGTCAGGTGACGCCCGCGACGGTAGCCCACTGGATCGACCAGGGCTACCTGAAGGGCCATCGCACTCCCACCGGGCATCGTCGCGTGGATGTCGAGGATCTGGTGGCGTTCCTGCGCGAGCATGGGATGCCGGTGCCGCCGGATCTGGAGAACGAGGCACCGGAGCCGCGCGAGGCGATCGTCGTCGTCGAGGACGACAAGAGCTATGGAAAGCTCCTGGTGCGGGCGATTCAGACCTCGGAGCTGAAAGCCGACGTCACGCTCGCACAGACGGGGATGGACGGACTGCTCGAGATCGGGCGCGTACACCCGTCGGTGATCGTGCTCGATTACACCCTGCCGGATCTCAATGCGCCGGAGGTGGTGGAGCGGTTGATGGCGCCCGGCAACCAGCTCGATGCCGAAGTGTTGATCGTGACGGGCGGCGTGCAGGACCATGACGTGGCGCGGCTGCATGCGCTTGGCGTGAAAGAGATCGTTCAGAAGACGGACGGGATCGACGCGGTGGTTGGAGCGATCGGCAAGGCGCTCGCGCGGCAGCGGGCGGACTAGCCCGAAAATTCAGCGAACTTGCGGGCCGCGATTGAGCGGCCCACTTCATATCAGGGAAATACTGGACATTCAGGACAAGGGGGCCCCGGTCATCGTTACCTGAGCGGAGACGAGCGACAGAAAAACGAGCGAAGCGTCCGGTGCGCCATAGCGAGGCGTGCCACTCCTTAGAAGTCTCGATCTACTTCTCGTAGGTCCCGTGAGGGAGGTGACGCTCGATGTTGACCCAACTGCTCGCAGTTCTGTTCACGTCGATCGCGAAGTTGTTTTTCGCGAATGGTACCGTATCCTGGTAAAACGGTAGCGTTTCTCTGGGGCCACCCCAATCTTCTAGTTGTTCAGCCGCAAACGTACTGCTACGACAGTAGTGAGGACGGCGAGTGACGGAGCCTAGAACCCGCGACAAGTTGCGCATCTACGGTTTGGTAGCGGTCGTCACTGTGGCTGCTGCCTATCTGTTTGCTGCTAACGGGTGGACCCTTCCGTCGGGGTCATCCACGGCTAACTGGAATGGCATTGTTGCTTTTGCGGCCCTCGCCATACTCTGCGACACATCCTTCCTTAGAATGTCGTTCGCCAACGTGGGAAGTTCTGTCGCGTTTGTACCATTCATCGCATCGGTGATGCTGTTTCAGCACCCTTGGCCGATGGCCATCAGTGGATTGACGGCCTTCGTTGTAGACACATTTGTTCGTAAGAAGCCACCGATCCGAATTTGGTTTAATACAGCTCAATACATGCTGGCGGTCGGCGTTGCTGCGGAGGTCTACTATGCACTGGGTGGATCAATCGCTGGTACGCGATTCAGTTTTAACGCGCCTGCGTTTATAGGGCTTGTAGTCACGTACTTTCTTGTCAATTCTGGCAGTGTAGCGTTGGCCGTTGCCATTAGTAGTCGAGTGTCTGTACGCGAAGCTTGGCATCGGATAGCCGCAGGGACTTTGCTTTACGATCTACTTGCCAGTTCTCTCGCTGTCCTCCTGACCTACCTCTATTTAAAGTCTCAACTAGTAGGGCTGGCTGTGCTAGTTGTGCCGCTGTTCTTCGTTAGGCACATGCACCAAATGAACCTCCAGCTGGAGCGAGTGAACCGAGAGCTATTGGAGCTCATGGTCAAGGCAATCGAAGCCCGCGATCCTTACACATCTGGCCACTCGCTGAGAGTTTCAGAGTACGCGCGTTCCATAGCGCGGGACTTGGACCTTTCGGCCAAGTTAGTGGACCACATAACAAGTGCCGCAATTCTTCATGACGTTGGCAAGATCTATGAAGAATTCGCTCCTCTGTTACGGAAGGAGGGAAAGCTTACGCCAGACGAAAGAATGCTGATGCAGCGTCATCCAGCTCGGAGTGCTGAGTTGGCAGCAACAATCGCGGAGTTCCGGGGACCGGTCGAGTTGGCCATCCGTCATCACCACGAAAATTACGATGGTAGCGGGTACCCTGAAGGTCTTGCCGGAGAAAGGATTCCTTTGGCCGCTCGAATCATCATGATAGCAGACACGCTGGATGCTATGACTACCGATCGGCCGTATCGAAAGGCCTTAACCTATGAGAGGACCCTCGACGAACTGCGCAAGTTTTCCGGAAAGCAATTCGACCCAGCCCTTGTCGAGTTGGTGGCCCAGTCGGCAAACCTGAGAAGGCTCCTCGGGGCAACCGCTGACCAAGGTGGATCACCGGTTCACGCGCTAGGAGCTTGGGTTGCGCGAAGCAGTGGTCCGTGGCGCGTCAGGAAGGAGTCCGCTCCCGCTAAGGTCAGTTGAGCCCGGTTCAAGTCCTCGCCCAAGCTTTCCACTTTTCTGGCCCTGCTCAGGCTCTGTAAGAAACCCTTCTCTCCCTAACAAAGCAGCTTTGCCAGGCATTCCAAAATCAGCCAGAGTTGCGTAAACCTGATTCATGGTTTCAAGCTGACCGGTGACTATTGATTCTACCCAAGCCTTTGCTGCCATTGCGTCGATATAGACGAGTGGGCACTCCTTCTCGTAGGTCGAGGCAGTATCGCTTGCTACTTTGAGTGCAGCCCTTGGCTCACCGTTGAGCAAAGCTCTGCGCGCGTGGTACTTAGCAGTCGCGCCAGGATGCGAGTTGAGTCTTTCGCGCCCTCGATGTTCGGCGTCAATCTCAGATAGAATCCGTAGGAACCCCTCGTGATTCTGCGTCATGAGTTCAAGCGATATCTCCTCGAGGAGGAGAGTCCTACGCGCGAACCATGATCGATCGTGTCGAAGCCATTCCTTCGCTGCGCTCAAGCAATGACGTGCCTTATCAACTGATCCGATCATGACGTAGGGATCAATAAGATTGCCGTATGCGAGGACCATCATGGGTTGATTCGGTGCCTTGAGCCCTCGTTCAATAGCGTAGTTGCCCCAGGTGATCGCTGACTCGAAATCCCCTCGTAGAGTCATTGAGGTGCACAGATTTGCCGCAATCATAGATGCACGAGAGTCGTCCCCGATTCGCTCAGTGAGTTCAAGCGCTTCGGTGAAGTCTCGGCTAGCCTCGATTATCTTGCACTGAGAGTGACAAACAACCCCGAGTGCGTTTTTTAGTATTGCCTCCTGGGTTCTACTCACGCCTTCTCCAAGACGATCTATCGCTCGTCTCATGTGCAGTTCGGCGGTTCGAGCCCGCGCGACAGCGATTTCGCAAAAGGCATTGGCGTAGTGTGCCTCGGGGAGGGCATCGTAGGCCGAGTCGGCGACCAGGCGAGTCAACTCGGTCTGCGCTTTGAAGAATGTCTCTTCCTCACCTATCTCCTTGGCTGCTCTAGCCGACTCGAAGAGCGCTCGTACGATGAGTTTCTCGTCGTACGTGTTGCGGGCAGCCTCGAGTGCCGCTGAGGCTGCCGAACGGTATGTCCGGCCGCTCTCTCGATTGAGCAAGTACTCTGCCCGGGCCCGCAGCAAAGCCACCTCGGCGACTTCCATCTTGTCAGCAACAATGTTCGGAAACAGAGTTTCGAGTATCGGTACGGCCTCCTGAGCTTTGGACTGATCAAGGAAAGCCTTGGCCAGTAGCAGTCGAACCCTGTGAGTCGTTGACTCGTCGTTTTGAAGAGTCAAGAATGGACTCAGAATCTGCTCAGCTTCCGACGGGGCTCCAACGAGAATGGCCTTCTCTGCCCCACCAATCGCGAAAGGCAACGCGCTGCCAGCATCCCCTCCGCGCAAGAAATGCCACGCAATCTCCGATTGGGCCCCCTTCGCATCGGCCGACACGGCTGAACACAATGCTTCGGCGACACGGTGGTGTAACTGTCGACGAACCGATTCAGCAACATCGTAATAGGCCTGGGCCCGAATTAACTCATTGCGAAATTCGAGCTCTCCGTGCACGTCTCTTACCAGTCCGCACAACAGCAGTTCCGATAAATGGGCGACGGTCTCGCCGGGAGAACAGTCCACGATTTCATAGAACGGAAGATCACCGAGTCTGCGACCCAAAACGGCCGCAAGGTTGAGCACGCCTCGAGTCCGGGCAGCGAGCCGCCTAGCTTGACGCTCGAAAACAGTCCGGATGGCGATTGGAATTCCGAGAGTGGGTGCGGGTAGTGAGTCGAGTGCTTCGAGTTGCCCCAATAGCGAGTCCGCCCCACGCATTGTCCACTCTCTGGCCAAGAGCTCGATCGCCAACGGGTTCCCGGCGCCAGCTCTAAGGATCCGGTCCGTCGGTAGAGTGCCTCTCTTGTCGAGGGCATGATCTCCGACCCTTCTCACTAACGCCGCCCCCGTCTCGGATGAGAACACTTCTAGGTGAAGAGTCTGTAGACCTTCGATTGTTGGATCCATCGCTAACGCGCCGGGAGCGCCCGAAATGCTTAGTTCGGCAGGACGACCCGCAAGGATCAACATCAGGCGGACCCCACTGAGTTTACGAGCAAGCATGTGAAGGATCCCCACGCTCGCATTGTCCGCCCAGTGCAAGTCATCCACTACCAGCACCACCGGATTGTCGTCCGATGCTGCTCCAACTGCCTTCAGGAAGGCATCGGCAAATCGGAGCGGCACCACTTCGGGTGGCCAATCCGCCGGGGAGGGTACTCCCGGAAACACAGCGAGAATGTCCGGCGTCAACCGCGACAACTCCGCCAACGCCTCAGGCTCCGCTCCGCCGATCGCACGCTGTAACGTCAGCTGCCGCACCAGCTCGGCCAACACTGCGTACGGCAACTCGCGCTCGGCGTCGTACGCCTGGGCGCGCGCGATCACCGCACCGTCCATCTGACACGACGAAACAAACGAGTTCGTGAGTGTGGTCTTGCCGATCCCGGGATCGCCGAGGACCACCATCACCCGGGGCTTGCGCTGCCGCACCTCGAGCCAGGCGTCGTACAGTGCCGAGAACTCGCGCTCGCGACCGATGATCGCCTCCGGCTCGAAGCGCCGTTCCTCGCGCGGCGGGACTCCGTCCGGTGCCGGCCGCGGTGCTGCGCGACGTCCCTCCCGCAGCAACCCCGCCACCCGCTCGAGCTCGGGACTGGGTTTGGCGTTCAACTCCTCCGCCATTCGCGTAGTAAACCGGTTGAACGCCTTGAGCGCGTTGCTGCGATCTCCGACCCATGCGCGCGCTTCCATGATGCCCCGCAGCGCGTCTTCCGAGAGCGGATCGAGATCCTCCAGCACGAGGGCGTGTCGCTCGACCGTCGCGAAATCGCCCAGCCGGCGCGCCGCATCCATCTTCTTCACGAGACAATCCCGGATCTTGGGGTGCAGCCGGGCCGACCACCCCTCCCGCCACTCGTCGAATCCGCGCGCACCGCGCAGATCGAAGCCCTCCAGGAAGCGGCCGCGGATCTCCGCGTCGCACGTCTCGAGCCGCAGCGCGTCGACGTCGATCACGCCCGCCGTCAGCGCCAGCGTGTTGCGCTGCGCCGCCACGAACTCCCGGCCCACGGTATTGCGCATCACGGTGATGGCCTGGGACAGGGAGTGACGGCCGTGCTGTTGGGGCGCATCGGGCCACAGCAGATCGATGAGATAGTCGCGGACGAACTTGCGGCCGGGCTCGAGTGCGAGCCGGATCAGGAGGGCAAAGTGCTTTCGGGTACGGTAGCGCACGACATCGCCGGCGGCCGACACCAACATCGGGACGCCCAACGTGAGCAGACGAAAATGCGTACCGGCTACCAGCACGGAGTGCTCCGCACGACGGCAACTGACAATAAGGCGCCGTTTTCAACGAAGTGTCAACACTATGATTGTGCTTGATTTACGATGGTTTTGGAGGGCTAATTGCGGCATCCATCAAATATCCGTTACCTCCTCCCTGGCACTCGCTTCCCTGACGAAGGATGAGGTTGCGTTCTGTGCGCCGCGGGCTGCGCTCAAGACCAAGCAGAAGGCGAAGAAGACACCAGCTCACTGACGAGGTCGGCGGCCGTCTTCCCCGCCGCCTCGGCGGCAAAGTTAATCACGAGGCGGTGGGTGAGCACGAGCGGCGCCACTCTCTTGAGATCCTCGTAGTCGGGCATCGGACGCCCCTCGAGCGCTGCTACGGCTTTCGCGCCGAGCA
>Ga0247676_1000134_pt1 | contig 10869 bp, 22 predicted proteins | sample CNK17_metaG_FD_182802 | JGI IMG/M metagenome (GOLD analysis project Ga0247676, IMG submission 182802) | Soil microbial communities from Purdue University Martell Research Forest, Indiana, United States - CNK17 | ecosystem: Environmental > Terrestrial > Soil > Temperate forest > Bulk soil...
TCGGCAGGCTTGGAAAGGCCAGGATCGACGGGGCCATGCAGGGCGGGGTTCGGCCCGGTGGGGCAGGCGTGGTTCGGAGCGGCGCGGTCTGGCCGGGTTGGGCACCGCTCGGAAAGGCATGGCAGGCGTGGCGTGGATCGACCAGGTTGGCCCGACGCGGCGCGGCTGGGCATGGCAGGCTTGGCCGGGAACGGCCCGTCTCGGCGCGGCTGGGTCGGGCAAGGCACGGCATGGCAGGCTTGGCCCGCAACGGCATGGCGCGGTTGGGTCCGTCCCGGCTTGGTTGGGCACGGCTGGGCAGGCCTGGTACGGCTCGGAAGGGCATGGCAGGCTTGGCGTGGCGCGGCAGGGCATCGCCCGGTGCGACAGGGCGTGGCAGGGCACGGTTCGGCAGGCACGGGGCGGGCGGATGACCGTTGCTAGACTCATCCACACCCGCCACAATGCAAAACCGCCAGCGTTGGAAGCGCTGGCGGCTTGTAACTGGATAACTGTTGCTCGGGTGAGCGAACGAAGGGCGAGTTGCATCCCCCTTTTAACGCGCATCCGGGGACTGAGCAAGGGAGCGCGTCTAATGTCCATCAGCTATTCACGGAACCGTCCCGAGGGGCTGCGCCACCGAGCGCTGATCCAGCGGTGGATACTGCCGCGGCTGCGGCCTGGGTGCCGGGTTCCGAGTGCGGCCTGGATGGGTCGGTTTCTCCACGTTTCAGCATCGGAGGGCGGTAGGCATATGCGACGAGCACTGGCCGAGGCCGACATCACCACTGAGACGCGGGGAACTTGGGGCGGGCGGCGGGTGTTCGTGGTGAGCGTGCCATGAGCGGCGTTCCGGCTTTTGCGTGGGCGATGGGCCGGGGGCGGGCGCTGAAGCTCTCCGTGAGCGAGCGCATGCTGCTGATCGCTATTGCCGACTACGCCAACTGTGATGGGGATTGCTGGGCTGGCCAGCAGACACTCTCAGATGCCACCGGCCTTGATGAGAGGTCGATCCGCCGGGTTGCTTTGGCGTTAGAGAAGTTAGGGGTGATCCGCCTCGGCAAGCGTGGGCACCTCCGTGAATACCACTTGGTTCGGGCGAACGGAGCCGCAGATGAGCCACCGACTAACCGGACACAGCTTCCGGTTTCGTCGGATGAACCGGACACAATGTCCGATCACATACCGGACAGGATAGCCGGTCCGCGCTCCGAACCGGACACAGCTTCCGGTTTAAACCGGACACAGATTCCGGTTTGTGTTCAGACAGACCGGACAGGATTTCCGGTTACCGCCGCCGAACCGGACATTCTGCGCATCGAACCGGACACAGTGTCCGCCGAACCTAAGAAAGACCCAAGTAAGGAAGAAAGAAAGGAAGTACACCCCCCAAACCCCCCTCGTGCCGAGGGGGGCCGAGTGTCTGACCCTCCTGGATTCGATGCATTTTGGCAACTGTACCCCCGGAAGGTTGGCCGCCTCGTCGCCGCCAAGGCGTTCGCCGCCGCTGTTAACCGCGGTAACAATCCCGCCGACATCATCGCCGCCGTCGCCGTCTACCCGTTCAATGCCAACCCGCAATATCAGCCCCATCCGACGACCTGGATCCGCGAGGGTCGCTGGCTCGATGAGGTGGACGGCTTCGATCCGGTGTTGCGTGCCGCCGGCCTTCGGCCCGAGGATTTCCTCGACGCGCCACCCGGTGGGCTGCTGCAATGAAAAACCGCCAGCAGTGGACCGCCATGCTCGCCAAACTGGTCGCCCCGATGGACGCCACCAGAGCCGCCAAGGCGCTCAGCGACATGCTGCCAATGCTAGCCGATTTCCCCGACGCAGCCTTTTGCATCGGCAGCCTCGATGCGGTGGCGACAAAGTGCAAATTCGCTCCGTCTTACGCCGAACTGCGCGGCCACCTGGCTGACTGGTGGAAACAGCACCGGCCCGCACCCATAGCCATCACTGCTGCCGAACACTCAGCCGCCGACAAGAAGCTCGTCACCGACCGCGAGAACCGCGAAAGCTGGGAAGGCATCACCGCCGCCCAGGTGCGCGCCAAGGTCGCAGCAATCCGGGTCGGCATCCTGCCACAGCACGTCGGTCATTGGTTCGGCACAGCGCTGGAAATGTACGCCCCACAGCATCTCGGCCTGCTGCCGCCGGAATGGCTCACCAAGCCACCAGACGAACCAGCCAACGTCGTGAAGCTGCGCACCGCTGCCGCCGATATCCGCTTCGAGATCAAGCGAGGCGAGCCGGAATGACCCCCCAACCCCTCCGCTGCCACCAGCTCGCCGCCATGATGGCCGAGATCGGGCACGACCTCACCAACCGCCACCCGCACGACGTTTTGGTGTTGGCGGGATTTTTGGCCACCAACGCCATCCGCTGCTGGGGCAAGGAGGACCGCATCCCCATCGCCGCCGAATGGACCGACCACGTTCTCAGCACCGTCCGCGAAAGCCTCGACTGATGCCAGACACCAATCCCGACGATCTCACAGCGGGACTGTTCGTGCTCGTTGAACAACTCGGGGAAGCCATCGGCCACTTCCCGCTGCACGAGCGCAGCAGCGTGCTCAACCTCCTCGAGGTCGAGCTGCGCCACTACGTCTCCAAAATCCCCCCATTGGCGTCCGATGACCATGCCGCTTGACGCTCACGCCATGACAGCCGTAGATACCAGCCAACAGGCTACCGGGAACGCCGTCGCCACATCCCGCACGCCTAGCGGATGCCGTCCTCCAGGACCACGCTGGTTCGTCGTCAGCACATACCCCCAGGCCGAGCACCGCGCCGTCGCAAACCTCGCCCTCAAAGGCTTCGAAGCCTATCTCCCGCTGATCACCGTCAGCCGACGCCTGCGACGCTCACACGCCACCACCCGCGTCGAGGTGCCAGCCTTCCCGGCTTACGCCTTCGTCCGCCTCGATCTGCGCCACCCCTGGTATCCCATCCGCTACGTCCCGGGCGTCTTCTCGCTGATCAGCGTCGATGGAATACCCACCCCATGCCCAGAGACCGCTGTGGACGCGCTACAGACCGCCCAGGCGCTGGCCGCTACCCAACAGCCCAAAACCAGCCAGTGGGCGCCAGGCGACGCCGTAGCCGTCGCAAACGGGGCATTCTCAGGCCACCCCGCCGTCGTCCTCGAGGTCGAGCCCAACACCGTCGCCATCGCCATCCTCGCGTTCGGCGCCCTCCACCGTGTCACACTCCGTGCGGATCGTATCGTGGCGAGAGAATGATCGATAAACAATCAATGCGTTTCAATGGCTGGAACGGGCGGTAGGCGTGAAGGTGCGGGACGCAAGCCAGGCGTCCCAAACAAGCTCAACGCCGACCTCAAGGAGATGATCCTTGGGGCGTTGGGGGATGCGGGAGGCCGCGATTACCTCGCCAAGCGCGCCATCGACACGCCAGCCGCATTCCTCACCCTCATCGGCAAAGTGCTGCCAATGCAGATCGCCGGCGAAGGCGGTGGACGGCTCACAATCGAGGTTATTACCGGCGTGCCGCGCGAGATTGAGGAGGAGAATTTAGACGAAGATTAGTTGCGTATCACGTTGCTTTTCTTACGGATATTCCTCCATAGTCATCAAATGGATGAAGATCAGAAAGAACGGCGCAAGCGCCAGCAACTGTGCCACACGAGGTCGACCACATCATCCCCCTTCGGTCGAAACTCGTGTGTGGTTTGCACATCCCAATCAATTTGCAGATCCTGACGCGCACCGAAAACCGACGAAAGCATACCAAGATCATCCATGGCGAAGCAGACCAACCGCATCGATCTGGGATACCAGCCGCGGCCTCAGTTCATCCCGTTCCACCAACGCAAGCAACGCTGGGCTTGCATAGTGGCGCACAGGAGAGCGGGCAAAAGTGTAGCTTGCATCATGGACCTCATCGACGGAGCCCTGAGGTGCAAGAAGATAGACGGCAGGTTCTCCTATGTTGGCCCGACATACACGCAGACTAAGGCTACCATCTGGATGTATTTGAAGCGCTTCACCGCAGGTATTCCTGGCATCGAGCAGCGCGAAAGTGACCTCATGGTCATCCTGCCGAACGGCGCACACGTTAGGTTGTTCGGTGCAGACAATTTCGAGCGGCTTCGCGGTTCCTACAGCGACGCCCTTGTGGTTGACGAGTATGCAGATATTGACCCACGGGCGTGGCCAGAGGTGTTGCGTCCATCATTGGCTGACCGTGGCGGCTCAGCGGTGTTCATCGGCACACCGAAGGGACGGAATGACTTCTACAAGCTCCATGAACATGCGCGCACCAGCCCTGATTGGTTCTCGCTGGTCCTGAGGGCAGACGAAACACATCTGCTGCCACAGCAGGAACTTGACGACATTCGGGCGACTTTAACTCCAGAACAATACGCTTCCGAAATGCTCTGTTCATTCGACGCCGCCGTGCTCGGTGCCTACTTCGCGAAAGAACTCGATGAAGCGCAGACCGCGGGGCGCATCACCAGCGTGCCCTACGATCCGCTGCTGCCCGTCCACACTGCCTGGGATCTGGGGATAGGCGACAGCACGGCCATCTGGTTCTTTCAGGTCGCCCGCTCCGAAGTCCGCGTCATCGACTACTACGAAGCCTCCGGCTACGGCCTGCCGCATTACGCCGCTGTATTGACATCGCGTGGATACACCTACGGCACCGACTACCTGCCGCACGACGCACAGGCGCGCCAGCTTGGTACAGGCCGCTCACTCTGGGAGACGCTGCGCAGCCTCACCAACCGTATCCCGCGCGTGCTGCCGCAACAGAACCTGATGGACGGCATTAACGCTGCGCGCGTCTCCATCGCCTCCTGCTGGTTCGATGCCGATAAGTGTCATGACGGGCTGGAGGCGCTGCGAGCCTATCGCGCTGACTACGACGACAAGCGCAAGGCGTTCAACGACAAGCCGCGGCATGACTGGGCATCCCACGGATCGGACAGCTTCCGCTACCTCGCGCTGGCCTGGCGTGAGATGCGGCCGGAGAAGCCCAAGCCACCACCGCGGGATAGTTGGGCACGCGCCTTCGAGCGCTCATCGCGCAGTGACGTGGAAGGGTGGCGCGTGGCCTGATGGCGCAACGCACATCACCACGGCTGGAATACGAAGCAGCGCTGGCAGCGTATACCAAGGCCCAGCAGCGGCTGATCGAGGCCAAGCTGCATTACGATCCGAAGACCGCGCCAGAGGCAGTCGAGCAGCGCAAGGCCAAGCAGGCAGAATACCGAGCCAAGCGTCGTGCAGAGCGTAATACACCAGAGGCCAAGGCAGAACGTGAACGCCGCCGGCAAGAGTACGAGAAATGGCTGCAGAAGATGGCCAACCTCGGGCAGGCATCGATCGAGCGACGGGAGAATATGCCGGATGAGCTGCGCATTATAACGCGCGTCGGGGACCGCCCATGACCGAGCAGCCTGACACCACCACCCTGACCGGCGCGCAGTTTCGCCGCGAGGTCGGCGCCGATCCGGAGCGCTGGGCCGCGGCGTTCCTCGCCGCATACGCCCAGGCCGAGGGCGTCCGCACCGACGCTGACCGGCTGGCGTTCGTGGCGCAGTGGTTCCGGGACGCCATGGAGGCTGCGGCCGCTCACGCCAAGTGGGAAACACAGGGCGATTGCCTGAAGCTTATCGATAAGCTGACGACTGCTGAGTGACGTGCCCACCAACCGCCGCGCACCGCCCGACAAGCTTGCTGCCGGAAGCCCCGCATCCTCCCGCCGGGCACCGCCTAGCGCGTGTGGCCCCGAGCGCGTTCCAACCGGCAGCCTCGGGGCAGGTTATGGTTCATTCTCCATCTTGTCCTGCATCTCAGCACGCGACAGCTTCAACGCCGCCTCAGCCGCGCGCCGCATCCACATCGACAGGGTCTGGCCTTTCTCGCGTGCGTCTCGCTGTATATACGCCAGCATGTCGTCAGGTAGGTAGAACGTGAGGCGCGACGGCGCACCTTCCCATTGCTCGCTCATCGCACAATCAGCCCCGTCAGCAGGTCATCCCCGCGCAGTCCATCATCAAAACGGGACAGCAGCTTCTCCGCCAGATGGTCCTGCAATGACGCAACGACGATGTCGCTGCTGTCGTGCTCACTGATCGCAAGCCGCTCCCAGGCTGCGTTCAATGCCTTTAGGTCGGCCGCGTCATAGCCGTCGGTGTTGTCGTCCCGAAAGCGGGCCATCTCGTTCCTGCTGTAAACTGCGTGGATGCTCATCTGTCTGTCTCCGTTGGTTGTTGAGGTGAAGCGGCTTACGCCGCCTCACACATGAAGTTGCCAGCACCGTGGTTCTTGCCACCACAGCTGCACTCGCACTTGAAGCCCGTCGCATGCAGACAACGCGCATCGCACTTGTGGTTGGAGGGGTTCGACTTGCGCTCGATGATCCGCTCGACCTGAACGCGGACGCCGTCGGGCGTCAGGCCGGTGTGATGCTTGGCGCTGGTGAAGATGCTGCCGTCGTGCTGGATCGCGGTGAGCTGCTGGTCGGCGGCGAAGAAGCGAAGGTTGGCCATGTGTCTGTCTCCGTTGGTGGAGACAATATGCGTCATCTATCCACGTATGTCAACAACTATCTGCATGCATCACCATGGTCTCCGTCCGCAAACCCAGATTATCAGACGGAATGACCGAGCCGCAGTGATCTAGACCAATCGGTGGATTGTTGCGGCGGCCAGAAACCACCCGAAGCCACGCATTTAAAACGGTATTTCGGTTCATAGCGGCCACGTGCACATAGCAACATCAGTGGGTTAGCCCCATGTGCTTCTCAGTCGCCTGGCTTGTGCAACTCCTGGTCACGCTGGTCGTGGTCTGCGGCTTCATCGCGATCCTGATGCTGTTGCTGCCGATCGTGCTCGGCTGGCTCGGCTGGGCTGGCACGCTCGCGATGCAGGTGCTCAGGATCATCGTCGCGGTGGTCGTCATCGTGTTCATCATCTATTTCGTGTACGACCTGTACGTGTGCGCGCTGGGCGGCAGCAGGCCATTGCTGCGGTGACGCCGCATGCTGTTCTGGACCCTCATCGGCCTCGTCGTGCTCGCGGTGGTGATCTGCACGGTGGTGGCGATTGCGATGATCCGGGCGACGCAGCGCAGCGACTTTGATTGAGGGCCTCGATGAGCCATGGCGCGCTGCTCGGGATCATGGTGGTGGCGGTGGTCGTGCTCATGATCGCCGCTGTAACGTGAGCGCATGATCCTGCTGAACACCGCGTTCCGCTGCCTCTCGTGCCAGCACGAATGGATGGACGACCTGGTGTCGCACGCGCACTTCCGCATCGTCATCGCCTCGATGCGGGCCATCCACTGCCCGAAGTGCGGTGTCGGTTGGAAACGGATCGTGATCATCACTGAAGCTTCGCACGACGCCACGCCACAACAGGCGTAGCTACGCGCCACGAGCCGACATCCATACGCACGACGACCACACGTAAGACGTATACACATCGACACACAGGAGCATAAGCACATGGCAGGTTATCTCGCCTACATCATGCCGCTTGAGGGTTCACCGGGCAGACCGGACAATTCCCTGCCGGGTATCGGCGGGCCGGTTGATCCTGGGTATGGCGTCGGCATCGAGCGTCCGTCGCATCCGATCGCGTTACCGCCAGGGTCGATCAGCGGCACCCCGGAGCATCCGATCTACACGCCGCCGTCAGCGCCTGGGCACCCGAGCAACCCGATCGTATTGCCGCCCAACAGCGTCGGTGGGACGCCTGAGCATCCGATCTACTATCCCCCGAATGTGTGGCCGCCTGGTGGTTATCCAGCGCATCCAATTGCGCCGGGAGGTGGGCCAAGTCAGGGTCCAGGCTTCCCGACGAACCCGATAGCCCCTGGTGGGCAGCCGCCCGGGTTCTGGGGCGGTGTGGCGCCGCCTGGCGTGGACAATGGATTACCTGTGCCACCGACGACATGGCCGCCTGAGCCGATCCCGCCACTGCCGCCTGAACTCAGCAGCCAGGTGGTTGTGGCTGTCCACAAGCCAGGTCAAGACTGGGTGGTGAAGTCATATCCAGTGGGGCCGGATCAAGGACTCCCGCAGCCACCGGCCGGACCATCACAGGGGCTGCCTGGGCAGCCGCCGCGTGTGGACAATACACTGCCACCCAGCGCTCAACCGAGGCGCTGATAGTGTCGGTGGGCGTGATGTGGCCGCGCCCACGCCTTTCTGTCAGTCCAAATTAGCAAACTCGCCGAACAGCCTGATGGCAGCTTCACGATAGGCTTTGGCGGCTTCCTCAGCGGTGGCGAAAGTGCCGAGGTGGACGCCTTTGTCTCCAAACGAAATACGGGCAGTAAATCCATTTCTTTGGTGGGCGGGCCGAACGCCGCGGTAGCCAATTCTAGGAGTCTTTCTATAGCGGGTATTGATCATGTTCTGGCTTTGGGTAGCGGCGCGCAGATTAGTAATGCTGTTGTCCCAGGAATCGCCGTTTGCATGGTCAATGCCGTTTGGCACTGGATCGCCGTAATGGATCAGCCACGCAAGGCGATGCGCCAGGAACTTCGTATGACCGATGGCGATGTAGAGATAGCCGTGCTTTTTGAAGCCACCCGCTGGTTTGCCGGCATAGCGCGCATTCCAGACGGCATAAGCATGGGCCTTGTTGTCGACGAACATCTCGCGCGGCCTGGGCAACCAGGTGAAATCACCGCTTTCGGGGTCATAACCAAGCAATTCGCGCACCAGATCGCGTGGGGGTAAGGTTTTGATAGCCATGTCGATCCTCCGAACAGGGTCACTTGGTTAGGACGCCTCGAACCGCTTCAACGGCCGGGGCGTCCGTTCTCAATACCACAATACGCATCTTCGATGCCGGAGGCGACGTCTAGACAGGACGCAAACACCGATCGAACGGGGACGCAATATCCGGCAGGAGCCGCCCCGGCCACTCGTCGGTTAATCAGGATGGACCCCAATTCCAGTAGACGAGCGGGGGTGACAGCCGGAGAGACGGCACAACAACGAACCCCAGGGGCTTCGTGACCGACGAGGAGACCAAGAGCGTCCTGGGGCTGGGCAGCAAGCTGATTGCTGGTCTCCCAGCCCAGTTCCTTGCGCTTGCGATCCTAAACATCGTGGTCCTTGGGGGACTGTTCTGGCATCTCGATAGCCAGCTTGAGTCGCGGGAACGGGTGCTGATGAAGATGGTGGAGACGTGCGGGCACCAATAGCCGCCTCCTACTCCTCAACCTGCCGCTCGGGCCAGACTGGCTTGTGGCAGATGCAGCAACGCCAGTCGCACCACTCGGTCGGTATGACATTGATGACCGAGCAGTGCGGACACACGATGAAAGGCACGCTCGCCTCGGTAAGCTTGCGGCCTAGCTCGTGATCGCCGTCCTCGTTGGTGTCCATCGTCGGTTTCTCCTCAAGCCTGGAGACCCTGCCATGCCAGCCAGCATGAAACACGTCGTATCCGTCCCCTGGACCGACGAGGAACGCGTGTTGTTGCGCCAGATGTGGGCCAACGGCATGGGACCGGTGCTCATCGGCCGCATGTTGGGGCGCAGCAAGTATTCCGTCACCAAGCAGACGCAGGCGTTGAAGCTGCCGCCGCAGCGGCCGAAGCCCAGCCTGGCGCCGGCGCCGCAGCCACGTCAGAGACCACCGCAACCCTTGCGGCCTGGCGCGCGCACCCTGCCGCCACTGCCGAGCGAGTTGAACCAATGATCGTCTGTGGCTACATTCCCAGCAACCGGGCACCGCTGCTAACGGCACCCGGCCGCCGGTTAGGCTCGGAAGCGGAACACGATCACGAACCGTATCCGTTTCCAGCCCACCCGGATTACGACGCGGATGTGTAACATCCTCGCGCTCTCCGGTGCGATCGCTACCCTGTCTGGGCGGACCTTTCGAGGGGGTTGCCCAGACTCGCGGGCAACCATCGCGCAGCAACCATACACGGCACTGCGATGAGCGGCAGCCTCAATGCGCTGGCGATGCCTGGTATCGGCGCGTCATCGCCCACCAACGCCCTGGCGCCACTCCTGCCCCCGTCGACGGGCCTCGATCCGGCACAGGCGCAGCAGTGGATGCTACAGCAGGGGCAGCCCACGCCCGCGTTGCCACAAGCGCCGCAACAGCAGGGCCTGACGCCGCAGCAGCAATATGCCGCGATGCTGCAACTGATGCAGGTCCAGCAGGCGCAGCAGCAACAACAGGCCGCAGCACAGGCCAAGGCTTTCCAGCAGCAGCAGGAGTTCTGGCAGAGCAATGCCGGTCGCGCCAACGAGGGCGGCGCCGGCGGCTCAGCCGATCACGGCGGCGCCGATAGCGGCGTCATTTGAGGGCTGATGTCCTATAGCGCCACACGCACCCGCACGTCCGCAGCCGATCCGGAAGACGGCGGCGTCGGCAGTACGGATGAAGCTTACCCAAGCGACCTCGACGAGCTGCACAGCCGCTGCGTCAGGTGGTTCGAGGAGGCCGAGCGCGCCACCTGGGACGAGCGTGAGCAGTCCGAGCAGGCGCGCGACTATAAAAGCGGCATTCAGTGGACCAAGAGCGAGGTCGACGCACTCCGCGAGCGTCATCAGCCAGTCACCACCATCAATCATGTGTCGCGCAAGATCGATCTATTGTGCGGGTTGGAACGGAAGGCGCGCACCGATCCGAAAGCCTTCCCGCGCACACCCACCGAGGAGCAACGCGCCGACGCTGCAACGCAGGTGCTGCGCTATGTCACCGATGACTGCGACTTTCCGATCATTCGCAGCGCGGTCTACGAGAACATGCTGGTCGAGGGCTTCGGCGGCGCCATCATCGACCTCGAGGATGATGGCCAGGGCGGCGCCGACATCAAGCCGCGCTGGGTGGCCTGGGACCGGCTCTGGCGCGATCCGCACAGCAGGATGCCGGACTTTAGTGACGCTCG
>Ga0247676_1000136_pt1 | contig 10827 bp, 8 predicted proteins | sample CNK17_metaG_FD_182802 | JGI IMG/M metagenome (GOLD analysis project Ga0247676, IMG submission 182802) | Soil microbial communities from Purdue University Martell Research Forest, Indiana, United States - CNK17 | ecosystem: Environmental > Terrestrial > Soil > Temperate forest > Bulk soil | place...
GTTTTGTCGGCCATCGTGGACGCGCATGTTGCGGGCACGCGCTACAACATCAAAGTGGATCCCGCCGACGCTCTTTTGTACGGCGGGAGTCCTGACGTACAGCTTACGTGGATGGACGCGAAGATCGGGGATTGGGTGGTTACGCCGCGAATTGGCAAGCCAGTGGAGATCAACGCGCTCTGGATCAACGCGCTGAACACGATGGGCGAGTTTGCGCGCCGCCTGGCGAGGCCGGGCGAGGGTTATCTGAAGCTGAAACAGAAGGCGGAGAAAAATTTTCAGAAATTCTGGAACCCCGCGCGCAACTGCTGCTTTGACGTGATCGATGTGCCGGGCGGCGGCGCGGACGCCTCCCTGCGGCCGAACCAGGTGTTTGCGGTTTCGTTGCCGGTTAGCCCGCTTACGCGCGAACAAAGTAAAGGCGTTGTGGATGTGCTGGGGCGGGAATTGCTGACCTCATTCGGGCTGCGCAGCCTGGGGCCTTCGGAGCCGGGATATTCAGGGCATTATGCCGGAGGGCCGCGCGAGCGGGATTCTGCGTATCATCAGGGAACTGTGTGGGCCTGGCTGCTTGGGCCGTTCGCGCTGGCGCACTACTCCGTTTACGGCGACCGGGCCGCCGCGCAAAGTTTTCTGGAACCGCTGGGGAGAAGCATTTACTCCGCGGGACTTGGGAGCATCAGCGAAATTTTTGGGGGCGAGGCACCGTTTCCGGCGACAGGATGTTTTGCCCAGGCGTGGAGTGTGGCGGAAACCATTCGTGCATGGGAGTATTTGGCCGGGCAGCCAGGAAAATCCTAGAAAAAAGAATTAGCGCGGAGCACGCAGCGTGCGCTGAGAAGAACTTAGTCCATCCGGGGGGCTGCTTCGTAAAGTTCGATCAGGACTTTGGCGGCGTCGGGCGCAGAGACGAGAAAGAAATTCACCCGCGTGCCGTCGGCCCCGGGCCGCGTCTCCGGATAAATTGCCGCCACGTCGAATTTGGCTTTAAGGATTTGCGTGGCGCGGTCCACGTTCTTGCAAAGATATTCAATCTGCTGGATCCCTTCTCCGAATTTTTTCAGAAATTTCGCGATCGCGCCGCCGCCCGCCGGATCTTTGCTGGTCAATACGTCCATCGACAGGCCGCCGGGAAAGTGGAGTTCGAATTCCAGGGCATCCTGATCGGGCGGCACTTCCGAGAGCCGGGGTAAGCCACTGGCCTCGTGGATTTCCTTAAAGCGCTCGGGCGTAACCGCCAGCCCGATGGTCATCTTGGGATCGCCGCCGTTGAGCAGCGACGCCAGTTCTTCGTCACCCCACCAGGGGTAGGCGGCGTGGTCGGCCAGCGCCCGGCCCGTTTTATATATTTCCGTCGCGGAAACGGCCCGCGTCTCCGATTCCGGAGAGGACAGGCCGTCGATGGCGCGTTGCAGTAGCTCGTTCATCATTTCACCAGACTCCGCTGGATGCCATGACCACAGGATATCTTAACCTGTCCCCGGTGATTTCTTCTTTGCCGGACGAGTGAACGCGGAAATTAACACCGCCAGCAGTAGGATTCCTCCCACCACGCTTAAGGAGAGCACCACAGAAATGTGATACCACGGTTCGGCCACCATTTTTGCTCCGATGAACATGAGCACAAGCGCCAAGCCGATGCTGAGGTAGTGAAAGTACTCGAGTACATCCGCCAGCAGGAAATAGAGCGCCCGCAATCCGAGGATCGCAAAAACGTTGGAGGTGTAGACGATAAAGGGATCACGCGTGATGCCAAATATGGCTGGAATCGAGTCCACGGCGAACGTTACGTCGGTGATTTCCACGATCAGAAGCACAAGAAAAAGGGGGGTGGCAAAGCGCTGTCCGCCTTCTTTCAGGAAAAAGCGTTCGCCCCGGTATTCCTTCGTAACTCGAAGATGCTTGCTGGCGAACCGAAAGATGGGATTCTTTTCGTAGTGAACATTCTTATCCCGAACCCAGAGCATGTGCAGTCCGGTGTAGACGAGGAACACCCCGAACGCCAGGAGTATCCAGTGAAACTTGGCGACGAGCACTGCACCCGCGGCGATCATAATGCCGCGCATGACCAGCGCGCCTAATATGCCCCAGGCGAGGACCCGGTGTTGTACTGCTTCTGGAACCTGGAAAGTGCGGAAGATCACCAGAAAGACGAAAAGATTGTCTACGCTCAGCGCTTTTTCTATGACGTAGCCGGTGAAGTATTCCAAACCGCGCTGCTCGCCGTACCAGTGCCAGATGCACACGCCGAATACCAGCGCCACGGTAATCCAGAGCGCGCTGCCGAAGGCAGCCTCGGCAAGTTTTATCTTGTGGGCTTTGCGGTGGAAGACTCCCAAATCAAGGGCCAGTGCGAGGAGAACGAACAGATTGAAACCAACCCACAGAGTCGTGCTGCCCATGCCTTCAGAATAACGCAGTTCAGCGATGCGCCGAACTGAAGTTCTGCCCGTTCAGATTGGAGAGGATGAGTTGCGTGGGGGCTCCCGCTTGTACGGCTACCGGAACGTCCCAAATCAGGCGGCGGTCGCCGGCGGCGGCGTCGAGTCCGAGAGAACTGACCCAGTAATTGCCCGCTGGAAGGCCCTTAATCAACATATGTCCGTCGAGGTCGGTGTCTCCTTTGGCTGCAAGGTATTTGGACTGCGCAAGATCGGGCGCCAGTTGCGCCACTTTCTGATTGTGCTCCTCAAACGCTTTATCCCACTTATATTTGGGATTCACGGCGCCCAGTTCCGTCTCCATCCCGGAAATCGTGGCAGGATGCGATTCGACAAACTTTTTGGTCGCGGACATGTATTCCTGTTTGAGCTTGAGGTATTTGGCGGGATTCGCTTCGGCGTCAGCTTCTTTGTATTTGGGCATCGGCAATCCGTTGGTGACTCCGCCGCTGTTCGAGCGTTCGTACCCGGCAAAAAATTCGGGAATGTTCATGACATCGTCGGGCGTGATGAGCTTGTCCACGTCCGGCGCAGTCAGGTCGATCACGGCGTGTTGCTTCATCCATGCTTTCAGTTCCGGGGATATCTTCAGGTTGTTGATGAACTCTTCGCGCTCGGCCAGGGGAAATTGATCCGCGGCTTCCTTCAGAATGTCGGCATAGCTTTTCGTCAAAATATAAAAAGTGAACTGGCGCACAGGTTCTGGGCGCGCACCGGTGGGCGCAATGCGCGCGGTCACCTCCAGCGTTCCGGTGGCGCCTTGCCCAAAACTCGCCTGGCAGAGCGATAGGAAAGAGCAGAAAAATACAAGGAGGGATAGTCTGTGTCGCATGGCCTCATCGTAACAGAGTGAGATGCGCAACCTAGGCAAAGAAGTGCGTGGCATGCCTTAATCTGACAAGGATGCTTCTGGGATTAATACAGCCGGAAGGTCACTTCAAAGGGCACTATGACGGGAACCGGTTTGCCGTTAGGACCGGTCACCGGCTTGCACCGCCAGGTGCGCATGGTGTTGATCGTGGATTCATCCAACCCCAGGCCGGGGCTCCGGATCACCCGGGGATTGGTAACCCGGCCATCCACCGTGATCACGGCTTCAACCATCACCACGCCGGAATATTTTGCTTTGCGCGCTTCGTCGGAATAAGGCGGGTTGGGCATGTAGAAGCAAGTGGGCAATCCCACGCCGTTCACACCCGCGCGAAACATCCCGCCGCCGGTCCCGCCACCTTCGCCGGGACCGAGGCCAGCCCCCGTGCCGGAACCTATGCCTGTCCCGTTCCCATGCCCGAGCGAATCGCCCGGACCGGCTGCCAGCGGATCGCCGAGATTCGCAAGACTGCTCGAGATTTTTAGATCCGGCGGGCCAAGAAGCGTCGCTTCCATGGCAAGCTTCGGCTGCGGATTCGGGTGCAATGTCGGAGCCGCAAACTGAGTCGGAGTGAACTTCGGCGGCCTGCCTTTGTTCACGGGAGTATTCGTATGGTCATTCGCTCCACCACCACCGCCTGACTGCTTGGCTCCTGCAGGCAATTTTGCCATGTACGGCGAAATATCAAGCGGCGTCACGTCCAGCTTGTTTTTCGCCTGGGTGGTCGCGGGCAGCATGTTCGTGAGGAAAGGCACGATCAGCAGGGCGATGATTCCGGCGTGCACCACGAGAGCGATCGCCTGGGTCCACCCGAAATTCTCGTCCTTCGACCAGATCTCTTTTACCTTGATCGGCTTGATTCCCGCGGGCATCACTGCTCGGGTAGGAGAGAAAAACTCCTTCAGTTGCCCCATGAACCCGCCGAAATTGCCGCCCCAGTCCACTTCCAACCGCTTATTGATCGGGCCTTTGCGGGCCTTGGGGCCGTAAAGGAAAAATTTCAGATTTTCGCCCAGGCCGGTGCCAAAAGAATTCTTTGTGAAAGGCACGTCGCTGCGTTCGACGATTTTGACGGGGCGTTCCGTCAGGAACTGCTTCAGGTTGGACCAGAAATCATCCGGCATCAGGTGCGCGGGCGTCCCGAAATCCGGCAGGGCACTCATGGGGACCGGAATCACTTCCTCGGGCCCGGAGCGCTTTGGATTGCTCAGTTCTTTTGGCAGAAGGTTGATGAAACCTGGCACCGTTGTCCCCTCAATTACTGTAGACGCGAATCCACGCCATAAGGTTTACCTTAGCCGTTATGATTCGCGCCGGCTGGGAAAGGTTGCGCGACCCCTCGGCTGACACATCTTCACCAAATATTGTAACATACGTAGTTACTTTGCTTTCCAAAGTTTCCCGCATTGCAACGCGGCCTCTTGACCATCCAGATACACTGGAAGTGCCGGATTAGAAGGGACATTCGTTGACCGAATCCATGACCGAACCATTGGAACTGAAAAAGACGCTGAACCTCCCCAAAACTGATTTTGCGATGAAGGCCAGCCTGCCGCAGAACGAGCCAAAGCAACTGGAGGCCTGGCAGGCGGCAAATCTCTACGAGCAGGTTCTGGCGGCCCGCGCGGACAAACCGTTATTCGTGCTGCACGACGGCCCCCCCTACCCCACGGGGACAATTCACCTCGGCACCGGGCTGAACAAGATTTTGAAGGACATGATCGTCAAGTCCAAGAGCATGGCCGGGCATCGCGCGCCTTATGTCCCGGGGTGGGATTGCCACGGCCTGCCCATCGAAACTCAGGTGGAAAAGCAGTTGGGCGGCAAGGGCAAGGTTTCACCCCCGGAATTCCGGCAGATGTGCCGGGACTATGCAACACGCTACGTCGAGCAGCACAAGCGGGACTTCAAGCGGCTTGGCGTGTTTGGCCGCTGGAACGATCCCTATCTGACGATGAGCCACCAATACGAGGCCACCATCGCTGGCGCTTTTTTGGATTTCATCGAAAAGGGCTACGTCTATCGCGGGCGCAAGCCGGTGTACTGGTGCATTTACGACAACACGGCGCTTGCCGAAGCAGAGGTGGAATACGAAGATCACACCAGCCCATCCATCTGGGTCACCTTCAAGGTTGTGGGCGGCGGAAAGGCCGAAGCCGCGAAAATTGGCGCCGATGTTTCCGCAGTGATCTGGACCACTACGCCGTGGACGATTCCGCACAACCGCGGGCTGGCCTTTCACCCCGACTATGAATACGTGGTGATCGCAACCGAGAAGGGAAAACTTCTGCTGGCCGCCGACCGAGTTGCGGGGTTCCAGGCGGATTGCGGCATCAAGCAGGCCGATGAACTGGGGCGTTTCAAGGGCACTGATTTCGAAGGAATGAAATTCCAGCACCCGTTTTTGCCGATTCAGGTCCCGGGCTTGCTTGCGGATTACGTCACGTTGGATCAAGGCAGCGGCATCGTTCACACCGCGCCGGGCCACGGCGCGGACGACTTCAACTCCGGCCAGAAATATGGACTGGAAATCTACGCCCCGCTCGACGACAAGGGCGTCTACACAGAAGGCTTGCCCGAATACAAAGGCAAGGATGTTTTCGCGGCGAATTCCATCATCGTGAAGTTGCTCGGCGATCACGGCGCGCTGCTCGGGCACCATCCTTACAAGCACAGCTATCCGCACTGTTGGCGCTGCCACAATCCGGTGATCTTCCGCGCGACGGAGCAGTGGTTCATCAAAATGGACCAGGCCGCCCATGGCGCGAAGCAAACCCTTCGGCAGGAAGCGCTGCAGGAAATTCACCGCGTGAAGTGGATTCCCGGCTGGGGCGAAGAGCGCATTTACGAAATGATCGAGAAGCGGCCGGATTGGTGCGTCTCTCGCCAGCGGTTCTGGGGCGTGCCGATCATCGTCTTTTTCTGCGACGCTTGCGGCAAGCAGCTGAATGACTTCGCGGCGCTCCGCAATGTCGTGAAGTGGTTTGAAAAAGAAGGCGCCGACGCCTGGTACAAACACACGCCGGAAGAGTTGCTGCCCGCGGGGACAAAGTGTTCGTGTGGCGCCGAAAAGTGGCGCAAGGAAAACGACATTCTGGACGTCTGGTTTGATTCCGGCTCGTCGCACCTGGCGGTGCTGAAGGGCAACGAGTGGCCCGCCGACGTTTATCTCGAGGGCCCCGACCAGTATCGCGGGTGGTTCCACAGTTCGCTCCTGATCGCCACGGGCATCCGCGACAAGGCCCCTTATCGCGGCGTGGTCACTCACGGTTGGACGCTGGACGAACAGGGACGCCCCATGTCGAAATCTTTGGGCAACGTCGTCCTGCCCACAGAGATTTGCGACAAGTGGGGCGCGGACCTGCTCCGCCTTTGGGTTGGCTCTCAGGAATATCAGGCCGACGTAAAGATGAGCGAGCGGGTGATGACGCAGCTCAGCGAAGCCTATCGCAAGATTCGCAACACCATCCGCTTTGCGCTGGGCAATCTGAACGGCTTCGATCCTTCGCGCGATTCGGTGCCGAACGAGCAGTTGGACGAAATCGACCGGTGGATGCTCGAACGCACCGCCGACCTGGTAAAGAAGTGCCGCGAATGGTATGCCGCCTATGAGTTCCATCGCGTCTACCACGCGATTCATGATTTCTGCGTGGTGGATTTGAGCGCGTTTTATTATGACGTGCTGAAGGACCGTTTGTACACGAAGGCGGCGAAGAACAAATCCCGACGCTCGGGGCAAACCGCAGTCTGGAAAATCACCGGCGCACTGGTGCGTCTGCTTGCTCCGACCCTGGTGTTCACTGCCGAGGAAGTGTGGAAATTCCTGCCGCACGCTGCCGGTGAGCCGGGCAGCGTTCACATCGCGCTCTTTCCGGAAGAGGCGGAGTTGCGGGCGGGCCTTGCGCCGGAGAAGTCCAACACCTGGGAGCTGCTGGCGAAAGTGCGCGGCGAGGTGCTGAAGGCGCTGGAAGTGGCGCGCAATGAAAAAAAACTGATTAACTCCGGGTTAGAGGCGAAAGTCTTGCTGAACGCCGACCTGGAGCTGAAGGCCAAGCTGAAGCAATATTTATCTCAATTGCCGGGGCTATTCATCGTTTCGCAGGTCGAACTGATCAGCGCCGGGACCGGAGAGTTCCGGTCGGAAGTTGTGCCGGGCCTCGAAGTCAGCGTGCAGCGGGCGGACGGAAAGAAGTGCGACCGCTGCTGGAATTATTCGGTCCACGTCGGCGAGAATTCGCGGTATCCGGCCGTTTGCGAGCGCTGCAGCGCCGCAATCGCGGAGATTGAGGCAGGAGGTCCGGATGCGGATGCCGCTGCCTCATCACGCTAGGCAACTTTCCGCTTCCGTGAACTCATGATGATTCCTGGGCGGATCCGGTGGCTCTGGCTGACTCTGGTGGTCGTCCTGTTGGACCGGGCCACAAAGGCGTGGATTGAATCCCGTCCGCTTTCGTTTTTCCCGCATGTGGTAATTCCCAACTGGTTCAGCATCATTCTTTCGAAGAATCCAGGGATAGCGTTCAGTTTCTTTTCCAACGGCTCAAGCATGCTCACTCGTGTGATCCTGATCGCGGGCTCGTTGCTGATCATCGGATTGATCGCGTGGTTGCTAGTTGCGGGGCGAGACGCAACTGCAGTCAACGCGGCCGGACTCGCGTTGCTGCTGGGCGGCGCGGCGGGAAATCTGACCGACCGGATTATTCATGGGGCGGTGACGGATTTTCTGGAAGTGTGGTTGCGGTTCTTGCCGTTTTCATTGTTCAACCCCTGGCCGACATTCAATGTTGCCGACGCCGGCGTGACCATTGGCGCGCTGCTGCTGCTCTATGACGTGCTTTTTTGCTCACCAAAGCAGCAGGGTTGAGACCGGATTCGCCGCTTGCCCAGCCCTGTAGCTCGGGCCTTCAGGCCCGATGGTTTTCGCGGCGAAGGCAAAACCTCGCCCGCAGTTGCGAATGGCCTCACCCTGAGCCGCTGAGCAGCAGTTCGGTTTACGGCCGTTTGGGTTGTACACTCTTCGCTTGATGACAATCTCCCCACTCATATTTGTTGTGCCGCCGGAAGAGGCCGGGCTTCGCCTGGATCGCTTTGTTTCCTCGCATAGTGCGGAGTTGTCTCGGACCCGCGTGCAGGAATTGATCGCGGCCGGCCTGGTGCTGCTAAACGGGAAACTTGCCAAGGATTCGCACAAGGTGCGTGCCGCCGACGTCGTCGAAGTAACTCCCACGCCCCGGCCGGCGATGAAGGCGGAGGCGGAGCAAATCCCGCTGGACATCCTTTACGAAGATGAAGACCTGATCGCGGTGAACAAGGCCGCGGGGATGACCGTTCACGCTGGCGCGGGGAATTCGCGCGGAACCCTCGTCAACGCTCTGCTCGGGAGGGGGCAGACGCTTTCGCAGGGCGGTGATCCGCTCCGGCCGGGAATTGTTCATCGCATCGACAAAGAAACTTCCGGAATATTGCTGGTTGCCAAAAATGATTTTGCGCACGCCAAGCTGGCGGAGAGTTTTCGCGAGCGCACGATCCAGAAAACTTATATTGCGCTTGTGCAGGGACTCCTCGCCGAAGAACGCGGTCGGATCGAACTACCCATTGCGCGCGACCCTGTCCGGCGGAATCGCATGACCGCGAAACGCGCCGCGTCCCTGCCAAACGCGAGGGCGGCGCGCACAGACTGGCGCGTGCTGGCGAGAATCGATGCCGCCACTCTGGTGGAAGTGCAACTGCACACCGGCCGCACCCACCAGATCCGCGTGCACTTTTCTGCGCTGCGGCATCCCGTGGTGGGCGACACGCTCTACGGCGCCTCCGGACAATTGCGAGTCAGGGATAGTTCGCTCCCCGCGCTCGGGCGGAATTTCCTGCATGCCGCCAGGCTAGTATTTCAGCAACCGCGCACCAGCCGGACAATTCAGCTAACGGCGCCGCTGCCGGCTGAGCTTCACACCTACCTGGGTAAGGTTGCGACTGCTGCCGGTGAGTCTCCCTCGCGGATTGACGCTGCGCTCAAAGGGTTCCTATAATCTTTGAACATGCGATTCCGACTCCTTGGGTTTCCTCTGGCTTTGACAATTTTCATCAGCGCTTCGTCTCCGGCTCAGCAGCCGAATCCACCTGCCGCGCCTCCGCCTGCTTCCCAGGAGCCGGTTCAGCAAAGTCAGACCATCATCCTCCGAGTCAACCTGGTGGACGTGCTCTTCACGGTTCTCGACCGGCGCAACAAACTGGTGCCGTCCCTGGAAAAACCTGACTTCAAGGTCCTCGACGACAACATTTCGCAGGAGATTCGCTACTTCAGCCGGCAATCGGACCTGCCTTTGCGCATCGGAATGTTGCTGGACACTTCCAACAGCATCCGCGATCGCATCAAGTTCGAGCAGGACGCCGCGAACAATTTTCTGTTCAGTGTGCTCCGCCGCGGCAAAGACGAAGCCTTTGTGATGACGTTTGACGACGAGCCGCAGGTAATCCAGGCGTTCACCCCGGACACCGGTAAATTGCGCGATCAGATTCTGCGTACCCGCGCTGGCGGCGGCACTGCCGTTTACGACGCCATTTACAATGCCTGCGAACAGGAGTTAAGCCACCCGCCTCGCCCGCCCGGCGACCAACCCGATGTGGTTCGCCGCGTGATGATTCTGATCAGCGACGGCGAAGACAATCTTTCCACCCACACCCGAACCGAAGCCATCGAGATGGCCCAACGCAGCAGCGTCGTCATCTACACCATCAGCACCAGCACGCAGTGGGTGACGCTCGACGATCCCAGCAAGGAACGCACCGGGAACCGCAAATACCACCTCACCGATGGCGACAAGATACTGCAGGCACTGGCCGAAGAGACCGGTGGCCGCGCTTTCTACCCCTATCACGTGGACGATCTCGACCAGTCCTTCCAGGATATCGGCGACGAACTCCGCAACCAGTATTCTATCGCCTACAACCCATCGACCCATTCCCTCGACGGCAGGTATCACAAGATCAGGATTGAGGTGCCGGAGCACAAGGGCTACCAGGTGCGCGCGCGCAAGGGATATTTTGCCCGGACCAACGCCGATATCGCCAAACCTGCGGGGTCGGTGAAGTAAGAGCAATCGCGCCGGGCTGCCCACCCCCGATGGCGAGGCCTGCACAATCTGCCGGACAAACTATTTGCTGGTGTCTTTCAGGAGTACGACGTCGGCTTCGGTCTCGCCCCGTTCAATCGCCAACTGCGACCCATCCGGCGAAAACACGAAGCGAATGATTTTTTGTCTTGTGAAATGCGTCAGTTGCTTTCCGGCGGAGCCGTCCAGCGGCTGGCTCCAGAGATTGTCCACGCCTTTTTCTCTCACCATGTAAACCACCGCTTTGCCATCGGGCGAAATTGCCAGGCCGTCCGGCAGGGCTCGCTGATCAATGTCGTGGTAGACCATCCGATGCGCCTCGGTCGAATCCATGCGCAGCATCAGCTTGTGGTCCAGCTCGCGCACTTCGAGCGAAGCCACATTTTTTCCGTCTGGCGCAAGGGCG
>Ga0247676_1000140_pt1 | contig 10676 bp, 19 predicted proteins | sample CNK17_metaG_FD_182802 | JGI IMG/M metagenome (GOLD analysis project Ga0247676, IMG submission 182802) | Soil microbial communities from Purdue University Martell Research Forest, Indiana, United States - CNK17 | ecosystem: Environmental > Terrestrial > Soil > Temperate forest > Bulk soil...
CCAGGACTTGACGCTCTCACGGTTCAGGCCGAGCGCATCCGCGACAACCGCCCGCCCACCGAGCGCCCGAATGACGGTAGCATGGTAGTTCTGACACATGCCGGTTACCTTGGGGGCAAAACGCTCCCAAGACAAGAGGTTATTTGCACCGCGAGACTCGGGGCAATTTGCCCCCATACTGAGAGGGTGTCTAAAAACGCCAGGCCATTGTCATATCGTAAGCGCGCGCAGGAAATCGGCGCGCGCATTCAATGGGTGCGCGAGATTGTCGAGCCTAACCGCTCTGCGTTCGCACGCACGATGGGCGTAGACCGCGCGATCCTGCGCGACATGGAGAGCGGTCGCCGGCCGCCGTCAATCTATGCGGTCACCGATCTCGCCCACCGGCTGAAGGTAAGCACCGACTATATCCTCACAGGGTCGCTGCGAGGTGTGGACGGGGAGCTGGCAGCAAAGTTAGCCTCTTTGCATCCCGAACTCTTATCCTCTTCAAACCCAGAATCTGGGCATTCCTCAGACAATCCAGGCAGGGGTGGCGGACCGAACAAACTTCCGCTGCCCACGAAACCGGTTCGCTCGCCAGCCCTGGCATAAGCCGCTTCTTCGCGCGCTTCATAACACCGGCTCCGTAGAAAATTCGTAGTCCGGGAGGCACCTGGGGGCATTTTGCGCTTTACATGGGAGCAGTTTGCCCCCACTATTGGGCCAGCAACAAATGGCCCGCGTTATGAAAAGCAAGGAAACCCTCCCTGACGGCTCGGCTCCGGCTTGGCACCAGTTCGGCGCGCCAGTTGTGAGTTTAGTCCGCCCGCAACCGCTTGCTGCAAGCCAAAATCGCTGTGCCGAAACGGCCACAGCGTCACCTTCGCGCACAGAAAACCGCACTAACCGGTTACCGCACAATGCTTTCCCAGAAAATCGTACGCAGCGCCGAGGGCGCGAGGAAAATCAGCACCATGGCGCGACCACCCAGGAAATTTACGCTACCGCAAATCCGCCGGCGTTTGAAATTGCTCAGCGCTTCGCTCGCAGCGATCAGTTGGGATACCGAACAAACACCCACCAAGCTGCGCAGCCGCGTCCGCAAGCTGTTGACGAGGGTGGAGGAAATCCTGGAGCGCTGGCCGGCGCCCCCCACCTGAAGCCGAGATTCCCGGTGCCGCTGCCGCCCGGCTACCTGCCAGGGGTGGTGTGATGCGCGCCCAGCTACTGCGCGACATGCTCGCCGCCATCGAGGAGCACCGCCACGCCACCGGCGCTGACCGCGACTACTGGCGCGGCATCGCACTCGACCAGATCCGCGAGTTCCGCCGCCGCTACCTCATCCCCGAGCGCGCCGCATTCGAGGCGGCCGTGGAGCGCAACCGCCAACACCGGAGGGCAGCATGAGCGACGCACCAGACACCCTCGCCGCATTGCGAGACCGCGAACGCAGCCTCGAAATGGATGCAGCGGTGCTCACCGCACGGCTGGAGGAAGTGCGCGGGATCATAGCGACACTCGAACACCCGCGCCGCCGCGGCCGCCCCCGCAAGGTGTGGGTCGCCGGCGATGCCGCCACAGACACCGACCCCCCGGAGGCCGCAGCATGAGCCTCGTTTCGGAGTTCCACTGCGTCGCCGACTGGGTGGCGGGCCACGCGCTGCGGGAGGAGCCGATCACACCCACCGCGGCCGGCCATCTCGCCGCAGTGCTGCTCGACCTCGCCGACCGCGCAAAGCTGCTGCAGCGCGTGCCGGTAACGGTATTACTCGCCCCCGAGGAGCACGCCGATGGCTAATATCAGCCCATACCGCATCGAGAGCGTGATGTCCGAGGTGTCGCAGATCCTCGCGGACATGCCGGACGACGATATGAAGCTGCGCTACGACACGCTGGAAGGCGAAACGCGCTTCTTCGCCCTACTCGATGACGTGGCCGAACTAGCGATTGCCGACGCCAAGCTTGTCGAGCTTGCCCGCGAACGCATCAAGCGTATCGAGGCGCGCATTGAGGTGAACCGCGACAAGGTGCAGCGCCTGCTGCAAGCCGCCGGCATCGAAGGCGCAGAGCGCCCGCTCTACACGGCATCCGTTGCTTACCGCAGCAAGGCGATCGTCACCGACGCCGGCAGGCTCCCGCCCGAGTTGCTGCGCACATCGCCCGACATGCTGGCCATAGCCAAAGCGTTACGCTCCGGCCCGGTCGAGGGCGCCGAACAATCGAACCTGACGCCAGTTTTGACCCTGCGGAGCGCCTGACATGAACGCTCTCACTATTCCCACCATGCCGCTGCGCGACATGCAGACGCTAGCCGTCGCCATCGCCGAGAGTAGGCTATTTGGTATCAAAACACCGGATCAGGCCCTCGTCCTGATGGCAATCGCCCAGGCTGAGGGGCGTCATCCAGTCGAGGCAGCGCGAGACTATGACATCATAAACAATCGCCCCGCCAAGAAGGCTGAGGCGATGCTGCGCGATTTCATCCAGGCGGGTGGCACGGTGAAGTGGCATAGCCTGACTGACCAACTGGCCGATGCCACGTTCTGCCATCCGCAAACCGGCGAAGTGCGGATTGACTGGGACATGAAGCGAGCAGAGGCGGCGTTCGGGAAGAAGGAAATGTACGCCAAATTCCCACGCCAGATGCTGCGCTCGCGCGTCGTGTCGGAAGGTGTTCGCACACTCTGGCCGCTCGCCACCAGCGGCATGTACGAACCTGGCGAGGCCGCCGACATTCCAGCCAAAGGTGAGGAGCACAACGGCCCGACGATCGAGCCGGACACCCGCGACGTACTCAACGCCGAAGTGCCGCTGAAAGCCGCCGCTGCGGCCACGCCACGCGGTGCCCGTATAGCCGAGCGTGCCCCGACCTACGAGGCGCCCCCGCCGAAGAAGGTGGATCGTTCGCAGTGGACTGACGCCCAATGGCAGGCGTGGGTGGAAAAGTTTGGGCCGGCCGTGGCTGTGCTGTACAGCCGCCAGGAGGTGGTGGATGTGGCCGAGAAAGATAGCGTCAAAGACGCCCTGCAATACGGCTCGGAGCGGGTGCGAGAGGAAGTGTCAAAGATCCTCTCCGATGGCTACAAGCGCTTCCCAGACGACGGCACCGAGGCGCACGAGCCGGCGACGGAGGACGTGGCGTGAGCGAGTGGCAGCATGAAGAACGGTGGACAGCGGTCCGCGGATACGATGGATCGTACGAAGTCTCGGACCTTGGGCGTGTCAGACGAATTTATGGCAAGATTATCGGGCAATGGCCCAGTGACCAGGGATATCTTCTGGTAAGGCTCAGCGGACCACGGGCGATGATAAGAGTTCACCGGTTGGTTGCGGTGGCGTTTGTCCCCAATCCAGAAGGGCTTCCTTTCGTCAATCATATTGATAGCTCGCGCTCGAATAACGCGGCAACAAATTTGGAATGGTGCACCCAGAAAGAAAATCTACACCACGCCGGCTTGCTTGGGCGGATGCAAAAGTACTACTGGGTAGGTAAAAGATCACCAAATGCGCGCATGAGCGAAGATGACGTAAGAGAAATTCGCCGCATGTATAAAGATACTGGCGTGTCATACAGTGCCATAAGCGGCCGTTTCAACATCAGCAAACGCTCCGTCGGGAGAATTGTAAATCTGGAGTATTACCCTGATGTGCAGTGAATGGCGCGACATCGAGACAGCACCACATATCAACGGAAAGCCTCTACTGTTCGTGTCTCCGGCAGGGGAATACACGGTAGGAACCTGGGACGACGACGACTGGAACGTGCAGTGCGCGCCACCGAAGGCCCCGTTTACGCACTGGATGCCGCTCCCGGAGCCGCCAGCCGCAACCGCACCGCCTTTGCCGCCGCCTGGACCACCGCAGAGCGCTGCCGAGGCGCCGCCGCCACCTGGCAGGCCAGCGTGACCCACAGCGCTGTATCGTCACCCGGCTCCGGTTTGACCAGGGTTTTACCGTTTGACGTGCCGGCAAATGCCATCGGCCAGCCCGCCGCCTCGGCCGCCATCAGGATGCGGGTCAGGAACTCGCCGACGCTCATGCCCTCGTCCTTGGCGCGCTTGGTCAGCCGCTCGCGCAGGTCTGTGGGGAACTCGCGGATCTGCCACGGTGCGAGCATCGGCGGCGCCTCTGGTTTGGCGGTTTTACCACCGCAAACCGCCGCGATTCCCGTCAAGTGATAAGGAGACTAACGCATGGGCCGCCCAGCAAAAAACTTTGAACCCACGTATTTGGCTATAGCGCGAAGCCTGTACCTCGCTGTCCCTGAGCCGCGACGACTCGCTAAGAGTTTTGACGACCTGACGCCGCAGGCAAGGGCGATATGGCTGGAAATTGCACGCCATCATCTCGCATGCGGTGAATTACCGCCAGCGGCAGCTAATCTTACAGATTCACAGGATACCCGCTAACGGACGTTTGCAGAGGTGGCCGAGTCTAGTGGGATGAGACAGTAATGATCCGCATCGCCAACAGAGAGCCGGACGGCATGGCGTGGCAAATGTCGCACCGAGCTGCCCGCCGCTCGCGCGTGATCGCTGATCGTCACTACAACCGGCAAAGCATCGGCTCGGTGCAATTCGTGCCGCCCGGCCGGTGCCTCGTGCTCCACGCCGAGACACCGACCGGCAAGGCGCTATGGATCACGTCATGGCCATACGCCGAGTATGTGAAGCACGATTGGGCTGGTGCTTGGATGTGCTCAGCGTTCCGCAACGAGGGCGCCGGCCTCGCGTCCGAACTGATCCGGCAGGCCATCGCGGCGACGCGCGCCTATTTCGGCGAACCGCCGGAGCTTGGCATGATGACGTTCATCGACCGCACCCAGGTCCGTCCGACGATGGTGCATGGCAAGGCGACCTGGGGATGGACGTGGAAGCGCGTCGGCTTCCGCGAGGTTGGAGAAACCAAACAGGCGCATCTGATGGCGCTGCAACTGCTACCACCCGACATGCCGCCGGCCGCTTATGCGGTGAATGGGCAACCGTGGCTGGCTCTTGCAGATTGATAAAGTGTGCGTAAACGCTCGTTTGATGGAGTGGCCGATGGTCAGGCTGATACCGAACGGCCCGCAAATCCTCTGTCTGGACTGCGGCGCGATCGCCAACCACGTCACGCTACGGTGCGACGCCTGCCGGCGATCCTTGCCGCCACAGCCGACCGCAGCGGATCGCGCATATCTGGAATGGCGCCGGTCGCAGAATCGCCCCGAGCCTACCCACGACAATCGAGGCTAGCTCGGATGCCAGACACGGACGAGGTATGCACTGGCATGGATGTGCCGATCGGCCCTTGGGGCGCCGAGGAAGTCGCCTTCTGGACCGGCACAGCGCACTACCAGCCGTGGAAAGATGTGGCGGCGTTTTTCCGCGAGCCGCCTACTTTCGTTTGCAGGGAGTGGCCGATGGCTGACGAACCCAACGAGTGGCGCGAAACGGTGCGCGATCTCTATGACAAGCTGCACTTCGGGCCGCACAACATCTTCACCGGCAATCCGCTGGCCCAGGGCATCGTCGCGTTCATCGAGGAACGGCACCCCGGCTACTTCGTCTCGCCGCGCGACCTGGACCCTACCTCCGATAATCGACGTTGTGGAGGCTAAGAGTGGTCGAGGAACGCGACCGGACGGACGGAGGACAGTGCCAGAACTGCCAGTGGAGCGGCTGGCATATGGCGCGGACACACTACAAAACCCTTGAGTGGACCGCCGAGTGCCGCCGCTACCCGCCGTTGGCAGGGCAGCACAGCACATGGCCGACCATCATCCACTACGATGGCTGCGGCGAATGGACGGGCGCTGCCGACCCTACCCTCGACAAGACCAGTTATGAAAGGTAGCCCATGACCGAGACGCTTCGCATGGTGCGACGGCACAGACCCCATGCTGACCTGCATGGCTACGTGTTCACCGATCTCGCGCATGCGCGGGAGTGGCTGTGCCAGAGCTTCGTGGCCGATATGCAGATGATGCTTGAGCCCGTCGATGTCGGCCCGCTCATGCCGTGCCCCCGCTGCAACGGGCAAGGCTGGCGCCAGGACATCAAAGTGACCGGACCAAAGATGACCGTCGGGGAGTTCCTGGCCGATGTCTGAGAGACAACCCGCCCGCACCTAGTGGACGGAACTGCGACTTATACGCCCCGCGCCGTAACCTCTCTCAATCTGCTTACCACGCCTTTGTCGGAGTGCCTTAATTTGTTCACGGCGCACCATAAACCCAAAACTTTTGGCCGGTGGCGACCGAAGATATTGCGCAAATCGGCCAGGGAATCGCTCAATTCTCCCCAGGACAGCGTTGCATCCGGTGCACAACAACCCTCGGATATCGCCGGTGGTGTGATTGTGGTCTACAGACAGAATCCTAGTGTCACCACCCGGCCGAGAGCGGCAAACAGCACACCCTCCCCCCTGTCTGGCAAGCAGACGATCATAGTCGGCTTCCGTCATCCCATAGAGTTGCCGCAATTTGGCGCGACGGATTTCCTCTGGCGTTCTAATTCGCTTGGCGTGATTTGCCGCGTTAGCCGCTCTCTGGCACGGCTTGCAACGACACTGACGCTGAACGCCCCCTTGACGTCGCGAGACATAGAATTCACTCAGCGGTTTAGTAAGCGAGCACTTAGTGCAGCGTTTGGTGGGCACAGAAAAGGCGGTAAGATCTGTATCAGCCATTCGGACGCTCCATCGTCTGATCGGTTAGGGACCACGAGGGCGGGCAAACGCCTTCGCGGTCCTGCTTATTACCATATTCCGGTTACGATAAGACAACCTTTTTTGCCCCAACGCCCCGGAAGGCGTAGGCTCTCAGCGTTACCGAAATACCTCGGGCGGCTCTGCACCCCCGTGCTTGAGCCGCCCTTTTTCTTTCAAACCAGCAGCACGTAGATCCCCAGCATGCAGACGATCAGCAGCACCAGGGCGGTGTAGGTCACGGAAGAACCTCAACCACCACCACGCCAGGTTCCAGATTGAACACAACTTGTGTGGTCGAGAAATCATCGAACGCGCCCACATCATCGAGCGGGCTATGGATGGTCACCCTCGTCTTGCGTGAGCCGAACGTGAGGGTAACCGGGACCGCTTCGCCCTGGCCGGGTTCTTCCGCCGCGTGCCAAACCGGGATCAGGAACCGCCCGTCGCTCGCCTGATACAGGTCCCAATCCATCGCATCGGTCAGCCCGGCGACGGTCACGTCGAGCGTGCCGGGCATGAAGCTATGCCGGTCACCACGGTCGGCGCAGATGGCGCAGAGGTTGCGGATGGCTGCGGCCGCCGGGCGCGGGTCTTTGTCGTACGACTGCGGGAACAACCCACAGCGATACACAGAGCCATAGTCATAGAGCGCATACCACCAAAGCCGCGTCTCGGTCTTGCCACAGCGCAGCAACGTGCACAGCGTGTAGTAGGCATCGCGGTGGCCGTCCCATCCCGGCTGATCTGGCTTGTTCCCCCGGCTGTTGTAGAGAGTGGGATGGAACTCGGTCAGCGCTATCTCATGACCGTACGCGACCTCCAATCCGGCGATATACTCGGTGACCGAATATCCGGTCCCTGGCACGTCCGGCGACGCCGGCGGGTAGTAATGGCCGTTCCCGCAGTTCATCAAAGCGTTGAGGTCGTCCAGGCCGTCACCGCAGTATCCCTGCACCCATCCCTCGGGATGTGGCGTTCCGGCCACGATGCTTGGGCCGAAAATGGTCACGTCAACGGTCCGCGCCATCAACACCGCGTGCTGCACGTCCAGCGTCTTGGCAAACGGCTCCACGCCGCTGCCGAAGTCATTGTTGGGTTCGTTGCTTCCTTCCGCCCAGGTGTGCGGAAGCTGCATCATGGTGGGTACATCGGCGACGCTGGCATTGGCGCCGGGGCAGACGGTGAACCGCGTCTCGGGGAACGCATCGAGGATCGCCGCGAACCACTGCTTCTGCATGTCGAACCGCCCCGCGTAGTGGTACTCGCGGAGCGGCAGCGTGAATCCGCTGTCGCCGACAAGATAGCGCAGCGCGGCAATCGTGGAGTCCGGGCTGTAGTTCGCCGGCCAGCTGCCCCAGGTGTTGTGCTCGTCCATCGAGGAGAAGGTGTTCACCCCGAACATCTCGATCAGATCGACGATGCGCTTGGCCTGGACGCCATCGACCGGCGGCGTCGGCTCCGGCGGCACCACCGCATCGGCCTCGAGTGCCGTCACGCGGGCCGCGAGTGCAGCGAAATCTGTCATCGTTGGCACATCGACCATCAGTGAATATATCCCTCACGGCGGCGGTTGATCATGCGGCGGTGGCGGGCCGGGCCGCGAGGCCAAGAGCAACGCGAGCAGCGCGGCCAGGGCCTCTGCCCATATGTCCCTGATGGTGGTGCCAATAGCCGAGCATCCGCCGACCGCGAGGCGCCCGGAATAGATCATGGCGAAACAGACCGCCGCCCCCCAGCCGGTCACGGCCAGTTCGACGCCGATCAGTGCCGCCAGCAGTAGGAACGCGGCCCGGAGCGTGTCGAACGGTGGCCGATCGGCCATTGGCGACACGACGCTCTGTCCACCTCCGCCTAGACCGCCGCCCCCCATCCGGTCACGGCCGCCCTCATAGACCATTTGCGATCGACGTAGGTTTTCGCGTCGCTATTCGCTGTGAGTTGCCCTCGCAGCCATTCGTAGCATTCGGCCGCCCCCTCGGCGCCCACCGATGCCGCCAGCGCCAGCGCGGACATGGTGTAGCTGGCATAGACCAGCGAGTCTCCCGGCGGCATCGTGTCCGGGTCCGTGTATATGCCGATGCCGGGCTGCATCGTCAGGTTAAGTTCCCAGCTTTCCTGCCAGTCCGTGACATAGGCCGCGCCCGCGTTCGGCCGCAGCGCCACGTTGTATGGGCATGGTTTGGCCCGCACCCATCCCGACCTTCCGTCCGTGCGAGCGATCGAGTTGGCCAATTTCCACTCGAGGATCGGCATCCAGTCAGCGTAACCGATCGCCACGACATGACCGAGCACGCACGCCTCGTAATCTTCCATCCACTGCTGACTGCAAGTGCCCTGAGGCATCGTGCTGGTGGCGGGCGAGTTTTCCGTGTCCGCCATGTAGTTGAGCGGCGGCGCATACGGCGCCTCGGTGAACGGTGCCGCAGTCGGATTGACATAGCGCCCCATCATCCAATCACGATTCCCGTCGAGCCACGATTGCCAATATGCGCGAGACTGGACCCACGCCGGCGCGTCGTCCGGCGTGACCCTTGCGCAGTGCGCCAGTGTACGTAATGCCCAAGCATGAGCGCGGGTCGCGAACCCGATGCAGTACGAACCGCGTGACTGTGGATTTGAAGCGAGAACATTATATGTTGCTGCAAATTGCAGCTCTTCCAGGTAATACGGATCGCCAGTCAGCAGGAACGGCACGAAACAAAGATCGGGTTCGTGCGCCACGTCCAGTGCTATCGGTGTGGAACAGGCCGGCAGATTGGCGGGGTAGTACATCGACGCCTGCGGGTGTTCGATGAAATTGAACACCGCACAACCGTCCTCGTCGCGGTAGTGCCACGGCATGGTGCCCGACGCCTCGGCCTGTGCCAGCATCGAGTCTGCCGACGCATCTCCGCGCAAGAACTCGGCCTGCGCCTCGGTGACCAGCCCGATTTCGTCACGCTCGCCTGTGCTTGCCATATACGCCGTCAACCCGGCCAAGCCCATCGGCGCATAAACCTTGGCCGATGACAGCGGCCGGGTCTGTGACAACGCCGGATCGAAGCACGGCACCAGCCCGGCCGCTTGTAGCTCCTCAACGCTGGCGACGATCGGGCGCGGCGCCGACTGCCAGCGCCAGCGGGAATACCAGTAGTGCTCAGGGACCTCGGCCACGGCGAGCACGTCCTCGCCCCGGTAGATCGTCGCGATGTAGCCGGTCATATTCGCCGCGACCGTCCCGGCGGTGGTGTCGCCCAACTCAAACACGACTTCATCGCGTTGCGCCTCGCCACGATCGCGGCGGAACAAGACGCGGAAGCCCACCAGATCGGGCAACACGCACAGCACACAGCGCTGCGTGAAATGCCCGGACGGCTCGCAGTAGTCACCCAGGTCCACGCCCAGCACCTCGTCGTAGACGTAGCTGGCGCCATCGTAGTCGATGCGGACGCATAGCGGCGCTGTGTCCTCGTCCGGCGGCGGCGTTGGCTCTGGTGGCTCTGGCGCTGTCTCCGGCTCCAGCGTCACAACAGCCGTCACATCGAGCGGCTTGAAGCCGTCGATGGCGGCAGTGACAGTCAGCGTGATGGTGTTGGCAATGGGATCGGGCACTGTGAATCTCCTTGCAATCTCACGCTGGACGCGCTACATAGTAGCGCATGGACGCACACCCGATCTCACTCAGGATACCGCCAGGACTGCGCGCCCAGCTTGAGCAAGCCGCAGCTAAAGAGGACCGACCGCTGTCAGCGCTGGTGCGCAAGATCCTTGCTGACTGGCTGAAGGCGAGGGCGAGGGAAGCAAATGCCCGAGGATGACCCACTAACGGCCCTGGAGAAGCGCCTGATCGGCCGCATCACCATGGCGCAGGAGACGATCATTGAGCGAATGCGCGACAGCAACCGCGCGCTCGACGCGATGAACACCAACCTCGAACTGATAACCACGCTGCTGACCGACCTGGTCCGCCGTGTTGCGGATCTGGAACGGCCTTAGTATCTAAGCGAGGACGGCGCCCCAGGGCT
>Ga0247676_1000141_pt1 | contig 10676 bp, 23 predicted proteins | sample CNK17_metaG_FD_182802 | JGI IMG/M metagenome (GOLD analysis project Ga0247676, IMG submission 182802) | Soil microbial communities from Purdue University Martell Research Forest, Indiana, United States - CNK17 | ecosystem: Environmental > Terrestrial > Soil > Temperate forest > Bulk soil...
AGCCCCCGCGCCGGCCAGCATCCCGGCCAAAAAGAAGGCCGCGCGAAAGGTGAAGGCATGAGAAAGTTGCTGCGATGGCTGCAGGCGAAGTTTGCAGCTCCGCCGAAGTGTCCGGGTTGCTGGGGATTCCGAGGCCAGAACCCGCACCTCTGCGATACCTGTATGGAGTTTGAGATTACAGCGAAGGACTAACCCGGAGCTGTAGGGCGAGGCCGATCCCAGAGACGGATTCCGAACGAAGGTAAGTGAAGGGGCGTATCGACCCCAGCGCGAGGCCGGAGAAGACGAGACCGCAGTATGGAAGCCACGCAGGAGGGGGGTTGGGACGCGCGCCCAGCCCCCAGCCCAAAGAGGAATGGCAATGGAGCTTCAGATCAAGTATTACGATATGGACGGCCAGCCCATCGAGGGGGGAACCCTGGCATGGGCAGAGTTGTTTGAGAACTCAGCCGGACGCATTATCGGCCAGCACCGCACCCTTTACGGAGAGAAGCTTTCGACGGTCTGGCTGGGACTCAATCACAACTGGGGAGACGGCCCCCCGCTCATCTTCGAGACGATGCTCTTCGCACCCGACCCGGATAATATCCGCCGCCGATCCATCCGAGCATTAGCCGCCGATGCCGTTTCCCTCGAAGCTACGGCGGAGGAGTCGGGCGCAGAGCTGGAGCACTTCGAGGCCTATATAAAAAAGCACTACCCCCACGATCAACTTCAGATTCGCTACAGCACCAAGGCCGAAGCGCGCCGCAGCTTCGAGAAGCTACGCCGGCAATGTCTGATTCCGCCGCGCCTTCGCCGCTTCATCCTCTACCGGCTGGGAAAGGATGCAACATGGAGCTAACCCCGGAGAAGGTGAGAGAGCTGCTAAACCTGCTGCTACTCGAAGCCAAACGGCAGCGAGGGAATATCCCCTACAGCAACACGGACGGATTCCCCCAGGCCGTCGTCTTTCTTGGCCCCGGCCTCGAACCTGTAACCGTGCCGCTCACATGGCGCAACGAGCGCGAGAAATACGCCAAGATGGAGGCCGTGAGCAAGACCGCGAAAGATATGTTCTGTCAGGCCGTCGCGCTCATCTCCGATACCCGCTGGGTGGAAGAGGAAAAAATTGTGAAGGTGCTTGGCGTCCGGCCACTCGCGGAAATAGGACTGGAACAATTTCAGGAGGATTACACGCGCATCATTCACGAGCGATACAAGGGATATCTGGGCAACGCACCCAAGGAACTATTCACCGAGTCCATCATGATTGCGATGAAAGGCCCACGGCTGAACGGCCCCCAGGCCATCTTTGCACCCTACGACCAAGGCCCGAACGATTCTATTCACTGGCTTGCTCAGCCGAAGGAGACCGGAGCTCATCACTTCAACTTGCTGCCCGATTGGTGGGTGTGAGATGCCGATTCCAGAGGAAAGAGACGAATATTTGGAATGGTGCAAGACCCGCGCGCTGGAGTATTTGCCACACGATCCGGCCCAGGCCTTCACGTCGATGCTGAGTGACCTCCGCAAGCATCCAGAGACACAAAATCACATAGGGGGGATGATTGGCGTGAATTTTATGTTGCTACCGGGATGGATCAGTAACCCGGTAGAAGTGCGCCGATGGATAGAGGGGTTTAGATAAAATGCCATTCCCCGCGACCCGCAGAGAACTGAAGGAAGCCGGCTACGACTTCATAGCCAATAAGACTTGCCCCTGTGGTGCAACGACGGAGCTATGGGATACGCCCAACGGATCGACTATGCCCATGAACCCGATGGCCGATGACGACAGCGAGGCCGTAAGCCACTGGAGCACATGCACGAAGGCCGCGCAGTTCAGGAGACCCAAGAAATGAAGGTTGATTTTAACGAGAATCGCGGACGATTCGCGAACTGCGCCGCCGCCTTTCGAGCCAGCCGTGAAACATCCCCAGGGCGAACGCCGCCGCCGCCAGAGCCTTCACCCAAAGCGGAACCCCGTCGACTAAATGAAAATGCCCCATCACGAGGACAAACACTACTCCAATGGTTGAGTAGAAAGTGAGCCGGATTGCGATGCGAAGTATGCGAGATATCATGTGCGCTGTTGTCGATGGTGAGATTAACACGAAGGAGCAGGCCTCCGCATTGGTGACGGAGGAAAGTCTTGAAGTGGCAGCCGCCCAAAGAATCTCGATTGAAGCCGCGCGAACCTTAGTCCTACACAACATCGGTTACTGCACCGGGTATTACGATCACGCCAGCGCGGACAAGATTATGGAACTGTTTGAGACCGAACACCCTATTTTTGGAAAGACTCACCCCACGCCGGAGGAGGCCTGGGCGAAGGGTTTGGAGATGGGCGCAGCATCGAGAGACCGAAAGGAAAAATCCTGAATGAGCTTCGAATGTCCCAGATGCCGCAAGGTTAGCCACCACCCCGAAGACGAGCGGCATGGATATTGTGGCAACTGTCACGACTTCACCGCGCCGCCAGTGGGGAACCTGCCCAACGCCGGCGACACCCATATTTTTGTTGACGGCATAGTGGCAGCACGAAACGGAGAGCCTTACGTCCGTCTCATTGTGAATGGAGAGAAAGCCCAGCTCAACATTGCCGAGGCGCTGAAGATTGCCGGCGACATACTGAAGACCGCCGCGCGGACGGAGGCCGATGCGATGCTATTCAAATTCTTCAGCGATCAGAAATTCCCGCCCCAGGCTGCAGGAGCACTTATGCAGGAGTTTCGCTATTTCCGCCAGCGTCAGGACGACAAGCCAGTGACCGGCAGCATTACCGATCCAGACACCGGAGAGACCATCCGATGAAGCGCGCCGGCTGGAGCACGCAGCGGAGAGTTGCCCACGGCACGAAGATGAAAGCCGCATGGACAGCGCAGCGCCGCGCGGCCCAGGCCCACTCCCCGAACCTGCACCCGCGCAAGGCCAGCACCAGGTTGTCGCGCCTGCAGCTCGACACGCAGGTATTGAAGCAGCTCCGCCCCAGAGAGAGAAGGATTGTGGTATGCCGGACAGGGTTGGACGGCGCACCACCGGCCCCGCTGCAGGGACTCGCGCGCGAGCTGCACATCACCAGAGAGCGCGTGCGTCAGATCGAGACGGAGATAATCCGCAAAATTTGCCGCTACAGGAGAGACCATCCGATGCCAGAAGCCGCAGGATGTATCCACCGCGAATATGAGGACGGTCCGAGGTGCAATAAAGTCTGCGACCCCGGCCAGGTCCATTGCCCCCACCACCTTTTACTACAGACCAGCAAGCCCAAGCCGCCAGCCAGAGAAGATGGCAACCGACGATACCGAACCCCGCGAGGATACGACGAATGATTCTGGACTGTGAGCAATGCAACGGTACCGGCGAGTGTAAGCCCGGAATCAGATGCCCATGCCGCGAGGAAGACGACGAGGCCGGCGAGAGAAGGAAGCAAATGAGTTTGTGTTTACAGCCACGCATTGACATGCGCGGCAGAAATGTGGAGACGGAGAGACTGAGAAAGATTGGAATGGTGCGGAGATTCGAAAAGTTCACCATCCCGATAGACGCCACTTTTACGAACTGGACAGTAATCGAGACTGGCTTAATGCACCCCGATGGGAAAAAGTTAAGCCCAGCCTGTAAGGTGCGATGCGTATGCGGAAAAGTCGCAATCATCAAACGACGAAAGCTCACCAGCGGATGGAGCCGATCATGCGGATGCTTCAAGCGAGGTCTGAAAGTGGAGGATTCGCATTGGAAGAAGGTCTATGCCTCTATCAGATGCAATGCGAAAAATCGTTCGATATGCTGCGAGTTTTTGACCTACAACCGATTCAGATTCATTTCTCAATTGCCTTGTGCTTATTGCGGATGTGACCCGGAGAACACCGTGACTGTATCTGTGACCACTTACGACGATAACGGAGGCCGTCTAGGGAGACTTAAGGGAAACCCACGAAACTACTCCGGCATAGACAGGGTAGATTCATCGAAGAACTACGAAAAGGGCAACATGCTTCCATGCTGCGTCACATGCAACCGCGCCAAAAATGTTCAGCCTCTCGAAACGTTTCTGTTATACCTAGCGCGCCATGGCAGCACATTGAAAGCGGAATCCATACTCGCCCAGGCGAAACTTTTAGGCGAGCATCTGGAGGCGCTAGATGGAGGCGCAAATGCGAATCATGGATAACGAACTAAGGCCGGAGATTCTCCCAATTCCCACCTTTATGCGGCACTTAAAAGTGCACCGTGGATACCCTGTACCTTGGTTTGTAGATTGGATTGATGGCCAGCCTGAATTTCGCGCGATGGATAGGCGCAAGTTTGTCCGCGCAATCAACGAAAGACTTTGCTGGGTATGCGGGAATGAACTTTTTGGAGAGCTGATATTCACCGTGGGACCCATGTGCGGGATTAATAAAATATCGAGTGAACCCCCCAGTCACAGAGAATGTGCCAGGTTCAGCGCGCGCGCCTGCCCGTTCCTGTCGAAGCCGAAGATGGAGCGTCGAGAGTTTGAGCACAAGGATAAGAAGACGCCCACCGGGATCATGGTGGAGCGCAACCCCGGAGTCACCCTGCTATGGTTCACCCGCCGCTTTACCACGATCCAGGCGCGCGAAAATAAAGCTGCAGGCGTAGGCGCCGGAGTCCTGTTCAAGCTGGGGCGAGCGTTTAAGGTGGAGTGGTACCGCGAAGGCCGGCCAGCCACGCGCGCGGAAATCATGGAGTCGATTGATACCGGCTTACCCCTGTTGCACGACGCAAACCGCAAGCAGGCCGGCGACGACGCCGAGGCACTGGCGAATCTGACCGCTGCAGTCGAGGCCCAGCTTGCCGAAGCGATGCGTCTGGTACCGATGCAATGAGGAGCTTCTGGGTAATCTACCGCAGGCCGATTGATTTTCCCGATAGTGAATATGTGATGCGGGAGCATGTGATCGACAAGGGCGAGACCACGCCGACAGAGAATTTCATCATTGGGAAGACGCTCGAAGAGATGCGCGCCCAGGTACCGCCCGGAGCTGTACGGATGGAGCGCAGCCCGAAGGACGAACCCCAGATAGTCGAGTGGTACATGGAGAGGCTAAATGACCAACAAGGCCGGATTCACCGAGGAGCAGCAAAAAGACCTAACCAACCTGATTGAGCTGGGGCAGTTCGCCGCCGCCATCATCACCAACCTTTGCGCCACCGATCTTCCAGAGGGAGAGATTGAGCGCGTCTTTCGAGAGATGGAAATTTTCGCGCGCGCCACCTATCCCAGAGGTCCGAAGCAGGTAGCGGAAAAGATGAATGAGATTTCGCGATTCTGCGATTTGGCCATCGTTACTACGCCCTTCGACATAGACACCGGCAAACCCATCTGAGGCGTATAGTGAGGGAGGATTCGCGGCCCTTCCGCAGCTCATTCCCCCACGATTGGAGCCAGCCCCCATGCCCAGCATTATCGACACCGCCCCGCCCTCCGCCCCGCTTGAACTGAAGGACTCGAACAACGCTTATTTCATGATGCGCGACTCGAACCTGCCCAGCACCGTTACCCTCCCCGGCAGCAGCAACCTTGACCTCTCCCTGTTCAATGTGACCGCCACCGGCAGCGTAAAACCGACGCTACCGGGGACACTGATTCTCACCCTGTATGGAGCAGCCAAGCCCACCGGAGGGGAAGTTAACTGGCTACCGCTTGCCGCATCCGTAGCCGAGCCAATAGGAGGCGCCGGCGAACTGGCGGAGACTATGTGGATGATTGAAGGTGCCGACCTCATGATTTTTTTGGGGAGTGGCAAGCTACAGGGAACATTCAAGACCAACATCGCCAGCAACCCCCAGGCCCCGCTGGACCTGCAGCAGCATCCGGGGGATATCGAAGACACCGACCCGCTATATGTCTTCGCGATCGGAGCCAGCTTCACCCCCACCGCCGTCAAGGGAGCTGCACGAACGGCAGCCGCCGAAGGTGTGCTGTGTTCGCTGCAGATGGCCAGCCTCACCATAAACGCCTAGACGCCCCGCCGACGATCCGCGCACCCTGAGGTATACCAGACAGGAAAAAGGCCTTTGGGGAGGGTTCCCAAAGGCCTTTGTGTGGCGATTACCGAGTGGTTCGCCGTCGATTTGCAAGCCAAAAGGCCGCGCCCAGCAGGAGACTCACGAAAGCCGCCTGCAGATGGCGGAGCCAGACCCGCCCCGCCCGATCCAGCAGCCACTCAATCAGGCCCAGGAACCCCAGCAGAGCACCAACGCCGTAGGCGATCACGAAGAAAGGGAAGATCATTCTCCCCCCTCTTCTACCCGCCAGCTCCCGACGCGGTTCCCGTTAACGTCGCGGAAGGTGCCACCGTCGCCCACCGCAGGTTTAGCGCGATGCTCCGCCATGCCCAGCCCATCCTTGATTACCGAGCGCGCCTGAGAGTATCGCTGCATGGCATCATTGCCAAAATTCAGTTCTATTACCAGCTTCATTTAGAGACCCCTTTCGTTTGGGTTGTACTGGTTAAGCGCGTTAGCGATCCGCCCCGCGTAGGTTCGAGACTTGGCGATCGCCACCACCTCATCCCGCAGAATTACGTTGTGTTTCTCGCCCCGGAAGCGAGGCCGGCCAGAGCTGGGGGGGACGGAGCGCAGCGCATCCTTGAGCGCGGCATCTATCGTCGCCCCCTGCCCCAGCACCCGCATGGCAGAGAAGACGATGTACCCGCCGCGCGCCAGGTCTGGCACGACGGCGGGACAAAACACTTCGGACTCGAACAGAATCTCAACAGCCCGTCTATGCTCCATCGGTATTTCCCCCTGTATCGAGCATCGCGAGAAGATTAACGCGATGCCGCTTGTATCCATCGAGGAGCTTCGCGACTGGCGCAGGGCGAAGATCAGCCGCGCGCCCCTCTTCTTTAGAAATGAACCTGTCGCACTCTTCAATCGAGCTGAGGATTCGCCGGCGACGGTCAGGAGTCAAATGGTTGTCCATCTCTACTCACCTCCCCGGTACGCTTCAGCTCCGCCCCACGAAGGCAGTTCGTATTGCGCGAACTTCTCCAACTTTTGATTGCGCTCCCGCCTGAAATCCAGCTCACGCGCCCAGCAGCTCCGGCAGAGGATCATATTCGACCCTCCGCCTGCAGGCATTTTCTTGACCGTCCCCGCTTCATGGGGACCGGCGCCGCCACAGTTGTTATTAAGCAATGTCGTCCTCCGCAGGCGGAGCAAGCAGCTCCGCCGTCTGTTCGTTGAGATACCGCTTTGCGTTGTGCAGCTTCATCCAGACCGCCTCAGAACCGCGAACGGTAGCGACACCGGCAGCATGGAGAATCTTGGTTGCGTCAGAAAGAGAGTTGAGAAGGAGAAGAGAGTCGAGCATTGAGAGTCCTTTCGAGTGGCATCAGCCACGGTTGAATTGAGCTGATTGTATCATGGCAGCACTACGCCGCCAAGCTATTTTATCGGCACCATGAACAGGAAGAAGAGAGCAGCACCGGAGCGGAGCATCGAGACTTATAGCAGTTCACTCCATTCGAGCCGTGTTCCTTGCATTTAGGGCAACGATGGTAATGTTTTTTGCGAGGCCATGGACCGACGTAGGGAGACCGCCGCGCGTCCGTTTTGGGGATGGCCGGACAGACAGCCGGAAGAGGTTCAGGCGCAGCCAGGACGAACGGAGCAGCTTCCAGCGCAGCCAGTACAGCCAGCTCCTCCGCCGATAACAAATCCCGCTCCTCCGCCAGCTCCGCGTCCGAGATGCAAAAGAGATTTGATTGTGTCATTCAGCACCGCCCAGACCGTCAGGCCCGAAAGAGTCAATCACATCCTGTACCGTCAGGCCAGCCAGTTCGCCCACGTCATCCAAGTCCACACCCGTTACCCGCTCCAATTCTTTGAGCGCTTCCCAGTACACCGTTTGTGCCCTTGCAGCAGCATCTAAAATCGCTTGCCGTTCATCATCAAAATTCGCCATGATTCCCCCTAAAAGAGTGAGAGTTGCGTTGACGTTTTAGACACAGGCTCAGACCTGTACCCATTACCTATTGCAGTTCGCCCGTCGTCGTCAGGTTCATCCTCGACAGGCAGACACTCCGCGCACTCCTCCGCGTCGTCGTCGTGTTCTTCCTCCTCCGCTGGAGGCATAGGAGCAGCGTGCTTGACGATGCGCCGGAGCTGGAACTTTGTAGGTTTGCCGCCGTCACTATTCCACCAATGGCGGAGATGGCCGACGCACCACGCCGCTACATCCTGCGAAGGTTCGCCAGCATCGAGCGGTTGCAGCATAAAAGACCGGTAACCCGTTTCAGAGAAGAACGCGCGCTCAGGTTCCGCCGCGCGTATCTCGAATGACCACGCCGCGCCTATATAGGCACTCATCCCGATAGAGACCAGCCCCGACGTATCGAACCGCACGCGCGTAATGGACAGAGACGCAACGAAGCGACCCGTTTGACCAAACAGGGGAACCGCGCCCGGAGTGGCGCGAGTTAACCGGCAAAAGATATCGGCAACGTCATAGTGGCAATATCGAAACCCGCTCCGCTTGCGAGGATTAGCGAAACGAGGCAGAGATAGAGCACGCTCCACAATCTCCCCCGCCGCTTCAACCTCCGCCGCGCACGCGCTAAACTCCCGCGCGTGCACCGCAGCATCGAAGCGGACGATGCAAGCCCGATAGAGAGGAACCAACGCACCCACCGAATCAGGTAGATGCGACAAGTCGGGGGGAACCTCTAAGGTTGTCTGTTTGGATGCCAGGATTTTTTTCACGCCTATTCCTCCTCATGCTCAGGGTCAGGGGCGAACTCGCCATTTGGCCATTCGCTAGTTATGTCGTACTCCCCCGCGCTCAGGACGGAGAGCTGGTACATGCCATCAATAAAGGCCTGTCGTTCCCCCTCCGTGTCGAAAGTGAAACTGTGAACGTCGCGCGGTTCCCCGTCATAGTGGCCGAATCGGACGTGTAGCTTTACGCTCATGCCGCCACCTCCTCAGAGTCATCAGCCGCCGCCGCCCAGCTCCGCGCGAGGATATAATCCGCCGCGCGTTGTGCGCGTTGCGCAGCTTCCACGGCCATTCGCTTATCGTTCTTCAGTCGCTTAAGCCATGCTTGGATATAGGCCACCGAGTTACCGATCCGCTCCTCATTCGAGCATCCCGTTTCGGCACAGAGAAACGCGCTGCAGAACTCCGCCACCAGCTCCTCACGCGAATAATTTTCATCCCCCGTTTCGGTAATGGCCTGCAGCTCCGCGCGGTCACAACGAGACTTGACGCCGGTACTATGGGCGAACTCATGAAAGAGAGTTGCATAGTAACCGCCCTCAGAGTTGAACGTCTCACGATGCGGCATTTGGACATGATCCTTCGAAGGATGAAAATATGCTCTATCGCCGCCATGCCCCAACGTTGGATGATTCGCGGATTGCATGTATTTCGCCGTCAAATGCTCGCATTCTTCAATCGGATTGAACGTTGACGCGGACTCATCAAAGGGAAGCGCAACGGGTACACCGTCGAGTTGTTCAATGTTGAATACGTGATATGGCCGCGCGAATGGAGCGGCATCAGGCCGCTTGAGTAAATCAGCCTTTGTTGGGAACTTCCAAAAAACTACCAGTGAAGACTTCTCACCTTTGCGGACCTGATACCCCAGCTCTTGAGCTTGCTTGTACGTGCACCAACCATTTGAGGCATACCCAGAACAGAGAAGAGACCACACATTGATTCCGCGATACGCTTTCCCGCTAACTAGGTTGTATGGCAATCCGCCAGTCTTACCGGACGTTCTCCACTCTTTTTTCCACGGAATGACTCCGCCCTCAAGAGCGGAAATAATCCGCTCCGTTACCTGTTCGTAAACGCTTGTTTTTTCAGCCATTTGATTCCCTTCGTGTGGCATCAGCCACGGTTTATTTATTGAGTGTATCATGTCATAGCGGCAATGTGCCGCTATGACATGTATTTATTTTTACTTCAGCATCAGCTCCTTTTGCAGCTCCATTAGTGCCGCGCGGACGTTGTTGTTGGACTCCTTCACGATTCGCGCGAAGTTTGGTGCCTCAGCTCCGCCAGCTTCCTCTTCCCAGACGCGCGCGAGTAATGCGGTAGCGTCTTTTGCCAGACCGTATGAAGAAAATTCGACAGGTAGAACGCGCGACAGAAAGCGCGCCTCAAACCGCTCCGTTTCGTTGCAGGTAAACACGAAGATAGTTTGCTGGGGACGGTTGGTGGAGTCGAGAATAGAGAGAAATGCGAGTTGCGCCTGAAGACTCATTTGGTCCGCTTCATCGATTAAGACAAGGTGCATTTTGCGGCCCATTGCTGGCAGGTATGCAAGTTTGTGGCGCAGCTCAGAGACCGCCAAAACGGTACAACCTTGTGATGGAATGTGGTGCAGCTCCGCCTGTAGCTCCTCCGCCAGCGCCAGCGCCAGCGTAGTCTTACCAGTACCGGACGCGCCTACAAATAGCCAAGCGGAATCAAATGGATTCGCAATCAGTTTGGCACAAAGTCTTTTGGCCTTGTCGAGTCCTACAAATTGGGTGGGAGTTGTTGGTCTGTATTTCTCAGTAAGTAGCATTTTGGGTGTTTCCTTTCGAGTGGCATCAGCCACGGTTGAGTTACTTCCGACAATGTAAGGGTAGACGCTCACCAGTGTCAAGAAAAAGTTTGGGGACGGTTGCCACAAGCTAAAAAGAGGCCAGCGGATCAGGCGCGAGAGGCCA
>Ga0247676_1000143_pt1 | contig 10648 bp, 19 predicted proteins | sample CNK17_metaG_FD_182802 | JGI IMG/M metagenome (GOLD analysis project Ga0247676, IMG submission 182802) | Soil microbial communities from Purdue University Martell Research Forest, Indiana, United States - CNK17 | ecosystem: Environmental > Terrestrial > Soil > Temperate forest > Bulk soil...
CAGCATGCTCGAACACATGCAGGCTACAACAATGGAAATGGCGCCGCGCGTTGCTGCGTGGCTGGGGAGGATCGGCCGATGACAGCAGAGGAACAACTGTACGCCGAAACCCGTCGTGTGATTGAAGACCAGGGCGACGCACCGACGCTCAGTCCTGCATGGATCGCGACGCATGTCATGTGCGCGATCGAATTTAAGCCATCGCTGCATTATCTCGGGTATGCCGGCTGCCATTTAGAAATCCGGCAGATGGCGCGGCAGGAGTTGCGGAAGAGGCACGATCCGAATGCCAAGGTAAAGAACGAGATCGATAGCGGGCAGGCGGACTTCTTTTCGGACACGTTGCAGGATCGATACCCGCGCCGGGTGGCAGAGGGCGAGGAGCCGGTCTACGTGCTGCGCGATCTCATGGACGACGACGACGTGAAGTACAACGAAATGCGGATGCGGCGCGGCGGCATGGCGCTGTTGCGGCATGCTGATGCGTTGCGGGCGTGGCATGGCGGACGGAAAGCTGCATGACCACTTCACGACTCAACCATTATCAGGGTAGAAACGAGAACCGCCCCGGCTGGAACCGAGGCGGTGCTGTCTATCTGTCAACCCGGACAGGGGTTGCGTAATGGGGGAAGGTTTGCAATCCCCTCGTATCGCACCCTCTGCCGCAACGCAAGAGGTGCGCCCTGTGCCCAGCCCATACCCATTGGCGAAGGAACTCGCTCGCCCGGTGGCGCGCGGCTACCTGACGCTGACCGAGGCCCACGCCGAACTGCTGCTCGCCGCCTGTCTGGCTGTGCGTGCCGGTTACTCCGACCAGGATGCGGCCGGCATCTGGCGGCTTCAGCGCCACGTCCTGGGCTTGCACCTCGAGGCCGAGGAACGGCGGCGCGATCTGGTCGAGGCCCAGGTGAAACGTCGCGCGCGCAAGATGATCGCACTCCGCAAGCCACGCAACGCCGTGCTGGCAGAGGCACACGGCGAGAATGGCGCGGCCGGGTTCCCCCTCGAAGAGCGCGAAGTCACTAACCTCGTCCGGTCCGAAATGTTCTGGGCGTTGCCACCGGGAGGCCCTCGCCATGCCCGCTGACACCCTTGAGGAGATGATCGCCGAAGCCAACCGCGAGCATGCAAGAAAGATCGAAGCCGAGCGGCTGGAGGCAACACAAGGGGCTGCGATCGATGCGGCCTACGATAGTGGTGGCGCGCGCCCAAAGCTGAAGCTGGTTCACGGCAGCAGCGAGGAGCAGGAACCCCGTTCGCCGTTTGCCCTCCAACCCATCCGCATCATCGAGCAGCGGGCAATTCCCCACCGGCAGTGGATCTATGGGCATCACCTCATTCGGGGCTTCGTCACGCTCCTGATTGCACCCGGCGGCACCGGCAAATCGAGCCTTGTGCTCGGCATGTGCATGGCACTTGCCACCAACCGCGCGCTGCTCGGCTCAACCATCTTCCAGCAATGCAACGTCGCCTTGCTCAATTTGGAAGACCCGCAGGATGAGATCGATCGGCGCGTCACCGCACTAGCCATGCGCTATGGCATCACCAACCAGCACCTCGACGGCCGCCTGTTCGTCTCCCCCGCCGGCCGCAACGTCCGCATCGCGGAGAACGGCCCGGACGGGTTCTCAATCGTCCACCCCGACGAAAAGGAGATCATCGAGAAGGTGAGGGATGAGCGCATCGGTGTGCTCGCGGTGGATCCATTTGCCGAGAGCCACACGCTCGAGGAGAACAGCAACCCCGCCATGATCCAGGCGGCCGCCGCTTGGCGGCGTGTAGCACGAGCCGGTGGCTGCTCTGTGTTGCTCACCCATCACGTCAGGAAAGGGCCGGTCGAGAGCATCGAGGCGGCTCGCGGCGCAAAGGCTCTGACCGACAGCGCCCGCATCGGGTTGCTGTTGTCCACCATGACGGAGGCTGAGGCAGAGGATCTCGGCATCGATCCGGAAACCCGGCTTCAGTACGTCCGGCTGGACGACGCCAAGGCCAACATGGCCCCACGGGCGCCAAAGGCGTCCTGGTTCCATCTGAACAACGTCACCCTCGACAACGCCGACGAAACCTATACCCACGGTGATCAGGTCGTGGTCATCGAGGCGTGGCAGGCGCCTGACGACGAACTGGCCACCGCTCCCAACAGCGACCTGAACGCTGCGCTCGACGCCATCCGTGACGGGCCAAAGCCTGGCTCGCTCTATCGCGCCTCAAAGCAGGGCGGCGGCGTCAACTGGGTTGGCGCCGTGCTCTGCGACATGTTCCGCACATCCGAGAAGGAGGCCAAACGCATGATCGCCGCGTGGCTCAAATCCGGCCTGCTCTACGAGGAAGAATACTACCATCCCGTGTGGAAGCGCCGCGTTTCTGGCGTCCACGTCAGGGCGGAACTGCGCCCGACATGATAGCCCCGAACTGGCGTATGAAGTGGCGTGTAAGTGGCGTGCAGCAGCCGCCGCAGCCAGTTTACGCCACTTTGGGGGTTTACCCCCAAAGGTGGCGTAGAAAGGAACTGGCGTGCAGTGGCGGCTGCCCCGAACTGGCGTGCGGAAGTGGCGTATGAACTAGCGTGCGAAATCCCCTGCACCAATAGGTTGTGCAACCCATGACCCCCCAGCCCCTCCAGTGCCACCAGCTCGCCGCTCTCATGGCGACCGTCGGCCGCGACCTCGCGGGACAGCACCCCCACGACATCCTCACGCTGGCCGGCTTTCTCGCCACCAACGCCATCCGCTGCTGGGGCAAGGAGGACCGCATCCCCATCGCCGCCGAATGGACCGACCACGTTCTCAGCACCGTCCGCGAGAGCCTCGACTGATGCCCGGCAAGCCCAGCGTCTGCCGCGGACGCCGCATCCAACCCCAGCCACCCGACTACTGGCGCTACGAGTGCGACTGGTTCCTCTGCCCCATCAACTACCCCGACGACACGTGCTGGTTCCGCCTCGAGGACGACGACCCCAACCCACACGACTACCAGCCACCCGATGCCGACCATGCCGCTTGACGCTCACGCCATGACAGCCGTAGATACCGCAGCCGGTGACCCCCGGTGCGGTAGCCGTTGGGGCGTCATCCACACCCACCCGCAAGCCGAACGCTGGGCCGCACAGAACCTCCGACGCCAGGGCTTCCAGGCTTACCTCCCAACCCACACCGTCCTGCGCCGCGATCCCGTCCTGCGCACCCTCACCAGACCGGTCGAAGCCCCGCTGTTCACCAGCTATCTGTTCGTGGGCATACAATCCCCGCATTGGGCGCCCATCGCCCACACCCTCGGCGTCAAACGACTGCTCATGAGCGGGGAAAGGCCCAGCATCGTCGCTGGAGGGGTTGTGGAGGCGCTGGAAGCCTCCAGGGCACTCAGGCAGTCCATTCAGGCGCCTGGAGCCTCCTGGGCGTCAGGCATGCCTTGCAGCCCCGTAGCGGGCACGCCATTCGCCGGCCACCCAGCCGTCGTGATCTCAGTCGAGCGCCAAACCGCCAGGGTCGCCATGCTGCTGTTCGGGGAATTGCGAACCGTTACGATCGATGTGGCGTGTCTCGTGGCTAGAGACGAGTAGCACAGAGTGCGCTGAATTATGCCCGTCACCAGAACCAGCGGACAAGGCCGCCGCAAAGGCGTCCCCAACAAGGTCAACGCCGACCTCAAGGCCATGATCCTCGGCGCCTTGGCCGGCGCTGGTGGCCAGGATTACCTGCAGCGCCAAGCTGAGCTGAACCCCGGCGCGTTCCTCACCCTCATCGGCAAAGTGCTGCCAATGCAGATCGCCGGCGAAGGCGGTGGACCGGTCACCATCAACGTCATTACCGGCGTGCCGGATATCGATGACGAACCAGACGAAACCTGTATTCACGATCGATGAGCCAAGACATCACACTCGGCTATAAGCCACGCCGCCAGTTCGTCGGCTACCATAAGCGCCGCCAGCGTTGGGCATGTATTGTTGCCCATCGCCGCGCCGGAAAATCCGTAGCCTGCATCATGGATCTTATCCACGCCACTTTGAAATCCAAGAAGCCAGACGCGCGCTTCGGCTATGTGGCGCCGACGTATACACAGGCCAAGGATGTCGTCTGGTCGTATCTCAAGGAGTATACACACCGCATTCCAGGCGTTGAGCTGCGCGAGAGTGACCTGTCGGTGATATTCCCAACCGGCGCGCGTATACGTTTGTATGGCAGTGATAACCACGACAGATTACGTGGCATCTATCTCGACGGCGTCATCCTCGATGAATATGCCGACATGGCGCCGCAAGCCTGGGCACAGGTCATTCGACCGGCGCTCGCCGACCGCAAAGGTTGGGCCACCTTCATCGGCACCCCAAAGGGCCGCAACTCGTTCTATGAGATATACGATTATGCGCGCCAGCATCCCGAGGAATGGTTTTCGCTCCAGCTTCGTGCCGATGAGACCGGTATTTTAGACGATGAGGAGCTGGAGAGCGCTCGCCGTGTTCTGACGCCGGAGCAATACGCACAGGAATTCCTGTGCAGCTTCGACGCCGCCGTGCTCGGTGCCTACTTCGCCAAGGAGCTGGACGAGGCGCAGAGCGCGGGGCGCATCACCAGCGTGCCCTACGATTCGCTGCTGCCAGTTCACACTGCCTGGGACCTGGGGATAGGCGACAGCACGGCCATCTGGTTCTTTCAGGTCAGTCGCGCCGAAGTCCGCGTCATCGATTACTACGAGGCGTCCGGCTACGGCTTGCCGCATTACGCCGCTGTATTGACATCGCGTGGATACACCTACGGCACCGACTACCTGCCGCACGACGCACAGGCGCGGCAGCTTGGCACAGGCCGCTCACTCTGGGAGACGCTGCGCAGCCTTACCAACCGTATCCCGCGCGTGCTGCCGCAGCAGAACCTGATGGACGGCATCAATGCCGCGCGCGTCAGCATCGCCTCCTGCTGGTTCGATGCCGACAAGTGCCACGATGGGCTGGAGGCATTGCGGGCCTATCGCGCTGACTACGACGACAAGCGCAAGGCGTTCAACGACAAGCCACGGCATGACTGGTCGAGCCACGGCAGCGACGCCTTCCGCTACCTCGCGCTGGCCTGGCGTGAGATGCGGCCGGAGAAGCCGAAGCCACCACCGCGCGATAGCTGGGATAGAGCTTTTGAGCGCTCATCGCGCAGTGACGTGGAAGGCTGGAGGGTGGCGTGATGGCGCAACGCATATCACCACGGCTGGAATACGAAGCAGCGCTGGCAGCGTATACCAAGGCCCAGCAGCGGCTGATCGAGGCCAAGCTGCATTACGATCCGAAGACCGCACCGGAAGCAATTGAGAAGCGCAACGCGAAAGCAGCGGAGTACCGGGCAAAGCGTCGGGCAGCACGGAACATCCCGGAGGAGAAGGCCGCGCGGAAGGAATATCGTGAGCGTCGGCGCCGTGAGATCGAAGAATACCAGCAGCGTTGGAACGCAACATGACCGACAAGCCTGACACCACCACCCTGACCGGCGCGCAGTTTCGCCGCGAGGTCGGCGCTGATCCGGAGCGCTGGGCCGCGGCGTTCCTCGCCGCATACGCCCAGGCCGAGGGCGTCCGCACCGACGCTGACCGGCTGGCGTTCGTCACCGGCTGGATGCGTGATGCGATGAACGCCGCTGTTGCGCAGGTTGTGCGGCAATGCCCACCAACCAGCTAGCCCCGCCCGACATGCCGTGGCTCACGGCCCCTGTGGGCCGCCCCAACGTCCTCGGCCCGCCGCTGCTGAACTACGCCGCACCGCCGGCCCCGGACGCCCCTGGGGTTGCCATCGCGCAGACGTATCAGGACGTATCAGACTATATCAGCCGCCAGCGCGCCGAGAGCGTGCGCCAGGGCTTGCTGGACCCGGACACAGGCATACCGACGCAGAAGGGGTTGGTTGACGCCGCCAGAGCCACGGCCGAGGGCGTCATGATGGGCACGATTGCCCCGCGGCTATCCGGCGGCCGGGCGCTCGAGTTCAAGCTGAACCCCGACGCGCCAGGCTTCGCCGATCGCATCAGCACGCGCACGCCAAGCACTGTGCAGGCGCCGGATCTGCACAGCTCACAGGACTATCTGGTCGGTGCTGACAGCTTCAATGCCAGCCAGGGCGGCGCCAAGGTGCCGTATCAGCAGCGCACTGCCGACATCATCGCCCAACAACCAGGCTTTGAGCGCTTCGCCAACGGCAACTACAGAGACCCGAGCGAAGTGCATGAGGCTTACGTCGACTTTTTGACCGACAATCTGAAGCGGTTGCACGGCGAAGTGGCCGCGACCGACTGGGGGCCGCACTCGGCAAACTGGTATGATGGTGCCAATCAGGTATCGAAGCCCGTTACTGACCAGTATGGGCTGCTGCCACGACAGGGCGCCGGGATGGTGGCACGGCTGTCGCCCGGCACGCCGTGGGACATGAACGTGGAGCAGTTTAACCGCACGGCCAATATCGCCGGGAACCAAGGCAGCACGCCGATGACGGATGCGATGCGGCAGCTGTATGCCGAGAAATATGCAGCACCAACGCTGCCTAACGGCAAGCCCAATCCGGACTACAAGCCCAACTGGACGTTGGCGATGGACGCCATCGACCGGCCAAACACCACGCTCAACGATCTGCACGGGCCTAATGCTGGATTGTTCGTCCGTCTCTACGACGAGGCGCACAATCCTGACTACGCCAGCTATCGCCAGGTCAATCCGGACGGCAGCTATGGTGCCCAGATGCCGGATCGTTACACGCCCAACAGCAACGGCAATATCGGCGACGCCATCTCGATCTTCCGCAACGGCACCCTGGAGAACATCAGCGACACGCTCGGCGATGGCCACAAGATCAGGAACTTCTACAACAACATCGTCTCGCCGCATGCCGGCAGTGACGTGACCATCGACACCCATGCGATGGCAGCCGCCAACCTGATGCCGTGGGGCGCCAGCCGTCCCGAGGTGGCCTACGGGTTCGGCAACAGCCCGCAGGGCTTCCCAGGCTTCCTGACCGGCGCCAAAGGCGGTGCGGCGACTGGAAGCGATGGGCTGTATCCGCTGTACGCCGAGGCCTACCGGCGGGCTGCGGACGATCTCGGCATCCTGCCGCGGCAATTGCAATCGATGACGTGGGAAGGCATCAAGGGATTGTATGAGCCAGCTGCCCGGCGTGGTAAGCTTGGCGATCAGCTGCTCAATGAGAACAGCGACTTGTGGAGAGCCTACGAAAATGGCCGCGCGTCCCTCGCCGACACCCAATCAGCCATCCTCAAGCGTGGCATCAAACCGCCTGGATGGAGCCGCGGAGGCGGAACTGCGGGCGCGGCATCCGAGTAACCTAACGATCCAGTGGCTGGACGCGCACAACCTACCGCTGACCCGGCAGAACTTCATCGACGCGATGGGACACGAGGGCGAATGGACGGCCGAGCACGAGGAAGCGCTGCCGCGAGAGCTACAGACCTAAGTCCAGCCGCGCACTGACCCGACAAGCTTGCTGCCGGAAGCCCCGCACCTCCCGCCGGGCACCGCCTAGCGCGTGTGGCCCCGAGCGCGTTCCAACCGGCAGCCTCGGGGCAGGAATGGAGTGGCCAATGCGGAGACCTACGCAGCAACAGTTCGTGGTCGCGGTGGGGGAGACACGGTTGGAGCAGTTGCGGAGGTTTGCTGCGGCCGAGCAGATGACGGTAGCGGCGCTGGTGCAGCGTGTGTTTGACAATGGGTTCGAGCGGCTGGTGCCGAGCGAAAGTAAGCCGTTTAACCTATTGCCGAAGACGGTCAATCCCACCGACTGGGACCGAGAGCGTCGGGCGTTGCGTCCTACGCGCGCGTGATCCGTCCGTAAACCTCGGGGCAGGTTATGGCTCATTCTCCATCCTGTCCTGCATCTCAGCGCGCGACAGCTTCAACGCCGCCTCGGCCGCGCGCCGCAGCCATACCGACAGCGTCTGGCCTTTCTCGGCGGCGTCACGCTGGATCGCCGCCTGCAGCTCCGGTGGCAGGTAGAATGTGATGCGGGCGAGTGTCTCGCTCATGACGACACCTCGTCAGCGTGGCGATGGTCCCAGGCAGGATAAACCAGCTTGCCAGCTGCATCGATCGCACGCGCCAGCCGCGCCAACTCCTCCTCAGGGTCGTTGATGTCGCCCGCAATCTGCCGCGCCGTCCGGTCCGGGTTCACCGCCATCGCGTGGCAAATCTCCTTCGCGATATAGACCAGCTCTTGCATGGCCTTCAGCTCTTCTGTGGTCATTGGTGTTCTCCGAGATTTGGGATGGTGGAGACGGCTTACGCCGCCTCGCACATGAAGTTGCCAGCACCGTGGTTCTTGCCACCGCAGCTGCACTCGCACTTGAAGCCAGTGGCGTGCAGGCAACGCGCATCGCACTTGTGGTTGGAGGGGTTGGACTTGCGCTCGATGATCCGCTCGACCTGAACGCGGACACCAGCAGGCGTCAGGCCGGTGTGATGCTTGGCGCTGGTGAAGATGCTGCCGTCGTGCTGGATCGCGGTGAGCTGCTGGTCGGCGGCGAAGAAGCGAAGGTTGGCCATGTGTCTGTCTCCGTTGGTGGAGACAATATGTGACGAGTGGTGATGGATGTCAACAGGTATCTACACGCATCACCATGTTCTCCGTCCGCAAACCCGTTTTATCGGACACGATGAGGGATCCACGGTGATCTAGACCAATCGGTGGATTGTTGAGGCGGCCAAAAACCACCCGAAGCGCCGAACCGAACCGCCGATATCGGTTCAAACCAACCCCGTGCACATAGCAACATCAGGGATCTAGCCCGATGATCGGCGCGTTGATTTACCTGCTGATTTACCTGCTCGTCCTCGGCATCGTGCTGTGGCTGGTGTTGTATGTGCTCAGCGTGATGCCGTTGCCGCCGCCGTTCCAACAGGTGGCGCGGGTGATTGTGACGGTGATTGCGTGCCTGGTGTTGATTCTGCTGCTGCTCGACTTTGCGGGGATCGGCCTCGGCGGCCGGCCGCTGCTGCGATGAGCCACGGCGTGCTGCTCGGGATCGTGGTGGTGGCGCTGGTCGTCATCGTGGTGGCGGCATTCACATGAAGCTGCAGCCGTATCTGTTTGGCGACGGGTGGCTTGCGGTGCGCGATGGCGACGACACGGCGCGTGCGCTGTTCCAGTTGCACTACTCGTATCGACCATATGCGGATGGGCGGCGGCCGATGCTGTTTGTTGGTCCCGGCGAGAAGCTGGTGTTGCTGCGGCGGGATGTCAGTGCGTTGTTTGTCTGGCGCAAGTTCATGAGCGGTGATGGTCAGTTGGGCATCAATTGCGCGGTATTTCGCAATCAGGGTGATGAGCGGTCGTCTGATCTGATCCGCGAGGCTGATGCGATTGCTGACGAGCGCTGGCCGGGTGAGCGTCACTACACGTATGTCAATCCGCGCAAGATCCGCAGCGTTAATCCTGGGTATTGCTTCAAGGCAGCTGGATGGAAGACGTGCGGCATTACGAAGCACCGGAAGCTGGTGATCCTCGAGCGCGCTGTCACATGAAGCCCCTGACGGCATACCAGAAGCGCGAGATCATCCGGCTGCGTGGGGCTGGGTATGACTTCAAGACGATTGATCGGATTGTCGGCAGCGGGCCGCGTCAGGCCAGTAATCTCTGGTATAACATGTCGCAGGAGAAGCGGGCTGCGCTGACCAGGACGCCGGCACACAACAGCCGCGAGGAAGAGGTGGCGCGGGCACGCAAGGCGCTGCAGCACGAGATCACGTTGGCCCGTCAGGAGCGGGCGACGGCGCCGCCGTTCAAGGTGCGGCCGCTGCTGTGGTGAGCGTCACATAACCATCGCGGGACTGGCATGGCGCGCCTGATGTATCGCCACTTTGCGAGGCGCGTGCCGACATCGATACGTGATGACGTAAGACGTATACACATCGACACACAGGAGCATAAGCACATGGCAGCATTTCCAGTTCCGGCTGGCAGCATCATCGTGGTGCCTGGCGGCCCCGACAACTCGCTTCCGGGGCAGCCGCCGGGCATCTGGGGTGGGGCGCCGCCTTTCGTTGACAACACGTTGCCGCCACCCCCGCCTGGGATTTGGCCGCCGCCTGTTGGCATCTGGCCACCGGTCGAACTGCCGCCCAACTACCCGATGCCGCCTGGCTCGATCTGGCCGCCGGTTGTTGGTGGTGGGCCGGTCTACCCGCCCCATCCCGATCAGGGCCTCCCCGGCAGTCAGCCACATCCGGATCAAGGATTGCCAGGCCAGCCGCCACGTCCTGATCAGGGCCTCCCTGGCGCGCCTCCTCGGCCGGATCATGGCCTGCCCTCGCAGAAGTTCCTGGTGGCGATTGTCGCGGTGAGTGCGGGTGGAGGGTTGAAGGTGATTGGCTATACCGTGGTGGATCCGTCGCTGAGTCCCGGACACGAACTGCCAGGGTCGCAGCCACATCCCGACCAGGGGCTGCCGCCTGCACCGGCGCGTCCGGATAATACGCTGCCACCCAGCGCGCAGCCGCGGCGGTAACATCCGCACTGATCTTCGATGCCGGAGGCTACGTCTAGGCAGGACGCAAACACCGATCGAACGGGGACGCAATATCCGGCAGGAGCCGCCCCGGCCACTCGTCGGTTAATCAGGATGGACCCCAATTCCAGTAGACGAGCGGGGGTGACAGCCGGAGAGACGGC
>Ga0247676_1000144_pt1 | contig 10630 bp, 16 predicted proteins | sample CNK17_metaG_FD_182802 | JGI IMG/M metagenome (GOLD analysis project Ga0247676, IMG submission 182802) | Soil microbial communities from Purdue University Martell Research Forest, Indiana, United States - CNK17 | ecosystem: Environmental > Terrestrial > Soil > Temperate forest > Bulk soil...
TGTGCAGCGGCTTGTGCTGCCTGCTGCGGTGTCAGTGTTTGCGTCGCCATGTCACACGTCTCCTATCAGACCATTTTGCCGCTAGAGCGACTTCACAGGTCTGACAGGGCAGTGTGCCGCCGCCCCATCAGTAGAAAGGCTAGTCGGTGTTCGCTTTGCTCACGTCCTTTTCTCCCCGTGGGACATGATGCCGCGCTTGCATCCGCTTCGCGGCTGAAGCGTCGTCATCATCCGACGAAACCAAATTGCGATTCAGTCGCCGCGTCGGTGTCGAAAGGCAGCATCGCCGGCATCATGTTGCTGGGCGGGATAGCCTGCCCCGATCCCGGCGCAGCCGGCGCCCCACCCGAACCCTGCTGCATGGCCATGAAAGCGACCATCACATGATGATAGGCCAGCAACCAGATCGTTGCGATAAGGAAAACGATCCCCCAGTTCAGCGGTTCACTGATCAGCGGGACGTTGATGAAGCGGAGCATCAGCCGGCTCCCGGTAGCCAGTTCGGGAAGGTGATCACGCCAACCTGCCCGATCAGATGGATGGCCAGCATCCACACGAGCAACATGATCCCGATGGTGACGAAGTTTTCGACGGATACGCCGAGATACATGGCACAGTTTCCCGCAGTGGTCTGGTCGCGGGACTCGGCTGTGCCGGCCGGGTCCGTGGAATAGAACGGGAACGCCCTAGCCTAGAACGGTGCCCTTGACAAGCCTATTTTGTGTCAGAGGACCTTCCGTCGCTGTTTGGTCCTGGCATAGAAAGCGTCCAGCACCGCGTCACGCGACGGCGCCGGTTTCAGGATCGCTTTGTAATTCCGGGTATTGTCCCACCACCAGCTATAATACGGGGCTGGCAAATCGGTCTCGATCGGTAGCGGCATGAATTCCTTGACCACTTTCCTGTCCCGCGTGTCGGTCAGTTGGAAAAGCTGGATATAGTCCGCTTCCGAGAACGCAAATCTGGTGACCCACGTCGGTCTCTGCGTGAGCATGATGACCGGCAGACCCTTGCTTCGGCCCTGCGTCAGAATGGCCTGGAAAGCATCGCTGCGAGGCGAAAGCATATAGCCTTCATCTATGTAGATGCCGGTGCTGCCCTTGGCCCAGAGCCGCCAGAGAAAGGCGTCTAGCTCCTCCGCATGGTCCGCCCCCGGCGGAGGGTGGACGATGTAAAGCCCCGGTTTCTTCGGCGCCGCGTCGGTAATCCTGAGTTCGTCAGTGTGGGCAATGTCGCCAAGCATCGGGTCGAGCTTGAAGTCGAACATGACCCACGGCCGCGCGTGGAATGAGCGCTGACTAAGCTGCCAGAGCGCGGCCTGGGTTTTGCCCGAGCCGGTTTTGCCAATGATGGTGCATCTCTGTCGGTCGCCGGGTAGGTGAAAGTCAGCCATTGGGCAAGCGGCCGATCGGCGCCACGATAAAAAACGAAGGGGTTAAGCCCTTGTTTTGATTGGCGACTGTTTTCCTAACCATTAAGGCGCAGCGGTCTGAGCGGGAAGTCGCCAAGCAGGACCGACACGATGATCAGCAGGAAGATGAGGCCCAGCACGGCAATAGCGATGGTCCCGAACGGTTCCGGCAGCGGGATCAAGCGAATGATCCAGACCGCAATGCCCATGACAAGGCACAGGAACAGCAGCCAGATCAGCAACGTGATCACGGTCTAAGCCCCACGACGTTTTCCGAGACACTCGGCCCGAGCGCGGCGCGTGCCTGATCCGCCTCTTGTTTCGCCGCCTTCGCCGCCTTCTTTTCGGCCACAAACTTCGCCGTTCGCGAGCCTTCGATGATGGCCAGCGCCAGCAACAGCAACACCAGATCCCGCGTCTTGGGGTCCACACTCGGCTGGAAGTGCGAGGCGTAGTTGCAGAGACGGAGCGTCAGTTCCTCAGCTTCCTTCAGGTCAATGACCCAAACCGGCGAGGCTTTGCTCATGAAGCCGTTGTGAAACCACAGCACAACCGGCAACACGTTTTCCTTGGTCAGAAGCGGGGTCGATGCCTCTTTCTTCTTGTGGCTTCCTCCGGCTTTTCGTCCTCCGGTTTGTCCTCCGCTTCCGGCTCCGGTTCCGGGGCTTGCTCCGTTTCCTGCACTTCGGCCTCCGTCTCCTCCGTCTCCTCCGCCTCCGCTGCCAACGAGGCTTGGGTCAATGACAGGGATGCCGCCAAGTCCGCCGCCGCCGCTGCCGTTGCTGCCACTTGCTGTTCGAGCCATTGGTTTCTTTCCTCCAATTGGGCGAGGCGAGACTCAACCGAGACTATCTCCGCCGCCGCCGCCTGGGTGGCCCCTGAGACCGCGATGGCCTCCGCCTGGGTTGCCGCAGCGGTCGCGGCTTCAGCGGCTTCCTGGGCCTCTACAGCCGCTTCTGCCGCCGCTTCTGCGCCCTCTACCGCCGCTTCGGTCTCTGCCGCCGCTGCCGCCGCTGCCTGTTCGATCGTCTCACTCATGCTTGTGCCCCCGGAACGTGGTTCGGCCGGTCTGCCGTGAGCAAGTCCTCAATCACGGCAATGTCCGCGAGCTTCGCCGCCAGTCGCGCGTCCATCTGGCGCACTTCGGCCCGCAGCGTTGCCAACTGCCGGCGGAGCTCGCCCGCGTAGGCTTCGCACTCGGTCACGACGCCGGTATCCCCGCATCGAGGCCGGTCAATTCGGCCGATTTTTCCTCGATCAGCTTGGTGACCTCGAGCGACGGTTCCGCATAGAGGCCGTGATAAAGCAGCAGAGCCACCTGATTTTGCTCGATCCTGCCAAGCCGGTCCTCAATCCCCTCTAAGCGGAGGCCGATATGGCGGAAGGTCTGCGAAATCCCTTCGGCCTGGGTGGTCAGGTTATCAACGTCAATCCCGGCCTGCTTCAGTAAAAGTGCGAGCATGGTCCTCTCCGTTCATTGGTTTGACCGCAGCGTTGGCATCCATCTCAATTTCGTGGACAAGCCGAGAGAACAGCGCCACTTCGCCGCCTTTCAGATCAATCCGCGCCAACATCTGCAACAACAGTCTCGCCCCTTCCGGTGTCATGGTCCTCTCCTTAGAATGCGGGGATGTAACGCACGGTGCCGGCGCTGTTCGTCACAGTGAACCATTCCTGCACAGTGGCGTGCGCCGCTGCCGGTCCTAGAGCGGTTAGCGACAAGGCTGTTGATCCATTGGCCGTGAACACGCCCGCGCCAACCTGTAGCGGTCCCGTGACGCCGGCTTGCAGGAACAGCGTGCCGTTGCCGAACCCTCGGAGCCACAGACCGATATTGGTATCGGCGCCGCCGGCCGCTTTGTTCGCGGCGATGATCGGGGCGCTGCCGTTGGCGACGGAGGTAATGCGAACGTCGTTGAACGCAGTGCCGGTATTGAGGCATTCCAGCACGCTTCCCGTGGCAGCGCGGATCACGGTCTGTCCGATACCGTCGCCCAGCACCAACACGTTGCTGGCGTTGACGTAGGCCATCGTCTGATCGACGCCGCCCGTCGTCAGCGACTTCAGTGCCACGCCGTTGGCAACCTTCAGACCGAATTTACTTCCCGACGTGCCGCTCAGATACAAATCGCCATTAAGGTTATCGCCGGCCGGCACCGCCGTCAGCAGTCCATAGATCGTGCTCGCGGTCGTGTTGTTGGTGTAGCCCAGTTGGATAGGCTGTGAACTGAGGCCGGTTACCTGGGTTATCGCCGTGCTGCCAAGTTGCATCCCGACATACGAGCAACCGTTGCCGGTGTAGTATCCCACGCCCCAGACCTCGGTTGAGCCGGCGAACAGTCCAACCGCATTGGCGATCAGGTTGGCGCCTGATGATGCAAGCGCCGTGGCATACAGCACTTGCAGATTGCCGCGCACCGATGTTGTCGCATTGTGAACGAAGTAGTCGTATTCGTTTTGCAGTCTGACGTTGGTGATGTTCGGCCACGAAGCCGAGTCGCCGGCCGTGATCGTATCCACGCATTGGGTGTTGAGGCCGTAGGCGAGACCGTTCGACACCGCCGCGAACGCCGTCAGTGTCGCGGCGATGCCCGCGACGTTTGAACCAACGTCGTAGTTGACCACACTGGCGTAGAGCGGCGATTGCTGCGGCGCGGGACCGCCTGCGACACCGGATGCCGGTATGGCGAGCGTCGCGGTGATCACGCCCGATTGCGAGCGGTTGTTGTTCGGGTAGAGGTAGGCGAACTGGGTTTCAGCCGTTTCGTTGCCCTGCTGCGCGTAGATTTGCCGGAACACGTTGTTTGGCGGCAAGCGGGGTGGATAGGCCATCGACGTATTGATGGCGTTCAACGGACTGTTGCCGGTTGCCGAGACCGTTGTCGCCCCGGTAAGGGTGCCGCCGGCCGTGGGCAGGAACGGCCCGCCGACACTGGCCGAGTTAACCTGTTGCAGCGGCACGGCCTGCAACGCGGAAACGGCATTGCCGGCGAGGGTCAGCGTGCCGGCGCCGCTAAGGGTCAGCGGCTGGGTGAACGTGACCGGTCCCGCCACGGTGGCGAACCCCGACAACGGGAGGTAGGGACCGCCGACGATCGTCGTCACCTGTTCAAGCGAGACCGCGTGCAACGGTTGCGTCGCATCGCCCGACAGGGTGATCGGTCCCTGCATGACGCCGCCCGCAATCGGCAGGAACGGCCCCACCACCGCGCCGCCGCCGGCAGCACCGGCCCAGAGGCCGGCAGCGGTTGGGGGCACGTTTAGCAGGGTCAGCCGGGTGACGGCGGGCGTCGCGGCCGAGACGGTCAGGGTGAACGCGGGCGTGCCGGTGAAAAAGAGCGGAAACAAACCCTGACAGTAGGGTTGGATCGAAACCACTTGGCCGGTGCCGGCGACGGTCAGCGTGACGTATTCGCCGACTGTGCTGTTGTCCACGAACACGGATTGGATCGTGGTTTCCACGCCTCGAGCGACCAGCTGCGACAAATCTTCCGCGTAGGCTGTTTGCCCGGTCCAGTCATATTGCGCCGCAACAGCGCGAGGCCCTTCGGCGGGGTAGTAGCCGAATGCCACAGGGAACACGCCTGACTGCCCTGCACTCACCGTCATCGAAGCGGTGGGGGAGGCTTGGACGAAGCCGAAGCTTGCTACATCGTCTGGCATACCAAACCCCCTACGCCACCCATGTCTGGATAGCCTGCGTGGGCACGTTCAACAGGATCAGGCGGGTGACACCGGCCAGCGTTGCCGGCACGCTGATGGAAAAGGCGGGCGTGGCGAAAAACACCGGCAGAATGCCTTGCGCGGTCGGGGGCAGGATCAGCACTTGCCCGGTGCCCGCGATGTTCAGCGTGACGTAGAAAGAAACCGTTGAGTTGTCGAAATAGAGGGTTTGGATCGTGGTCTCCATGCCCCGCGCCTGTAGCTGCGACAGGTCCTCGCTGTAGCTGTGCTGCGAGGTCCAGTCGTACTGCACAGACAAGGCGCGACTGCCTTCCTGCGGGTAGAGGCCGAAGCTGACGGGAAAGACACCGGCCGCGCCTGACGCGACGGTCATGCTTGCGGTCGGGGGGTTTTGCACGCCACTCATTGGGGCACCGTTGTCAGGTTGTAAGACAGGTTGACCGTGGCTTGCACCGTGCCGCCTTGCCACGCCTCTCCAAGTCCTGGGGTACAGATGATGCTGAGGGACAGCACCGTCGCGCTGCCGTCGCTGTTGGTCGGACTGTTGGTAAACGTCGTGCTTTCGCTGAAACCCGCGCTTTGGTTCACCACCACGTTGCGCCACAGCGTCGTGCTGCCAAATGCAAGCGTCGTCGTGGCGTCCACGCGAATGGCGTCGGAACCCGTGGCAAGCCACCCGACAGGGGGCGGGGCAATGGAGACTTGGCAACTGCTGTAGGTCACAAGTTGCGAACCGGGCGGGAATGCCGCCAGCACCGCGACCGTTTGCGGCGCTGCCGAGATACTGGGGAAGGTCAGGGGAAAGGTCTGATTGACCGAAGCAGCCCCGGTGTTGGCCTGGGTGTCGCCAATGACCTGATAGGGCGCCTGGGGAGTGTTCAGGAAGAATACCTGCGTGTTCACCTGATCCAGCGCCGTGGTGACGCCGGAAGGCAGCATCAGCGAGACCGTGAAGTTCGCTGCGACGCTCACCAGCAAGGGTGCCATGACCTGGGAATAGGCGGGACAGGTCACACGCTGGCCCGTGCTGAGAGAGGCGACGCGGACCGGGTAACCGACAAGCGAGTTGTCAACCAGGACTGCCTGGACGGTGGTGAATTGGCCGGTCTGATAGAGTTGCAACAGGTTAACGGGTTGCACATAAGTGTGGTTGACCTGCTTTACCAGCGCCCAATTCAGTACGAGCAAGCCGGCTTTGGAGCCTTCCAGTTCGCGGGGAGGCACCGCGAGATTTACTGGCGTTACGACAACGTAACCAGTGCCAAGCGTTCCGCTCATGAATTATCCACAAGCATCGTGGATAACCGCTGGTATACCAAGGTAAACGTGGTTTATCATTCGCACGGCTGGCGTTTTCCCATAGAGCAAACGACGGCGCCTTGGCGGACGGCCGTGGGCACAACACGGCCGTCCGTTTCGTCTCCCTCATGTCGTGGGCGGCGAGAGAACCGGCAAGCTAGGCCCGATTGCGGGTAGTCGTCTATGGGGTTTTCACGTTTAGCGTGCAGGGGTCCACGACTGACTTTCAGGGAGGCGACTGGTCTAACACTCCCTCGGGCTGATCCTCGTTTTCCAGCCGATGCCGGTCCAACTCCGCGATGCGTTCCATGTTGCCCTTGTGCGGCACCGATATGTGGTCGGGTCCGCCCTTGATCGGATACGTTCGCATACACGTTGGCGCATCCCAGGCAACCGGCCACATGCTACGCTTGCGGCCCCATTCAAAGTTGAACTCCCGCGCCGTGCGATGCCACTTGCCGGCCGACAGCATGTCGCCCCTGGCATGGGCTAATTTCAGACCGATGAATAAGGTCAGGTTTATCGTCACGGCGGGCGTGTCACGCTTCCACTTGCGTGCCAAAGGCTCGCCTTGCGAGCCGGCGTGCGGCAAGTGTCGCGAACGACCTCGCGACTGAGTGCCGTCAGGCAAGCGATAGGGCAACGCCGCGTCCTTGTTCGCGCACCATGTTCGCCAGCGTTTCTCGAAACGGTGCATGTGCCGTGCGAATATGCTGGTCGGAGTGCCCCGCGTCTTGCGCTTGTCGCCTGCCCGGTGCCCCTCCCAGTAAAGTCCTGGCATCACGACGAACAGACTTTGGTAACGCTTGGCCTCCCACTCACCCAGGTTCGGCCCGATCGGAAGGGCAAGCTGTGACGTAGATACAATTGCATCCGTCGCCAGCATCACAATATCACCCGGTGCCAGCGCAATCGCGTCGTTCAGCTTGGCACGGGTTATCGCCGTGATCAGACCAGCGTGGATGAAATTGCCGTATTTGGGCGCCCCGATCCGCTGCGCCAGTTTGCCGTAGAGGCTGTTCAGACCGAGTTTGATCGGATAGCCGGCCGTCGCTTTGCCGATGCGCAGCCGTTCCGCATACAACTCTGAGACCCACGCGAACGGTTGACACTTGCAGTGCGAGACATAGCGCCAGCCGTGCTTATAATCGAGCGTGGCGCCCAGCCGTTCGGCCGATCGCAGTTCGGGCGACCAATAGACGCCCTCGCCCTCGTTGGGCCAATACAGATGGCCCTGCTTGTGGCGCACCGGGAGGCCGCACAGTGGCGTTCCCTCTGGGTGGATGAAATGCACGCGGGCGACGTAGAGCGCCGCGGAGGGGGCGTTGCGCAGCCACAGCGGGGTCACTCGCTGCCATGTGCCATGCTTGAGGCATGGTAGCGACAGCATGGCAGCGGGGTAGGCACTGTTTATGTCGCACTCAAAGCACGGGCCAATGTCGCCTGTGCGGGTTATCTCGAAGCGCCCGCCATAGTAGGCGTCGTTCGCCATCGTTTTCAGTTCGGGGCACGTCTGTAGCCGGATGGTCAGGGCATTGCCGGTAATGCTGTCATTGGTCCGGTGTAGATACGCCGCCAGCTTGCCGGCGCCTGCCCATTGGTTCGGGTGGATGCCGGCCGCATGGCATACCGTTCTGAACCTTTCCATCATCGCCGCGAGCAACGCACATTCTAATTCGCAGTAGCGGCGTATGCTGGGCGTTATGCGGTTGAACTTGGCACGCTTCCGCTTGTTGCGCTCGATTTCATCCCAGTAGCGCTTACCTATGTCAAAGTTTTGGATCGCCTTCAGGAACGAACATTGGAAGAAACCGAACACTTCCCAGATCGTGCGGGTTGTGCCGGAGACACGCTCATAACCCGGCTTCGGTAGCCCGGTCCGCACGTCCTCCACCGTGACACGTTGGAGCCGGCAGACGCGGAGGTAATTCTTCGGAAGATACTCGATTGCGAAACCGTTCCAATAGGTATACCGCGATACGCCTGCCCTGGCTTCCTTGGTGTCGTCAAATATCCGCGCCAGCCTGCCCTGGTCTAAATCGCGCAATATCTGGGTTGTGTCATAGCCGAACGCGAAGCCGACAAGGATATGCGTGTCGGGAAGGTTACAGATGAAATCAAGACAATCGAACGTGTTCAGGGCACGGCCCTTGTATAGCTCGTAAGGCCCTGCCCGTAGCAGCTTGTAATGCTGCCGGCCGTGCCGGTCAGCGCCGCATCCCTCGCCGTCAACGCCCATGAAAGGCTTGCCCTCGCGGCGTGCCTTCCGCACGCCCAGGTTAGTTGTAGAAAAGTTCAGCGTCGTCGCCATCAAACTCGCTCCACTCAAAGCCCAAGTCCTCGGACGTGATCCGACCGTCGCCTTTCTGGCGATTGAAGATCACCCGTTCCATCCGGCTGAACGCCCGCTCCCCATTCGCTTTGATCAGGGCACGGTAACTGTCCGCGATTTCGTCCGCGTCGCGGGCGCCGTGCTTGCCGCCCCGATAGGCTTGACGTTCGGCAAGCGCCTCGATGCGAGCCTCTAGCCGCTGCCGGCGGGTCAGGCTTTCGCCCGCCTGCTTGCCTCGCATCTGGTAGCGGGGGGCGCCTGGGTGCTTGGCGTAGAACCCGACGGCCCGCTTGCGGTAGCCGGCGGACCACTTGGCCCACTCCGCCCGCGTGACCTCGGGCGGCCGCTTCAGGGCTGGCGCAGCCTTCGCCGCTGCCTTACGCTTGGTGCCGCTGGACTTTCCGGGTTTGGCCATTTCCAAGGCCCCGGCGGAAGGCTCCCCCCTCCGCCGGGTTTTGGTCCTACGCCGCCGCTTCCGTCAGAACCGGCGGGTCAATCTCCGTGATGCTGTAGTCGGCATACCGCTTGTCCTCGCGAGCCGGCAGCTTCGTCACCTGAAACCATCCGCCGACATACGAGTCGTCGGGGTATTCGCGGGCAAGCGCCGTCGCCAGCACCTTCGTCACGATCAGGACGCGGACTTCGCCCCTTGGCGACTCGATCTGGCATACCTGGGCGGGGCCGAATTTCGCGTCGTCCACCTTGGACGTACGCACCGCTTCCAGAATGCGGAACACGTATGTCGCCCCGACGGGGAACGGTAGCACCGGCACCGTGACCCTTTTGCGGATCGTGTAAGACGACGCCAGGGGCGCCAGGAAGGCCGGGTCCGCCGGCAAGGCTTCAGGCAACTCGGCTTCGTCTGCCTCCCCGCCTTCGGTCTGTGCCTGTTGGTGCGCCAGGACGCGGCGGGCGTGGTCAACCATCTTTGCCATGTGGTAATCTCCTTGAGTTACCGATCTGCCGCCGCACACGCGGGGGCACCTCTCCGCGAGAGGCGGAGGAGTCGGCCGCATCCGACGCCTCCGTCACTCGCGGGCTTTCTTCCCAGATTGAATTGAAATCGAGTTGCAGCATCGCTTGCTGCGTCTTGGCCCAGCGGCGGCGATGGCGAGGGTTTTCTCTGCCAGGGTAGTCCCACCCCCACCCCGCCGACTGACCGGCGCCATCATCACTGCCCCGGGCCATCAGTCTGCCGCCTGATGAGGGACGCGGCGATCGGCCGCTTCCCGGACATACCGGCCAGGGGTCTGACCCCGATTTCGCCGGCCGTGCAGTCCGAGTTCACGCCCCTTTCGCACCGCCGTCTTGTAGTCCACGCCGATCCGCTCGGCGCACAGCAGGAAGGGGAGGCCGGCCGCTCGCATCTCCCGCAACACGGTCAACATCTCCGGTGTCCAATGCAGGGAGGCCATCAGTCTGCCGCCTCGAGCACGCCTGGGCGCCGCCCGGAGGCGAGCAGGAACATTGTTCGGCCGGTTGCCCGCTGTGCCGCGTAGGCCCGCCTGCGGGCGTCCTGGCCACAGTCTGGGCATAGCAACGCCTCGCCGGGGCGGGCGGGGACGGGCAACAGCCTGTGACCATGCACAGGGCACGGTTGATATGCGACGGGCGGGTGACTAGAGTCAGGACCAGACATGGACAGCCGACACTGTTCGAGGTCGCGGGAGTTCCGTCCCGGCCGGGGTTGCTGTGCCAACAGCCCCCGGCGAAACGGCCGCTTCCCCCGACCCTAGGCCCTCCCTCCCCTGAGTCGCAAGCCGCCAATTCTGGGCAGCAGTCCTGACCTATCCGGCGGTCCCCTCCTCCATACGATTGTGTATACGTCGGCCTGGCACTCGTCATACGATTGTAGATACAGCACAAGCATGCGAGAAAATGCTTGCAGGACAGGGCTAAGTGTG